>Ga0209380_10000948_pt1 | contig 20197 bp, 17 predicted proteins | sample HubBroMetageWFT6_FD_188347 | JGI IMG/M metagenome (GOLD analysis project Ga0209380, IMG submission 188347) | Warmed and freeze-thawed soil microbial communities from the Hubbard Brook experimental Forest, New Hampshire - Hubbard Brook CCASE Soil... | ecosystem: Environmental > Terrestrial >...
CAAGAGTGGCTGTGCCACGATAACTGCGCGGACACTCGGTGCGGGACGCGCGCGAGTTTGACGATTCGACGGTGTGCTAAGATGACGATTCGCGAATGTGAGTTACGATTCGCGCACACTGATGCGGCCTTCCCGCGGACTTCCTCTTGGCATTCGCGTCGCGCTGTACACGATTGTGCTTGGGCTCTTTTTGAGCGGTGCGCCGCGCGTAAGCTACGCGCAGGCGCCGTCCGAACTGCCAAAATCTTGGAATGATTCAGTCGCAAGACTTGCCGACGAAGTTGCCGCAGCCATGAGCCCCACTGTTGTGAAGCTCGATGTCGAAAATATTTCCTCACTGGACGTTTCCTCTGCCGGCGCGATTGAAGCCGCTGTGCGAGTGCAATTACAGCGCCACAGTTTTTCATTTGCGGCTGAAGATTCTGCTGCCGCGCAGTCCGTTGCGCGATTGCAGCTCTCACTTTCTGAATCCGCCGCCGAATATGTTTGGGTGGTGCAAATAATCAACGACCAGAGCGATGCTGCTGTGGCTCCGGTGATGATTGTCGCCGCTCCCAAGGCGGATTTTGCCGATGCGGCAGCAGGAGCGCGGACCTTGTCGTTGGAAAAGCGATTCGTGTGCAAACAAGCAGAACGGTTTTTGGACTTTGCGCTCTGGAAAGATGCGACTTCTGGTGAGGTCACACTGTTGGTTCTGGGAACGAACCGCCTGACAACCTATAAACCGGCAGGCTCTCAGTGGCAACTTTCCCGCACCAGCCCCATTCCGCAAGCGGCGCCTCCGTCGCGGGACCCACAGGGCACGATAAATCTGGCGGAAGGAAAAATAACGGTCAAAGGCTTTGCTTGCGTGGGCGATCCCGATCTTGGGGAGGGCGTGCGATGTAGCGCGTCAAAGCCGATCCGCAGTCTCGACGGCCCCCGCATTGATATACCAGGGTTTCCGAACAGCCTCGGCACCGATGTCAAGGGATCGTGCCGGGGCGATTTCGTTTTTTTGTTTACGGCGGAGGGCGACAGGACGCAGAGCGATTCGATTCGCGGACGCTTAACCAAAGGAATTCCCTTGCCGCTGGTTCCCTCCGGGAACACTTTGGAATTCGACGGTCCTGTAATGGCTTTGCACCCCGATCCAGCGGACGGTTCCGCGCGGGCGGTCGTTCACAATCTGAAAACCGGGGAATACGAGGCGTACATTGTTACGGCGACTTGCGGTAATTAGCGCGTTGCTGGGCGTTGCATTCGCGGCCTTGCCTGCGCGTAGCGCCCGGCGGCCGCGGTACGGCGGGACTTTGCGCGTGGAGATGGGCGCTTCGCTCGCGTCGCTTGATCCGGCTGGCGCGGGCTCGTCGCCCGAAGAGGTGGCGGCACTGGCGCAGATCGGGCCGCTTGTCTTTGAGCATTGGGGCGCGGTTGATACTCCGGTTGGCGCGGCCGGCAGTGGGGCGTTTCGTGTAACTTCGTGGGAGGCGGGGAAGCGGGCGGTGCTTGCGGCGAATGAGGAATTTCGCGAGGGGCGGCCGTTTGTGGACTCGATTGAGATTGTAATGGGGCGGGCGGCGCACGAGCGGCTTGTTGATCTGGAATTGAGCAAGACGGATCTGACGGAAATTGCGCCGCAGGATGCGCGGCGGGCTGCGGAGCAGGGCGTGCGCGTTAGCGCTTCGCAGCCGGATGAATTGTTGGCGCTCGTTTTTGTCGAACACGATGCACCGCGAACTTCAGGCAGCATCGCGTCGGGCAACGCTGCCGGGCGGGCAGGTGGGCGCGCCAGTGGGCGCCCGCTTGCACCAGCGAAGGAAGAGGTCATGGGGCAGGCGCTTTCGCTGGCGATCGATCGCGTAGCGATTGTGAATTTTATTTTGCAGAAAACTGGGGAGCCGGCGGGCGGATTGTTGCCGCAGTGGTCGAGCGGCACAGCGTTCTTGTTTCCGGCGGCGGCGCCGTCGGCGGCGGATCTGGAGCACGCGAAGGAACTTTCGAAGGAAATCGCGGCGGCGGGGCCTTTGGTGTTGGGATATGATTCCGCTGATCCGCTGGAGCAGAGCGTGGCGGAGCGGATTGTCGTGAACGCGAAGGAAGCCGGGATGTCAGTGCGAGCGCAGGCGATTCCTGGTGCTGGCGGCGGTGCGGAAAAATCGCGCAGTGCTGCCTTGCAAGCTGGGCACGTGGATATGGAGTTGGTGCGCTGGCGGATGACATCGCCTTTGCCCGGTGAGGCGCTTATGGATTTTCTTTCGCGGATTTATGCCGGGCCCTTGGCGGGCATCGAGGCTGGCGCGCTTCCGGAGACCGCTTCGCCTGAGGACAATTATAAGCAGCAGCGGGCGGTTTTGAGCACCTATCGCGTGGTGCCGCTGGTCTGGTTGCCACAGGTTTATGGGTTGAGCGCGCGGGTGCGGGATTGGAAGGCGCCGGTGCCGGGGGAGAATTGGCCGCTGGCGGATGTTTGGTTGGATACGGAAACGCCAACGGGAGTCCAATGAGCTTGTGCGACGAGCGCGCAGTGGGAACTTCAGCGGCTGAAGGCAGCGGGCAGAGTGCGAGATTAATGTCGTGGCTGAAGCCACGACTCACAAAGATTGTAAGACGCCCAGGCAAGATTGCCTGTGCCACGAAGGGCTCAACGTGACGTTTCGGACCAGACTGTTCGTCAATTTTATGGTGGCGCTGCTGCTCGCCGTGGTATTGATCGCGGCGGGAGTTACGGTGGTGACGCGGCGGGCGTTTGATGAAATGAATCGCGAGCATAGCGATGCGCTACTAGCGCAATTTCAGCGGGAATACGCGCGGCGAGGCAGCGAAGTCGTGGAGAGCGTGAAGGGCATCGCCGACGCGGAGCCTACCGTGCGGATGGCGATTGACTTGAGCCGGCCGAACGCGGATGTGTCGGTGTACGTGAACGACGCGCATGGCGTTTCGAAATCGCACCAGCTGGATTTGCTGGATTTCGTGAATAATGACGGAACGATTATTTCCTCGCAGGAATCTCCGGCGCGTTTCAATTACAAAATGGAGTGGGTTACGAAGCCGGAGGATTGGCCGGCGCGCGGCGCGTTCCTGACGAAACTCGACACGGAAGCCGGGCCGGTGCTGGCGCTGCTGGCAGTGGCGACGGTGCGCGTGGGGGACCGGGATTTATACGTGGTGGGCGGCGAGCGGCTGGGGAAGGAATTTCTGGCGTCGCTGGTGCTGCCGGCGAACATGCGCGCGCTGCTGTATTTGAATCTGGATCCGGATTTTCAGGATGCGAATTTACTGGATGCGAATGGCCCGGCGCCGGATGCGGATCGTTTTGCGCCGCTCGTGGCGCAAGAGAAAGCGGATCCGGTGGAGCAGTCCACGGAAATTCGCTGGAGCATTGACCCGGCCAGCGCGGAAATGTTTCATGCTTTGCCGCTGCAGGGACGGGCCAAGGAATTGCTGGGCGTTTTATTTGTGGGGAGCTCGCAACGGAACGTTGTGTCCTTGGAGCGGCGGATTCGCTGGCTGGCTTTGGGCGTGGTCGCGGTGGGTTTGCTGTTCGGGTTGATGTTGAGCTGGTGGGGTGCGGCGCGAGTGACTCGTCCGGTGCAGAAACTGGCGGAAGGCGCGCGGGAAGTGGCGGATGGAAATTGGAGCGCGCGGGTGAACGTGGGCGGGCGGGATGAGGTGGGGCAGTTGGCGAAGTCGTTCAATAAGATGACCGAGCAGTTGGTGGAGCAGCGCGACCGATTGGTGCAGGTGGAGCGCGTGGCGGCTTGGCGCGAATTGGCGCGGCGCCTCGCGCATGAGCTGAAGAACCCGCTCTTTCCGCTGCAGACCACCGTCGAGAATCTGCGCAAAGCTCACGAGCAACATTCCGGCCAATTCGAGGAAGTGTTTCAGGAATCCACCGGCATTTTGCTGGCCGAGATTGAAAACCTGAAGGCGATCGTGGGGCGTTTCAGCGATTTCGCGAAGATGCCACAGCCGGAATTGAGCACAGTGAACCTGAACGAGATCGTACGCACCGTGGTGAAACTGTTCGAAGGGCAGTTCAGCGCGGTGGGACGTCCGGCGATTACTCCCGAATTGCATCTGGAAGACGATTTGCCGCTGATTCAGGCGGATGCGACGCTGCTGCACCGGGCCGTCGAGAATCTGGTGCTGAACGCGATGGATGCAATGCCGGCGGGCGGCGTGCTGATGTTGCGCACGGCGCATAAAGATGGCGAAGTGACGCTGGAAATTTCGGATACCGGCACGGGATTGACGCCGGAAGAATCCGAGCGCCTTTTTACGCCTTATTACACGACCAAGCAGCACGGAACGGGTCTGGGGCTCGCGATCGTCCAGGCCGTGGTGGCGGATCATGGCGGGCGAATTTCCGTTGAGAGCGAGACGGGCGTGGGGACTTCCTTTCATATTGACCTGCCGATCAAGCCGCCGCACAAGGCGCAGACTTTTCCGATGGTCTTCGAGAAAAAAGAAGACGGGACGTAGCCTCCGTGTCTGCAAAAGCCCACATTTTGATTATTGATGATGACGCGAACACGCTGGCGTCGCTGGCGAGAGCGTTTCGGTTGGCGGGGCACGAGGCAACCGTGTGCGATAACGCGACGCGCGCGCTGGAGTTGGCTAAGGCCGAGCGCTTCGATCTGATTCTTTCCGATGTGGTGATGCCGGGGCGCGACGGGATCGCGCTGCTTGAGGATTTCAAGGCGATTGGCTTGGCTTCGCCGGTGGTGATGATGTCCGGGCAGGCTTCAATTGAAATGGCGGTGAAGGCGACGCGACTGGGGGCTAGTGATTTTCTGGAGAAGCCGATCTCCAGCGAGAAATTGCTGCTGACTGCGGAAAACGCACTGCGCGTGCGGCATCTGGAAGAAGAAAATCGCGATTTGAAGCGGCGGTTGGGGCGGCATCACATTGTGTGGGCGAGCGCGACGATGAAGGAAGTGATGGCGCAGGTGGAGCACGTGGCGGCGAGCGAGACACGGGTGTGCATTCGCGGCGAGACGGGGACCGGGAAGGAATTGATCGCGCGGACGCTGCATGAAAAAAGTTCGCGGCGCAGTGGAGCGTTTATTTCGCTGAATTGCGCGGCGGTGCCTTCGGAATTGATGGAGACGGAGTTGTTCGGGCACGAGAAAGGATCGTTTACCGGGGCGGCTTCGCGGCATACCGGGAAATTCGAGCAGGCGCATCGCGGGACACTTTTTCTCGATGAAATCGGCGACATGCCGATGACCATGCAGGCGAAATTGTTGCGCGTGCTGGAAGAGGGCGAGATCGAGCGGGTGGGCGGAGATAAGCCGTTTGCGGTGGATGTGCGCGTGGTGGTGGCGACGCATCGCAATCTGGAAGAGCAGGTGCGGCAGGGAACTTTTCGCGAGGATTTATATCATCGCGTGTTTGTGTTTCCGATTGGGCTGCCTCCCTTGCGCGAACGGCGCGAGGATATTCGTGTGTTGGCTGAGCATTTCGTGCGGCAATTGGAGGAGCAGAATAATTGGAAGCTGCGGAAATTATCGCCGGAGGCGATTGCGGAGCTGGAGCGTTATTCGTGGCCGGGGAATGTGCGGGAATTGAGGAACGTGGTGGAGCGGGTTTTGTTGCTGGCGCCGGGGGACGTGGTGGAGGCCGAGACTGTGCGGCGAGCGTTGCCGGGGGCGGCTGGGGCTGGCGCGTCTGCGGTAGGCGGACAGGGACTGTCGGCGGTGGCGCTGGAGGTCGGGATGTTGTCGCAGCGGGTGGAGGCTTTCGAGCGGGAGACTCTGCTGGCGGAATTGAAGCGGCAGCATCATCACATGACGAATACGGCGAAGGCGCTTGGTTTGGAGCGCAGCCATCTTTATAAGAAGTGCCAGCAGTTGGGGATTGATTTGCGGGCGATACGGCAGACGGAGTAGGGCACCGGGGGACCGAGCTATTCCGCAGATCCCTGTCTGCGTGCCGCGCCCGCCAAAGTGCGGCGGGAAAGAAAAAACGCGGGACTCCGTTCGGGATGACACGCGATTCTCACGCGGGGCGAGGTGTAAGGCCTCGCGATAAGGATCGTCGGTAGTTTTTTCGCGGGCTCTTACGAAGGCGAGTCTGATTTCTTACGCGCAGAGATTAGGTAGCTTGAGGCTATATAGAGGACCATGGACACGGCTACGGTGATCCAGAAGGCTTTCAGGTTTAGAGTTACGGCGAAAGCCGTTACCCCGGCGAAGAATCCCCACATATAGAGTTCGCCTACGAAGGCTTGTTTCCAGTGAGGTTTTAGGCCACTGTCGGGCAGGCGCGGTTGCAGGGAAGGCCACAGGCGCGGGACGCGGCGGCAAAATTCGACGTAGGATTCGCCCTGTTCTTTTTGCAGATTGGATTCTTCCAGGCCGATCAGGCGCAGACAGAAAATAAAATTCCCCGCTACGATCAGCACGAATCCCACGCGGCTCGCCAGGAATCCCATGCCGAACGCCAGCAGGATATTTCCGAGGTAGAGCGGATTGCGCACATGGCGGTACGGGCCGGAGGCTACTAGTTTTTCCGCGCGCAGGTCGTGGTCTTGCATTACGTCGGAGCGCAGGTACGACGTAGCCCAGGTGCGCAGGAGCGCGGTGAGCAGCGTCAGGAGCGCGGCGAAAGCGAGAGCGCAGCGCGCGAGCAGATCCGCCTGAGGGGAATTTTCGCCGACGGTGACGTTGCTCAGATATTGCACGCTGTTGACGTGGTCCAGCGCGTAGAGCCAGAAGCCCGTGCCGAAGATTAAGCCGAAGATCCAGAAGCGATTGCGAAATTCGAAATCGGTGGCTTTCATGGGTCTCTCAATATGTCCGGATATTCCAGCTGTTTGTTATACGCCTGATCGCTTGTTTTTGTTACCGCTCGCCGGGCGAGGCTCCAGGTGGCGGCGGGAATACGCGGCTGAAGAGCAAGTGCGTGGGGAAATAGACTACGAGGACGAGGAAGAGGAAAGTGAGGAAGAGGTGCGTGGGAGCGGGGCCGTAGGAACGATGGAGGAAGGGATCTTTTACGGCGAAATTGAGATTTTGGTCGGGAGTGACGAAGCGCGAGGCTATCAGGACGGGCAGGAGGATGGCGGATTGCAGTTTCCAGCCGCGGCGATCGTAGCCAAGCCGGCTTAGCGACCACAGCAGGATGAAGGGTAGGACGATGTGGAAGAGCGAGAGCAGACGCGCCCAGAGCGGCATGGTGGCGTCGAACAGATATTCGGTCCCGCCGATGAGGTGGTGGCCGAAAATCAAACGGGCGGCTGCGTCGAGGGTCCACACCAGGTCAATCAGTACGGAGGAGACGGCTTGGCTGGAAAGCAGCAGCGCGTTGCTGGTCGACAGGCCGATGCAGGTGAGGATTACGGCGATGTCGCAGAGGTGGAGAAAGTTTGAGGGGCCCCAGGCATGCCAGTAGGCGACGAACCAGACTGCGAGCCACACGAGCGCTAGCCAGCCGAACCAATGGGGGATTTTTTGGCGTGCTGCTGGTGGAGTGGGCATTTTGTGGTTGCGAATGCGGTCATCGTAGCAAATGGATTGGCGAAATCCCACCGAGTGGTGGCGGCGGTGCGATTTTCGCGTGGTGCGGATTGCGCGGGCGAGCCCTTCGATCGAGCAGGGCGGGATCTCAGGATGAATCGCGCTGCAGCGCGATTCACAAGCCGCCGCAAGCGATATGGACCTCGACGGAACGCGTGCTTGATTGCGGGTTACATTTTCACATTTATTGGCGCACTTGGTGGGCGCGTGCGAAGATTTGAGTCGCGATGACGATGAATCCAGCTTGGTTTGCGGCGGGTGGGGTGTGTGCGGCGGGCGGGCTGTTTGCGTGGGGAGCGGTGGCGGCTGGCTCGCAGCTTTTTGGACGCACTTTGCGGCGAATCGATGATGCGTCGTGCATGGCCATTACTTTTGATGACGGGCCGAATCCGACTGTTACGCCGAGAGTGCTCGAGCTTCTCGACCGGCACAATGTGACGGCTACATTTTTTCTGATTGGGCAGCGCGTACGGGCATTTCCTGGCTTGGCGCGGGAGATTGTAGAGCGCGGGCACGCGATCGGTAATCACACCGAGACGCATCCTTCGCTTACGTTTTTATCGTCGAGCCGAATTGCGGATGAACTTGACCGATGTGATGAAGCGATCGTTATCGCGACGGGAAAATCGCCGCGATGGATGCGGCCGCCCTTCGGTTATCGCAGCCCGCTGCTTGACGGGATTGTGCGCCGACGCGGCGGTGCCGGTGTGGCGATGTGGAATGTGGCGGCGCGAGATTGGCGGACGCAATCACCTGATCCAGTCATTCAACGCTTGCGCAGGGCGCGTGGCGGGGATATCGTCCTTTTACACGATGGCGATCATCGCGTGTTGGAAGGGAAGCGTGGGCACGTGTTGGCGGCCTTGGAATATTGGTTGCCGCGCTGGCGCGATGCGGGCATACAATTTGTGAATCTCGACGAATCGCAACTCAAAACTCAGGCGGGCTAGAGCGCATGGACGAAAAAAGATATTACGACGAGAAGCCCGAAACGAAGCAGATGACGCTGGTGTGTCCGCATTGCCGGGAAGAGGGTGTGTATCCGGTGCGCTGGATGGCGCGGACAAAAAAGGGCGCGCTACCTCCGGGCGGGAATGAAGACGATCGCGCGAAATTCGCGAAGGCGCGGTCTTACATGGTGCGCATGGATGACATGGTGGCTTGCCGGAATATTCGCTGCCGCAAGCGGTTTGATCTTACCGGGCAGACAGTCATCCTCACCTAAGTCAGGGGATCCACACCGAGGATGAGGATATAGAGAAAAACCGGAAGGCATCTCGAGCTGCGAAAGACAGAGGTACGGCCGAGACGCAGAGTTCGCAGAGAAAACCTTCGCAACAGCACCCACGTAGCGACAGCCGCTATCTCAGGATGAATCGCCCTGCAGAGCGATTCACAAAGTCAACAGCTCAGCTTGCCTGTCTTTTTCCGCGAAATTTGTTGGCGTTACGGGGTGACTGGGACGCCTTCGAGAATTTCGCGGATTTTAGTGGCCAGTGCTTTCAGGTTGAAGGGTTTCTGCAGGAAGGCCATGCCGCCCTGGAGCACGCCGTGGCGGAAGATGCTGTCGTCGGTGTAGCCGGAGATGTACAGGACTTTCAGGTCGGGACGCGTGGCGGCGAGGCGCGAGGCTAGCTCGCGACCGCTCAAGCGGGGCATCACGACGTCTGTGATGAGGAGCTGAATTTTTCCTTTGTGCGCGGCGGCGATTTCGAGGGCCTGCATGCCGTCGGCTGCGTCGAGGACTTGATAGCCGCGAGCCGCGAGGTATTCGGTGACGAGTTCGCGCACGCTTTGTTCGTCTTCGACGAACAGTATGGTTTCGCTGCCGGGTTCGTGGCCGCTCGCCGGCTTTTCCGGAGCTTTCTTTTCCGCTGGAGCTTGCACCATCGGCAGGTACACCTTGAAAGTTGTGCCATGGCCGACTTCGCTGTATACCCAAACGTATCCGCCGCTTTGCTTCACAACTCCGTAGACAGTGGCGAGGCCCAGGCCGGTGCCGCGGCCTTGCGATTTCGTGGTGAAAAATGGCTCGAAGATGCGCGCTTGAGTGGCGGCGTCCATGCCGATGCCGGTGTCGCTCACGGTCAGCATCACATAGTGGCCAGGGTCAACGACGGCGTGCTCTGTAGCGTAATCGCGATCGAGGTGCACGTTGGAAGTTTCGATGGTCAAGCGCCCGCCGTCGGGCATGGCGTCGCGCGCGTTGACTACGAGGTTCAGGGCGACTTGCTCGATCTGGCTGGGGTCGGCTTTTACGCGGCCGAGGTTGGCGCCGGGCAGAAAAGCCAGCTCGATATTCGCTCCGATGACGCGCGAAACCATCTGAATCATTCCGGCGACAACTTCGTTCAAATCCAAAACGCGCGGCTGAAGCACCTGCATGCGGCTGAAGGCGAGCAATTGGCGAGTCAGTGCAGCGGCACGCTCGGCGGCTTGCTGGATCTGTTCGACGTTTTGGCGCGCCGGGCTTTGGCGATCGGCGGAGGCGGCAGGCAGGCGGTCGAGCAGCATTTCGGCGTGGCCCTTCACCACCATTAATAGATTGTTGAAATCGTGCGCGACGCCGCCGGCTAGTTCTCCTACGGCCTGCAACTTTTGCGATTGGCGCAGCTGGTCCGCGAGTTGTTTACGATCGGTGATATCGAGCGCCACGCCGATCACGCCGATAATTTCGCCATCGGTGCCGCGCAACGGCCGCACGTGTGATTCGAAGATCCGTTTCTGCCAGTGCAGTTCGTAGGTGAGTGATTCGCCAGCGAGAGCGCGCCAGTGCGCGCTGATGGAAGGGTGCTGGGGATCGTTGGTGTCAAAGTATTCGGTAAGAGTCTTGCCAGTGAGTCCGCCGGATTTCACGCCCAGCGAATCCAGGCCGGCGCCCATGCTGGAGGTGTAGCGCAGCTCTTTGTCGGTGGTCCACAGGACGGCGGGCATGCGCTCGATCATCAACGCCAGACGCGCGCGCCCTTCGTGACGCTCGATCTGAGATTTTTCGAGATCTTCGAGCATGCCGTTGATCGCCACGCCCAGGAAGGCCAGTTCATCCTGGCCCGGGACATCCAGACGCGCGGAAAGATCGCCGCTGGCGCCGATTCCGGTGATGTTCTCGGTGAGGTTGGCGATGCGCGAGATGACGACGCGCTCGAGCAAGTAGAGGGTGACCGCGCCGAAAACGAAGCCTGCAGCGACTAGCAGCAGCAGAAACTGGACCAGACTGGTGTTGCCTTGCTCGTAGATTGTTCTGGGCAAGAGGACGCGGATGATTACGGTGGGCCGGCCGTAAATGTCCTCCACGACCTGGTAGGCCGCGAGCGATTGATTGTCGAGCGGGTGTATGAAATTCGGGGCGCCTTTGGAGATGGCGGCGGCTGCGGTGCTGAAATCCGGGCTCAGGGTAGCTGAAGAGAGTGTCTGCGCCTCGACGGGCATGAGCGTTAGGTCGCCCAAATGTTTAATTTCAGCAGCGTCGAGCAGGTGGCCCATGATCATAGTACCGGCAATGGGCCCGGAGGCGTCGCTTGTGAGAATTGGCCGGGAATCGATCAGGGCCGGTCCGCCGGGAAGATCGAGAATTCCTGCCACTTTGCTGTGTTTATCGTTTAAGTTGAGGAGCAACGAGCCGGGTTTCAGATGATCATCCAGGCCGGCGGGAACGGGCATTTCGCCACCACGAGTCAGGTCGAAGCCCTTGGAGAAGAGTTTGCGGCCCTGCTCGTCAACGATGACCACGAAGCTGATTTTCAGTTCCTGAAAGGTGGAGACGGGAAACTCCGTCTTGATGTAACTCGGGCGCTGTCCTCTTGCGAATTCGTAGGTCAAATCCCAGCTAGCGTATTCGCTGGTGGTCTGATCGAGCGTGTTCAGTTCGTTCGCTAGAGCGCTGGAAGCGCGCTCGATGTCTCTGCCGGCGAAATCTTCCTCGAGCTTGGCGAAGCCGCGCATGAGCACGATGCGCGAGAGCATGAACAAGCCGCCGACCAGGCCGAGCATGGTCATACCGATGATCAGCAGGGTCTTGCGCCGTAGAGAGGACGGCACACGAAGCTGGGCTATGTGGAGGGGCGCCAAGAGAGGCCTCAAGCGCTATTATATCGGGTGTCACGGGCGGACGGTTTTTGCGGTGTCTTAGTCGTACACGGCCGGTTTGCGGCCGAGCAGGCTGGCAAGTAAAGCGTGGCGGCGGGGAGCCGGGAAGGTTTATCCTCGATACATCTCGCTGGCCGTGGGCAGGCATCCTTATTACGTAACCCTTACCGATCCGCGTTGCAGAGGGGTCCGATGACGAAGAATCCAGTTCACGCGCTGCAGGCCCTGCTGTTGCTGGTCGCCGGCGGATTCGCGCTTCCTACGGTGGCTCAGGATGCTGGGCCGATGCCTCCGCCGCCTGCGACGTCCGCACCTACTCCTGCGAGTCAGCCCGCAAAGCAGAAAACACAGGATCCAGCTGGCGGCGCATCTGGTGCGGGAACAGTTGCTGCTCCGGCGCCATCGTCGGGTTCGGGGACGGCGGCTACGGATTCGGCTGCGCAGGCAGCGAATGGCGCCACGTCTGCTTCGGCTACTCTGGGTTCTGCCCTTGCGTCGGCTGTTCCGGCCGTGGCACCGACTGCGAAGATTATGGTGCCAGCGGGGACGCATATTCCGCTGGTGCTGCACAACGCGGTATCCACGCGCAGCGCGCGGCCGGGCGACCCGGTGTATTTCGAGACTTTGTTTCCGGTGATGATAGACGGGAAAGTGGTGATCCCGGCGGGATCGTACGTTAGCGGCGAAGTCACGGAATCGAAGCGACCGGGGCGAGTGAAAGGGCGCGGCGAATTGATGATCAAATTGACGACGATGATTTTGCCGAATGCTTACATGGTGAATCTGAACGCCGTTCCCAGCAATGCGGGGACCGGCGGCAATGAGACTACGGACAGCGAAGGAAAGATCATCGGAGATTCGGAGAAGGGGCACGACATCGGAACGATAGCGAAAACCACTGCTGCTGGCGCGGGTATCGGCGGACTGGCTACACAGAGCGCGAAGGGAGTAGGAATTGGCGCGGCAGCCGGAGCGGCGGTGGGTCTGGCGGCGGTGCTCTTGACGCGCGGGCCGGATGCGGAGATGCCGCGAGGGTCGACGGTGGAAGCGGTGATTGACCGTTCGCTCTATTTGGATGCGGATAAGGTGCAGTTTAGCGGACCGGGGCAGGCTTCGGCGCTGGCGGGGCCGGCGAATCGCGAGCCCGTGCGGAATCGCGATCCCTTTTAGATTTCTTGCTGCGTTAAGCTCCGGAAGCGCCGCGATTCGCCTGCGCGTGGGATTTTGCGGCGGTGAAGCGTAGTGGCGAAAACCTCTCCGCGTTGAAATTCGATTTTCCCGTGACGATCCAATCGCGCATGATCATTGCGGTGGCGGGGGCCAGCAGAATGCCGTTGCGGTAGTGCCCCGTGGCGAGCCATAGACCTGCGATGTCGCTGGGACCGATGATGGGCAGAAGATCGGGCGTGCCGGGGCGCAAGCCGGACCATTCTTCCACGATTTTCGCGTCGACCAGGGCTGGTGCTAGTTCGAGCGCGGCGTCGAGGATCTGTCGGACTCCTTGCGGCGTGACTTGTTTTACGAAGCCGGCATCTTCGAGCGTGCTGCCGGCGATGATGCGGCCATCGCGTCGTGGAACGAGGTAGCCGTACTGCGAGCGCAGAACTTTTTTCAGCTGCACGGTTAGCGAGCGCAGCGCCAGCATTTGCCCGCGGACCGGATGCACCGGTGCATACTGGCGCAGCTGCGGATGCGAGCCTACTTCGTGCGCGCGGTCTGAGATCGTGCCGCAAAAACTTCCGGCAGCGACGACGACTTGCTGGGCTGCGATTTTCTCGCCGCCGGCAAACACTCCCACGCACGCGTTGCCTTCGTAGAGTAGTGCATCGACCGGGCAGTTGGCGCGAATCTCGGCGCCTCGTTGCTTTGCAGCTGCGAGCACGGCTTCGACGAGCCGGCGTGGATCCACCGTTGCTTCTTCGGGCAGCCAGGCGATTGCACCGGCCTGCGGGCCAAGCGATGGCTCGTGCTTGCGAGCTTCGTTTGGTGACATCGCTGCGGCGGCTAATCCCAGGTGGTGAAATTGGGCGACCATTTTATCGCGCGCGTTCTCGGCTTCGGGGCCACGGAACATTTCGAACGTGCCGTTGCGCGTGAAATCCGTGGACTTGTTGGAGGCTTGTTCGATTGCTGCGATAAATTCAGGGTAGAGACGCAGGCTTTCTTTTGCGAGGGGAACCAGCGCCGAAGCTTCCGATGAATCCGGCCCCGGCGAAAGCATCCCGGCAGCGGCCCAGGATGCTTCGCGGCCGGGCACGTTGCGATCGAGCACAGCGACGCGCAATTTTTCAGCCGCAAGCTGGAACGCGATCGAGCCGCCGACCAGTCCGCCACCAACGATGATTACGTCGAAAGAACTCACCGATTCATATTAGCAGGAATTGCGGCGCGGAAATTGCCGAGGACCGTGGAGCGCGACGCCCATGCGCAGGGTGGACAGATTTGAAGTCATCGTTCGATTGGAAGCGAGTTTCCTGTAAACGGACTTGGACCTACTCTGCGTCGTCCGTCGCAGCATAGTCCCGGGCGGCTCCGGCGCGGATAAGATTCAGGTTGGATTCGTTCGCTAATATAAATGGGCAGCCGTAGCCTGGGTCGGGCCGCATATCGTCTGAGCGATCCCAGCGACCGAAGAAGACTATTTCGGCTCAACGCCGAAGGTTCGCATACTCTTGTTTGGATCCCAGTTTGACCTGCACTTCGCGAATTTCGCCCATCCCCCAGTCCGTCGCGCCTTGGATGCTCTTCCCGACGCGTACCGTTGCGCGACCATATCGGGATCCGTCGCTATCGACTATTTCGCGGTAATCGAGGATGTTTCCGGTCGCGATCCTGGAACTGTCGCGGCCGAGCATCTCGGTGATCGGGGATGACGACGTCGCCTGAGTCCGATCTTCACGCCCGCGATTATGTTCGACACTGTACTGCGACGACGCAGCAGCGATCATGTCGCTTTGATTCAGGCAGGAGTGCCAGCGAGTCAGGCGCGAAAGGTCGAGCTGCGTGAGACGGCGAACATCGGCGGGGTCGGCGTAAGCGGTGAACTTCGTCCATCCCATAACGCACCCTTCGCATCCGCCTGGTTGGCCGATCGCGTAGTCGGGGTGCAGCGCCAATTGAGCACCGCCGATGTCAAATCTCGAAACGCTGCGAGTTTCTGCAACCAACGTAGAGAACCCATCCCACGTGTTGCCAAAAATCTTGGAGGTGTTGAGCTGATACGCATCGATCAGGACTGCAAAACCTTTACTCCACACAATGCCATCGCGCAGACCGAGAGTGGCTTGAATCTGGGCAGGATGTCCTCCCGCGAGGAGCGAAAGGCGTAACTACGCCATCTCAATTCGCACGAAGGGTCCCGCGTTCGAGCCCAGCTTAAATCGCCACCGTATGAAATCATCCAGCTGTTGGAAAGCACTGGACTTGGGGTTATGAGGATGAACAAGATCATTGAGTGTGACCTCGAGTGAGCACTTGTGTGCGTCACAGTGGTTATCAAGCTTGGTATTTGAACTGCAGGGCTGAAGCCGAGATTGTGCTTCGGCCCAAGACGTTTGGCGCATTTCGAATGATTGGATCTCGGTCAAAAGACGCGCGGAGCGGCGGCGTAGGAGGACTTACTCGACCTTGCCAGCGGTTAGTGTCAACAAGAGCAGCAGAAAGGAAGCCACAAACCCAACGGGAACGACCCATCGCAATGATCGAAGCCGGCTCAGGATTCTTTGGACATCGAAGCTCGATGTGCTGTGCCTTGGACGGAGCATTTCATTCTCTTAGACTTAATGCCGGCGAGACCACCCCCGGCGGGGTCATGTTCTCTTACGTGATGGTTCAATTGAACGCGAAGCCTAATCGCAATCAAAGCGAATCGACGAGTTCGACGGAGAGGAGGCGGGCTTTTTGGGCCAGGGTCTGGGCGCGGGACCAGTCGCCGCTTTTGCCGGCTTCATCGGATTGAGCCAGGAAGCTGCGAATTTTTTCCTGTAAGTCGCGTTGCGCGGCGTTCAGGACTTTGCCGTTGGCTTGCTGCAGATTTTTCTGCGCGACGTTTGCGTCTTCGCCTGTGCTGCGGCGCAGGCTGGCTTGATCGCCGGGCGAGAGCTGGGGCGAGATTTGGGGCGGCGGAGTGCGCGCGGGCTGCTCGGCCTGCGTGTCCGAGGAAGCTTCGGCAGGTGGGCGGTGCGGAGGCGGCGGAGGTTTGGTGTGCGTTGACTCGACCGGCAGCGGAGCAGCGGCTGTGGCAACTGGAGTCGGCGGAGGCGCCACGGTTTCGACCGGAGGCAGAGCGTCAGTGTCCGGCGCGATGTTGGTGATGGGTTTGGAATCCGCCGAGGCGGGAGCGGGCGCGGCGGCCACGGGCGCGGCGGCTTTCACGGTGTTGTGGGCGCACCCCGCCACGCCAAAAGACAGCCCGCTAAGAAAAAAGGCTGCCAGCAATGCGGATCCTGTTTTTCGGCTGGGCATTGAGCTTCTAATTTCTAACGATCAAGTAAGTTCTAAATTCCAACTTCTATCTTTTTTCTTCAGCAAAGGGCTGGCCGAAATCGCGATGCTTGCCTGTTGGCGCTTCCAAGGAACGCGCCAGCGGCAATTCCAGGCGAAACGTGGTGCCGCGTCCAGGCTCCGATTCAAATTCTATCCGACCGTTGTGCAACTGCACAAACCGAAAAGTGTTTGCCAGTCCGATGCCGGTACCTCCGGGACGGGTTGTAAAAAACAGTTGGAAAATTTTCTTTTGATTTTCGGGCGAAATTCCCGCGCCGGAATCAGCGACGGCGATGACGGCGAAATCGCCAAGGCGGCGCAGGCTGAGCGCGATCGTGCCGCCGGGACTGGTGAAGTCGCTCGCATTCAGCAGAAGATTGAGCACGGCTTGATGAATCAGCTGGCCATCCACTAAGACATGCGGAAATTCCGAAGGCAGATCCACGCGGAGTTCGACGCCGGCTTTGGCGATGGTGGGGCGCGCGGCTTCCAGCACGTCGTCGAGCAAGATGCGCAGATCCGTTTCTTCCAGCTTGATTTCCAGCGGCTTGGTGAAATTCAGGAACGTTTTCACGGCGCGATCGAGGCGGTCAATTTCGCTATCGAGCATTTTCACGGCCTGTTGCGGCTCGGGCTCGACGGGCATGTTGGCTTTCAGCACTTCCAGCCAGAGGCGCATCGAATTCAGCGGGTTTTTTACTTCGTGCGCGACGCCAGCCGTAACGCGGCCGAGCGCGGCGAGGCGTTCGGAAACTTGCAGCTGGTTCCCGATACGTTCGAGCGATTCGACGTCGCGCAAGGTGATGAGCGCGCCCATGGCGATGCCGTGCTCGCGAATCACCTGGGCACTGAGGCCGATGCGTTGCGAGCCATGCAGGCCGGCGAGGGTGATTTCGGCATTTTCGATGTGGCCGACTTCGTCGCCTTGGATGCCAAGGGCTTCGCGCGCGGGATGGCCGGGAGGGAAAATTTTGCTGACGCGCATCCCGCGCAAAACTTCGGACCGCTGGCCGAGAAACTTTTCCACCGAGGGGCTTACCAGCACGGCGTTGCCGCGCGCGTTGAAGAGCAGCAGGCCATCTTCCAGTCCGCCCATCACCTGGTCGAGATTCTCGCGCAGGGTGCTGAAAATTTCGCGCACGTCGCGTAATTGCTTTCCGATTCCGATGATTTTGGTGCTAACCGCACCGAGTTCATCGCCGCGTTCGACCGGCTCGAGATCGAATTCGCCGGCGGATATGCGATCCAGTTGAGCGGAGATGCGGTCAATTGGAGCGAGAGAGGCGCGGCTGACGATCAGTGCCAGCAGAGTGGAAAGCAACACAGAAGCCAGCGCGTAATAGCCGGCGGATATCAGGCCGGGCGAAATCTCGTTGCGGATTAACGCCGAAGAAAGGCCGATGCGAATGTCGCCAAAGGGCCCGTTGATATTGAAAGGTAGCGAATCTTCGTACACCAGCGGCGGCCCGTAGAGGGTGCGCAACTGCTGGAAGAAGCCACCGCGAACGAGCGAATCAACGGGGGGACGCTGGGCGATTTTCTGGCCGCGCAGGCTGGCGTCCGTCGAGACCAGCACAATTCCGTCGAGATCGCTGATGCTGATCTCGTAGATGGTCGGCGAGTAGCCGATGGCGGATTCCATCACGGAATTCAGCGTGTTGCTGTTGTCCAGAGCGCGTTGCACATAGGCGCGCAAATCCGCAGGGCTGGAAGAAGCCGGGGATTCGCCACGGGCTGCGGCGTCGGTCAGGGAATTCTGGCAGGCGAGATAAATTTGCCGCGCGACGAAATGCGCGCGGTCATCGGCTTGGCGCAGCGTTTGGCGTGTGAGGCGCGCGATGTACAGGGCCGAGACCGTGGTGACGACCGCCAGAACCAGCAGGGAAGTCGCCAGCGTGAATTTAGTTTTCAGGCTGAGACGCATCTCTCCGCCCCGCCTCGTATTCTTTTAATTTGTTGTGCAGAGTTTTCAGGCTGATGCCGAGAAGATCGGCGGCGCGCGTCTTGTTCTGGCTGGTGGCCGCGAGCGTCTGCAGGATCAGTTCGCGCTCGACGGCGTCCACGGTGGTGCCGATGGGGAAGCGCATTCCGCCGAGGCCGGAAGTGGTCATGGCGCTGACGCGCCCGAATTCAGCCGGCAGATGTTGGCGCGCGATCGTGCCGCGGTCCGAAGCGATGGCGGAACGCTCCAGCACGTTGCGCAGCTCGCGCACGTTTCCAGGCCAGGGATAGGACTTGAAGAGATCCATCACGTCGGTGCCGACGCCCGAGACTTTCTTTTCGTGCTTGGCGGAAATATCGGCGAGCAGGTGATCCACCAGCAGAGATAAATCTTCCTTGTGCTCGCGCAGCGGAGGGAGGTGGATGTTGAAAACGTTGAGGCGAAAATAGAGATCCTGGCGCAGATGTCCGTCGGCGACGGCCTGTTCCGGATTTTTGTTTGTGGCAGCCACGACGCGCACGTCCACGGGAGTTTCTACTTTGCTGCCCAGGCGGCGGACTTTGTGATCTTCCAGCACACGCAGCAACTTGGCCTGAGTCTGCGCGGGCATTTCGCCGATTTCGTCCAGCAGCAGCGTGCCGCCGTCGGCGAGTTCGAAGCAGCCGATGCGGCGTTCGGCGGCGCCGGTGAACGCGCCTTTCTCGTGGCCGAAAATTTCGCTTTCCATCAGCGATTCAGGGATGGCTGAGCAATTGATGGCGATGAAGGGACGATCGGCGCGCGGCGAGAGCATGTGAATCGAGCGCGCGACCATTTCCTTGCCCGAGCCGGTCTCGCCGGTGATGAGCACGGAGGCGGTGGAGGGCGCTGCGATCTCCACCTGGCGCATTACATCCTGCATCGGTGGGGAGGTGCCGACCAGAGTACCAAGTTTTCCAGCGGCGCGCAGGTCGCGCGTGAGAGCCACCACGGCTTGCTGGTTGCGGACGTGGCCCAGCGCGCGTTCGAGCAGAGCGCGCAGCACGGGAGGCTTCAGAGGCTTTTCGATGTACCAGTAGGCGCCGGCTTCGATCGCCTGGACGACGCGTTCATCGCTGCCGCGGCCCGTGATAATGATGACGGGGATGCGGAGGATCTCGTCGCCCAGCTGCTTGAGCAGGTCGAGGCCGTTCATGCCGGGCAGTTCGACGTCCGCGAGGATCAGGCTGGGCTGGAATTCCTGAAATTTGGCAAGGGCTTCTTCGCCGCTGCCGACGCCGAGAATTTCCCAGTTCCATTTGCGCAGCAGGGCCTCGTAGCCTTTGCGGGCATTGTCTTCATCTTCAACGATCAGAATGCGTTGCTGGTTGGGAATCGGAGTGGCCATCGGAACTTTCAGCCTACCAGCAGTTTAGCGGAAATCCAATAGAGCGGGCCGGGTCGTGAGCTGGATCGCTTGCCACCCAGTGGCCCTTTGCCGTTCGCGAGGAGGTGAATCCAGAGTTGCTGGTGCGGACCTCGCACGGTTGGGGGTGCTCGGCAGGAGGTTCTTTCACAATGTCGCCAACAGATGCGATGAGTGTAAAATCACCTCGCGTTTGAGGTCAAAAAGGAGATTGCGGTCTGGACGCAGGGACTGCGCGCTAACCAGACTCTTCCTCATGCAAATCAAGCCCTTTCGGATCGAACATTACTTTGCAAAGTACGAATTCAGCGCGAAGTATCTGCTATCCAGCTCCGATGCGGAGTCCAGGACGATTCAGGAACTACTCGATCTCGAACCCGGAGCCGCCGAGCGATTTCACGAACACTGGTGCGGGTATACGGAATCAGCAGGAGCGCCCTGGCTGCGCGAAGCGATTGCCGGCATCTACAAGCAGATCAAACCGGATGACGTTCTGGTGCTGGCGGCGGCCGAAGAGGGCATCTTTGTCTTTTACCACGCGCTGGTCGGGCCGAAGGACCATGTAATCGTCGAGACGCCCTGTTTCGAGAGCGCCCTGGAAATCGCACGCAGCACGGGCGCGCAGGTGAACGAATGGCGCCGTTCGGCTGAGAAGGGCTGGTCCCATAGATTAAAAACCGCAGGGAACTGCTCGCTTTGGCGGGCAGAGGAATGCGGTTCTCCTCCTGTGCGATTTCCTGCATATCTCTAACTTCCGTGCTACGCTCGATGTGTGATTGACAATCGCTACAGAGTCAG
>Ga0209380_10000949_pt1 | contig 20189 bp, 13 predicted proteins | sample HubBroMetageWFT6_FD_188347 | JGI IMG/M metagenome (GOLD analysis project Ga0209380, IMG submission 188347) | Warmed and freeze-thawed soil microbial communities from the Hubbard Brook experimental Forest, New Hampshire - Hubbard Brook CCASE Soil... | ecosystem: Environmental > Terrestrial >...
CATAGAAGTGGATTGCGCCCTGCCCCCAGCAACGCGCCCAGAGCGAGGCCCGCGACGGTGACCAGACCGGCAATCACGATCGCGACGAGCCGCCGTTCATTGCTTGTTTGTGCCCGCATGGCAGACGTGCCTAACAAGCTTTCTACCGGCGTTCTGAGCCAAAACAGCGCGAGTGCAGCCAGTAGCAGTAGGAGGACGGGAAGAATGTGGGTGCTTTCGCGGAATGCGACGCCAGCGCCGGTGACCATGGGTACCAGTAAGAGTCCCCATGCACCGTGCTCTCGCGGAAATATCAGCGCCCGCCGCCGTTCTCGGCGCGCCTTTTGGGTCGCGATGTCTTCGGCCGAACTGAACGACGGCCCGGAAATTTCGAGGCTGCATTCCTTCGAACTCATGCTATCCCCAGAGGCTGAAGCCCGACTCTTATTCTGCCCTTAGGGGCACGGCTGAAGCCGTGCCCTTCCCAAAACCCGAATGTCGGCATCCCGCCACCAACGGCATCCTGCAATGAAAGCCACCCTGCTTCAACGCCATCCCGCCATATGGATGTGTTGCATGCCCTTCACGGCACGCATGTATTGAGCCCGTTCGAACGCGCCGGGATCGGAACACTTGAGCTGACTCATGCTCCCTTGCATCTGGGCAACCGATTCGTACTCGTGCGCTTCCATCCAGTCGCGCAGCTCTCGCTCGACGTGACGCAGATGATCGATGCCGTGGCGCATCAGGGAGGAGCACATCATCGTGACATTGGCGCCCACCATGAGCAGTTTGACGGCGTCCTCGGCCGCGTGGACGCCGCCAGTGGCTGCCAGACTGGCCTTCACACGACCGTGCAGAATTCCGATCCAGGTCAGCGGGAGCCGCAGCGCCTGCGGTGTGCTCAACAGAACGTTCGGTCGAATCTCCAGTTCTTCCAGATCGATGTCCGGCTGGTAGAAGCGATTGAAGAGCACCAACGCGTCGGCGCCGGCTTCATCCAGACGATGGGCCATATTCGACAAGTTGCTGAAGAACGGGCTTAACTTTATGGCGACTGGAATGGTGACGGTCGCCTTCACAGCCTGGAGAATATCCAGGTACGTCTGTTCGATGTGCGCTGCTGAAACCGTGGGATCGGTCGGGATGTAATACACGTTGCATTCAATCGCATCCGCGCCGGCGCGTTCGATTTCGGCGGCGAACTTCGTCCATCCACCCAGAGTTGAACCGTTCAGACTAGCGATGACCGGAATTTTCACCGCTGCCTTGGCCTTACGAATGTGCTTGAGGTATCCCTCAGGACCGGTGTGAAACTCGCTGGCCTGCGGGAAGTAGGTGAGCGACTCGGCGAAGCTCTCGGTGCCCGCGGTCAGATGATAATTAAGGTCCACTTCCTCCTGCCGCAACTGCTCTTCAAACAGCGAATAAAGCACGACGGCGGAGGCCCCGGCTTCCTCAAGACGGCGAATTCCATCGAGATCGCGCGAGAGCGGCGAAGCCGACACCACGAGTGGGGAGCGCAGTTTCAGGCCAAGATAGGTTGTGCTGAGATCGGTCATGAATCCTCCTCGCGCCCTAGCGCGTTGCTCCTGCCGGTATCGGTTTCACTGCGGCCGGTGCGATTTGTTCGCCGGCATCGTTGGCAGGAACTGCCGGTTGGGTTTTGCGGCTGGCCATGTATTCATACATGCGATAACGATTCTCCACGTCTTGCTGCGCCAGCTTCCACAAACGCTTTGCGTCTTCCGGCTTGCTCTTGGTGAGCATCTTGAAGCGCGTTTGCTGCAACAGGAAGTCCTGCACTTTACGGGTAGGAGCACGCGAATCGAGCGTCAACGGATTTTCGCCCGCCGCTGTCTTTTCGGGGTTGTAGCGATACAGCAGCCACTGGCCAGATTCGACCGCGACCTTCTGGTCGGTCATCGCCGTGGTCATGTCGATGCCGTGAGCGATGCATGACGAGTAGGCGATGATGATGCTCGGGCCGTCGTAGGCTTCCGCTTCAAGAAATGCTTTGAGCGTATGTTCATCCTTCGCGCCCATGGCTACGCTAGCCACGTAGACGTTGCCGTAGGTCATCGCCATGAGTCCGAGGTCCTTCTTCGGACCTGGTTTGCCGCCTGCGGCAAACTTCGCGACCGCGGCGCGCGGCGTGGACTTCGAGGCTTGCCCACCGGTGTTCGAATACACCTCGGTGTCGAGTACAAGAACGTTTACGTTGCGCCCACTGGCCAGCACGTGATCGAGACCGCCGTAACCGATGTCATAGGCCCAACCGTCGCCGCCGACGATCCACACGCTCTTCTTCACCAGCATGTCGACGACGGATATAAGCTGTCTCGCGTCTGCGGAATGGAGCCTGGCCAACTTTTCTTTCAGAAGATCAACACGCTGGCGCTGTTCGTAGATGTCGGATTCGTCTTTCTGCTTCGCAGTAAGGATCGCCGAGACGAGGTCTTCGCCTACGTCTCCGGCAACCCGGCGAAGCAACTCATGGGCATACTCGGTTTGTTTGTCGACCGAGGCGCGGAAGCCGAGCCCGAATTCCGCGTTGTCTTCGAAGAGGGAATTGGACCAGGCCGGACCGCGACCATCGGCGTTCTTCGACCACGGAGTGGTCGGCAGGTTGCCGCCATAGATCGAGGAGCAGCCGGTGGCGTTCGCCACGATCGCCCGGTCGCCGAACAGTTGAGAAACCAGCTTCAGGTAAGGAGTCTCGCCGCATCCCGAGCATGCCCCCGAGAACTCGAATAGCGGTTCCTGCACTTGCTGCTGGCGAATCGTTCCAACTTTGATTCTTCTGCGATCGAGTTCCGGAATCTTCAGGAAGAAGTCCCAGTTTTCGCTCTCAGGTGCGCGCAGCGGAGGTTGCGGCACCATGTTGATCGCCTTCAGGCGGACCTCGCTCTTGTTTTTCACGGGGCAGACATCGACGCAGACGCCGCATCCGGTGCAGTCTTCCGGTGCGACCTGGATCGTGTATTTCATGCCAGCCCATTCTTTGTCGCGCGCATCACATGTTTTGAAGGTTGACGGCGCGCTCTGCAGTTCCTTGCTGTCGTAGACCTTGATGCGGATCACAGCATGGGGGCAAACCATGGCGCATTTGCCGCATTGAATGCAGATCTTCGAATCCCATGCGGGAATTTCCAGAGCCAGGTTGCGCTTCTCCCATTTCGCCGTCCCGGTGGGGAACGTGCCGTCACAGGAAAAAGCGCTGACCGGAAGTTCATCGCCGCGACCGGCATAGATTGTGCCGAGAACGTCGTGCTCAAATTTGGGCGCTCCGGGGAAGGCGGCGGGGATTTCAGTCCTGCTGCTGACGGTCTCTGGAATCTTCACCTCGAACAGATGAGTGATGGTTTCATCCACAGCGCGCATGTTCTTCTGAACCACGTCTTCGCCCTTGCGGCCGTAGGTATGGCGGATCGATTCACGGATTGCCTCGATGGCTTCGTCACGAGGAAGAACTTTAGAGATGGCGAAGAAACAGACCTGCATGATGGTGTTCGTGCGCGAACCCATACCTGCGTCTTGCGCGACCTGGTGAGCATCGATGGCGTAGAGCTTGGCCTTCTTGGCAATGAGTTGGGTCTGCACTTCGCGCGGCAGGTGGTCCCAGACTTCCTCTTTCGCAAAAGGACTGTTGATCAGGAATACGCCGCCCTCGACCAGCGCGCTCAACATATCGTAGCGCTCAAGAAAAATCCATTGATGGCAGGCGATGAAGTTTGCTTTCGAAACCAGATAGCTGGAGTGAATGGGTTGCGGTCCGAACCGCAGATGGGAGACCGTCATCGCGCCCGACTTCTTGGAGTCGTAAACGAAGTATCCCTGGCCGTAGTTGTCGGTGTTCTCGCCGATGATTTTGATGGAATTCTTATTGGCGCCCACCGTGCCGTCGGCGCCCAAACCGTAGAAAAGCGCGCGGACTACGCTGTCGGGCTCGGTGGAGAACGCCGCATCGTAGTCGAGGCTGGTGTGGTTGACGTCATCCTGAATCCCAATCGTGAAGTGATCTTTCAACTTGCCCTGCTTCAGATTGTCGAACACGGCCTTTACCATCGCCGGGGTGAATTCCTTGGAGGATAAGCCGTAGCGGCCGCCGACCACACCGGGAGCGGATTTCAATCTTCCGTGGCCGATTTTGAGGCCTTCGTGCAGGGCGTTGACCACGTCGAGGAACAGAGGCTCGCCGATCGCTCCGGATTCCTTCGTGCGATCGAGGACGGAGATCTGTCGAACACTGGCGGGGAGGGCTTCCATGAACGACTTCACGCAGAAGGGCCGATACAAGCGAACTTTCAGCAGGCCGACTCTCTCTCCACGGGCGGTCAGGTATTCGACGGTTTCGTGAGCGGCTTCTGCGCCGGAGCCCATCATGACGATGACGCGCTCGGCATCGGGAGCGCCAACGTAATCGAACAGGTGATACTGGCGTCCGACAAGCTCGGCAAACTTATCCATCGTTGCCTGAACTTTGGCCGGAGCGACGTCGTAGTAGGCGTTGGCGCTCTCGCGAATCTGAAAGAAGACATCGGGATTCTGGGCCGTGCCGCGCAGCACCGGATGATCGGGCGAGAGCGCGCGCTGGCGGTGCTCGATGATGCGATCCATGTTCAGCATCGTCCGCATGTCGTCTTCGTTGAGCATTTCGATCTTGTTTACTTCGTGCGAGGTGCGGAATCCGTCGAAGAAATGCAGGAAGGGAATTCGGGTTTCGAGCGATGCGGCGTGCGCGATCAGAGCCAGGTCCATCGCTTCCTGCACGGAGTTAGAGCAAAGCATGGCCCAGCCGGTGGCGCGGCAGAACATCACGTCGGAATGGTCGCCGAAAATCGAGAGCGCGTGCGTTGCCAGAGTGCGAGCGGTCACATGAAAAGCACAGGGGGTTAACTCCCCTGCGATCTTGTTCATGTTCGGGATCATGAGGAGCAATCCCTGCGACGCGGTAAACGTCGTGGAGAGCGATCCCGTCTGCAGGGCGCCGTGGACCGCCCCGGCCGCGCCGCCCTCACTTTGCATTTCAATCACATGGGGAACGCTGCCCCAGGCGTTGGGAACATTTTCCGATGACCACTGGTCCGCCCACTCGCCCATCGGCGACGAGGGAGTGATCGGATAAATGGCGATCACCTCGCTCGCGCGGTAAGCGACATTGGCTACGGCTTCGTTGGCGTCCATGGTCTTGAACTTGCGCTTCATTGACATCCCCCATTCAGGTAGATCGATCGCGGCCACGGTCGTGGCCACCACCACATTTTCAGGATGCAGTATCAAGGCTGTGTATGTCGGGACGTGAGTTCACAGAGGGGCGTGATTGAAATCACACTTTTCCGGAATGGGAGTTGCGCCAGGAGCAGATCTTGAACGTCTGGATGACGATAACTATTGATGGCTCATGAGCTTACGGGCCGACTCCTCCAGTGTGGCAGTCTGCGCAACTGACTTGGGTGAGGTCTCCTAAATCGACCGGATGCTTGAAGGCGGGCACCGCCACGGCAGCCGAGCTGTCCGTCCCATCGGTCTCAGATAAGAGAGTGTGGCACTGATTACAGTCCTTGCTCAGGACCTTGCCGTCGGCGCTGACGTGCTGACCGTCGTGGCAGCGGAAGCAGCCGGTGTAGTAAAAGTGGCCGAGGTTGTTGGGGTGCGTCTGCCAATTCAACTTCATTTCGGGGAAGGTCGTGTGCTTAAAGATCTGCAGAACCTCGGTCACGGCGTTGCGAATCTCCAGTTGCTTGGTCTTCGCGACGTCCGGATATTTGCTCTCGTAGAAACCCGGAATGCCGGTCGCGATTGCCTGCATAGCGGCGTCTGTCGTGGCGTAGGTCGCAGTCAGCACCGTGACCGCTTCCTGCTTGATGGCGGGAAGGGAAACGTCCAGGCGGCGCGCCAGTAAAGATTGGTCTACCGCTTGATCGGGGGGGACGTAAATGTGGGTGGGGCGGTTGTGACAGTCGACGCAATCCATGTGGTGACGCGGAGCTTTGGCAATCTGATCTTTGCTGAGCGTCGAGTCCTTGGCGTAGTACTCGGTGACGCGACCCTGCAGGTCTTCGACATGAATGTAGGGAACGATCTGCCGCTTGTCGTCAGCCGCCACATAGTCAATCTTGTTGGCGATGTTCATGTGCCAGTGAATGCCTTCGGGAGCGCCTGTCGCGGGATCACCGCCTCCGGTCTTGATGATCATCCGTATCTGGCGCATGGTGTTCTTTTCATCATTGGCGTAATGCGTAAACACCTTGAGTTGCCCACCGTAAAACTTTTTCGGCCAGTGGCACTGTTCGCAAGTCTCCTGCGCGGGACGCAGATTGTGTACCGGCGTAGGAATGGGGCGCGGGAAAGTGTTGAACAGGGCCGCATAAACCTGCCGGCTGCCGGAAAGTTTGGACTTTACGAACCAGGTAGCGCCCGCTCCTACGTGGCACTCTGCACAAGCCACACGGGCATGCGGCGAGAGTTGATACGCCGTGTATTCCGGACTCATCACCGTGTGGCATAGCTGACCACAAAACCCTACCGACTCGGTGAACTCGTAAGCCTTGTAACTGCCAGCAACGCTAACCATGACGAAGACTACGAGGAACGTCATGAAGGAAATCACTGCGCTGCGCTGCGCGCGATCGTTCAGATCGATGCGGGGGTAGAAGGCGGTGGGCGCCACCCTTTTTCGGCGTTCTAGCAGGACGCCGACCCCCATCAGCACCAAGCTGAAAACCAGAAACGCGGGCGACACCATGTAGGCGAGAATCCCGATGTAGGGGCTTGCCTTGACCGCGATTTGATCAATCAGGATGAAGAGAAAGATGTTAGCCAGACTGACGATCCCGAGCGCCACGCCTGCAAGGCTGATGGGATTGCGTAGCAGCATGCGCAATCCATGCCGGGATTCTTGCTGTGGCGGAGTCTGGTCAGTGTCCATGGGGATGGCCCGTGACTGTGGGCTCTTCTTCCTCTTTTTTTGCTTCCTCGGCTGGCCCTTCGATCTCGCCTGCGCTGTTGGCGATCGCCGCGCTGTCGAGTCCATGCTCGTCGCGATAGTGGTGCAGCGTCATCTTTCCATCCCACCACGCCCAATTCATCGGATACACATCCGGGTCAAAAAATACCTGATAGAAGTGCCAGACTATGATCGCCAGGGTCGCAAGCACGGCCTCATAGAAGTGAATCGCAGTCGCGACATCGAGCCACCAGCGCGGCATGTGATTGCCGACGAGAACCTTGGCCCACAGCATGATTCCGGTGACGGCCATGACGATCATGCCCCACACCAGGGCCCAGTATTCAGCCTTCTCCGCGTAGTTGAAGCGGGCAAATTCAGGCTTGCGCGAAGTTAGGCCCAAATAGTAACAGACATTCTGGCATGCGCTCCGGGCATCGTCCAGCGTCGGAAACAGATCCAGAACCAGTTTTCGTCCCTCGCGGCTGAAAGCGCAGTCGAAGATGTGGTAAATGCTCACTCCGATTAGAACAACTGCCGCAATGCGATGCAGCAAATGTCGTTTGAGTTCGCCCAGAGACAGCATGGAAGCGAACCATGAATCGGGGAACTTCAAAGCAAAGCCCGTCAGCACCAGCACGATGAAACTGGTAAGCAATGTGGCGTGCTGCAGCCGGAAGCGCAGTGGCATGCGCATGACGAAACTGTGCTGCAGGTTGCGACGCGCCACGACTTTGCTTCGCCAGATGATGAGGTTGTGCAGCAGCATGCCTCCGATGACTGCGAAGATCATGCTTAGATAGAAGCGGCGAATCCAGCCAATGGCTTTGCTGCCGACGTCGGCCGATAGCGGTGCATCCACGTGAACTTTTGCGGCCGTAAACTTTTCCGTGACGCCCGGATGGCACTGCCCGCAGGTTCGGGCGAGATTGGCGTGGTTGATTGTCGACCGCGGATCACTGGAAGGTAGAATGTTATGAACGCCGTGACAACTGGCGCAGTTCGCGACTACTTGCGAGCCTCCGCGCGCTGCCAGCCCGTGATAACTGGCCAGATAGGTGGTTTCGCGGCGGCCTTCGACGCCAAATTCCTGGGTGAGCCTCATACCTTCGTGGCAGCGGGCACACGTTGCCTGCGCCAAATTCTGCGCCGCAACAGGAGAAGTTGGATCGAGATGTGATTTGATGGAGTGGATCCCGTGGCAATCGGTGCACACGGGAGCTTGCCAGTTCCCCTTGGCAATAGCCTGTCCGTGGATGCTCTGTTTGAACTCTTTTGATACCGCGTCGTGGCATTGGCCGCACGTCGTCGGCACGTTGAACTTAAAGATCGGCGACTTCGCGTCCGTGGCATCGAGGATCTCGTGCGTGCCGTGACAGTCGGTGCAAACCGCCGCTTTTTCCGAGCCGGCAGCGACCGCGTGCCCGTGCACGCTCAGACCGTAAGAAGCCACCATTTGCGCGCTCTGCCCGCCGTCTTGCATGACGAATTGCTGGCTATGACAAGCACCGCAGGTCGCGGGAATGTGGGTGTGGTGAACGCGCGACTTGGGATCGCTGGCCGGCAACAACTCATGCGGGCTGCCATGGCAATCGACGCACGTGGCCGCCTTGCTATTGCCGCCTTGGACGGCTTTGCCATGGAAGCTGCGATCGTAAGCGGCCTGCTCGTCGGCGTGGCAGGTCGCACAACTAATTTTCAGGGGAGGAGTTTCGTGAGCGCTGCTCTTCACGTCGGTGTGGCAATCGACGCAGGTAAACATGCCGCCGTGGATGGAGTCTTTAAAAGTCTTAGGATCCACGTGCAAGCTGACGGACTTGCCGTTGACGTCGTAGGTTAAGCTGGCGTCGCTGTGACACGCTAAGCATTCGTCTGCGGTTGGTTTCGGAGCTGGTTTGCTGACCGGCGGTCTGCCGGAGGCGTGCAGAATTACGGCGGCGAAAAGCAAGGTGAGGGCAAATCCGGGCGCAAAAATACTCCGTATTGTTCGCGTGAACATGCTCTCACTCGCCAATTCTTCAGAATCGAATGATCTCCAGGCGGCTGACGTCGCCGCCCTGTCTTACGGTATTACTTGGCCAAACTGCGAATGTAGGCGACCAGGTCTTTGATCTCTGTGTCTTTCAGTTTGCCGGCGTAGCTTGGCATCTTTCCTTTGCCCTTCGCGATGGTTTCCTCGACCTGGGCATCTGTTTCGGCCTTCACTTCTGGGGATGCGAAATCTCGAGTTCCCATCTTGCCGCCCTTGCCATCGGCGCCATGGCACATTGCGCACTTGGCCTTGTAGGTTGCGGCTGCATCCTGTGCGACTGCCGAAGAAGAGCAGACCGCGATTACCCCGCAAGCCAGCAGAGTTACCAGGCCCAATCGGAAAGAGAGATGTTTCATGGTGCTTCCTCCTTAGGAAGATGTCCTGCACGATATCACGGAGTGAGATTTAGACACTGGTCTGCTTTGCACAGTCCGCAAAGCACCTTATGCCAACTGGATCGCTTCGTCCCGTTCCTGAGAACTCACTCGCAGTCTTAGGATCACATGTGAGCCATAGTGAACCTATGGCGGAAGTCACGCGACTCTGTGACACAGATCACGTGGGTTATCGCCGCAATTTGTGATGGTTATCACACGCGGGCGTGCGACTCCGCCCTGCACCGATGTCCCTTAAAACCTAGGATCGCGCCATGCCCACTTCGAGTCCCGCAATTCATCCTTCTCGAGGCATTCACTCCGCGACTACCGATTGGAATTCGTCTGACGAATCCGAGACGAGTCCGCTCAATTCTCGGATGGCTCCCGATTTCGCTCTTCCGATCACATATGTCTGTGATTCTGATCATAGGCCCCATTCCGGGAATCTTTCAAAGTTGGGTCAAATGATCGACCGGGCGGGGAAGTTGTGCGATCTTGTTGTGACCTTGATCACCAATCCTCGTGACTCCATGCACGGAGCTTCCCAGCCTCTTCTGGCATTCTTACCTCCTATTGAGGTGCTTTATGGCTCAAGACAAACGTGACATTCTCGATGTCCTCCGGTTTGAACTGAGCTTCCTGCAAGATGGAGGCTACGGACGCTCTCCTCACGCGCCTTGGCGGGCGCCTGCCATTTTTGAGGATTCCCCCAGCTGTCCCAATTCCTGTGATCCGGCGCGGTCGCATCCTTGTGAGACTTGCCTGTTGGAGCAATTTGTTCCGGCAGAACGTCATGCTGAGGCGGTGCCCTGCGGTTTCATCGAACTCACGGAACAAGGGGAGTCGGTCCAGGATTTCTACCGCACCGGAACTCAGGTCGATATGGAAGCGGCTCTGGCGAGCTGGCTTCGCGCTCAGATCAAGAAGATCGAACAGGAGCGCGGTATGTCACACGAAGAAGGAGTAGCTTAGACAGCAGCTTCGACTGCCCGACGGCTCTCTACCTCCGCAATCAGTCCCAGAATCGCATTCGGAGACGTGAATATCATGAGCGAAGACCACCCCTATCGAGTAGCAGCCTGGTGGACTTCCGGCCGAACAGGCCTGGCCAAGTCGGATTCCGCGCCGAATGCGATTCACTTCACAGCTCCCACCGAATTCGGAGGCCTGGAAGGTCGCTGGACGCCCGAAGAACTTCTACTGGCTGCCGTTGCCAGTTGCTATACCACGACCCTGCGAGCGATTGCGGGCAGTGCGCTATTCGACTTCACCGACCTGCAGGTCGAGGCTAGCGGAACCGTGCGCAAGGCTGACTCTGGGTATAGTTTCGCGCAGATCGTGGTTCGTCCGAATCTCAAGATTGCTTCAGCCGAAGAACGGGATCGGGCCCTGGAACTGCTCAAGCGGGCCGAAAAGTTATGTCTGGTCTCACACGCTTTGGGAACCAACTTGAAATTTGAGCCCCAGCTCGAAATCCTCAAGGCGCCTTCGATGTGAACGCATCGGATGGCGGGACGTTAGAGCTCCAGCAACGCTGCGACCGACGAAGGGTCTTCCATCGATCGAAGCCGAAATCCCACTTTCTTGAAGATCGCCTGCGTGGCGAGGTTGTCCCGCAATATTTCTCCCGAAAGCCTCTTGAATTTCTCCGCTCGTGCTACCCGCGCCGCACTGGCGAGTAGCTCTGTTCCTAGACCAAGACCATGCCACCGATCAGAAACTAACACTGCCGCTTCGGCCTCCGCACGATTGATGGCGCTGAAGCGGCCTACTCCTAATACTTCGTGCTGCCCCGTGTCGGGATTCTTGCGATCCGCCACAAGGGCGAATCCGCGGTCATAGCTGCCAAAACAGATGCGAACCAGTCGCTCATGCTCCACGCGCGTGCTCAGACTCAAGGAGCAGAAGTATCGGAGATAAACGCTGCGCTCGGAAAGCGTAGTGTGGAATTGCACCATGAGAGGCTCATCCTCGGGTCGAATCGGCCGGATCGTCACGGGCGTTCCATCTTTCAAACTCCACTCCCGCACGTATTGCGATGGATACGGGCGAATGGTGGGACGCGGCAGTTGCTCCTCCTGTACCGCGGAGTCATGCACCACCACCCGCGCGTCGAGTGCGATCAACTGCTCCGATGTGGCCAGCAGTGGATTGATGTCGATCTCTTTGATCCACGGCTGTTCCATCACCAGTTGGCTGAATCGCACCAGCAGTCCCTCGAGAGCCGTCATGTTCACAGGCTTGCGACCACGCACCCCGAGGAGAGCCGAGTAGATTTTCGTCTGCTCCATCATCCGGTGTGCGAGCGTAGTGTTGAGGGGCGGCAACGCCAGAGCACGGTCGCGATAAACCTCGACCATGACTCCGCCGGAACCAAACAGGATGACAGGTCCAAACTGAGCATCGACGGTGCTGCCGAGGATCAGTTCGTAACCATCGCGCTGCACCATCGGTTGGACCGTGACTCCGCCAAAATGTTCCGCTCCTCGCTTCTCCACGACAGCGGTCTGAATCGCGCGGTAGGCGCTGCGCACCTGTTCTCCGGTCTGCAGTCTCAGGCGAACGCCATCGACATCGGTTTTGTGCGCAATGGTCGAAGACAAAAGCTTCAACACCACCGGATAACCGATCTCTGCAGCGCAGGCAACCGCTTGCTCTTCGTTTTCCGCCATGCGCGTTTCCACGACAGGAATTCCGTAGAGCGCGAGAAGTTTCTTGGCTTCAAATTCGTTGAGCATGGTACCGCCATGCGCGCGCACTCGCAGTACGGTTTCGCTCACTTTACTTCGGGCGTCGGCAGCCACGTCCGATCCTCCCACCAATGCTGGAGTGTCATAGAGTCCACGCAGGTTGTACGTATATCTCCACATGTACGTGAAGGCGCGGGCTGCGGTGTCGGGATACGAAAAAGTCGGGATGCCGGCTGCGTTAAGAATCGCGGTGCCTTCGGCCACTCCGTCGCCGCCCATCCAACTAGCCAGCAGCGGTTTGCCGGAAGTGTGGGCAAGCGGTTTCATCCGCTCCGCCACCTGCGTCGGATCCGCAAGTCCCTGCGGAGCGATGATGGCCAGCAATCCATCGCTCGCGGCATCTTTCGAGGCAATGCCGACGGCTTTCACGAAGCCCTCCGCATCCGCGTCAGCCAGCACATCCACGGGATTGTTGTGACTCCAGTGCGACGACAGGAAGCCGTCCAATTCATGCAAGGATTCTGAAGAAAGAACGGTGAGCTCTCCTCCAGTCGCCATCAGGGAATCGGTGGCCAGAACTCCGGGGCCGCCGGCGTTGGTTACGATCGTAAGTCGCGGACCTCGCGGTCGCGGTTGTTTGCTCAATACCTCCGCCATATAAAAAAGGTCTGCGATATTCTGTACGCGGAGTATGCCGCAGCGCCGGAATGCCGCCTCCAAAACATCGTCACTTCCCGTCAATGCTCCGGTATGCGATGCAGCCGCGCGAGATGCTGCGTCCGAACGTCCCGCTTTGATGACAATGATGGGCTTGCTCAAAGCGATCTCGCGCGCTGCGGAAAGAAACGAGCGCGCATCTCCAACCGACTCCATGTAGAGCAAAATGCTCTTGGTATGCGGATCATTCCCGAAGTGATAAATGAGATCGCCCCATCCGACATCGAGCATGGAACCTGTCGAAACAATTGCGCTAAATCCCACTTGCTCGCTCTGGCCCCAGTCCAGAATGGAAGTCAGCAACGCGCCGCTCTGACTCAGAAATGCGACGCTGCCCTTCTGCGGCATCGACTTTGCAAAGGTTGCGTTCAGTCCAATTGTCGGATTCATGAAACCCAGGCAATTGGGCCCAATTAATCGCATCGATCCGCGGCTCAGATGTTTCTGGATCTGTCCTTCGAGAAGAATTCCTTCGTGCCCTCGCTCGCGAAAGCCCGCCGAAATCACTACCGCGGATTTCACATCCGCGTCGACACACTCTCCGATGACCTGCGGCACCGTGTGCGCCGGCGTCACCACCACGGCCAGATCGACTCCGCCTGGAATATCTCCGATTTGCTTATACGCCTTGACCCCGAGCACTTCGCTGTGGCTGGGATTCACGGCATAAACTTTGATAGGAAATTTACTTTCCAAAAGATTCGAAACAATACTCCGGCCGACCGTGCCCTCACGATCCGTGGCGCCAATCACCGCGACGGACCGAGGCAGAAAGATCGATTCCAACCCTGGATGTCGAGACGGCGCTGCCAGCTTCCACGTGTCCGGCCTCGGCTTGAGTGTGGGTGCTTCGCTCACTGACCTTCCTCTCGCTTACGCGGACGCAGATAGTTTTTTCATAACTTCATCGGCCAAAAACGCGACACTTTTCACCGCACACCGCTCCCATCATGGCACAGTTTCCCCCACTCGTCTGTGATCGTAATGTTGCTACGATCACGTGCTCTCGTGAGGTGATCACAAGCAATCATGCGGGCGCAGAGCCAGAATCGCTCATGCAGCGGTGATTTGTATATCTGGAGTGGGAGCGAGGTAGAAAATCGTTCCCTCGCAGATGTTCGGAACAGTCGGGATTCCCGCACTTCGCCAGCATGGCGCACTCCTGCCAGCCGTACCTCAGAATTCTAGATCTCCAATCACCGAAGTGAGATGATCGCAAATGCAAAATCGAGTGACCTATATCACGACAATGGTTTCAAAACTCCGTTGGCCATTAGTTTACAATCACCTCCGGAGAATGATGAAAATTACACTTCTGTGGAAAATCGCAGCCGCCAGTCTGATCGGAGCGTTCATAAATACCGCGGCGGCGCAAAGCAACTCGCCCTCACCTTCCGATACTTCTGCTCAACAACCGCCATCGACCTCATCTGCCAGTACAGAGATCCCAAGCGACGCCGAGATGGCTGAACGCGTGCGCCAGGAGTTTCGTCACGCATGGGATGGATACAAGCAATATGCCTGGGGCCACGATGCGCTGAAGCCCCTGAGCAAAAGCTATCACGACTGGTATGGCGTCTCGTTGCTCATGTCGCCTGTCGACGGCCTCGACACGATGATCCTCATGGGCATGAACGACGAGGCGACTCGGACCCGCGAATACATCGACAAGAATCTGTCGTTCGATCGCGACATCTACGTTAAGAATTTTGAAATTACGATCCGCCTGTTGGGCGGGCTGCTCAGCAGCTATCAACTGACCAGCGATCAGCGGTTGCTCGACCTGGCAAATGACCTTGGCACACGGCTGTTGCCCGCCTTCAACTCCCCCACCGGAATGCCGTACGTATTCGTCAATCTAAGAACGGCCGCTGTTCGTGGCGAGGAAACGAACCCCGCCGAGGTGGGCACGCTGCTGATTGAGTTCGGAACCCTCAGCAAGTTGACCGGCAAAACCATCTTCTACGAAAAAGCCAAGCGCGCTCTAGTCGAACTTTACAACCGCCGCTCGCCCATCGGACTCGTCGGTTCCACCATCAACGTCAAGACTGGCCAGTGGAGTGATCCGGTCAGCCACATCAGCGGAGGAATCGACTCTTACTACGAATACCTGCTGAAGGCCTGGCTGCTCTTCGACGACAAAGATTGTGAGCGCATGTGGAAGGCGAGCATCGCGGCCGTGAACAAATATCTCGCGGACCAGGCGCCGTCTGGATTCTGGTACGGCCAGGTGAACATGAATACCGGGGCCCGCACCGGCACCAACTTCGGAGCGCTGGACGCGTTCTTCCCAGGCGCGCTTGCTTTGTCCGGAGATCTCGATCGAGCACGAAAGCTGGAAGACTCGGCATACAAGATGTGGACGACCTTCGGTATCGAGCCGGAAGAGATGAACTACATGACGATGAAGATTGTCTACCGCGGATACGAGTTGCGTCCCGAGATTATCGAGTCCGCTTATTATCTTCGACATTTCACTCACGATCCGCGGTACCGCGAAATGGGAAAGACATTTTTCGACAGTCTGAGAAAATACAGCCGCACCGATACTGCCTATGCAGCCCTGAGCGATGTGGAGAAGAAAACAAAGAAGGACGAAATGGAGAGTTTCTTCTTCGCCGAGACCCTCAAATACTTGTATCTTCTATATGCCCCGCCGGAGACCGTCGATCTGAGCAAAGTCGTTTTCAATACCGAAGCTCATCCAATCCACAGGACATGGTAGCGACGACGATCTGATTTGACCCTATGATCCACATCCATTGTGCCGCTCTGCTGTTTGACATGGACGGAGTCCTCATCAACTCCACTCCCGCCGTCTCGCGCGTCTGGCGAGGTTGGGCCCTCGAGCATGGATTCGACCCGGATGAAGTCGTGGCTCGCGCCCACGGACGTCCTAGCCTGACGACGGTGCGCGAATATCTTCCGAACGCCGATCATGAGGCAGAGAACCGCGTAGTGGAACGACGGGAAATTGAAGACCTGGAAGGGGTTGTGCCGCTGCCCGGTGCTCTCGACTTGCTCGCCAGCCTTCCCCGGGACCGCTGGACAATCGTTACCTCGTGCACGCGATCCCTGGCTGAGGTCCGCATCCGGGCTGCGAGCTTGCCGTTGCCGGCAAAGCTGATCACATCGAACGATATCACCCACGGCAAGCCTCATCCCGACCCATACCTGAAAGGCGCCTCCGTCCTGGGACTGCCTCCGGAGGAATGTGTCGTCGTCGAAGATGTCCCTGCCGGAATCCGCGCGGGAAAAGCCGCGGGCGCGAAAGTCATCGCCTTTACAACCACCGTCCAGGAAACTGTGTTGCGAGAGGCAGGGGCTGATTGGATCTTGAACAACTGCTCCGATATTCGGTTGCGGGGTTGTAGCAAAGGGCTGGAACTGGCCCTCGGCCAGACATAGATGAGGGCGGGACTCTACGCCACAGGGCTCAGCGATCTACCACATCTTCCGTATCGTAAATCGCTTTGATGGGAGTAGACTATCGCCTTCACTCCGGGAATCTTGTTCTGAGGAGACGACAACATGAAGCACAAGCTCCTGATTTTGTTCGCCAGTTTGCTTTCAGTTGTAGCCACGGTGGCGGCTCAAGACGTTCAGCAACCCTCCGCCAAGTCGCAGGACCGGATTGTAAGGGAGGTGCGCCACGAACTGCTGATGCTCCCTTACTTCGGCGTTTTTGACTACATCGCCTTTAAGGTGGATGGTTCCACCGTCGCTTTGCTCGGTCAAGTCGTACGGCCAACCCTCAAATCCGACGCCGAAAATGTCGTCAAGCATATTGAAGGCGTTGAGAAGGTAGACAATCAAATCGAAGTTCTTCCGCCTTCTCCCATGGACGACCGTCTACGGCTGGAGCTGTTCCGCGCGATCTACCAGTATCCAGCGCTCCAGAAGTACGAACTCGGTGTGCAGAAACCGATCCGAATTATCGTTAAGAATGCACGGGTCACTCTCGAAGGAGTCGTAGACAGTGAAAGTGATAAGAATTTGGCTGGTCTGCGTGCCAACGGGGTCTCCGGCATCTTCTCGGTGACCAACAACCTGCAAGTTGTGAAACCTTAAGAAACGCCTCACGGTTACCAGAGGACGGCTCAAACCGTCCTCTGGCTTTCAACATTGACTCTGCCTTACTCCCCGTATTCCACCGCGCGCTCCAGACTCTCCCACCGCGTATAATGCTCCCGGATTCGACTCCCGCTTCCAGCGGAGCCTTCGGAGGAACGCCATCATGAGTTTGAAAGCCATGAACCGCCGCACCTTTCTCGAAACCGCAACCACCGTCACCGGCGCCACTTTACTGACCAGCGGTTTCGGTTGGGCTGCCGCACAGCATAAAGCCGAGCATATCGCCGTGCAGCTCTACAGCGTGCGCGACGCGATGAAAGAGGATTTCGACGGCACCCTCGCCAAGGTGGCAAAAGTCGGCTACAAAGAAGTCGAGTTTGCCGGATATTTCGGCCGTACCGCCCAGCAAGTCAAGGCTTCGCTCGAGAAGGTCGGTCTCACCGCACCCTCCACCCACGTGCAATACGACGAACTTGACGACAAATTTCCTTCTGTCATCGAGACCTCTAAGACCATTGGCATGAATTACATTGTCTGCCCCTGGATTCCCGAAGAACTGCGTAAGTCACCCGACATCTGGAAACAGGCTGCGGAAAAATTCAATCATTGCGGAGAGCAGACCAAGAAAGCGGGCATCCAGTTCGCCTATCACAATCACTGGTTCGAGTTTCTACCGGTCGAGGGCAAGCTTCCCTACGACGAACTGCTGAAAGAGTGCGACGCCAATCTGGTCAAAATGGAAATGGACCTTTGCTGGATCACTGCAGCAGGCGCGGACCCGATCAAGTATTTCAACCAATATCCCGGAAGATTTCCCCTGGTTCACGTCAAGGACCTGAAGAAGCTTCCCAACATTACCCCCGGCGGTCCACAGAACTTCGGTGACACGGTGGATCTGACCGAAGTGGGCAGCGGGCTCATCAACTGGACGAGCCTTTTCTCTCGCGCGAGCAAGGCCGGCATCAAAATCTATATCGTCGAACACGACCACCCCAAGGAGCCGTTCGAGAGCGTCGCAACCAGCTACCAGTACATGAGCAAACTGCGCTGGTAAGGCGCAGATAAGAATGAGAAGAATGACGTCATCGGCTGCCAGACCGGCGGCCTGTAGGTGGGTTTCTGCCTCGCTACTGGCCGCTTCGTTTCTGCTGAGCCTGTCCTGCGACAAGAAGATGGCGTCGGTCGATCGTTCGGTGGTCCGATCCGTGCCGCTGAAAAGTGGCGGTGGTGGCTATCGGTACTTCGGCAGCGCGCCAGCCTCTCCCGTCAATGTCGCACTCGCTTCGTCAGGGCAGTCCGACAATCTTGTTATTCGCAAGATCATTCGCACGGGCACGCTCGACTTGCTGGTCAACGATGTCGGGCAGTCGATCAGCAAGATCGGATCAATCGTTATCGGCGTTGGTGGATTCGTCGAGAAGTCGACTCAAACCAATAGCGGCGGTCATTCGGCGACCATGACCGTCCGCGTTCCACCGGCGCGCCTCGACCAGGTCATGTCTGAGCTCAAGGGTCTGGCCACCAATATCGACCGAGAGAGCACGGAAGTCCACGACGTCACCCGCGAGTACATCGACCTGGACGCGCGTCTGCGGAATGCCCAAGCCGAGGAAGTCCAATACCTGCAGATTCTGAAACGTGCCACGAGCATCAAGGACACCCTAGACGTCACTGAAAAACTCAGCGATGTGCGTGGCCGAATCGAGCAACTTCAGGGCGAAATGAAATTCCTGATGGCACAGATTGACATGTCGTCTTTGGAGATATCGTTACGAGCCGAATCGGATGCCGCGGTCGCTGGAATACATTGGCGCCCCTTGCGTCAGGCGAAAGCTGCCCTGAGTGAAATGATTTCAGGTCTTGCGGACTGGGCCGATTCCGTTATCGCATTTCTTATCAATCTGCCACTCATTGCCGTATGGCTGTTCTCGGTTATCATTTTGTTGCTGGTCGCGGTCCGAATTCTGAAGCTGTTATGGGGAAAGTTTGGGCCCAAGTCGAGTTGGCGTCTGCCTTGGCGGCGTGCGGCTTCTCGCACCGAGCCAGGCACTCAATAGGCGGATTTCCCAAAACGCTTCCCGCCGTTACAATGACGGCGAATCTCAGGGGACATTAAGGCAGGAAGGATCCAACTCGGGGGACCATGCAAGTCAAGCGCACGCCTAAAACTTATGACGTTTGTATCATCGGCTCGGGTGCCTCAGGAGGCACCGCTGCCAAGGTACTTACCGAGGGCGGCTTGAGTGTCGCCCTCCTTGAGGCCGGCCCTCCGGTTGTTCCCGAAACAGACTACAAAGAACACGTCTGGCCTTACGATCTGCCCCATCGCGGGGCGGGTGTCGGCGGCCGCGCGCGACGTGGCCTGGAAGACGAATTCCTCGCGCCCAACGGCGCTTGGGAAATCGAAGGCGAACCTTATGTCGCCGCTCCGGGCTCGAGATTTCGCTGGTTCCGTTCGCGCATTGTCGGCGGTCGCACCAATCACTGGGGACGCATTGCCTTGCGCATGGCGCCGGTGGACTTCAAGGTCCGCTCGCACGACGGGATGGGTGACGACTGGCCTCTGAGCTACAACGACGTCGCGCCTTACTACGACAAGGTTGAGTCTTACATCGGAGTCTTTGGGACGAAAGAAAACATTTCCAGCGCTCCGGACGGTATCTTCCTGCCTCCACCCAAGCCGCGCTGCACCGAAACCATCATTAAGAAGGCGTGCGACAAGCTGAGCGTTCTGTGCATACCGTCGCGGCTGGCAATCCTGACCCAGCCCCACAATGGCCGTGCTGCCTGCCATTACTGCGCGCAATGCGGCCGCGGATGTATTACGGCTTCAAACTTCAGTTCCAGCCAGGTGATGATTCCGCCTGCGCAACAAACTGGACGCCTCACCCTGATCACGGGTGCGATGGCGCGCGAACTCATTGTGGGCAAGGACGGCAAAGTGACCGCCGTCTCCTACGTCGATAAGGCCACACGCGCCGAGCAGCGCCTTTATGCGCGGGCCTTTATCGTTGCCGCCAGCACCTGCGAATCCGCCCGCCTTCTGCTGAATTCCAAATCCACGCTGTTCCCCGACGGGCTGGCCAATACCTCCGGAATGGTGGGCCGCAACTTGATGGATACGGTTGGCAGCAACGGCGGCGGATATTTTCCCGCGCTCGAAAAAATGCCGGCTCACAATCACGACGGGGTCGGTGGCATGCACATGTATCTGCCCTGGTGGAAGTACGATCACAAAAACGAGTTCCTCCGCGGCTACCATACCGAGTTCGGTGGCGGACGAAACATGCCCGGCGTCGGGGACTACGACGATCTGTGCGAAAAATTTGAAGGCTACGGTTCCACTCTCAAGAGGGAGTGCAAGAAACAAT
>Ga0209380_10000950_pt1 | contig 20185 bp, 17 predicted proteins | sample HubBroMetageWFT6_FD_188347 | JGI IMG/M metagenome (GOLD analysis project Ga0209380, IMG submission 188347) | Warmed and freeze-thawed soil microbial communities from the Hubbard Brook experimental Forest, New Hampshire - Hubbard Brook CCASE Soil... | ecosystem: Environmental > Terrestrial >...
GCGACGTTCACACCATCGAAGGCCGCATTTCATAGTCTTCCGGACCGCGGGCGTCCCGCCCGCCGCATGATCATGAGCGCGCGGGACGCCCGCGGTCCGCCTGAGTTACTCCGCCGCGATGGCCAGCGGCGGGTGCGCCGCCGTCTCGACCAGCGCAGGCTTCGCGGCGGGCCGCTTCACCCTGAACCACGCCGCATAGAGCGCCGGCAGGAAGAGCAGGGTAAGCGCCGTCGCCACCAGCAGGCCGCCCATCAGGGCGACCGCCATGGGCCCCCAGAACACGCTCCTGGACAGCGGGATCATGGCGAAAATGGCGGTGCCGGCGGTGAGCAGGATCGGCCGGGCGCGGCGCACCGTGGCGTCGATCACGGCGTCCCAGGCGCTGTGGCCGGCGACGAGGTCCTGGTCGATCTGGTCCACCAGGATCACCGAATTGCGCATGATCATGCCGGCCAGCGCAATCACGCCCAACAGCGAGACGAAGCCGAAGGGCTGGTTGAAGAGCAGCAGGAACAGCGACACGCCGATCAGGCCGAGCGGCGCCGTCAGCACGACCAGCGCGAGCTTGGAGAAGCTCTGCAGCTGCAGCATCAGGAACATGATCATCAGGAAAGCCATCACCGGCATCATCTTGAAGATCGAGCCCTGGCTCTTGGCGCTCTCCTCCTTGTCGCCGCCGACTTCGATGCGATAGCCCGCCGGCAGCTCGGCGCGCAGCGGTGCCAGCGCCTTGTCGATGCGGGCGGCGACGTCGGGACCCTGCACGCCCTCGATCACGCCGGCGCGCACCGTCATCAGCAGCTCCTTGTTGCGTCGCCACAGGATCGGCTCCTCGAGCTCGAAGTGCAGCGTCGCGAGCTGGGCGAGCGACACCACGCCGCCGTTGCCGGTGCGCAGGTTGATCGCCTCCAGGCCCTCGACGCTGAGGCGCTCGGGCGCCACGGCGCGGGCCACCACATCGATCGACTCGGTGCCCTCGCGGTATTGTGTCACGGTTACGCCCGACAGCAAGGTCTGCAGCGTGCTGCCCAGGATCTGCGAATCGACGCCGAGCGCGCGCGCCTTGTTCTGGTCGACTTCGAGCCGCACCGTCTTGGCCAGCTCGTTCCAGTCGAAGTTGACGTCGCGCGTGGCCGAATCGGCCTTGAAGACCTGCCGAACCTGTTCGGCCACGGCGCGGACCTGTTGTGGCTCCTCGCCCAGCACGCGGAACATCACCGGGTAGGCGACCGGCGGGCCGTTCTGCAGTCGCTGAACGCGTGCGCGCACGGCCTCGAAATCGCTGGCGAACAACTTGCTGAGATCGGCGAAGACGCGCTCGCGCGCCCCCAGATCCTTGGTCATGACGATGACCTGGCCGAAGTTGGCGTTGCTGAGCTCGGGCACGGTCGGCAGGTAGAAGCGCGGGCTGCCGGCGCCGACATAGGCCGTGTAGAAGGCGACGTCGGGGTTCTCGCCCAGCCACTTCTCGAGCTTGCGCACTTCGGTGTCGGTCGCTTTCCACGAGGCGCCCTGGGCGAGCTTCATGTCGACGATCAGCTCGGGCCGGTTGGCGGTCGGGAAGAACTGCTTCTGCACCAGGGTGAAGGCGCCCATCGAAGCCACGAAAGCCAGCGCGGTGATGGCGATCGTGGTCTTGCGCCAGGTCACGCACCACACCACCAGCTTGCGGAAGAGGCGATAGAGTCGACCGTCATAGGGGTCGGCATGATGCACCTTGGGCTGCGGCAGCAGGTGGTAGCCCATCCACGGCGTGAACAGCACGGCCACGAACCACGAGATGATCAGCGAGAGGCCGACCACCCAGAATATCGAGTTGGTGTATTCGCCGGCGCTCGACCTGGCGAAACCCACCGGCACGAAGCCGATCGCGGTGACGAGCGTGCCGGTCAGCATCGGAAAAGCGGTCGAGGTGTAGGCGTAGGTCGCGGCCTCGAGCCGGCTCGCACCCTGCTCGAGCTTCACCATCATCATCTCGACGGCGATGATGGCATCGTCGACCAGCAGGCCGAGCGCGATGATCAGTGCGCCGAGCGAGATTCGCTGGAAGTCGATGCCGAGCAGCATCATGCCGACGAAGGTGATGGCCAGCACCAGCGGCACCGACATCGCCACGATGATGCCGGTGCGCACGCCCAGGCTGATGAACGACACGACCAGCACGATGGCGAGCGCCTCGAGCAGCGAGGAGATGAACTCCTCGAACGACTTGTCGACGACCTCGGGCTGGTTGGCGACCTTGTGCACGGTGATGCCGACGGGCAGGCCCGCCTCGACCTCGGCCATTGCCTGCTCGAGCGCCTTGCCCAGGGTCTGCACGTTGCCGCCCGGCGCCATGACGACGCCCAGCCCGATCACCGGCTTGCCGTCGAAGCGCATCGATATCTGCTGCGGATCCTGGTAGCCGCGCTTGATCTCGGCCACGTCGGACAAAGTGAGCGTGCGGCCGTTGGCGCTGAAGGGCAGCGCGGCCAGCTCCTGGGCGGTGACCGGCGCGCCGTCGACGCGGACCGTGACGCGCTCGCCCTTGGTCTCGACCGTGCCGGTCGCCACGATGGCGTTTTGCCGGCGCACGACCTCGAGGATCTGGTCGACCGGCACGCCCAGCATGGCGAGCCGCGTATGACTGAACTCGATGTAGATCTTCTCGTCCTGCAGGCCGATCAGGTCGGCCTTGGTGACGTCGGGCACGCGCAGCAGGCGCTGGCGCGCGGCCTTGACGATTTCCTTGACCTCGGCCGGCTGGAAGCCGTCGGATTCGAAGGCCCAGATCAGGCTGTAGGTGTCGCCGTATTCATCGTTGAAGAACGGGCCGTTGACGCCCGTCGGCAGCGTGCCCTTGATGTCGCCGACCTTCTTGCGCACCTGATACCACAGGTCGGGCACCTTGGCGGGCGGGGTGTCGTCGCGCAGCGAGACGTAGATAACGGTCTCGCCGGGCTTGGTGTAGCTGTTGACGTAGTAGAAGTAGGGCAGCTCCTGCAGCTTGGTCTCGATCTTCTCGGTGACCTGCTGCTCCATCTCGCGCGAGGTGGCGCCCGGCCATGTCGCCGACACCACCATCTGCTTGATGGTGAAGGGCGGGTCCTCACCGCGGCCAAGGCTGAAGAAGGCGTAGGTGCCGGCCGCGACCAGCGCGATCATGAAGAACACGGTGAGCGTGCTGTATTTCAGCGCCAGCGCCGAGAGATTGGTGCGCGTGGTCATAGACTGTCTCCCCCGAAGGAGCGGTGCTAGCGCGCCGCCTGCTGCACCGGCTTCACCTTCTGGCCGGCCTCGAGCTTGTGGACGCCGGCGACGGCGATCATCTCGCCGTCCTTCACGCCGGTGGCGATGGCTGCCGTGTCGTCGCGCCAGCGCGCGATCGTGACCGGCCGCAGCGTGACAGTGCCGCTTTCCTTGTCGACGACCCACACCGCAGGCTGCGTGCCGCGCTGGAAGATGGCCGACAGGGGGACCTCGGCCACCGGCGCGGAATCCGGCCGATCGAAAGCGAGAGTCGCGGTCATGCCGAGCCCGATGAACTCCGGCGGCGCGATCACGCTGAAGCGCGCCGGATAGGTCCGGGTCATGGGATCGGCGCTGGGCGAGAGCTCGCGCAGCTTCGCGGCATGGCGATGGCCCGGGTCGGACCACAATTCGAAGCTCGCAGCGACGGCTTCGCGCACGGCCTTCAGGCGGTGTTCGGGAACGCCCACCAGGATTTCGAGCTCGTCGGTACGGGCGACCCGCACGACGCCCTGGCCCTGCGCCATGACCTGGCCGACCTCGGCTTGGACCGCGGTCACGACGCCGGGCGCGTCGGCGCGCAGTTCGGTATAGGCGAGGTTGTTCTCGGCCGAGGAGAGCTGGCTTTTGGCCTGCTCGACGCGCGCGAGCGTAGTTGCGGCGAGCGACTGGCGCTGCTCGAGCGTCTGCGGCGTGAATGCACCCGAGCCGCGGAGGTTGAGATATCGCTCGTGGTCGGCCTTGGCGCGCACGTAATCGGCATCGGCGGAGGCGAGTGCGGCGCGCGCATTGTCGACGGCCAGGCGGAAGTCGGCGGGATCGAGCTGGGCGATCAGGTCGCCCGGCTTGACGATGGTGCCGACATCGACGGTACGGTTGGTGATCTTGCCGGCGACGCGGAAACCGAGCGGGCTCTCAATGCGGGGAACGACCGTGCCGGCCAGCACCAGCGACTGGCTGTGTTGCTGGTAGGCGATTTCCATGACCCGGGCCGGCCGCACGACGGGCTCGCTCGCCGCTGCCCGAGATGCGCTGGCCGGCATCCAGGAGAAGGCAGCGAAGCCCGCCGTGGCAATGGCGCCGGCACCTACGACGATCGCCAGGGCCTTCAGGGGAAATTTGCGCGGGGACTGAACGAACGGGGGGACACGCATGGCTAACCACCCTTCCGAGGTTTACAATGTTCGTGCTCAGAACGCATATGAACGTTGTTAAGTGAACATTGATAAGCTATCGGCGTTCAGATAAGTGTCAAGGGGAAGGAGACAGTTTTTGAGCGTCTTTTCGACAGTGGCGACATCCGGCCGCAAGCGCCGGGGCGAGGGCCATACCCGCCGCGAGGAGATCCTCCATGCGGCCAAGGAGCTGTTCCTCGAGCAAGGCTATGACTCGACCACGATCCGCCGTATCGCCGACCGGGTCGGCATTTCGGCGCCGGCGCTCTACCTCTACTTCAAGGACAAGGAAGCGCTGATGCTGGCGCTCTGCGATCAGACCTTCGGGCACCTGATCGAGGCCATCGGCGAGATCGAAAAGACCGTGGACGATCCGATGGAGCGCGTGCGCCGCTTCGGCGAAGCCTATGCCCGTTTCGGCCTCACCCATCCCGACGAATACCGGCTGGTGTTCATGGGATCCAACATCCCGGAATCCATGCGCAAGATCGGCCATCGCGCCCCGGTCGACGATCCGACGCGGCCGGGCGTAGGCGGCGCGATCGTGTTCAACCGCCTTGTTGCGATGCTGTCCCAGGTCGAGGCGTCGGGCACCAAGCTCAATTACCCGCCGGACACCTGCGCCGAACTCTGCTGGATGGGCATTCACGGCCTGGTCGCGGCCTTCATCACGAAGCCCGAGTTCCCCTGGTCCAATCGTGAGCTGCTGATTTCGGCGAATCTGGACATTCACCTCAAGGGCATCGTCCGCAGCGTCTAGGCTGCAGCTTCTAGGCTGTTTGGGGCCACACCCTCGGAAACAGATCACAGGTCATCGGTGCGCCGGCCGCGAGATGGGGCTTGTGCGGAAACTGGAACGTGCCGGGCCGCGGGTCATAGCGCGCGTCATCGCCGGTATAGCGCAGCGACAACCCGCGCCGGCGTGCGCCTGCCGTGTCGTTGCCCGGCGCGCCGTGGACGATCATGGCGTGGAACACCAGGCAGTCGCCCGGCGTCATCTTCCACCAGCGGATGTCGTACTTGCTGCGATCGGCGTCGATGTCGGGAATTTGCGCCAGCTCGCTCGAGGTGAACTTGATCTCGTGGCCTTTGCGGAAGGGCGTTGGCCGGTAACTGATGCCCCAGCGGTGTGAGCCCGCCACGAACTCGACGGCGCCGTTGCTGCGGTCGACGTCGTCGAGCGCAATCCAGACCGACGTGACCTGCCAGCCTTTCACGGGCCAGTAAGGCTGGTCCTGGTGCCACGGCGTGGGATGGGCGGTGCCCGGCTCCTTCACGAAGAGCTGGTCGTAGAAGAAATCGGCCGAGGCCGAGTCCATCAGTCGGGCGGCAATGGCCGGAGCGGAGGATTCGAGCGCGGCGGCGCGGAACTCCGGATCGTGCCGCCACATGAACATGTCACCGAAGAACCTGCCGGGCGTGCTGCCCTCGGCGAAGTTCGTGGCATGCGGGCCGGGCGCGGCGAGATCGCGCTCGACCGCCGCACGCAGGCGCTCGACCCAGGCCGCATCGAATGCCTGGCGCAGGCAGACGACGCCGTCGCGGTCGTAGGCGGCGACGGCGCTGTGCGTGATCAAGCGTTCTGCAGGACGTGGACGGCGCGGTTGGCCACGAGATCCTTGTTCTTGGCGCCGTAGGCCTTCATGTGTTCAGAAGCACCATGGGCCTTGAGGTGGTCCATGCTCTCCCACTTCTCGATGACGACCAAGGTATCGGGGCCGAACTTGGCGAACGCGCCGCCGTCGGTGTCGACCGTGGCGCCGTACTCGATGCAGCCTTTCTCGGCGTGCACCGCCGGCACGTTGGCCTTGAAATTCCTGAGTATCTCGTCTCGCTTGCCGGGCTTGGCGGTGATGATGGCGATGACGTGGATCATGATTTCCTCCCGTTTCTGGTAACTATGCAGCGCGCCCATGACGTAGCAGACGTCCCGGCAGCTTGCCGTTGGCGGCGACGGCGTCCTTGCCGTCGCGACGGATCAGTTGGCCGTTGACGATCACGGCGTCGATGCCGCTTGCCTCCGAGACCAGCCGGTCGGCGCCGGCCGGCAGGTCGTGGACACGCTTGAGGGGGCCGGGGCCCACCGTCTTGGGATCGAACACCACGACGTCGGCCGGCCGGCCCTCGGCCAGCAGGCCGCGATCGCTGATGCCGAACATCTCGGCGGGCCGTTGCGTCAGGTTGTGCACGGCCTGCTCGATGGTGAAGGTCTTCTTGTCGCGCACCCAGTGGCCGAGCAGGTGGGTGGAATAGCACGCGTCGCAGAGCTGGCTGGCATGGGCGCCGGCATCCGATAGGGCGATGATGGTGTGCGGATCGGTGATCAGTTCCGCTACTTCCTTCTCGTCGAAATTCATGACGGCCATGCGGAAGCGCGCCTGCAGGTCGCTGGCCAGGGCGAGATCAAAAGCTAGATCCACCGGGTCCTTGCCCAGCTTGGCGGCGGCCACGGCGAGCGGATGCTCCTCGAGTTCCTTGGCCGATGGCGCCCAGGCGATGATCGTGCGGTCCCACCAGCGCTGGAAGAGGGGCGTGAGCTCGGCCGTGAACTTGCGCCGCCATGCCGGATCGGCATAGGCGCGACGGCGCGCGCCCGGGGAACGGGCATCCTCGACCGTAAGCTCGTTCATGAACTTCATGACGTCGAAGATGAACGGCTCGGCAAACGTGAATTCGAAATTGAGCGGCCGGCAGCTCACCTGCGGGATGACCAGTGCGCCCGACCTGCGTTGTTCGGCGGCGAGCTCGAGCTGCTTGCGGTGCCCACCCGGGCCGTAGAGATAAGACAGCAGAGCCGTCCAGGTGACGGGAACGCCGTACTTCCGGCTGACCTCGGCCATCTGCCTGGTGGAGAATTCGCGGCCGATCGTGATCTGCATCAGGCCGCGCTTCATGTCGCCCATGACCGACACCAGCGCGTCCATCTCCTCGACCATCGCCTGGCGGCTGGGCACCGGCTTGCCAGCATAGCCGTTATGGCTGACCGACACCGACGTGCCGAAGCCGATGGCGCCAGCCTCCATGGCCTCGCGCACCAGCTTTTTCATGGCGCCGATCTCGTCGGCTGTGGCGGCGCGTTCCGTCGATTCCTCTCCCATGACGTAGAGCCTGAGCGGCGTGTGGCCGAACAGCGCCGCGACGTTGATGGCCGAACCGCGCTTCTCCAACGCGTCGAGGTACTGCGGGAAGGTCTCGAACGGCCAGTCATCGCCGAGGCCCGCATGCAGCGCGTCGAGGCTCATGCCCTCGACCTTTTCCAGCGTCTGCATGATCAGCTTGCGGTGGATGGCCTGGGTCGGCGCAACGCCGAAGCCGCAATTGCCGATCACCGTCGTGGTCACGCCGTGCCAGGGCGAGATGGAGAGCATGCGGTCCCACAGGATCTGGGCGTCGTAGTGGGTGTGCACGTCGACGAAGCCCGGCGAGACGACCTTGCCGGTGGCGTCGATGCTCGTCGCAGCGGGCCCATCGGCCTTGCCCAGCGCCACGACCTTGCCGTCCTTGATGCCGAGATCGCCTGAAAAGCCCGGCCGGCCGGTGCCGTCGACGATCGTGCCGCCCGTGATCTTGAGGTCGTAGGTCATGGCTTGCTCCTGAACGCCTGTCCATTATACGTCGTTCGGCGTCGCAGGAGGAAACACATGGCCAAGCACAAGATCGCACTCATTCCGGGTGACGGAATCGGCAAGGAGACCGTCCCGGAGGGCGTGCGCGTGCTCGAAGCCGCGGCGCGGCGCTTCAACTTCCAACTCGAGTTCACCGATTTCGACTGGTCGTGCGATCGTCTGCTGCAGACCGGCAAGATGATGCCGGAAGACGGCATGGAGCAGCTCAAGGCGTTCGAAAGCATCTTCCTGGGCGCCGTCGGCTGGCCGGGCGTGCCCGACCACGTCTCGCTGTGGGGCCTACTGATCCCGATCCGGCGCGACTTCGACGAGTATGTGAACCTCCGCCCCGTGCGCCTGTTCGAGGGCGTGCCGTCGCCGCTCGCCAACCGCAAGCCGGGCGAGATCGACTTCTGGGTGGTGCGCGAAAACACCGAGGGCGAGTACAGCACGCTCGGCGGGCGCATGTTCCAGGGCACGGAGAACGAGTTCGCCGTGCAGGAGGCCGTCTTCACCCGCAAGGGCGTCGATCGCGTGATGAAATTCGCCTTCGAGTTCGCCCGCACGACCAAGAAGAAGCACGTGACCTCGGCCACCAAGTCCAACGGCATCATCCACACCATGCCGTTCTGGGACGAGCGCTTCGCCGAGATGAAGAAGAAGTATCCGGAGATCCGGGCGGACCAGTACCACATCGATATCCTGACCGCGCATTTCGTGCGCAATCCCGACTGGTTCGATGTCGTCGTCGGCTCCAACCTGTTCGGCGACATTCTGTCGGATCTGGGGCCGGCGCTCACCGGATCGATCGGCGTGGCGCCCTCGGGCAATATCAATCCCGAGCGCAAGTTCCCGTCGATGTTCGAGCCGGTGCACGGCTCGGCGCCCGACATCGCCGGCAAGTTCATCGCCAATCCCATCGGCCAGATCTGGTCGGGCGCGATGATGGTCCGCCATCTCGGCTACCCAGAGGCGGCCGAGGCGATCGAAAGGGCGATCGCCGCCTCTTTGGTCGAGGGCGGGCCTCGGACACGCGATCTCGGCGGCAACGGTGACACGAAGACCGTGGGTGCAGCTATCGCGGAGCTCGTGAAGACGGTTTAGCCATCTAGGACGAATGCCGGCAAACGCCCGAGGGTTTAGCCCTCGGGCGTTTTCCATCTGGCTATTGGCTCGGTGTGGTGGTGGTACTGGGTTGGCCGGTCGCAGACGTGCCGCGGCTGCGGCGTTTATGCTTGCCGGTCTTCTGGCCCGACTGCTGGTCACTTGGTGCGGTCGAAGGATTGGTCGGCGATATTGTCGGTGGGCTTGGCGTCGGCACGGTGCCGCCGCTGGATTGAGCGAAGGCCGAGGGAGCGGCGATCGCAAGCGTGAGGAAGGAAACGCAGGCGAGACCCTTGAGTGGGCGCATGAACAACCTCAAATGGTCGGAGATCGGCCGATCGTCGCCGGCCTTGCTTCGCTTACGCGAGTGTGCCGACCGTCATCCCCGAGGCATTTGGCCGCCTATTTGGCGAGCCCCAATTCATCGAAGCTGAGAATAGCGGATCGTTGCGTGTTTCCCTCCACGTCGCGCAGCGCGAGCATGATCTTTTGTTTCGGCCAGTCGATGTCGACCACACCGAAATTGGCCGCGGCGTAGAGCGCGCCCAGACGGTTCGGTCCCGGCTCCTTGGCCGCCCAGTAGACCATGTTGAGGCCGCTCGATGTCACTTCGTAGATGGGGTAGAGATCGGGCGGCGTCTCGCGATAGAGCGCGCCGACATGGCGGTCGCCCGATAGCAACACCACGCCCTTGGCGCCGCTGTCGCGAATCGTATCCAAAAGCTTCTGGCGCTCGAGCGGCATGTTGCCCCAACGCTCCCAGCCATGGCCTTCGGCCAGGACCTGCGTGCTCGACACGATGAGCCGGATTTCCGCTGATTTGCGCAGCTCGCCGGCGAGCCAAGCCCACTGCACCGGACCCAGCATCGTCTTGGCGGGATCGGGATCGGGGACATAGCGTTCCTTGCCCGGCGCGCCGCGCTGGTCGCTCGCCTTAAGCGGTGAGCGGAACCAGCGTAGGTCGAGCAGGATGATTTGCACGCGCAGGCCGGTCGGCCCGATGATGCGCGAATCGTAGATGCCGTCGCGGGTCCTTCTGACGTCGGTGGCGGGAACCTTCCAGAACTTTAGGAACAGCTCCTTCGACACCGCCTTGTGCGGGAAATCGCCGCCGCCGTCGTTGACGCCGTAGTCGTGGTCGTCCCACACCGCGAGATGGGCAACGGTGTTGCGTAGCTTGTTGTAGCCCGCGATGCCTTCCGCCATTGCGTAGGCGCGCTTGAGGTGGCGCGCATCCTCCGTGTTGAAATCGCCGTAGACGTTGTCGCCGGCGAAGATGAAAAGCTCCGGCTGATAGGCGAGAATGGCGTCCCAGATCGGCTGCGGCTTGACTTGGTCGGCGCAGGAGCCGAAGGCGATGCGCGAGAGGGGTGACCGGCCCTGCGCGCGCCCGGAGGCCGGTGCCAGAGCGGCGGCGGCCATGAGTTGAGCGAGGGTGCGGCGGTTGAACATCGGGGTCACCAAAATGCCAGGATCTCAGGCTTAATTGGCACAATTGTGAAGCAACACCTCAAATACGCTTTCGAGCTGGCCGTCGTGCCTTTGATCGCAGCAATCGTCTTCATCGAAGACGTATTGCTGCACTATCTCGGCCTGGCCATGGCGAGGCTGGCCAAGTGGCCGCCGGTCGCCTGGCTCGAGGCGTGGCTCTGCCGGCTGCCGCCGTGGGCGGCGCTGCTGGCCTTCGTGGCGCCCTCGGCGATCGTGCTGCCGGTCAAACTTTCCGCTGTCTGGTTTGCGCTGCATCATCGCTACGGGCTTTCCGTCGCCAGTGTTGTCGTTGGCAAGATGCTGGCGACGGCGCTGGTCGCGCGGCTTTACCGGGTCCTGCATCCGACCTTGATGACGATGCCGTGGTTCCTGCGGGCGGAAACCTGGCTGTTCGCCTGGCGTGACCGTCTCTACGCCTTTGTGCGCGCCCTGCCGGCCTGGCAGAGAGCAGCCGCGATCATCCAGCGCGCCCGCACCTGGTTGAGGCAGTTGGTTTCCGGTGCTGCGCCGCGCTAGGCTCGCGGCATGGCTGAGGTCGTTCCCCTGAAAGGCCCGCTCGGCGCGCGCATCGAGGGTCTTGAGCGCGGCCGGGCGAACGAGCCCACCCTCGCCGCCCTCCTGAACCGCGCCCTGGCCGAACATCTCCTGGTCGTGATCCCGGGCGAGCGCATGGCTCCAGAGGCGACCCGGAGCTTCGCCCGGGCGTTCGGCAAGCCGCAGACCCAGTTGTTGCGCTACAAGCGCAGCGGCGAGGTGCCCGAAGTGTCGATCATGGTGAGCACGCTCAAGACCGACGGCACGACCGACAAGACCGCGCTGCGGGCCGAGGACTGGCACACCGACGATTCGTATTTCGCCACGCCCGCCAAGGCGACCCTGCTGCACGGCATGGAGATCCCGAGCCGTGGCGGGGCGACCTGGTTCTGCAACATGCACTCGGTCTACGAGGCGCTAACCGAGACGCTGCGCCGGCGGATCGACGGCCTCCGTGCCATCCACGGCTACGACACGCCGCGCGCCCGCAACCGGCCGGCGCCGCGCACGCCGCAGGAGATCGCCGAGACGCCCGACGTCGAGCATCCGCTGGTGCGCACCCATCCCGAGACCGGCCGCAAGGCGCTCTATCTCAATCCCAACCGGCAGGATCGCATCGTCGGGCTCGAGCGGGCGGAGAGCGACGCGTTGCTCGACGAACTGGGCGCCGAAGCGCGTCAGCCCCAGCACCATTTCGGCCATGTCTGGCACGTCGGCGACGTCGTGGTGTGGGATAACCGCGCCACCATGCATCGCGTCATGCTCGACTACCCGGTCGGCGAGAACAGGGTCATGCAGCGCGTGCTGATCGAGGGCGATCGCCCGGTCTAGAGCAAATTCCGATAAGGCAGATTCATGCCTTGGCAGGGCAGGTCGACTCCTAACCGGTTGCCCGGTTGGTGCCTGCTCAAGGTCGGCGTCCGCGTCGGTCGGCCGGCTCGCGGTCCGCGACCACTCGCCGCTTTGGATCCAGATACCGCCAAATCTCGATGTCGCGTCCGTAGATATCCGCGCGAAACTGCAACCTATCATCGCCATCCGCGAATGCGGTCTCGTACACCACGAATACCGGCACGGGCTTTGGCGGAGCGCTTTGAATGGTGTCACCGGTCGAGATCGTCTGATCGATTGCATCGATCGATTGCTGCATCAGCAGAGCGGCCAACTTCTGAGGATCCTCGACCCTGATGCATCCATGACTGATGCGGCGGTCGTCGCGGCCGAACAGATTTTTGGACGGGGTGTCGTGCAAGTAAACATCGAACCGGTTATTCATCTCGAACAATAGATGTCCCAGCGCTGAGTAGGGTCCTGCCTGCTGCTGCAGATCGCCATTGGGCAGCATGACCAGGTTGTGCTGCGCCAGGTAATTCGGGTCGTTTCTGGCCTTCGGCAGGATCTCGTTCCTGACAATGTCCTCCGGGATGGTCCACGGCGGGTTGAACCAGATTCGATCGATTGACGCTTGGAGCTCCGGGCTCTGATTGCCTCTCGCGTCCTGGCCGACAATGACCCGCGTGGAGAAAACCGGCAGATCGTCGCGGTACAGCACCAGCCGCTGGTCGGCAATGTTGACCCAGACGCGATCCGCCGGAAGCCGTCGCGGCAGCCAGCGTTCGCGTTCGAGGTTTACCTCAATCTCGCGCAACCGGGTCGTCGCGGTCTTGCCGCCGACGGGGATGCCCGTGCCAGAATCCTGCAAAGCCTGGCGCAGCAGCCTGTAGGTTGGTGTCGTCGGTGCCAGCGCTTCGATCATCGCCCCGGGATCGGGGCTGCCGATAGCGGCGTCGAGCGTGGCAGCGACATCGATCGGCTTAGGCGCCAAAGTCTCGTCATCTCTTCGGCGCTCGACCGGCATGGCCCCGCGCGCCAGCGCGTCGGCATAGGACAAGAAGGCGTCCGACAGCAACAGTTCCCGGTCGAGCGCCGGCAATGTTGCTGGCGACCGCAGCAAATTTGCGTGAAACAGTTCAGGGGCGAGGCCATGATCGCCGGCGCGCAACACGGCATCTATCAGTGAATTCGCTTGCGACTGCCGTGTCGTCCAGACTGGCGCAAAACCATGGCGCGCGTAGAAACGTCGTAGTAATTCGACGTTCAGCTGTTCACCCGCGACGACTGACGTGGGCGCGCTCTCGATCAGTTCGCCGAGTTTGGTGTTGGCATCCGCTACCGTCGGGGCAGGCGGTGCCGACACCAAGGCGACTGCCGGCTCGTGGTCCGCCGCGCGAACTGTCGGCGCCTCAGGCGCACATGCTGCGAGGAGCGCAATCGCGCCACCTGCAATCGGTCCGATGCGTGCCAGAAGGCCTCTCGTCGAGAAGCTGCAGGATGGGAACAAGATAGCCTCACCGACGGCGTGGTCCCGCCGAGATTTGCGCTGCCGCAGGTGGAAAATGGCGGTACGCGTTCGCGGGTCCGAATCGAGGTTACACAAAACTTTCACGCCATGACCTCTAGTACAATCGTGCCCTCCAGAACGAGCTTGCTTCAAGCGGCAATAAAGGCAAGATTTTGATGGATCGACCTGCGGGTGTGCCCGCCGTCGGGGCCGACCCGTTGGGGTGCCGCGACCACAGCCGATATTTTGTGGCCCGGGCGGGAACCAGAAATGCGCCTTCGACGTTAACTCTCGCTGTCCGATTGGTGTATTATGCTTGAGTCCCTCAACTTTGGAGGAAAAGGATGTCCGACGTTGCCGAAAAAATGGCTCGCCTCGCGCTGGTTGCCGTCCTGATTCCGGCGGCGCTGCTCGCGGGATGCGCCTCGCAGCCGGCCCCGCCGCCGCCGCAACCGATTGCCGCTACGCCACCGCCACCGCCACCGCCTCCGATGCCGCCTGTCCGCGGCTAACCGGCGGCGAGGGAAGACTCGAGGATCCGATCCTCGATCTTCGACTATCGATCTAATGACCTGACCGCCATCGACAGGGGCACAGGCGAGCGTCAAGAGGCGCGGACGCGAAGAGCCGCCCGCGCTTTCCATCGCCTGCGCCCCAGCGGCGGCAACGCAGGTTCCTGATATGTGGCAAGTGACCTGCGCCTGCTCGCGGCTCGATTCTAGCTGGCGGCGCCCGCGGTCAACAGGGCTTCGATCTCGGCCTGGGCGTAGCCCGCTTCGGCCAGAATCTCGCGCGTCTGCTCGCCCATCAGCGGGGCGTGGCTCTCGTCTTTCCGCGCGCCGCCGGAGAAGATGTTGGCAAGCCGCGTCCGCCGCAGGCGGCCTTGCGAAGGATGATCCTCTTTCTTGAAGAAGCCGACATCCTTGAGATGCGGATCGGTCAGCAGGTCGTCGATCGAATTGTAGCGCGCCGCCGGAACGTCGAGCTTGTCGAAAAGCTCGACCCATTCGTCCGTCGTCTTTAGCGCAAGCCCCTCCTTGTGGACCTCGAAGTAGGCGGCGGCGTTTCTTGTGCGCGCCGCGGCGCTGTTGAAGCGGGGATCGGTCTTGAGCTCCGGCCGGCCGATTGCGTCGAAGAAAGCGAAGGCCTGGGCGTTGGTGTTGGGCCGGATGGTCATGTAGCCGTCCTTGGTCGGCAGGGGACGGTAGTTTGGATTGAGCAGCCGGCCGTCGCCGGTCGGTCCGACCGGCGGATCGAAGGTCGCGGCACCGAGATGCTCGCTGGCCACGAATGACGCCATGTTCTCAAGCATCGGCACGTCGATTGCCTCGCCGCGGCCGGTCTTCTCCCGTCGGTACAGCGCGAAGCCGATGCATTGGGCGGCGATCAGGCCACTCGTGTGATCGCTCATGACCATCGGCACGAAACGCGGCTCGCCGGTCGCGCGGGCGAGCGTTCCGGCCACGCCCGACAGGCTCTGGATGACGGGGTCGTAGGCCGGGCGGTTGAAGTAACGGCCGCCCCGTCCGAAGGCCAGGATCGAGCAGTGGATCAGTCTCGGATTGTCCTTGGCGAGGTTCGCATGATCGAGGCCGGCGCGGGCGAGCGCTTCCGGTCGCACGTTGCTCACGAAGACATCGGCGCGGGCGATCAGCCGAAGCAGGGCGGCGTGCCCGTCCGGCTTCTTGAGGTCGAGCACGATCGAGCGCTTGTTGCGGTTGAAGTTGATGAACTTGCCCGACATGCCGGGCTGGCGGCTGCCTTCGGCCATGGTGCGTAAAAGATCGCCGCCGGGCGCCTCGACCTTGATGACGTCGGCGCCGTAGTCGGCCAGCGTGCGCGTGCAGATCGGGCCGACGACGATCGTCGTCAGGTCGACGACGCGGACGCCCGCGAGAGGTCCGCCGCTCACGCCGCGAACTCCAGTTCCATCTCGCCGCACAGCACGCCGTTCTTGTCGGCCGCCCAGATCTTCAGATGGCCGTCCTTCGGCGCCGCGCCGCGGACCTCGATCAGGTCGCCGACCCACAGCGGATGCACGAGGCGGGCGGTGAAGCCGGTGAGCGTGCCGGTGCCGTGACGCAACGCGGCATTGACCATGAGATGCATGCTGAGGCCGCCATTCGACACCAGCGCCGGATAGCCTTCCTCGCCCCGCGTGTAGTCGCCGTCGTAATGAATGCGATGGGCGTTCCAGGTGAGGGCGGAGTAGCGGAAGTTGAGCGCATTGCTGAGCCTGGTCGTGTCGGTCCAGGCGTGGTCCGTGCGCGCCTGGGTCGGCACGGTTGCCGTGGTCTTTTGCCCCGGCGGCACGGCGGGTCGGTAGATGGCGTCGAATTCGTCGACCGCCAGCGTCTTGCCATGCTGCTCGATCGTGTGGCGCATGGTGAGGACGAAGATGTCTCCCGAGCGGCCGGTCTTGGGAGCGATATTGACGACCTCGGCCTTCTTGACTGCCGGTTCGCCGGCGCGCAGGCGGCCCATGATCTTCACGCGGCGGCCCGCGCCCATGCGGCGCGGCATGGGGATGGGCGGCAGCACGACGCCCCTGTTGGGATGACCGTCCGGGCCGATGTCGCGCTGGCGCACGGTTTCGGCGAAAAACAGGCCGAACCAGTGCGGCGGCAGTTCGCTGCCGGGCTTGAAGCTCGCCGGATCCATGTCGAACGTGCCGGCGGCGCGCCGCACCGCCATCAGGCCGATATCATCCTCGACCGTTCGCGTCCTGCCGATCCAGGGGCGCAGGGTCTCCATCGCTTCGTCCATCCAGCCCGCCATGCGTCTCGTTCCCTCATTTGCCGCCGGCAGAGTCGCACGACCGGCAGCCCTTCTCCAACAAAGAAGGGCCCGCTTTCGCGGGCCCTTCCATGATCCGAAAGATCGCTGCGATCAGACCGAGTAGTACATCTTGTATTCGACCGGCGCCGGCTGGTGTTCCCAGGCGTAGACCTCTTCCCACTTGAGTTCCATGTAGGCGTCGATCTGATCGTCGGTGAACACGCCGCCTTTGGTCAGGAAGGTGCGGTCCGCGTCGAGGCTGTTCAGCGCCTCGCGCAGCGAGCCCGCGACCGTCGGAACCTTGGCGAGTTCCTCGGGCGGCAGGTCGTAGAGGTTCTTGTCCATCGGGTCGCCCGGATGGATCTTGTTCTGGATGCCATCGATGCCGGCCATCAGCATCGCCGCGAAGGCGAGATAGGGGTTGGCCGACGAGTCGGGGAAGCGCACTTCCACGCGCTTGCCCTTGGGCGAAGACACATAGGGGATGCGGCACGACGCCGAGCGGTTGCGCGAGGAATAGGCCAGCAGCACCGGCGCCTCGAAGCCCGGGACGACGCGCTTGTAGGAGTTGGTGCTGGCGTTGCAGAAGGCGTTGAGCGCCTTGGCGTGCTTGATGATGCCGCCGATGTAGTACAGCGCCGTCTCCGACAGGTCGGCGTAGCCTGAGCCTGCGAACAGCGGCTTGTTGTCCTTCCAGATCGACTGGTGGCAGTGCATGCCCGAGCCGTTGTCGCCATAGAGCGGCTTGGGCATGAAGGTCAGCGTCTTGCCGTAGCTGTGGGCGACGTTGTGCAGGGTGTACTTGTACTTCTGCACGTTGTCGGCGGTCTTCACCAGGGTATCGAAGCGGAAGCCGAGCTCGTTCTGGCTGGGCGCCACCTCGTGATGGTGGATTTCCATGGTGAGGCCCATGTCGGTGCACACCGTCATCATCTCGGCGCGCAGGTCGTTCATCGAATCGACCGGCTGCACCGGGAAGTAGCCGCCCTTGATGCCGGGCCGGTGGCCCATGTTGCCGCCTTCGTACTCGGCGCCGGAGTTCCACGGCGATTCGCTCGAAGTGAGCTTGTAGAAGCTGCCGTTCATCTGCACGTCGAAGCGCACGTCGTCGAACACGAAGAACTCCAGCTCGGGGCCGAACACGGCGGTGTCGCCGATGCCCGACGACTTCATGAACGCCTCGGCGCGCTTGGCGGTCGAGCGCGGGCAACGGGCATAGAGCTGGCCGGTCGAGGGCTCGACGACGTCGCAGTTCACGAGCAGGGTGGTCTGCGCGGTGAAGGGATCTAGCACGGCGGTGGCGGGATCGGGCATGAGGATCATGTCGGACTCGTTGATCGCCTTCCAGCCGGCGATCGAAGAGCCGTCGAACATCACCCCATCGACGAACGAGCTTTCGTCCGTGGCGGAGGCCATACGGGCCGTGTGCTGCCACTTGCCGCGCGGATCGGTGAAGCGGAAATCAACGAACTTGACGTCCTTTTCCTTGATCATCGCGAGAACCTGTTTCGCGTCCATATTTCGTCCGTCCCTCTTTTTTGTGGTCTACGTCCTCATGCCCCCAAAGGCGGAGTTTCATACGGCGGCGTCGCCGCGCTCGCCAGTACGAATTCGGATGGCGTCGTCGATGCGCGACACGAAGATCTTGCCGTCGCCGATGCGGCCGGTGTGCGCCGAGCTGCGGATCGCCTCGACCGCCTTCTCGACCATCTCGTCCTCGATGATCAGCTCGATCTTCACTTTTGGCAGAAAGTCGACGACGTATTCGGCGCCGCGATAGAGCTCGGTGTGGCCCTTCTGCCGCCCGAAGCCCTTGGCCTCCAGAACGGTGATCCCCTTCAGGCCGATCTGATTGAGGGCGTCCTTCACCTCATCGAGCTTGAAGGGCTTGATGATCGCTTCGATCTTCTTCATTTGCTTGAGACACCCCCGCGCGCCCACGCCGGTGCTGCCAGTCGAGGCAGCCCGTATGAGCTGAAAGAAGCAGTTTCCGTACCAGACTTCTCCACACCGGTCGCTTGTGAATTCGGAGCAGAAGTGACTAGCAAGTGGGCGAATTGAGCGAATATTAGGCAAAAATCTGCGCAGAACGAGATCAGGAACGAGATCCCTTATGAAATCCGCCAATTCACTGATGTCCGGCCTTGGAACGACAGTTTTCGAGGTGATGTCTGCGCTTGCCCGCGAGCACCAGTCGGTCAACCTCGGCCAGGGCTTTCCCGACGACAAGGCACCGAAGGTCGTGCGATCCGCCGCCGCGGACTACCTGGTGAATGGCCATAACCAATACCCGCCGATGATGGGTATTCCGGAACTGCGCCAAGCCGTCGCCCAGCATGCCAAGCGCTTCCAGGGACTCGACATTGACTGGCAAAGCGAGGTGCTGGTGACCTCAGGCGCGACCGAAGCGCTGGGTGACTGCCTGTTCGGCCTGATCGAGCCGGGCGACGAGGTGGTGCTGATCGAGCCGCTCTACGACTCGTATTTGCCGATCGTGCGCCGGGCAGGGGGCACGGCCAAGCTGGTGCGGCTCGAGCCGCCGACCTGGCGGCTGCCGCGCGAAGAGCTGGCGGCCGCATTCAGCGAGCGTACCAAGCTGATCCTGTTCAACACGCCGATGAATCCTTGCGCGAAGGTCTTCGACCGCGCGGAACTGGACTTCATCGCCGGGCTCTGCCTCGAGCACGACGCCTATGCCGTGTGCGACGAGGTCTACGAACACATCATCTTCGACGACAAGCGACACTTGTCGATCATGGGACTGCCCGGCATGCGCGAGCGCACCGCGCGCATCGGTTCAGCCGGCAAGAGTTTCAGCCTGACCGGCTGGAAGGTCGGCTACGTCACGGCTGCGGCCGAACTGATGAAGGCCATCGCCAAGACCCACCAGTTCATGACCTTCACCACTCCGCCCAACCTGCAATGGGGGGCGGCGACAGGACTGCGCCTGGGCGACGATTACTTCTCGACCCTCGCCGCCGACATGCAGCGCAAGCGCGACCGGCTGGGCGATGCGCTGGCGGATATCGGCTTCAAGGTGCTGCCGGCACACGGCACCTATTTCGTGACCACGGATTTCCGGCCGCTGGGCTTCAACGGCACCGACGAGGATTTCTGCCGTCACATCACCGTCGAGGCGGGCGTCACCGCGGTCCCGGTCAGCGCCTTCTACGATGACGCGGTACAGGCGCCGCGCCATTTCGCGCGGTTTTGTTTCTGCAAGCACGACGCCACGCTGGACAGCGCGATCGACCGGCTGAGTCGACATTTCAGCAGGTAAATCAGGCACTTAAGCACGGCTCACGGGCCGCCGCCGCCCGCGTTGCAATCGATACAATTTGTGGCCGACTTCGCCGCCGGTATATTTGATACTTGGCGCTCCGCCGCTGCCGAAATTTTGCAGATTTTTGTGCGAAAACCTACAAGTTCATATCGATGCCTCTGGCAGCATGGCCCCCAACGTTAGCGCCGTGCCCACACCGCTTTCCCCCAAGCCCTCTCGAATCGACGGCCGCCGCCTGCGCAGCGAGCGGACCAAGCAGTTGATCATCGAGGCCTACCTCGCATTGCTTCGGGAAAACCCCGTTGTGGCGATGCCGACCGCGGCGCAGATCGCCGACCGCGCCGGCTATTCGGTGCGATCGATCTTCGAGCGCTTTCCGGATCTCAGCAAGCTGCGCGTCGCCGCGGCGGATTACAGCCTGGCGCAGGCTGCCGCCCTCGCGCCGGCGCGCCATGTCGACGGTGACCGGGCAACGCGCATCAGGTCCCAGGTCGAGACCCGCGCCGGGACCTGCGAGCGAGGCGTGGCGCTGTGGCGCGTGCTGCTCTCGAGCGTCGCCGGCGACGAAGAACTCAAGCTGCGCGTTCGCGTCGGCCGCGATCGCACCATCGAGCGTATGGAGGTCATGTATCGACCCGAGCTCTCG
>Ga0209380_10000951_pt1 | contig 20177 bp, 19 predicted proteins | sample HubBroMetageWFT6_FD_188347 | JGI IMG/M metagenome (GOLD analysis project Ga0209380, IMG submission 188347) | Warmed and freeze-thawed soil microbial communities from the Hubbard Brook experimental Forest, New Hampshire - Hubbard Brook CCASE Soil... | ecosystem: Environmental > Terrestrial >...
TCGGGCCCAAATACCTCGAACCCGAAAATCGATTGCCGCAGGGTACCGCCAAAAGAGCCAGAGGTTTCGAGGCCACTGCTTTGATAGGCGAGTGTGGGGACGTCAATGTTGTCGACAGTGCCCTGATTGCTGAAGAGGTTGAACAGCACTACGCCAGACAGACGCACACGATACTTCGATGCGCTCTCGACCTTGGTCTGGTACTGGTCATCGACCTTGCCGGAGAGCAACTGCTGGTCTTCTTCGAGGCGACCGACACGCTCGTCGATCGGACCGGTGCCGGTCGCGGGAGCAGCAGTTGAGGCCGCGCGCTCCGACTCCAGCTCCTGCCTTAGGCGTGTCATCTCAGCATGGCTGGCCACGGTTTCCTGTTTGAGTTGTTGCACCAGGTCTTTGAGCTCGCGGACCTCGGACTGCAACTCAGTCAACGACGCCGCGACGTTGGCGTCGTTGGGTGCGGGTTGGGGCGCCTGGGCCGCAGCACCAGTAATGAGCCATAGCGCCATAACGTTGACGAGCGCCATGCGCGGGAATCGCAATCTCTGACAGAGTTTCATGTGGCACCTCTGTGCAATCGAAGTTGTGGGCCGTGTGTGAACGTCTGCCGTCCTTACGGCGCTTTTCCTGTTGTCCCTACGGGACGTGGCTATCCCGGCGCCCCTCGATGTCATCGTAGCCGGAGCGCGCCGCAGTGGCGGCGATCAACATTGCACGCGGCAGGGTGATGCGCATTACCGTGCAGCCCGGCGCCGACTGCTCTACCTGCAACTGGCCGGAATGGTCCTGCACAATTTTTTGTGCAATGGTCAAGCCCAATCCCGTGCCGTTTTCCTTGCCGTGACTTACGAAGGGATGAAACACGCGGTCGCGGATCGAGGTCTCGAACCCTGGACCATCGTCCACAACGCGAATTTCCAGCTGGCTGTCGTGGTTCTCGACGGTCACGGAGACATGTCCGTTCATCGCCTGCACCGACTGGCACGAGTTTAGCAACAGGTTGTAGAACACACGCTCCATCTTGCGGGGATCGCACATGGCGAAATGCACTCCGGTGGAGACGATGCCGAGTGTGACCTTCTGGAACTCGGGATGGGAGTGGATCAATTCGATGGCGCGGCTTATCGAGTGCTCAACGACAGTCTCGGCGAGGTTCAGAGATTCGGCCGGACGCGATAATTCGAGCAGGGAATCGATAAGGTCGGTAAGGCGATGCACGGCGACGCGAATTTCGAGGTAGAGATCCTCGCGCTGATTAGGCGAGAGGTCGGGTTCGGCCAGGAACTCAGCGTTGGCCAGCACCGCGGTGAGGGGATGCCGCAAATCGTGCGAGATCGAACTGGCCATGGTGCCGATGGTCGCCAGCCGCTCGGAATGCAGCAGCCGCTGTTGCGCATGCTTTAGGCTCTCGCGCATTCCGGCGAAGGCTTGGGTCACCTCACCGACCTCTCCGTCTTTCCTCACGTCGAGGGGAAATGCGTAGTCTCCCTTTCCAAGGGCGCGCACTCCATCGACCAGCCGTTCCAGTGGCCGGGTAAAGTTGCGGGCGATGATGTAAACCAACAAGGTACCGAGGAGCACCGCGCCCAGACCGACGGCGAGCAAGAGTTGGCGCAAGTGGCTGAGGAACCGCGCCGCCTGATCATAAGACTTCATGACGAACATGGTGACGGGAGGCTGGCCCTCATTGAGCGCGAGTGAGGTCACCACAAAGGTCTCGTTGCCTAACTTCACATCCCGCGGAGCGGGGGGAGCGCCTTGTGCTGCCAACCCGTGTTGCAGTTCGTCAACATCGGCGGAGCCAATAGTGCTGACAACTTCCCGGCCTGAGCACACCACTGCGACCTGGCCGGCGGCTACGCGCGCGAGCTCCTGGGCCACGGTGGCGTCGATTTCGTAGCCGAGGGCAACGGTCCCGAGCACTATTTTGCTGGCTTTGGGCCCAAAGTATATGGGCACAAGAAACACTTCGTAGAGATGCCCGCCGGCGAACCACCACTGTCGTGAATCGCCGGGAACAGTGGTTCGGTTACGCAACTCTTGTGCCTGCTCGAGCGTGATGCCTGGAGTACGGGTGTGAAATCCCACGATCTGATTAGACGGATCAACCAGCGCCAAAAGGTCGCCGCCCGAGAGGCGGAACAGCTCGGTCGAGGCATCCTGGATGGTGGGAGCGTGGCGCGAGGTCATCAGGGCCTTGAGGACTGGCAGGTCGGCCATCAATTCGGCAGAGCGGGCGAGCGAGTTCTCGCGCTCGCGCTGAAAGTTGCGAAAGGTCTCCACCGAATTGGCAAGATCGACGCGCAGGTTGCTGCGGACCTGGTTCTCCACGCTGCGCTGCACGATCAACAGCGACACCGCCGTTAATCCCGCGGAGGTGAGGAGCATCGCGATCAGGAATTTGGTTCGAAGCCGGATGGAGGGTCTCCTCAACGCGTAATGCGTGTATTAACGCACAAACTTGTAGCCGGTGCCATGCACGGTGCGGAAATGAACAGGGTCGCCGGGGTCTTTCTCCAGCTTTTGCCGCAAGCGCAGCATGTGCGTATCCACGGTGCGGGTCGTGGGATAGCTGTTATATCCCCACACCTCATTCAACAGTTCAGCGCGCGAAACCACCCGTTCTTCGTTATTCAGAAAAAAACGCAGCATCTTGAATTCCTGAGGAGTGAGGGGCACCAGCCTGCCCGCCTTCCACAGCTCCATCTTGGAGAAATTCACGTTCACATCATCGAAGCTGAAAGTCTCGTTTTTGTCAGGATTATGGTTCAAGCGCCGAATGGCGGCGCGCACTCGCGCTAACAATTCGCGCGGGCTGAACGGCTTGGTCACGTAGTCGTCGGCGCCGAGCTCGAGAAGCAGCACTTTGTCGACTACGTCGCTGGCCGCGCTCAGGACAAGAATGGGCACAGTGGCCGCAAGGCGCTTGATCTCGCGGCAGATATCCTGACCGGAACGTCCGGGCAGGCGCAAGTCGAGAATCACAACGCGCGGCGTGGTGGCACGAAACACGTCCAGGGCGGAAGTGCCATCGGGCGCAATAGTTATGTCGAACCCGGCAGTCTCAAAGGTCCGGCGCAGCGCCCGCTGCACTGCAGGGTCATCTTCGATAGCAAGAACCTTGTCCATTTCCCCTCTAACGGGTCCCTAAAGACGCCGTAGTTCAACAGCTATACCAGTCGCGGTCACCAGTCAACGTGGTGTTTACATTTCCGTGACAACCAAACCGAGAGGACAGCGTTGCGATACCACATTCCGCACCAGCCCCCCAGTTGAGGATTCCGGCGCTTCACCATTCGACACATTAACTTGACAACTCTTCTACAGGCCCATGACAACCATGTCCCCCGGCGACAGCTACAGTCGCGAGGTCGATCGAAATCGACCAACATTGAGGAGGACTTGCAATGAGTTTGAGGAAGTGGGCCATACGCCTGTGCACTCTGCCGCTGGCGGTGTTCATGGTAGCTGCAACACCAACAGCGCTTTTCTCGGCGCCTAACAACTTCAACAGCTTTGGCCAGCAGAACCTGGTCTCTGACATACCCGGCCTCGCGGCATGGACAGACCCTAACTTGGTCAATCCGTGGGGGGTGTCTTTTTCTTCCACGAGTCCGTTCTGGGTCTCGGACAACGGCACTGGACTTGCCACTCTCTACAACGGTACCGGGACCCCACTCTCGCTAGTTGTGACCATCCCTCCACCCATGGGCCAAATGGCTACCGCCGCACCGACGGGGCAGGTCTTCAACCCCAACACGGCCAACTTTGGCGGCGCACACTTTATCTTCGCTACCGAGGACGGAACCATCTCGGCCTGGTCTGGAGGAACCAATGCCGTCCTGAAGGTCGATAACTCGGGAGCGAATTCGGTTTACAAGGGTCTCGCGATGGCCAACAACGGCTCGGGCACCTTTCTTTTCGCCACGGATTTCCACAACAACGCCATCAACGTGTTCGACAAGAACTTCAACCCGGTCACGCTTAGTGGTTCATTCACCGATCCCAGCCTTCCTGCCGGTTACGCGCCGTTCAACATACAGGCTTCCGGCGGCATGCTGTTTGTAACGTATGCGGTGCAGAACGCCGCCAGGCACGATGACGTTGCTGGCCCTGGTCACGGGATCCTCGACGTATTCGACACCAACGGTAACTTTGTTCAGCGGCTGGTTTCGCACGGTGCGCTGAACTCACCCTGGGGCATGGCATGGGCGCCAGCCGGTTTCGGAAAATTCAGCGGTGACCTGCTGGTGGGTAATTTCGGCGATGGCACCATCAACGCCTTCGATCCAAAGACCGGAAATCTTCTAGGACAAATCGACGGCACCAATGGATTGCCCCTGGTCAACGACGGCCTCTGGGATCTCACCTTTGGCAACGGCGCCGGCGCGGGAAGCAAGAACATACTTTATTTCACCGCCGGGCTGAATCATGAAAGCGATGGCCTGTTTGGGGCCATCGCCACTCCCGAGCCAGGCACGCTCACCCTGCTGGGAAGTGGACTAGCAAGCTTGATCGGCTACGGCTGGCGCAAGGGGAAACGCACAGCCTGACGATCCTGAATCTAGAACCCTCGCGGACACTGAAGCGAGGGTTCACTCCATCACAACTCTCCTGAGTTGCTCGCCCTGAGCCGGAGGCCGAAACCTCCGGCTCGACTTTTCTGCGCGAACCCGCGGATCAAAACCCAAACGAGATCTCAGGCGGATTGATCTTGCCGGTCGCGCGCATACATCAGGATTAGCGAGCGCTGGGCGAACGGCATGTAAACGAGTGCGGCAGTTATGCCCAGCGCCAGGCCGATACTGATGTGATGAATAAGCAGGAACGGCGAGAGTGCCCACAGCAGATCCAGCCACAGGAGCACCGGAAATACCCGCCGAAACTTGGCGGGAAGCTGCGGAAAGTCGAAGGACACTGCCGCGAAAAGGTACAGCCGCGTCGGGATAAGCACCACTGCGGTTGTTACGAGCAGCGTAGTGAGTACCGCGGGCGAGAACAGCCGCGCATCGGTGAAAATCTCCTCGATTTCGGGGATATTGGCCAACGCCCCCACGTAGAACCCCAGATACATGGCCTGAGTCAGCAATAACAATGTTCGAACAAGCGCGCGGGAAGCAGTGGGCAAGTCGTGCGGAGCGGTAAGGAGAGTGCGAGGCGATATCGCCGCCACCTCGTCCTTCGACGCAACGTCCGTGGCAGTCGCCGCGCTTACTCTGGAATCAGCCGCCGGTTCGACCACTGACTTAGGCACAGGAGCAGCGAGTGTTACCGGGGCGATAAAGCGATACCCCCTGCCGGGAACCGTCTCGACATGCCGTGGCTGCGCGGCGGCATCGCCGAGAGCTTCGCGCAGCTTGTTGACCGCTGTGTTCAATCCATGGTCGAAATCCACGATGGTGTCGTCGCCCCAGAGCCGCCGCCGCATCTCCTCACGGGTCACCAGTTCCGTAGGGCGCTCCAGCAGCATCAGCAATACCTGAAAGGGCTGGGAATGGAGCTTGATGCGGATGCCATGTTTGCGGAGTTCACCGGCGGCTTCGTTGAGCTCGAAGGCGCCGAAGCGAAACACCCGGGCTGCCGCTTTCTGGGTCATGGGCAAGGTTCAGTTTAGCTGGGTACGCTGGTCGTAGACATGGGGCACATGGCACGGTCCTGACATTGGCCACCTCATTCCCGTCGCCGAAGCCAACGGGCGGCATCGTACGAAGGACGATTATCTCCCGCAACTATTTTTAATTCAATTACTTGCACGATGATGTGCAAAATGAGAAAAGTTTGAGTCGCCATGCATTGCGCCCGCCGTGACCGTCGAGCATGCTTGCGCTTCGAGGTGCGCGATGGGAGTGATTTTCCGGGCAACTGCGGCGATTCTAGCGCTGACGGTGCCGTGCTCTTCGGCCCGCCTCGGCCGCTCCGCTCTGCAGGCTTACGAGATGTACGCCTCCTCGGTAGAAAAGCGGCTCGTCCAGCAGCACGCTAGGCCCGATACCTACCTCGCAACCCTCAATGTGGCGGCGACTGACCGAGTCGAGATCGAGCGCCAACTGCGGTCTGGCATCTTGCATGTGGAACCCGTAAACGTGGGTACCCGCCTCGCGGACGGCGGATTGCTCCACCACTGGCGCGGCGCGGCTTTTGTTTCCGGCGCGCGCGCCAGCGACATGCTGGCTCTATTGCGCGATTACAACCGGCTGTCCACCTACTACGCGCCTGAGGTCGAGTCGTCGCACCTCATCTCAGAACGTGCGGGAGTCGCGACCGTCGCTATGCGTTTCAAGAAGCAAGTGGTGCTTCCTATCGTGCTCGACGCGGGGTACCGCGTACAGGCAGGCCTGACCGGCGCGGGCACCGGCTACAGCATCTCGCGGAGCACGCACATATGGGAGATCGATAGCCCAGGCACGACGCATGAGCGGCGCATGACCGAAGGCGACGATGACGGCTTTCTGTGGCGATTGAACACCTACTGGAGTTTCGTTGAGGTGCCCGACGGCCTGTTCATTGAGTGCGAGGCGACTTCGCTGACGCGGGATGTGCCGGCCGGCCTGGGCTGGCTGATCGCACCCGTCGTTCAAGACATGCCGCGCGATTCCCTGAAGTTTACTTTGACTGCCACTCGCAACGCATTGGGCTCAAGCGCTCTGAAAGAAGCACGACGATGAACCAGGAATGTGAGGTCCACATGAGAGAAGCGATGATTGCCGACAGACGAGAAACCGGCTTCGTAATCCCACTCCGGGTGCACAAAGCGCTCACGGCCGATGTCGAGAAGCGCGCGCTGGTTTGGATGGCCGAGCACACTCCAGCCGCTATCAACTCCGACCATCTCACTGGCTTAGGGTTTATCGCGCAACTGCTAGCCGGGGCAAGCTACGCGCTGGCATCGCATGACCCGCTTGCGCTGGTACTGGCGAGTTTTTTTCTAGCGCTCAACTGGGTGGGTGACAGCCTCGATGGCACGCTGGCACGCGTCCGGCACCAGCAGCGACCGCGGTATGGCTTCTATATCGACCACATGGCCGACACGTTTGGCGCACTCGCCCTGATGGCGGGATTGGGGTGCTCGGGCTACGTCCACTGGCAGATCGCGGCCGGCATGCTGGCGTGTTTCTACATACTCTCGATCGAGAGCTACCTCACGACCTACACCATGGGACACTTCCATCTTTCGCAAAGCATCTTCGGTCCCACGGAAATCCGCATCCTGCTGATTCTGGGGAATACCGTGCTCCTCGTGACTCCTTACGCCGACATCGCTGGTCATCGCTTTCTCCTTTTCGACCTCGGAGGCGCCGGGGCTATAGCTGGAATGACGTGCATGGCCGTCGCAGCCACAGCGCGGCACATTGCTGTGCTTTACGGAGAAGAAAAGCTCCCGTAACGGAAGAGAAGCCGTTGTAGGTTATGAATATGAGCACCAGAAAGCCGCTTCTAACCGAGCGGCTTTTCGTTGGTATCCGCCGTGACGGAGACACTAGCTAGGGAGATTTACGCCACTTAGAAACCCGCCGAGATGGCCGGTGAGTTCCACGATCAACACGGCGATTGCTTCAAGGGGCAGGCGATAGCGCGGCGATGGTCTGTGCGGGAGCCGCCGCGCTCGTTGGTGAATCCAGAGCACCAGCCAGATCAGAACAGCCGACACGCATCCCAAGATCAGATGCATTAGCAATATCCCTTTTAGCCTCTGTCCTCCGAGCGCCCACCGCCACGCCGCGAGCCCTGATACAACGACCGGCACCGTCGAAATCGCAGCGACTAGCAAGTTGAAGTACGCTGCGGCCGCCAATGTCCGGTTGCTCGTCCAGTGTGCCAGAAAGTCGAACGCCACGGCAGTGAGGAACAGCGCAATCGGGAAGTGGATCAGCACAACGTGCTGCGCGTGTTTGGCTAACAGTACAGTCTTGGGGTCGAAGGGATTGACGCTCATCGCCCGCTCACTGAACGCCTACTCATTGGACCACGACCTTGCCCGTCATCTTGGTATGAATCGAGCAGAAGTAAGGATGGGTTCCCGGTTTGCTGAAGGTGAAGGAGAACTTCTCATCCGTATCGAGCACTTTGGACTTGAACGCGCCGTCTGTACTGACCACTGTGTGCGGAACGTCGTCCCGGTTGGTCCACGTCACGGTAGTCCCTGCGGGCACGGTCACGGTCGCGGGGCTGAAGCTGAAGTTATCGATCTTCACTTCCACAGCGGCGGGCGGCGCTTGCTGTGCGTACGCTGTGACTGTCGGGGTTCCTGGCAATAACAGCACCATCACGATGGTCATCGTTCCCAAAGCTTGAATAAACACACCTCTCCTCAACATCTGTAGCTCCTTTCTGGATTTCCCAGCTAATAATATGGTTACGTCGAGTGGTCTAGCCGAGCGTTGAGTCAACTACCGCCAGGGAGTGCTGGCCTCGCACATAGTTCACGTCTGTAATACCAAGCAAACTCCTCAACTGCTCCGCCGGAACCTTCATCGGCCCCGGAGATGGCGCCGCTCCGGGATGCGGTTGCGGGAATGCAGTGGAAGTTGCGGTGTGAAAAGTCACGTTGCCCTCGATCTTCTGCATGGTTTGGTGAATGTGTCCGTTCAGTACCGTAACCGATCCGAACTTCTTCAGGTACGCCAAGGCTTGTGCGCTGTCCGACGTACCCCAGCCCCACTCGGGATACACAGCCCATAGAGGAATATGTGCGAACACCACGATCGGCGTGCTGTGCTTCAGGTGTTTGACGTCAGCTTCCATCCATTCAAGTTGCTCGCCGCCAAGCGTTCCCAGGCCCCCGGCCTTCAGGTTCAGCACGTTCACCAGCCCTATAAAATGCACGCCGTTCTTGTCGAAGCTGTGCCATCCGGCACCCTGGGTGCCTTTTCCGTAGCGCTCAAGGAACTGTTTCCCGTCGTCATTCAATACGTCGTGTTCGCCCGGAACATAGAAAACATCCCTGGGCTTCGCGCTCTTCAGAATCTGATCGACCGCATCGAATTCTTCGGGCTTCGAGAGATGGCTGATGTCGCCTGTATGCAGCATGAATTCAGGCGCTGCCGCCAAGCCATTGATTTTGTCCACCGCCGCCTGCAAGGTCGCTGCCACATCAGGATTGGCCGGCTTGTTGAAGCCCATGTGACTGTCACTGATCTGGACAAAGCTGAAGTCCACACCTTTGCCGGTGCTTTGATTGGGGTTGCCGGCGAAGGCCTCAGAGACAGGAATACCGCCGCTAAAGGTCCAGACTAGGCCCGTACCGGCCCATGCCATGCACTTCAGAAAACCGCGACGGTCAATGCCGTCGTTGTTAAGGTCTTGTATCGCTTGATCGATGAAATTCGACTTATTGCCGGTCATGTGTCCTCCTCACGCGTGGCGTTCTGAGTTGATAACTGGCGTGAGGAGCTTTTATTCCCGTCAAAGTTGAAGCCGCAAGAAAAAGCCGGAGCACGTCGCTCCGGCCGCACGATCAAAGCAGGGACTAAATTAGTGAGTTCAGCAGTTCGGCAACATCTGGCGCCGTGTCGTCCCAATAGTGGGTGTGGGCTCCAGCACCGATGCACATCTCCGTACGGCGATCGCCATGGACTACGTGAATTGGCTGCGGGTAACGTCCGTCCCCCTTCTTGCCGTCGGTGCGGCCATACCACTCCTCGAGCCACAACGAGCGGCCAATGTAATCTCCGCTGCGGTAGGTATTCAGCCAACGGACGACACCTAATTCCTTTGGATCAGGCAGCGCATGTTCCGGTATTGCAAGCGGAGGATCCGTGGCAGCGTCAGGGAGGGGATGCAATCCATTATCCGGCTCGGAGCGCACCCAGTCGTAGAGATAAGGAAAAGAGCGATTTAAGAGCTGGCGCGTAGGATTTCCCATGGTGAGAAGGCTGAGAGATATTGCGCCGGGCTGTTGGTTCCCGGAAAGTCCGAAGGCTGCCAGATGAGGATCGCCATCCGAGTAAAGGAACCGCAGGAGGTCCCCGGAAATCAAGGCTCCCAAGCTGTGCGCGACAATCACCACCGAGTCATAGCCGCGTCCGTCGGAATCGCGATACCGTGCTAGGTAACGTAAGGTCGATACGTACCGTTCCACGATCTGGGCCCGGGGCGTGGCATCTGCTGGTGAAGTGCGCAGGTAAGTGTCGACATCAAGAACGGCCCTCAAGATCAAACTGCCGTACCTCACAAGAGCCGCGACTGCGGCCCCACAAATGGCGAATGTACCGGCCCACACGACAACGATCTGGACGGTCAGATTTTGGAAGCTGGACCTCGGGGATTCCGGCAGGAAATAGAACACCAGCGGCGCCACGAAAATAGCGCACCAGAACAAAGGATTTATGACCGATATAGCATCCAGACCACGCGAATTCCACGTGCCCAGCCGGACAGACTGTGCGTTGGTGGAACTGCGGGGCGGCTCGCTCTGGTCGCGCAGCGGAAACCTCTCCGTGTTTACGCCGGGCAGGATCCACCAACCCAGCAAAAAAAGCGCAAGACCGAATAGCGCCAGGGTGATCGGAAGCTGATAGCCGACGCTCCATGCGACGACAGCGGGCAGATAATCAATGTGAGTGGTTATGGCACAGGGATCAGGAATTAGATGCAGCGTCAGCAGCCACCCTCCCCCCGGGGGAAGTGTCAGCAAGCGCTCGTGAAAGAACGGCTTCTGCACCATTCTCGCAATCGAGAACATGCCTGCCCACATCATCGAAGTAATCAGCAGAAACAATAGCGCGGGTAGAGCAAGAGCGAATTGGCTGATGCGCACGGCAGCCCGGACACGGGCCCGTTTGGCACTGTCCTTCTGACGCCAACAAACCAGAGTGCCAAGCACAAGAGCCAAGAATGCGAAGGCAATCAACAGCATCCAGGAGGCCCGAAGCGAAGCGATCACCCATTCAGCCGTCCAGAATGTGGCTTGAGGAACCTGCCAGAGTGCTGCTTCAGGCGCCTGCGCAGCAGACACGAGAGGCAGGTAACCGGCGAAAATCAGGAAACAAGCGCCGTATACCAGCCACCCAGTAATCTCGACGCCTTTTCTTACGTCCTCATAGTTGTGCAGCACATAGAACAACAGGGGAACACCGAGAAAGAGCCAACAGGCAATGGATCCGGCAATGGCTGCATTCGTGCGCCCAGTCAACAACCATCCGGCGGCTGCGCCTAAGAGTCCTGGTAGCAGGGCGAACAACGCCCAAAGCCACGGGTGGGACCTGACCGGTTTCTTGCTCCGGCTCAGAATCAGAAAGCTGACTGCTATGCCCGCAAGTGCGAACATCAAGATAGGGAACCAGCTCAGGTCGTACTTTTTACCAAGCAGCGCCGGGATACACGAGAAGATCACAACCAGCAGCACGACCTTCGCTAACGGAATAAAAATCTGCAGCATGCGGACGGCATACCTCTGCATCGCGAGGTAAACCTGCCACAGAGTCCCGGTATTCTCCGCCGAACCGGTATCGATGGCGAGGCGGCTCAGGCTGGCAAGATGCAATACCAACTGGAACAACGAGAGCAGGAAACTCAGAATTGTGCTGTCAGGTCGGGCCAGGTCGGCCCACAGCACCTCATAAATGTGGACGTCCGCTTCTCCACCCGGCGCTTTTGCGCTCCGCTTACCCTCGAGTCGGGTCGTGATGTAGGCATCGGTATTGGCGCCACCTCTATAGCCTTGCAGAAGCAGTCGCATAAAGGTATTTCCGGCTTTTCCACGCTCCACTACCTTGTTCTTCTTGCCATAGTCGGTCGCCAACTCCGCGAACTTTGTGCTTTGCTCCTCGTACAGATTCATTGCACGAGCCGCGAGACCTGTCTTCCGTTCGACAGGGAGCGGTTTAACCTGAACTGGCTGCAAAGGGATTTGGACGCCCACGGACCGGAAGAAACCGAAGTAGCGGGAAGTGCTTGGTTCGGTGGCGGGCAGCGAGAACAGCAAGTTCGCCATCGCGTCTTCCGTCTCGCCTGCTGCATGTGCCCCTACACCGTGCACTCCAACAATGGCGACCTGCGGAATTCGCTTGCCTGTTGAAGCCAGATGAGACGCAGATGTATCCTCCGGCGCAACAGCCTTGCCGTAGACATGGTTTCTTTCGTCAGTGACGCTGGACTGATTCACTTTGCATCCGCCCTGATTGGAATTCAGTACTTATATTCCAACTACCGGCGCTTAGCCAGTCCAAAGTGAATTAATTGTCAGAAGCTCTCGTGCACTTTTGTGCCACAAATAGGCTAGTCTCGTGAACTCCACCTAGCCTCGAACAGTTCTAGTTCGTATCGCTGCTTTTGGTCTTATGTTAGGACGAACAATCCCCAACCATATTGCATACTTATAGTCTCTGGCTTGGAAATGTCTTTTCGCACAATTGTGGGTAGCTCGCCGTTTCCAGCGACTTGACGGCCGGCTCAGTTCGAGAGAGTTACGTCTTCATTCCGCCTTTTGCGAGAAGGTGTGAATGCCGCACTCCAGCTTGGCTCCGCCCCAGCGGCCCGACCGCAGGTCCGCCCCAGCCAGCGGAACGCTGGTGCACGGTTCGCAACCGATGCTGGTGAAACCTTCGTCGTACAACGGCAGATACTCGATCTCGTGTTCGACTGTGTACTTCCAAACTCTCTTCCAGTCCCAGGCCGCGAGCGGACTCACCTTCAGTAAATGTTTGCCGCTGGGCAGGAGATGGTTTTCAACCGTCTTCAGGTTCTTTCTCGTCGGTGACTGTTCTCTGCGCAATCCGGTAAACCAGAGATCGAACGGCTCCAGCGCCCTCATCAATGGTTCCACCTTGCGTCTCTGGCAGCACAGGCCCGGGTTGCTCCGGTAAAGAATCCCCAAGTCGGATTCCTGCTTGGCCACCGACTGAATCGGCATTACGTTGACAAGGTTTAAGCCCCACAATCGAGCCATGCGATCGCGGTAAGCGTAGGTTTCGGCAAAGTGATACCCGGTATCGAGGAAGAGGACCGGCACGTGTGGGAGTCGTTTCCGCAGGAGGCTGAGTACGACCATGCCCTCCGCCTGAAAGCTGCACGTGATACAGGCCGAGCCACGATTTTGTTCGAGTACACGATCAATCAGATCCCCAGCATCCAGGTTCTCGTACTCTCCTGTGTTTGTCTGCAGGCTCATGATTCACCATTCCCTTTCGTCGTGGCGGTTTCTTGCCATAACGTCGTAGCATTACCGAGAATTCCTTGCCATCCAGTGCTGCCAACCAGCGTTTCATTGCGGCAGCGCGCAACCTGGCCAATGATGATGAGCGCGGGCGATGGCGGCGCGGTGATTGACCCCAGAGCCGCGATGTCGGTCCACAGCAACTCCTGGTCCGGCCGCGATGCGTTCGCCACCACCACGCACGGCGTGTCGGGACTCACACCCGCGGCGATAAGGTCGCTCCGAATCTCGCGATAGTGGCCCGTCGGCATATAGATCACCAGCGTGGAGTCCTGCGAGGCGTAGCGCGCGATGTTCGTCCGCCCCTTGCCGGTCGCCTGTTGGGCGGTGAGAAAGATCACGCCTGCCGCTGATTGGCGGTCGGTGAGCGTGATCCCTGCCTGCGCCGCCGCAGCCAGGGCCGCGGTAATGCCGGGCACAACTTCAAATTCAATTCCAGCTTGCCGCAACGCCGACATCTCTTCTGCGGCCCGGCCAAATATCGAAGGATCGCCGCCTTTCAGCCGGACAATTACGTCAGCGCAGTCCGAGAGATCGACCAACAGCTGGTTGATGGCATCCTGCGTCAGCCGCTTTTCACCCACGCGCTTGCCCACATCGACCAATTGCGCATTCGGCCGTGCAATCTGCAGGATTTCCTCGCTAACCAGCGCGTCATGCAGAACAATGTCGGCAGATCGCAGCAGGCGGACTGCCTTCACCGTCAACAGCTCGGGATCGCCCGGGCCGGCGCCAACGAGGTAGACTTTCGCCCTCATGCCGCATCCTCCCCGCGCTCGAGTTCGCGCCCGCGCGCAGCCTCCAGGCGATCGAAGACTTCGCGGCTGGCGAGACGGCCCAGAATGCGGCGCCGCGATTCAAAGTTGCTGCCTCGGCTCATCAACGCCGAGCGCACTCGTCCCAGCCATTCCACCCGCCGCTCGTATTCGGGGCCGAACTGGACTTCCAGTTCTTTCCGCAAGCGCTGCGCCAGCGAAGGACTGAGCCCCGTCGTGGATATGGCAATTTGCAGCGCTCCGCGGTCCACCACTGCGGGGTAATAAAAATGGCACTCTTGCGGCTGATCGACCGCATTGCACAAAATCCCGCGCCGGTCGGCTTCGCGATAAACCAGGGCATTCGTTTCGCAACTGGAAGTCGCCGCAACCACCAGGAATATCCCGTCGAGGTCGCCAACCTGAAAGCCGCGGGACTCCCAGCGGATCTCGTCTCGGTGTGCATGTTGCAGCAGGGCCGGTGTCAACTCGGGCGAAACCACAGTCACGCGCGCTCCCGAGCGCAACAAGCTCGCGATCTTGCCTTCCGCTATTGCGCCCCCGCCCGCCACCAGACACGGCCTTCCATCAAGCTTCAGGAAAATCGCGAAGAGCGCCGACTGTTGTCTGTTCATCCTTCCACCCCGTGAGGAATGCGGCCCGCCGCTGGATCGCGCTCGACGCCGATGACATCTCCACCGGCGAGAAAGGCGCGGATCTCCTCGTTCGAGTGGCGCCCGAAGAATTGCCGCAAGTTCTCATCCGGACCTCTCGCCGCCAGGTAGCGATTCAACAGGCGCTCGATGGCGTCGGGCACTTCCCCGGCCGGGCAGCGATATCCCACCGGACGTGCGATGGCCTGATGTTTGCCAACCGCGCCGCCAACGCAAAAGTAGTAGGCGTCGATCAGTTGCCCGTTGTGTTTGATCTTCTTGCCCTCAAGCCCAAGGTCAGCGATCCAGTGCTGGCCGCAACTGTTGGGGCAACCCGTCACATGCAGCTTCAGGTGTTGTTCAAAGCCCGGCAGTCGCTCGTCGAGTTCTTCGGCCAGCCACCGTCCAAATGACTTGGTTTCCGTGATCGCGATTTTGCAGAATTCGGTCCCAGAGCAGGCGATGATGCCGCGCCGGAAGGGCGAGCCTTCGGTAGGTAGGCCCGCGAGTTGCAGCCTGCCCGCAACTGCAGCCGCGTTGTGCTCGGGCACGTTGACAATCAGCAGGTTCTGCATGTTCGTCGTGCGTAACTCGCCCCCGGCGTAGCGATCAGACAGATCGGCTGCGGCGCGTAGTTGGGCGGCCGAAATCCGTCCTCGCAGAACCGAAGCTCCCACGTAGCGGTAGCCTGGCTGCTTCTGCCGGTGCACTCCCACGTGATCGCGATACACGTCATCAGGAACCTCTTCCGGAACGGCCGGAGCCAGGTCGAATCCCAGGCGGCCATTCAGCTCGCTGAGAAAATGCTCGGCCGTCCATCCATGCTTCAGGAACAGGAACTTCAACCGCGCCCGTTCTCGGTTCTCGCGCAACACATCGCTGTCGCGAAAGATGGACGCGACGGCCCTGAGCACGGGCAACACCTGCTCCGGCAGGACGAACGCGTCGAGCCGTTTCGCCAGATGAGGGTCCGTCGACAGACCTCCTGCGACGCGCAGGGAGAAACCAGCCTCGTTGCCGTTGCGGCGCACGGCTGTCAAGCCGACGTCATTGATCTCGGGATACGAGCACCACGCATGGCAGCCTGTAATGCAAATCTTGAATTTGCGCGGCAGGTTATAGAACTCGGAATTGCCCACAAATTCCCGGTTCGCCTCCTCCACCAGTTGCGAGGCGTCGTAAATCTCGTCAGCGTCAACCCCGGCTAGCGGGCAGCCGACGATATTGCGAACGTCGTCACCGCACGAGCCCATCGTGGTGAGTCCCGCGCGCCACAGCGCGTCGAGCACTTCCGGCAGGTCTTCGATCGTCACCCAGTGCAGCTGAATGTTCTGCCGGACGGTGATATCGGCACTGCCGCGGGCATACTTCTCAACCACATCGGCAATGGCCCGCACTTGGTGCGAGAGCAGGATTCCGTTCGGTATGCGGATGCGCACCATGAAGTACGGAAGCGCCTTGCCTTCACCACCCGAGCCCCCGACCGCTCCCACGCCATCGCCTTGCGTGTACACGCCCCAGAAGCGGAAATACGTGCCCAACCACTCCGGAGGAATCGACGCAAGTCCGCTCTGTGCGAACCCCCGAATCTCGTCGAGACACTCCCAGGCATTCTTCTCCCGCTTAAGCCGCTCGATTCGTTGCGCCTTGGTTTCCTTCACAACTTCTGACATCCGCCACCTCTTTGCGCCAAAAGAAAAACCCACGTGTCAGATGGCTCTGACGCGTGGGTTAGGGAAATCCTGCTTAGATAAGAAAGCTAGGTGGTATTTCCATAGGCGTCAGAATCTGTGCACCCGCAACAACAGCAGGACATGCAACAACAATTCTGACGACCACTCAACATGATTGTATGACACTACACAAGTAAGGTCAGATGGTCAAGTGACTAAATGATAAAATTCGCTGCAGTAGTTACGAATCATGCGCCCTGCGTGATGGATCGCAAGAACTTCGACTCGACTTGCACAGGCTATCGAAAGTTCGGCGGGTTCGCTCTTGATGATTTACGGCACCACTGCGGGCGGTAACTCGCGCAGTTACTGATATTTCCGCAGCCTTCGATGGTCCAAGGCCAGGTGCCTGTCATTAAGCGTGCAACCTGTTGAAATATTTGATCCCGGTCCCCTTACAAACTCCTTACAGGCCATTGATTCGCGCTTTATGTGTGCCGGCGTCCAATCGGATGAGCGCGGAAAGGCGCCTCAAGCAAATGTCAACTCAGGAAGTGTTCGTTCAACAGTTTGAAAGGTTATTTCGTCACCACTGCGAAGGACTTTCACTCGAAGAGGAACAGGAGAGCGCGTCATGGAATTCGACTTCACCAGAGGAGCGCGATCGACTGGTCGCGGCCGCGCGTTTGGCGGTTCTCGAATTGGAAGCCAATGCCAAGATACGGAAGAATTCTGAGCGCTACTTTGCAAAGCCTGGTGAAGCGGAGTGGGGATGCTGACACAGTTGTTGCTGGCAGCCCGAGTTTGGATGGGGCAATTTCATTCACCCTTGATTACCGAGAGATTGGAGTCTGCGTGGCGGTGGTTCTCGGGGATTAAGGACTCTAGCCCGTGGCGCCGACAGAAGAGTGCGAACCGGCGCAATTATATTTAAGTCTCCGCAACTCCACCCTGACGGCCGGCTACGGATATAGTCTTGGAAAGCAGTTCTTCCAGCTTCGTTAGTAGTTCTTCCGAAGCATTACCCTTAGTTATCCACACGTCGGCAGTTCCAATCGACTCGCATGGTAGCTCTGCATAGGCAGACAAGACTATAATCGGCAACTTCTTCCGTCGCAGCAACTCGCGCGCCAAAGAAAGGCCATTCATGCCCGGTAGATAGTAATCAACGATCACAAGATCGACTGCGTCCGGTCGAAACAGTTCGATCGCTCTAGCCGGCGACGCTGCGGTGAGCACACGATAGCCCGCTCGCTCCAACATCAGCTTGCGCAAGGCTAGTTGGTTTTCCTCATCGTCCACGCAAAGTATAGTGGCATTCATCTTATGCAAGAGACCGCCTCAAACCATTTGACTCAATGCTCGATTTCTAAGCACTGTCACATCGAGCAGATCTAAGAAGACCCTAAGCTGTGTCGCTTCCTTGTTCTCGCTTCGGCCAGGACCGCAGAGACTTTCTCGCACAATATTACCGGCCCCACCACTTTGCTCAGAAAAAGATCCGCATAGCCCGCATCGCTAGGAACTTCATTTACGCCGGAGTGCAGGATGACAGGCAGCCCTGGCAGTCTGGTCTTAATGTTGCGGGCGAGTTCCGTCCCAGTCGAACCAGGCATTAGCTGGTCCGACAGCACCAGATCGATATGGCGGGAAGTAACAATGTCCCAAGCTTCTGTAGCCGAGCCCGCAGTAATTACTTTGTAGCCAGCCTTCTCCAACACCAGTCTCCTAAGCTTCAGCGGAATCTCTTCATCATCCACGCACAGGATGACGGCTTTGTCCTCGAGCATCATCGGATACTTCCTCTCCTACCCAGCCGTCGCGGTCATACTAGAGCCGACGTTTGGAGCAGTCGGCAACCCGGGAATGAAAACCGAGAAACACGTTATGCGGCCAGTCGCCAAACGAATGCTGCGAAACCGTATTGTGCCGTCATACTTCTGAATGATTCCTCTGCTAATCCAAAGGCCAAGCCCAGTGCCTTTCGCGTCCTTAGTGGTGAAAAACGGCTCGAAGATTCTTTTGGCATATTGTGGATCAATACCTGATCCCGTATCGCATATCGAAATCCGTACTCCGTGTCGCCCTGTTTTTTCTTCGGTCCGATCATCAACCCGCACGCGCAAGCACCCGCCCTCTCTCATTGCCTCTATGGCATTGCCGATGAGGTTCAAGAATACCTGCTTCAACTCATTTGGAAATCCTTGGATCGCGGCGCTACCTCGAAATTGTTTCTCCAACGCGATTCCATTCGCATTGATGCAGCGAGACTGCAGTTCGAGAACATTATCCAGGACATCAAACACGGAGATGAATACGGGTTCCTTTGACTCGCGATAAAAACTAAGTGTCTGCTTGGTTATATGGGTTACGCGTGCCAATTCTTGTTCAGCTAAACCCGCATAATAGTGGGCCTCATTATCCAATGATGGATGTTTCCGGAGAAGGAAGAATGCATTGGAAATCGCTTCTAATGGGTTGTTGATTTCATGAGCTATGATGCCAGCCAGACGACCCATGGCCGCAAGCTTCTCGGACCTGACTAATGCATCTTCCGTTAGCTTTCGCTCTGTCATGTCGATGCATCCCCCGATGTAGCCCGAGAAACTTTGGTCGGGACCAATCAGCGGAACACCGTTATCTATGATCCAGCGATATTCACCGTCGGCTCGCCGCAAGCGATACTCCATGGAGAATGGAAGGCGTTCGTCGAACGAGGTACTGTAAGTCTGCCAGCATCGTTCAAGATCGTCCGGGTGGACGCCCTCCATCCAACCGTCTCCAATCTCCTGCACCAGTGTTCTGCCCGCAAACTCAAGCCATGGCTTATTGAAATAGCTGCGTAGCTTGTCGGGCCCGGAAATCCAAATCATAACTGGCGCCTTATCGGCCATAGTTCGGAAGCGCCTTTCGCTCTCCGATACCCGCTCCTGTGCGCGTTTCTGCTCCGTGATGTCAGTGTTCGTTCCAAACCACCGCACAATTCGGCCGCTCGTTTCGCGAATTGGCAATGCCCGTGAAAGGAACCAACGGTATTCGCCGTCCTGTCCCCGGAGTGGGAACGTATCCTCCCACGGGTCACCCGAGGCCCATGAGCGCTCAATTCCGGCAACAACTCGGGCCGCGTGTTCTGGATGAACAACCTTTTGCCAACCAATCCCCCGCATCTCCTCCAGGCTAGTGGCGGTGTATTCGTACCACCGCTGGTTGTACCAGAAGACAGAACCGTCCGGTTCGGCGATCCAGGCTAATTGCGGGATCGAATTCGCCAGAGTACGGAATTGACTTTCGCTGGCCTGAAGTTCCTCAGTTCTCTGTGCGACCCGATGCTCCAAATCCCGATTTAGCTTTTCTAGTTGCTGAGTCTTTCGATGTAGCTCAGCGAACACGCTCACCTTTGCCCTTAACACCTCAGGAACCACGGGGACTGAGATGTAGTCGACCGCGCCTCGCTGGTAGCCTTTGACCCGGTCAACGTCCGACAGGTGTACAGCGGAAATGAAGATAATTGCGGTCTTCTGGAACCTTGGATGTTCGCGGATCATCTCGGCGAGTTGAAAGCCGTCCAGATCCGGCATACTTACATCCATCAGGACGACGGCAACATCGGTTTTCAGAAGCTGCTCCAGGGCCTGCTTCCCGGACGAAGCCTTGAGCAGATTTTCGCCCAGCTCGCGAAGGATGACTTCGTAGCTCAGCAGCTTCGCCGGCTGATCGTCCACCATCAGGATGTTGACCTGGTCATTAACCTGCATTCGTTCCTAGCGCGCCGCTCCGGGCTACAACCCGTGAAGCCACGCGCCTCCCGGTTACCTGTGCAGCCACATACGCAGAGCCGACAACAACTGCTCGGTATTGACGGGCTTCGCGAGATATTCGGAAGCTCCCGCCTCTAGACACTTCTCACGATCGCCCTTCATGGCCTTGGCCGTAAGCGCAATGATTG
>Ga0209380_10000952_pt1 | contig 20173 bp, 10 predicted proteins | sample HubBroMetageWFT6_FD_188347 | JGI IMG/M metagenome (GOLD analysis project Ga0209380, IMG submission 188347) | Warmed and freeze-thawed soil microbial communities from the Hubbard Brook experimental Forest, New Hampshire - Hubbard Brook CCASE Soil... | ecosystem: Environmental > Terrestrial >...
GTCTTGTCCTTGCCATGATAGAAATGTGGAATTATGACGGGTCCGCCAAGAGTCCCTCCGTAGTCGTTCTGTTTATCAAGAGGAGTGGCAAATGTGGAGCGGTTGGCCGGGTTCTGAGAAAGCGCAAAGTCGTTGCCCCAGGTATTGGCATCGAGGTCATCGTTGCGGAAGATTTCGTAGATTCCCCCGTGATACTTGTTGGTCCCGCCTTTCGTGCTGAAGCTCTCAATTCCCCCTGTGGTCTGTCCGAACTCAGCGGGCAAAGTCGAAGTAATCACTTTAAACTCGCCGAGAGCTTCGACGGATGGAGCGGTTTCGTCGAATGACGAACCATTCTCGGAGCGTGTCATGGACGCACCGTCGAGCAATACCTCGGTCCCATAGTTCTGACCGCCACTGATTTTGGATTCGAAGGTTCCGCCGTTGCCGGAATCTGATCCGGGACCGACTGCGCCCGGGGTCAGGTAAACGAAAGCTTCGGGGGAACGCATCGCTTGCACGGTGCTGCCAAGGGCAAGTGGCAGATCGAGGATTTGCTTGGTGTCAACGACCGTGCCGACATCGGAACTTTCCGACTGCACGGTAGGCGCGTCGGCGCTCACCAGGATGCTTTCAGTGACAGAGCCTGCGGTAAGTTTTATTTCCAAGGCCGAGGTTGTGGCGACTTGGACCAGGATTCCGGTTAAGGTGACTGTCTTGAAGCCGGGTGCACTGACGGTAATATCGTAAGCGCCGGTGTTGACGTTAGGAAAGCGGTATGCGCCGGCACTGCTGGAGACGGTTTCATAGATGGTTCCCGTCGATCGCCCTTTTGCAGTCAGCTTTGCGCTGGCAACCATTGCGCCCGTGGAGTCGGCGACATCGCCGGCGATGGACCCTTGGTTTTGTTGGCCACTGGCCATCGAGGACAGCATGAAAGCGGTCATACCGATCAGGAAACCGCTGATGAGTACTCGACTCAAGAGAACTTGCAAACGCAGCATAGTCGCCCTCCGGGACTGAAAACATTTAACCGCACGCTTCGAGGCGCAAAGAAAACGTTTACCCGCTGATCCAAATTCAATTTCTACCGGCTTACCTCCGACGACCTCTTCAGCTTGTCTTGGAGTTTCTGGGACTGCGCCGCCTCTTCTTGTTGCTTGAGGCGCAGGAATGAGTCCAATGCTGCCTTGGATTCTTCTGGCTGCTGTGCCCTTCTGTAGAGCTGAGCGAGTTGGTAGTAGGACTGCCGCACTGACTCGCCATCCGCGCCGTTGCCCTTGGCGACTTCCGCTTTGAAGTCGTCAATCGCGTTGTTCACTTGACCCAGTTGCGCTTCAGCCCGTCCCCTCTGGTAATGCGCATCACGGTAATCCGGAAATTGGTGCAGGACCTGGGAAAGAAGCGACACCGTCGCTTCCGGCTTCGACCTCTCAAGGCTCACCACCGCCAGCTTGTAAAGGGACGAGATACTCTCTGGGTCAATCTTCAATTCATCTTCAAACGCGGCTTCGGCCTTCTCCAGTTGATTCTGTTTCCAATAAATGTCAGCTAGCTCTTCATTCAGACCCGGTTCCGAAGGCCGCAAATTCATCGCATTTAGGCACTCTTGGACGGCATCCTCCAAGCGGTCTGCTTCAACGAATGATTGCGCCAAGGCTTGGTGTACACGCCAAGAGTTCGGGCCTGCCTTGTACATCTCTTCGTAACTTTCCTTGGAGACCAACATGTGAGCCCGGCCCCGGTGATAAAGGATGTCTACATCCCTCGGACTCAGTTGATCCGCCTTGTCGAGGGCCTTCACGGCGCCTTCGGCGTCGCCCGCGGCCAATTGCGCCACTCCCAGCCACATTAGTGCCTTGGCATTGCTGACGTCGATCTGCGTTTCGCGGCGCAGAGCAGCAATCGCGGCCGGATAATCGTTGACGCGATAGCGCGCGACGCCTAAAAACAGGTGCGCTCCCTTCAGTTTCGGGGACAGGGTCACGGCGCTATTGAATTCCGGGATCGCATCCCGCAGATGGCCTTGTTGCAGTTGAGCCAATCCCAGATTGAAATGCGCCTCGGCCGAACCAGGAACGATCTTGGTGGCGCGGGTGAACGAGGTAACGGCCGTGCTCCAATCGCCCGCGTGCATTGCACGTGTGCCCTGGTTAAACGATTTCTCAAATGTTGTATTTTGACTGCGAAGTAAAGGGGGGAACGCCAAAACTGCTAGCGCAGCAAGCAAGGCAGATACCCGTGCCAGGTTGGTTTGTCTATTAATTTTCCTGACTCCCCCACCAAATTGGGGCGACTATAGTACGAAATGATTAGGACTGTCAAGCCGCTTGTCAAAAGCGTGCGGAAATGAGAAAACGATTACCCACTCGGATGAAATCCGCTGGGTCGGGGCGATGATATTCGTGCCCAGCCGGGGCGGACTGTTAGCGCCGGAGAAGGGTTATTTCTCCGGCATGACGCCTTTTCCCTCGCTGATCGTGAAGATGCGATCCACGGCGGGAAGACTGGGATGCTCAACCGCGCCGCTGGGCCAGTGAATCTCCACACTCTCCACTTTTGAGCTGTTTCCAAGGCCGAAATGAAGTCGAGGATCATTCGAGGACGCGTAACTGCCTCCGCTGATTACGTCAGCACGCTGGCGAATGCCGCCGGCCATAAGGTAAACGGATGCTCCAACCGCATCGCGCGGACTCCTGGGGCCTCCCACAAGCTTGAACTCAACCCAGTGATTCTTGTCGGAATTCACATTTCGCAGCAGGACAGGCGTGTTATCCAACTGATTGATGACGACATCAATCTTGCCGTCGTTGAAAAGGTCGCCGAACGCCGCACCTCGCGCTGTCAGCAAAAGAGCCAAGCCGGCTCCCTTGACCGGGGGGACAAGTTCAAACTTTCCATTGCGCAAGTTGCGGAAGAGTAGCGGCCGCTCCGCAAAGGTCGTTCCCCAGTCGCTCTTGTCCACGCCTGGATAAACGTGCCCATTGGCCGCGAACAAATCCTTCCAGCCATCGTTGTCGAAATCGAGGAACCCGGTACCCCATCCCAGGAAGGGGATTGTCGGCTCAGCAATTTCTGCCTGATAGCTCACTTCGCTGAAGTTGCCGCCACCGTCATTGCGGTAGAGCGGATTGTAGTCGTCGGAGAACACCGTGTTGTAAAGATCGAGCAAACCACGGTTGAGATAATCGCCTACGGCGATTCCCATGGAAGCGGTTTCGCGGCCATTCTCATTCAGGGCATAGCCGGAAGCGTAGCTCGCGTCCTCGAAGGTGCCGTCGCCCTTATTGATGTAGAGGTAGTTCGGAGTGGAGTCGTTGGCCACCGCGAGATCGACTTTTCCATCGTTGTTGAGATCGACAAAAACGGCGGTGAGACCGTAGTAAGCGTTGGCATCGCTGACGCCGGCTTTTACACTCACATCGGTAAAGGTGCCATCTCCGCTGTTATGGAAAAGATGGTCGGGTTCGCCCTGTAGTCCGCGAGGCCCGCACATTACCTTCAGACCGCGGAATTCGCAGGTAGAAAAAGCCACCACTGCCGAGCCGGGCACCGGTGGATGGGCAATGTCGTAGTGCACATAGCCGGGCACAAAGAGATCGAGTCGCCCATCGCCATCGTAGTCGCCGAAGGTTGCACCCGTGGACCAGTTGCCCAGCGAAACTCTGGCCTTCTCGGCGACGTCCGTGAAGGTTCCATCATGATTGTTGTGATACAAGCGGTTCTTGCCAAAGTTTGTGACGTAGATGTCGGGCCAGCCATCGTTGTCATAGTCGCCCACCGCTACGCCGAATCCCCAGCGATCGTTGGTAACCCCGGCCTGTTGCGCGACGTCGGTAAATGTCCCGTCATGATTGTTGTGAAATAGCGCGGCGTGGGGTGGAGAGACCTTGCCCGACATCGCGTCGTACGTGGAACCGTTCACAAGATAGATGTCGAGCCAGCCGTCGTTATCGTAGTCGAGCAATGCGACGCCCGAACCAACGGTTTCCAGAATGAAAGTTTTTTCCGGAGTGCCCATTACGTGACGCCAGCGCGTCAATCCGGCCTCTGCGGAGACGTCTTTGAAAACGACTGGCCCGCTGTCGACAAATCCGCCCGCCGTGATCGGCCGCTTTTCGCTGTCCAACACGGCGGAGTGCACACCCCCGGTCGACACTACGCCTGGAGCTTGCGTCGTTGGGTGCGGCTCTGTTTTCTCCTGTGCTAAAACACAGACCGACAAGACACACACCAGGAAGGCGCGAAGAATCACCGGCCCCGTTTTGAAGGAGATTTGGTCACTGCGTGTGCGTGTTGGTGCCTTCGTCATGGTCTATTTGCCGCGGCGCTCTCGGTCACCTGCTTGATGAACTCTGTCTCCCGTGGGTTATAAGGCGTTCCATCGTTGCGCAAGGTATCGTGAAACCAAAGCGGCGGTTCGCCGCCGTAGGCCTTCTCCCAAGAATCCCACGGATCAATAGTTTGAGTCTTGCTGCTGGCGAATCCCCAATTGTACCCACCGACTCTCTCTTGTTTGAGGATTGGAAGAATCGCAGCGAACGTGCTTCCCAGCGGGCGGGCCATGTACTCTGTACAAATCACCGGCCGCTGAAATCGCCTCAGGGATGCGATGCGCTTCTTGATTGCGTCGGGAGGATCGTAACAATGAAAGGTGATGACATCAGAGTTCTCGAGTTGGAAGCGCGCCAGGGCGCTCAATCCCGTGTCAGACCAGTCTCCCTTCCAGACGCCACTGGTGAGAGGCTGGGAGGGATGAGTGCTGCGGGCCCACTTCCACCCCCTTTGGAGGAGTCGTAGAGCCACCTCCGCTTTCCTGGCAAGTTCCTGGTGTGTGTATTGCGGGCTGTCGTTGTCCGGTTCATTCATCAGACCCCAGATCAAGACGCGCCTGTCGTCACGGAAGTGCGAGATCACACCTACCACATAAGGTTTCAATTCCTGGTTCCAGAGCGACGGATCCTTCAGCAGCTCCGCTGCCGGCGCCTGCACCCAACCCGAGTTATGGACGTGCGGCCGCGGTTCCCGCTGCTTGCCCAGGTGCGGATGCGGGTCCCAGACGGAATCGAGAAGCACGAACATGATCCGAACGGGATGTTTTTCAGAGACGGCCAGAAACTGATCCATGCGTTTCAGAAAGCCTGCCGAATCCTGCTGCCATAAAAGGCTATGCAGGAAAACCCGCATCGTGTTCATGTCCAGAGATTCAGCCCATTCCAGTTCGCGGTCGATTGCGGGAAGGTCGAACGAATCGGCTTGCCACATCTCCAACTGGTTGATTGCGGTGCTGGGAATAAAATTGCTCCCCACGAGAAAGGGTTGCCGAGAATGCCAATTGTTCGCCCGCTGCGTGGTCCACGGCCCGTCCGACGCGGGGCACAGCAGTGAAACAGCCAACGCGAAACCTGCTAACCATAGATTTGCGCTAAATCTCTTGGACCTAAAGTTCCTCATGAGAGCTCGAATTGTCCCAATCGGTCGCAGTGAGTTGTCGTTCTTACAGCAAGTGCACGGAAAGTTTTGTGACCGATGCCGGAGGGAAACGAAAGCTCAGCATGTCCTCTCTGATCTCGACACTTTGCGCCTTCGGCGCGACCACATTATTCTCCGCGAATGTGTTGTGTGCGTGGATATCGCTGTGAGTGAGGACCGTGGCACCAGTCGCCTTGATTTTTGCCCCTCGCACCACGACCTGCGTCTCTCGCCCATCGCTTACGTGAGGGTTAACTACAGTTAACGTGAGATCCTTGTCATGGACTGACGCCGACCCTTTCAATCCCCAGAACGATGCTGACTTGCCGTCACGATCGTAATCGATGGTGGGGGCGGAGAAAATCGTGCGCAGTGCCTGTCCGCCCTGGTGCGCGGCATACATGGAGAAGACGTGGCCAACGGGGGTGACCACGAAGCGATCTTCGTGTGCGAGGTAAAGGCTGTTGAGGCAATTGATGAGTTGGGCGCAGTTTGCCATGGCAATTTTTTCCGGGTGGCGATTGAACAGGTCGAGCGTCATACCGCTGAAAACCGCATCGCGCAAGGTCGGCATCTGCTCTAACTGATCCCCCGGCGTCGCCTCGCTGCCGGGCTTGTACCAAGGCCCCCACTCGTCAACGACCAGCTTCACAGAGTGTTCCGGGTCTTCCTCGCTCATCACCTGCCAATGGCCATTGATGAGTCCTTCCATTCGGTCGCCTTCGTGCAGCAATTCATACCAATCCACCGCATCGAACTTGAGAGCGTCGCCCTTCCCCTGGATCCAGTCGCGTGTACGACCGCGAGCTAGGTTCCATGCGTAGTGATGAAGTGCCCAACCGTAGATGCTCCGCAGTTGGAATCGCCCTTTGCGCGCCATCTCTTCGAAGAAGCCGCGGGTCCAAGCCCAGTCGTCGACGTTCGGACCCGATGCAATGAAGGACAGCTCTTCGCGACTCTCTGGCGCGGACCGTGGTTGAAAGCGCGGAACCCAAGTCGCGAATCGCCGGAACTCTACTGCGTATTCCTGGGCGGTGAAATTTCCGCCACATCCCCAAGACTCGTTGCCCACACCCCAGAAGCGCACGTTGAATGGTTCTTTGAATCCAGCATCCGCGCGCATATCGGATAGCGTCGTACTTCCGGCCGGAGAGTTGCAGTATTCCACCCATCGGTAGAACTCTTCGGCGGGCAGACTCCGAAGGTTCGCGGCCAAATATGGCTCACTGCCGATCAGCTTGCAGAAATGCACGAACTCGTTGGTACCAAATTCGTTGGGATCATAGCGATGACTGGCCGGCGCTTCGGGAGTCTCGCCCTGAGCCCAGAAGTTGGTTCTCCGTGGCCGGCGGTTCGCTGGACCAATTCCGTCACGCCAATCGTAGCTGTCAGCGAAGCAGCCGCCGGGAAAACGAACCACCGGCGACTTGATCTTCCGCATCTCGTCGATGAGATCTTTGCGAATGCCATCGATGTTGGGCACCTTCGAGTTCGCTCCTACCCAGATCCCGTCATAAACCACGCCGCTCAGGTTCTCAGTAAAATGCCCGTAGAGGTTAGGGGAAATGGTGCCCAGCGGCTCGTTGACCAGAACTTCGATACGCGAGTCCGCGGTGCCGGATTGCGCCCACGCCAAGGGAAACGAAACTCGGGAGGCAAGGACGGCCCCCGCTCCTGCCAGGCCTGCGCGAAGAAACTGTCGGCGTTTTATCATGGCGAGCCCCACTCAATTCTTGCAGAAGAGGTTTTTCTGCTGGGTCATAGTAAACGCTTGCTGGAAATGATGCTATAGTCTTCCGGAACGCGGCGTTCGATTCTTGGAATCGGCATGTGCTCACGGGACCCAAGTTTTCGAGTAAAGCTCGCCCTCGATCGCTTGATGAGCTGGCTGTCGGTACGACTCTGGGGGACCATGTTCCGCGTTTTGACTTGCGCTCTGATGCTGCAATTGCTTGCCGCGCCCGCTTGGCTTCACGCACAATCTTCCGGATCTGCCCCGGTTGAATTGCGAATCATAATAGTGGACTCATCCGCTCAGGCCGAGCGAATCCTACAGCGTCTGAAGAACGGCGAAGACTTCGCCCAGTTAGCAAAAGCGCTCTCGATTGATCCCACAGCCTCCGACGGAGGGTATATGGGCCGCATCGATCCCGCCGCGCTTCGGGCCGAACTGCGGGATGCTCTCAAGGGGATGAGTGCAGGACAGACGACAAGTGTCGTTCGCACCCATTCAGGCTATGCCATCCTCAAGGTTGTTTCACCCTCTGAGGCCGAATCCCTGCAAAACACCGCCCCCGCTCGCATTTTGTCGGCATCCGCCACGGGAGCGATTCGCTACGCGCCAAACGTTGGAGGCAAGGGAGAAGTTGACTTGGCTTTTCGCTCCTTCCCTAAGCCTGACGGCTGGAACCAAGATCTCCGGCAAATGTGTGATATTCGCCAGAAATCTCTAGCTTCTGTGATCGATACCGTACTGAAGCAACTGGACCCGGCCAACCCTGAAGGGGTGGGGCACGGCCGCGCTCTCGACAAGGTCCAGATGCACTATGCGCTTGCCAACATCTATTCCTACGAAGGTGAAATGGACAAGGCGATCGAACAATGGCTGGCCGCCTACGAGATCGCGAAGAGCGAATTGCCCGGCGCGATGCCCGAACTGGAAGAGGTGCTGGGCATTGCTTATTTGCACAAGTCCGAGATGGACAACGATGCTTACCGGCATCCCGGCAACCAGTGCATTTTTCCACCGGTTGCGAACCAGAGTTTTCCCAAGCCGGTCGCTTCCGACCAGGCCGTCGAGTATCTACTGAAATACCTGCAGCGCAAACCGGAGGCGCTCGATGTGAGGTGGGTCCTCAACGTCGCCTACATGACGCTGGGGAAATATCCAGGAGGTGTTCCTCCCCAGTACCTAATTCCGCCGTCAACATTTGAATCGCCGGAGGATGTTGGAAGATTTGTTGATGTTGCCCCCGCGGCGGGCATCAACCTGTACTCGATGTCGGGTGGGCTGATTGTTGACGATTTCGAGCGCGACGGACTTTTCGACGTCGTGACCTCCGATTTCGGCCAGTGCGCGCCCATGCATTTCTTTCACAACAATGGCGACGGGACATTTACCGACCGCACAGCCCAGGCCGGACTGAGTGACCAACTGGGGGGCCTGAACCTGATCCAGACGGATTACAACAATGACGGTTGCCTCGACATAACGGTTCTGCGCGGTGCCTGGGAATTTCCTCAGCGCATGTCTCTGCTGCGCAACAATTGCGATGGCACCTTCACGGACGTGACCAAAGCCGCTGGTCTTGATCTTCCGGTCCAAACCCAAACGGCGGTCTGGGCCGATATCGATAACGATGGCTATTTGGATCTATTCGTCGGTAACGAAAATGGGCCCAGCCACCTTTTCCGCAATAAGGGAGACGGCACGTTTGAAGACATCTCACATGCCGCGGGTGTAGATCGCGTCGCCTATACCAAAGCGGTGGTTGCCGCCGACTACGACGGGGATGGCTTCGTGGATTTCTACGTTTCCAATCTCGACGGCGATCATTTTCTTTATCACAACAATCGCAATCGCACGTTTACAGACGTTGCACTGCAAGCGGGAGTGCAGAAACCGTGGAAGAGTTTTGGCGCGTGGTTTTTTGACTATGACAACGACGGCTGGCCCGACCTTTTTGTGACTAGCTACTATGTGTCGGTGGACGAGTCGATCCGCAGCTATTTGAGTCTCAGGCCCAATGCGGAAACCATGAAGCTTTACAAGAATCTCGGCAACGGCACATTTCGAGATGTCACGGCAGAGGTCGGTCTCGACCGCGTGTTCATGCCGATGGGGTCGAACTTCGGCGACATTGATAATGACGGATTCCTCGATATCTATCTGGGCACGGGGAATCCCAGTTACGCTTCGATACTTCCAAACGTAATGTTGCACAACAAGGAAGGTAAGTTCTTTACCGACGTGACCGCCTCGTCAGGTACCGGTGAATTACATAAGGGACACGGCGTTGCCTTTGCTGATATTGACAACGACGGCGATGAAGATCTCCTCACCGAAACCGGCGGGGCGGTGCTGGGCGACAGCCACGCCTTCCGACTTTTCGAGAATCCCGGGAATGGCAATGATTGGATCAGCTTGAATCTGGTTGGTGTGAAGACCAACCGCGCCGCGATCGGGGCACGCATCAAGGTGACGGTACAAAATGAGGGAAAGCAATCGCGCTCCATTTTTCGCACGGTGGGCAGTGGGGGCTCTTTTGGCGCCTCCCCGCTCTCGCAGCATATTGGGCTGGGGAAGTCAGCGCGGATTCTGGATCTCGAAATCACTTGGCCGGTCAGTAACACGCGTCAGCATTTCTCGAACGTAGCGATCAACCAGTTCCTCGAGATCAAAGAATTCGAGAAAGACTACGAAAAGCTAGAGCGCCACAAGTTCCGGCTCGGTGTTGTGCAGCGCAATCAGGCTAGCGTGACAACGCAAGAGCAGAGGTCGGCGCCGTGACCTGCGATCCAATTCTTTGCGCTCGCTGGGCAGCATGGTTAATGCTGGGGCTGGCTGCGACCGCGTGTTTTGGCTCTTCGCGGAAGTACCAGGTCACAGGTTTACTGTTGGCCGCTGATTTCCCCAAACGTACGATCACCGTCTCCTGCAAGGACATTCCCGGCTACATGGATGCCATGGTGATGTCGTTTCCCGTGAGAGATCGGAAGCTGCCGGACGGCCTTCAGTTGGGATCGACCATCGAGTTCACGTTGGTCGTCGAAACAGATTCATCCTTCGCCGAAGGCTTGCGGGTTGTGCCCTTCGAGAGCCTGGAACTTGATCCCACGCAGGCTCGACGCCTCAAACTGCTGGAAAATGCAACCAGCGCGAAGCCGCCGTCAGCCGACGTTCTTCCCATTGGCGCGCCAGTGCCAGATTTTCGGCTGATCGACCAAAACCAACAACAAGTCTCTCTCTCCCAGTTCGCTGGCAAAGTAGTAGCTTTGACGTTCATTTACACAAGGTGTCCGTTGCCCGACTACTGTGTACGACTGTCGAACAACTTCGGTGTTCTGCAGCGACGGTTCGGGAGCCGTATGGGACAGGATCTAGTCATGCTCACGGTTGTTATCGATCCCGTTCACGATCAGCCGGATGCGCTTAAGACTTATGCGCGCACATGGAAAGCCGACGCGCACAGTTGGCGCTTTTTGACCGGATCTGTCGCTGACATTCAGCGGCTCTGCCGCAGGTTCGATATGTCGTTTTACCCGGACGAGGCGCTTTTTGTGCATTCGTTCCATACGGTCGTAATCAGCCGCAGTGGGCACCTGGTTGCCAACCTGGAAGGCAACAGCTTCACCGCGCAGCAGTTGGGAGATTTGGTTGAGGTGGTGGCAAAGCAGTAGCACGGCGAGCCATGAATATTTTCTACAGTTCCCCTTGGCGGATCGGGGGGCCGGGTGTCGTTGGCCTCCGAAGCCTGTCGTTACTCTTGCTTTGCCTTGCTCCTTTCCCTCTTGGCGCGTCGCCACCCGAAAATCGTGTGCCCGTTCAGGCCGCTCTTGTGAGATCGGTTGAGGCAGGGCGAGTACACGCCGGCGATCCGATTTACGCAAGGGTTGAATTCGCATGGAGCGATTCCGGTTGCAAGCTCCGCGAAGGGGCAATTCTTAAGGGCCGGATCGTTCTCCAAACGGCCCGATCGAAAGCAGCGAAATCCTCAGAGATTGGCCTTCTATTCGAGAGCGGCCAATGTGACGGACGGGATATGAAGCCGCTGCCGTTGACTGTCGCGGCAGTACTTGCTCCTGATCCGAATGAGAAATCGAGTTTGTTCAACGATCAGCAAACCCCGCCCCTCAGCGATGCAGTGGGCATTGGCCTCGGACAAGAGCGGACCGGCAGTCCGATGAGAAGCATGCTGGCCGCTACATCCACTGTCCTGCTAGAGCCGCCCCGGAACAAGCCGCCGCAAGTCGTTATGCCCGGCCAGGTGGTCGGTATCGGAGATCTGAAGTTGGGCGTGGGAAAAGGTCCGGAAGGCAGTTCCGTGCTGACGTCGGAAAGGCACAATCTGCGGCTCGAATCCGGCTCGCGCTTCGTCCTTGTTCCCAACGTAAACGTCACCGTCCCGGCGCCGAAGGCCAGTTCTTCTGGTTCCTCGACCGGCGAATCCCCGGCCGCATCCAACCTGGTTGCCAACGCGGATGCCGTAGGTGAACCTGATGTGTGCTTGGCTCCGGCGTGCAGCGTCGCACTCGGCGAAAGCCAACCCGAGACGCCCGCAACCACGGCTGATTTTGTCCTATCGATCAAGCAACTCGGATTTCCTGGAACCGCAGATCGAGAAATGTATGACCTGGATCATGACACGACCATTTCCTATCTCGGAGCAAACCGGCTTCTGTTCACCTTCAATCCCCATTCGCTGGTGACCAGAACAGGCGCGGATATCGGATTCCTCAATCTTCACCTGGTGCGCGCCGTCCTGATCGACTTGCCGACGATGAGGGTGGTGCGGACCGTCGGATGGCGAATCCATGATGCACGGCAGTACCTGTGGTCCATGGGACGCGATAGCATCCTCGTCCATGTGGGCGCGGAATTGAGGGTGTATGGCCCCGATTTGAAGATAGAACGGAGACTTGTTCTCAATGGGCCGCTGGCATTCTTGAAGGTTGCGCCTTCCGAAGGATATCTGGCGATCGGAACCGTACGAGAGCGTCACTCAGAAGCCATCCACCGCGAACTTGCGGAAGCTGAGGGGAGGGAACCCGAAGAAGATATCGAAGTGCGCGTGCTGGATCCAGCTTTCCATACGCTGGCAAGCGTGATGCGGTCATCGAGAGATGCATTGCCGGTGCTGTCGGAAGATGGCGAAATTCGCGCGCCGACGATCGGCAAGAACCGTTGGCGCATTATTGACTACACTTGGACGGGGCAACGGCGCGTTCTGAAGCAGGTGACGTCCACCTGCAGGCCGGAAGTGAGAAGTCTGCCGCCTGACCTACTCTTTGTGACCGGATGTGACTGGCTGGCTGCCGGAAAGTGGTATCGAATACTGCGGCCGGACGGGAAACTCGTTTTAAAAGGTGATTCTCCGTCAACCGAGCAGAGTTACACCGCCAGCGGGATTGTCGGCAGCAGCCTCTTCGCGGTCGGGATTACTGAATTGGCCAGACCGCTGGCGCCCTTTTCTGCTTTCCGTTCTTCCGACTTAAAGAATCTGCATGTAAGTGTATACTTGGCGGAAAACGGAAAGAAGCTGACGGCAATGACGATTCCGAATCCGTTGGCAACCGCGCAAGCCTTTGCGATCTCGCCCGACGACCGACACCTGGCAATCCTCAAACCTGATCAAATTGCTTTCTATACCCTGCCCGCCATTCCGGTGTCTCATGCAAACGCTGACGGGCAGTGATCGCGCATGATTTGTCATGGTTGGTCGGCAAAGTGATCCACTAGCCGAGACGATAAAACCACAATTCCCACGGTGTGCCATTGCAGTCGAGGTTCTTAACAATGGGTCGAGATTCCCTTCGATGCGCCTGCGGAGTGGCGCGAGCACGCGGGAACCTGGGGGCTAGACGTAGAGTCAGCACGCGTTTTGCATCCGACCATTGCAGTTGAGTTCCCATGATTGCAGGGCATCATTGCTGACACAGTCTCCGTTGGCCTAGTTATCGAGGATATGGAGGGCCGCATTAACGTACGGGGATGATTGAAACGCGGCGAAGCAAACTGTCACCATAAAGAATTTCCTAATATTAAGCATGTCGATTTCTCCGTGCTGCTTGCGAAAACTGCACGATATTTTCAAGAATCAATCTCGCGTGTTCGGTATCAGCTCGCTCGGAAGATTGCTCACTCATCCTCGTTAAACACTCCTTACGGCGCCAACAGAGCCTTGACCTGCGTTTCGTTATCGGTCGCTCCGTTGCCATTCCTACCGTAGATCACAATCATGCAATCTCCGGAATTCACCGTCACCGGAATCGGAAAGATTCTCTCGACCCGCTTCTGAAGCGTTGTCTTGCCCGGTTCTCCCCACGGAATCTTATATTTCAGGGGCACGCTTTCGAGATGCAAGGAGTCGTCGGGAAGCCAACTGTATAGCGTCGATAACGGCACCGGATTCGGGAACCCTTGGCTATTGAGATTCTCCCCAAATTTTCCGCATCCTCCGCGAAGCAAGTAAAAATCGTTGACAGCGCCCCACGCTCTGCCCGTCGGCAGCGGCCCGAAGCTCTGTGTCCCATCAAACGTACTGTCGCTGATGTTTCCAAACAGCTCGACCATATGCCCCGCAGGCATCGTAATCGGAACGACAAATCCCATCTCATCGTCTACCGTCGCGTTCTGGCAACCCCAGTTCTGGCCAAAACAATATTCGCCAGAAAGATCGATCACGGTGTTCGCCTCTGAATTTGACGGTTCGTATTGCAGGTTCAGATCGGCCGACATGGTAACCTCGCCCTGAACCAACGGGCCTCCGCCAAAAACAAAACCCACGCATCCCGTCATCGGCAAGGGATGCGGAAAATGAAGGTCCACACGAAACTTTGAGTCCGACTGTGAGGGGTTCTTCAGAATGTCGCTCCACATGAAATTCGCTCCCGTCAGACTTTGGTCGTTCACCGGGCACTCACCCTCCCAGTAGGCCAGCAACCAAAGGACTTCGCTGAAATTGGGACTGTTGTTCTTAAGCGAAATGGTCCCGGTCAGGGACCGTGCCTTCGCCGGCGATTTCGCCCCCTCCAGAACGTGATACATGTAGAGGAACTGCGGAAAGCCGGTTTTCGAGGTGGTCACAGAATGCTGAATATGCAGGACGGAAGCATCCCCCGGATTATTTTGAGCCGAGGATTTCCTCGGACAGAGTGTTAAGACGTTGCACAAAAAGAGAAGCAGAGCGGCGCGGCACAGCTTTATCGACATGGCGTGAGAGCTCCAGACAGGCATGAACACCGTAGTTGAGCAAAAGTGGTACCAAAGCCCAGATTTTCATCTTGGCAAAACAAATGGCGAGTCGAAGTGTAGTTAAAGGGTAGAAACAGCAGAGCGGAAAGCGGCCAGCACAACGGTCGTATCCCGCATCCTGAGTGGTCATGTTCGGTGCTGCCGGGGCGTAAGGCTCGGTGGGGAAGTCAGAGAAGAATGCTTTCGATTCGTCGAACCAGTTGTGAATCGGGGGATAATCTTCAGCTTTCCCGCCGAACTTTCTGGCACTGCTCTCGGCGTGTTTCGAGTGGATAGGCCATGGAACTACACCTATCCTTTAATAACGAATCTCACTATTAAAGGATACCCGGCTACCTTTAATAAGCAATTGGGCTGTGGACCTGGATCAACAATCCGCTTCAGCCGCCCCCCCAGTTGAGCCCCTCGTTGGACATAAGCGAGAAATTGTATTGTCGCGAAAACTGCACCTCGTCAACCTACGATCTTTCGAGATAGGACAACTTGCTTTAACAGGGCCTTCGCTCTTACCGGGGAATTCTGGGCACTTGCGGCAAGATCGTGAAATCCAGCCATTCAAGCCACAAACGGATGTCTTCGAGGGTTATTCTGAATTTTAGAACAGCCCAGCGATGATCTTTCGAGTTTATCTAGAACCCATCTCATAAATTCGCTCTGGCATCGGGAACGAATCGTCGTGAATGGCTAGGCATCTAGCTTGCGGACGTTCGTGCATCGGCGCGGCTGAGCTTTGCCGGCCAAAGCATCGCATCACACTATTTCTGGTGAACGCTACGCTTCATCACGAGCAGTCTACGATTCGTCCCAAGCGCGTTTTCACCTCTCCACGAGGCACGATACCGTGAGAGAGTTCAGCCACGCGAGTGATCTATGAGCAATATAGCTATCACTGTAAATGGGAAGTCATGCCTAGTCGATGTTGCACCTGACACGCCACTGCTGTGGGTGTTGCGCGACACCCTCGGTCTCACTGGTACCAAGTATGGTTGCGGAATGGGATTATGCGGTGCGTGCACGGTGCACCTGGACGGCGCTGCACAGCGATCGTGCCAAACACCGGTTAATTCAGTAGGAACGAAGAAAATCACCACGGTCGAAGGTCTCTCGCCGGATCGCAGCCATCCGGTCCAACGGGCCTGGATTGCCGAGCAGGTTCCACAATGCGGCTATTGCCAGTCGGGACAAATCATGCAGGCTGCGGCTTTTTTGGCAACAACTCCCCATCCAACCCGCGAGCAAATCGACGAAGCCATGAGTGGCAACATCTGCCGCTGCGCCACTTACCAGAGGATTCGCCGCGGTATCGAACGCGCCGCCAGTGAGAAAGCCTAATGACGGCTCGACGACAAGTCAGCCGGCGTGATTTTCTGAGGACGAGCGCTCAGACTGCCGGAGCACTTGTACTCGGCTTCTATTTACCTGCAGGCGTGAAAGCTCACCAATTGGCGTCGGGTGGACGAGTTAAGGTCTTCAAACCTAACGCATGGCTGAGAATTACGACGGACAATCAGATTACGGTGCTTGTAGAAAAGCCGGAACTTGGGCAAGGCTCGCGCACTTACACACCCATGATGATCGCTGAGGAATTACAGGTGGATTGGTCCGCGATTCGTGTGGAGCAGGCACCCACGATTCCGGCGATTTATCAGGGATTGCGAACTGGTGGCAGTGGAGGCGTGGCAAGCGCGTTCACTCCAATGCGCAAAGTCGGAGCCCAGGCCCGCGAGATGCTGCTGATGGCTGCGGCCCAGCAATGGCAAGCACAGAGGCGGGACTGCCGAGCGGAGAACGGCACTGTAGTGCATAGTCCCACGAATCGCCGTTTGAGTTACGGTGAACTGGTGGATGCGGCCTCCAAGCTCCCGCGAATAAATCCAGACGAACTAACTTTGAAGCAGCCGAAAGATTTCCGCTTCATCGGCAAGCCCATTCCGCGCACTGACGTGCCCAGCAAGGTGGACGGCAGCGCTGTATTCGGCATCGATGTGCGGGTTCCCGGCATGCTCTTCGCCGTGATCGCGCGCTGCCCGTTCTTCGATGGCAAGCTGCAGAGCTTCGACGCAGATAAGGCCAAGGCTGCGCCGGGAGTTCGCGCCATTTTCCCGGTTCCACCGCTGCCGCGTCATATCAACACGGCCGGCGGTGTCGCGGTCGTGGCAGATTCAATATGGGCTGCTATCCAGGCGCGCAAGCTACTTGTACTGAGATGGGACAAGGGCCCGGGGGCAAACGAAAGCACGGAAAGCCTGCGCAAGTTAGTCGAGCGGCAAGCATCTGGCCCGCCAACTTTCATTGCCATCGACCGCGGTGACGCCTTCGAAGTTTTGGCGGGTTCAGTCCAAAAACTTGAAGCCGCCTACGAGTCGCCATTTCAAGCGCATGCCACGATGGAGCCTATGAATACGACCGTCCACGTGCGAGATAACGAGATCGAGGTGTGGTCGCCCACGCAATTTGCCGACGAAGTGCAAGACGAGATCGCTAAGCTTTCCGGCCTTCCGTTAGACAATGTGATCGTGCACATGACGCTCTCGGGAGGATCTTTCGGGCGGCGCTATCAGTGGGATTATGCTGCGGAAGCGTGGCAGGTCGCCAAGGAAATGAAACAGCCGGTGCAACTGCTGTGGACCCGGGAAGACGACATGCAGCATGACTTCTACCGGCCGTACAACTACCAGCGTATGCGCGGCTGCCTCGACGATCGGGGCAATGTCGCGGCATGGTCCGCACGCGTGGTCACGACTCCCATTGCCGGGTCGAACCTCTACAGCGGGTTTACCGAGTCACCAGAGACATTGAAAGACCCGGCCACAGTTGCGGCACTGGAATGGTACGGCGCTGACGTTGCTCCATATTCGATACCAAACTTTCGCCTAGATTATGCTCCCGCCGATTCCGTCGTGCCGCGTTCGTGGTGGCGGTCTGTGGCATCGTCCTATACCCCATTCGCTAAAGAATGCTTCTTGGATGAGTTGGCTCACGCCAGCGGCCGTGACCCGCTTCAGTTTCGAATGGATCTGCTGACGGATAAATCACCTGAGACGGTGCGACTTCGGGCGGTCCTGCAGTTGGCCGCTGAACACGCGGGCTGGAGTGAGCCCCTGCCGAAAGGCCGGGGGCGCGGCCTCGCTTGTCGAGTGGGAGGCACTTGCAGTGCCCAGGTTGCTGAAGTCTCGGTGGAGAATGATGGTACGGTCCAGGTTCTTCGGGTGGTGAGCGCGGTCGATTGTGGCATCGCTGTAAATCCTGACGGCGTGCGGGCGATGACCGAAGGGGCCATCAATTTTGCGCTTACAGCCGTGCTGACCGGCGAGATCACGATTAAAGGCGGGGCCGTGGAGCAGAGCAATTTCCACGACTATCAAGTGCTGCGCATCAATCAAGCGCCTGAGATCGAAGTTCACATTGTACCCAGCAGTGAAGACCCGAGCGGTGTGGGCGAAATGGGCGCAATGCTTCTGCCTCCTGCGTTGGCCAATGCCGTTTTCGCCGCTACAGGAGTGCGGGTGCGGCGTTTGCCAATCGACACCCAACTTCTGAAACGTTCGAAGTCGTGAGTGTGATATGACCGCCCAACTTGAAATAGACCGGCGCGAATTTTTAAAGACAACCGCAAAGAGTAGTGCAGCCTTGGTTCTTGGCTTCTATTTGCCTGTACGTGCGTCTGCGCAGGACGTTTCTGATGACCGAGCCTTCCGGCCTAACGCCTGGATACGCATCACTTCCGACAACCAAATCACTGTGCTTACGGAAATACCGGAAATGGGCCAAGGTCCGCGAACCGTGGACACGATGATGCTCGCGGATGAAATAGAGGCCGACTGGTCCACCATCCGCGTGGAACAGGCGCCTGTGATTCCTGAGACCTACAAGAATCTGAAGACCGGCGGCAGCGGTGGCACAGGGACGGCATGGGAATACATGCGCAAGGTTGGGGCGCAAGCGCGCGAGATGCTTCTCATTGCGGCGGCCCTGCGGTGGGGAGTTGATAAGAAGGACTGCCGCGCCGAGAATAGTACGGTGGTGCACAGTTCGAGCGGACGCCGTGTTACGTATGGCGAATTGGTCGAAACAGCGGCAAAGCTCCCGGAGATCAAAGCGGATGGCATAGCTCTGAAACCGTCTCGCGACTTCCGATTCATTGGTAAACCGATTCCTCGCGTTGATGTACCGAGTAAAGTCGATGGCAGTGCGGGGTTTGGCATTGATGTCCGAGTAACTGGAATGCTTTTTGCTGTCATTGCGCGCTGTCCGCATTTTGGTGGAAAGTTACAGAGTTTTGACGCGACCGCGGCCAAAGCGGTCCCAGGTGTTCGTGCCATTTTTCCCGTTGCGCCGCTTGGCTCCCTTCCCAAGCTCGATCGCAACCTTAATACTGCGGGCGGCATCGCCGTGGTAGCAAACTCAACGTGGTCGGCGCTGCAGGGCCGTCGGGCTTTGAAGATCTCCTGGGACAAAGGGCCAAACGGATCTGAAACTACCGGTGCTCTGAGTCGGCAACTCAAGGAGCAAGCCGCGGCCCCGCCGAGTTTCGTCGCCGTAAATCAGGGTGACACGGTAAAGGCACTTCAAGAAAGCGTTAAGAAAATCGAGGCCTCCTACGAACTGCCATTTCAGGCCCACGCCACCATGGAACCCATGAACACCACCATGCACGTGCGTGAGGATGCCATCGAAGTCTGGTGTCCTACTCAGATTGGCGCCGGCGTGCAAGAAGAAATTGCTCTGCTGTCGGAGCTTACTGCTAAGCAAGTGACTGTTCACATGACGCTCTGTGGTGGATCGTTTGGCCGGCGTTATCAATGGGATTTTCCAGCGGAAGCGTGGCAGGTTGCCAAGGAAGTGAAACAACCTGTGCAACTGCTTTGGACGCGCGAAGACGACATGCAGCACGATTTCTATCGCCAGTATTCCTACCATCGCATGGCCGGTGGCTTAGATGAGCAGAACAACATCGTCGCCTGGTCCCACCGCGTTGTGTCTACGCCCATTCGCGCGGTCTTCGACTCGCCTGAAAAACTGAAAGATCCGAAACACGTCGCATCGCAAGAGCTGGGCGGCGCCGACGTTCTCGCTTACTCTGCCTCGAATTTTTGCCTGGACTATGCTCCCGTACATTCCGCCGTCCCTCGGGCCTGGTGGAGGTCCGTGGAACATTCATTCAATGGCTTTGCTGCAGAGTGCTTTGTTGACGAACTGGCGCACGCCGCCGGGCGCGACCCGTATGAGTTTCGCATGAACTTATTGCGTGAAGACCGTAAGCTGCGCTGGGTGATGTGGGATGATCCACCTTTGGAGACTCGAAGGTTTCGAGCAGTATTGCAACTGGCAGCAGAAAAGTCTGGCTGGGGGAGTCCCCTTCCAGCCGGGCACGGACGCGGCATTGCGTGCTATTGCTCTTTCGGAAGTTATCTCGCCCATGTCGCTGAGGTCTCGGTGGGGAAGGACGGCGCCGTGCGTGTTCACCGCGTGGTGAGTGCCGTCGATTGTGGCACCGCCGTCAACCCCGACGGAGTCCGCGCCATGACCGAGGGTGCCATTAACTATGCACTCACTCCGGTGCTCCGCGGCGAAATCACCATTAAAGATGGAGCGGTAGAGCAGGACAACTTTGATAGCTATCAGGTCGTGCGAATGAGCGATGCTCCTGACATCGAGGTTTACATTGCAACCAGCGCCGAAGCTCCTGGCGGCATGGGCGAAACTGGCGTTCCTCCCCTGGCCCCAGCCGTGGCCAATGCTGTCTTC
>Ga0209380_10000955_pt1 | contig 20121 bp, 18 predicted proteins | sample HubBroMetageWFT6_FD_188347 | JGI IMG/M metagenome (GOLD analysis project Ga0209380, IMG submission 188347) | Warmed and freeze-thawed soil microbial communities from the Hubbard Brook experimental Forest, New Hampshire - Hubbard Brook CCASE Soil... | ecosystem: Environmental > Terrestrial >...
GAAGGGAACCTCGGAGGACAGAAAGCTTTTTCTATTGAACTTGCAGTATGCGAGAACGCTATTTGCTACCACTCCGGTGACGGTCAAATACACGGCTGAGATTGTCCCCGTCGCCGTTGAAATCCAACCCACGCAGATCTATGAGGTCGGCGGAGAGCCGCTAGTGAATCCAGCCGGCTCGATCTATGCAGCGGGCGCAAGTCCAATCGGTTTTCAGGGGAACTTTGGCCGGAGAAGCATTCAGCCATTTGCCAACGGAAGCGTGGGATTTCTCTATTTCACGCAGCAGGTTCCTATCATTGGCTCGTCGCAGTTCAATTACGCCATCTCGATCGGTTTCGGGACACAGTTCTTTCGGCGCTCCGGGCGATCATTCAGCGTGGGATGGAAGTATTTTCATCTCTCCAACGACTACCAGGCGCCTTTGAATCCCGGAATCGACTCAGGAGTTTTTTATTTTGGATTTTCGATATTGCGGGGAGGCCGTCGCTAGCGCGGCACGGTAACCACAGCAGGAGTCGCCTTTCGGTTTCGGTGCGTGGTCAAGCAACTATTCTGGGGTGCGGAATGATCGACAAGATAACGTACTCATCCCCACGAATCACAAAATAGAAACGCCAACTGCGATTCACTCGGGCTTGCCAAATATCGTTCGTCTCGTCGTATTTCTTCGCATGCAGCGAAGGATGTCCGAGCTGGTTGAGTAAGAAGCCGAGTTGCTTGGCAAATGCTTTGCGCACTTCTGGAAGTAGCGCTGCGTAGTCCCTGTCAGCGCGCGCGGTGAAACGGACTTTCACTTCCTCTTCCTCGGGTTCTTGCCGCGTCTTCCCGCCCTCCGCTCTAGGGCAGAGATGGCCTCAGCCGCGGATCCGTAAGGACCGTGGGTACGGCCGCGGGCAAGGTCCTCGATGCCCTCGGCTAGGTGCCGGTCAATGACCGTTTTCGGGGTAAGGGTGATTTTGCCGTTTTCAAACGACGCCTCCAACAAATCCCCAACGTCCAGACGCACTCGCTTGCGAATGCTCTGCGGAATGACGACCTGAAATTTTGTTTTAACAGTGACCAGTTCCATCGATATACCTCTTTTGGATAGTCTAACATTCGATCTAGCCAATTTTCCAACTGGACGACGTCCTTGAGGCTTCTGGCATGAGTTTTGTTCATCTAACGTAAACTCAATCGGGGAGGCTAACCGTGGCCAGCGAAAAGATGGGCGTAAACCAATGCCAAAAGCCAACAGGATGGCTGGGCCGCTTCCTTTTGTGGAACATGAATTCGCGGCACTCGAGGGTGACAGACTGGGGTTTATCCAACATTTCGATACGGAAGCAAGACATCATCCTGGACGTGGGTTGTGGTGGAGGCAGGACTGTCAGTAAGTTGGCCGCCATCGCTACCCAGGGGAAGGTCTACGGCATCGATTTTTCCAAGGCGAGCGTTGCGATGGCCAGCAGAACAAACAGGCAATCGATAGCGGCAGCCCGGGTCGAGATTCTGGAAGGGTCGGTGTCTCACTTGCCGTTCAAGACGGATATGTTCGATCTCGTCACCGCCGTGGAAACACACTTCTGGTGGCCGGATCTGCCTTCTGATATGCGCGAGGTTCTAAGAATCCTGAAGCCGGGCGGCATGCTCATCGTTATCGCGGAAATATATAAAGGAGCGAAGACCAAGACTGCAAAGCTGGCTGAGAAGTACCTTCCGATGTCCGGCATGAAATTCCTGAGTGCGGATGAGCACCGCGAACTCCTGGAAACTGCCGCCTACTCTGATGTTCGAATCATTGAGGAACCCGGCAAAGGATGGATTTGCGCCACAGGCAGAAAAGCAATCGCACTTGGCGGGGGATAGCCCTATTATTATCGGCAACCCTCCTGGCAGCAATCTTTAGCTGGTCTTGCACCCGCCAGTTCAACCAAAGTAATGGCCCTTTTGTACCTGCCAAACCTGCCCCTTAGGGTCTTTCCATCTCGTCCCAGCCTTGCCACAATGGGTTTCGTACTGGAACCGGCCCTCGACATGGAAAAAGCTTTCGGTACTGCTTTGGCACCCACATCCCCCGCTAAGAAGGCGGCCGCTCGCGCCGCCCTCGTCGACCTGAAAGAGTCTTCGCGCGCCCTGCTCACGGAGTGCTTCCGCCAGTTCGGCATTGAGAGCGTCGTTACTTCCGCCGGCTCGGTCGATCGCCTGCGCCAGGAGAAATTCGAGGCCTGCGTGCTCAACCTGCGCCCCGGGGCTGAGGCTTTCATGGAGGCCGCCCGTACTTCTCCCTCCAACAGCCGCATCGTTCTCTACGGCGTCGGTGGCAACGCGCAGGAGGCGATGCGCTTTTCCAAATACGGCATCAACGCCATGTTCCACGAGCCCCTGGAGCGGCCCGCCGCGCTCAAACTGGTGCGCGCCACTCATATGCTGGTGCTCCATGAATTCCGCCGCTACGCGCGCGTTCCCATCATGACCGAGGTCACCATCCTCTGCCCTGATAACAGCCGCATCGCCGCCTCGAGTCTCGAAATCAGCTCCGGCGGCATGTCGCTGAGGAGCGCCGAAGATGTGGCTTCGGGAGCCAATGTCGAAATCTCTTTTTCCCTTCTTACCCTGCCCCGCGTCAACCTGCGCGGCGTCGTGACCTGGCGCAAGCCCAAGTCTTTCGGCGTCCGCTTCGATCCCAACGATGATCGCCGCCACAAAGTCAAAGAGTGGATCGACGGCTACCTCGAAAGCTAGAGCGATGTTCTATGCGGGGACTAGCGCCCGCGGCTGTCCGCCTCGCGTAGCGAGGCTCCCGTTACAATAACTCTGTGACGGAAGCCACCACCACGCACGAAGCCGCAGCCGCCACAACCCCCCGCTTCACCCTCGGCCAGAGAATCATTCTGCGCTTCATCATCGCCGCCGGATACTGCTTCATCCGCCTCATCGGCCCTACCCTGCGCATCTGCGTCTCGCGCGAAGAAGGAGCGCAGCCAACCGTCGGCCAGCGCCCGCTGGTGCTCAATTTCTGGCACTCCGGTATTATTCCCGCTACGTATATCTTCCGCGACTGTGGCATCCGCGTAATGAGCAGCAATAGCTACGACGGCGAATACATGGGACGCATCATCCGCAAATTCGGATTCGTCGCCGTCAAAGGTTCCAGCAGCCGCCATGCGGTGCGCGCCCTGCTCGGCCTGCGCCGCGCCTTGAAAGAAGGATGGTCCGTCGCCTTCAGTATCGACGGCCCTCGCGGCCCGCGTTACAAAGTTAAACCGGGCCCGGTCACGCTCGCACGCTCTTCCGGTGTTTCGTTAGCCACGTTTCACATCGCCGTCGAGCGCGCCTGGGTTCTCAATACCTGGGACCGTCTCATCATCCCCAAGCCTTTTTCGCGCACCCTGATCCGCTTCGGCAAACTCGTCCCCGTTCCTGCCGACGCCAGCGACGAAGCCCTCGATCACTATCAGCGGGAGTTGCAGAGTTCGCTCGACCGCATCCGCGAATTCGCTGAGGAGAATGTGCATGGCGTGGGAACGGCACAATTTCCTTATTACAAGCGGACCTAAGGCGCCAGACAGTGATCGACCGGAATCCGAGACCAGCCTAGGCCGCGGAAGCCGTCGCCTGTTTTCGTTAATTGAAGATTGCCTCCAAGGGGATGCCTCGGGGTATGATTCTTGGAATGATTCGCCAGCTGATAGTCCCGGTGATGCTGATCGGCGCGATGTCGACTCAGGACAGTCAAGTACTGAAGGTTAGAGTCATCTTCCCCGAGGGCGTCACCGACAAGGCGTCAATGACCTACGGGCTTCATGATGCGATACCAGCCAATTCCCATCGGTACCTTGGAGTGTCGCTCCGCGCGGGCCATTCGTTCGTTGAAATTCCGGCAACAACGGAGCGATTCAGAGCGCTGGTGTGGGCCCCCGGATGCAGGATGAAACACTTCGACGTTCCAGTTGAGAAATCAGACGCCGAGCTGCAATTTGCGTGCGAGCCGCTCAATACCGTCCCATTCTACGGACGAGTGAAGGGGGTCGAGATTGGAGACTCCGCAAACATTTCGGTTTCCTACATGGCAGTCGGGACTTGTATGTGGCTAGACGGTTGGACAGCCGCATCAAAGAAGATGTTCTGTTGCAGTTGCGGCGGACCCCAAATCTGGGGAATTGCCACTGCTGCGGTTGCTGCTGACGGCGCTTTCAAAGTGGAATTGCCCGATTTCGGTAATGATCCTATCGTCTCAGGTGATTCAAGCGCAGAGCTAGAGTTCCGAATAAGTGGATTGAAAGGCAATTTCATACTTCAGCCCCAGCCCGTGAAAGGGATAGAGACCAAAGCGGTATCCATTGGAGTTGCACCATCGTATCCGGCAGAAGTCACCTTTTTGGCTGTGCAGTTTTAAAGATGTTTCCCGGCAGACGCCCGCTGGTTGACCTCCGCCGCTCGGCCCGATAAATCTGCTTTTCCACCATTTTCGCGTGCCCTTGAAATATCCTTCGGTTTGCGCGCCTTTGCCTTGCGGCGAAGACAGGGAAGCCGCTGCAACTCCAACTTGTAAGCGAGAAAATTGCCACCGTTCCTGGGGTAGTCCCGGGAAGGCAAACTATTTTCTGGTTTGTTCGCTTCTGAACAGCGGAGTTCGGAAACGGACATCCCGCTAGCCTTTTTTCGGCGTGAATCAGTCCTTACTCGCCGCTTTTCAATGCATTGTGAGTTAGACCGCTCCGGCGTGAGAATTGCATCCTCTACTCGTCAGGCCACTTTGAGACAAAGTTTCTAAAGCTGGATTCGGCGCCACTGGAAGATATTATGACCGCCCTCCTGCAAGATGTCCGCTATGCCCTGCGCATGCTGCGCAATAACCCGGGTTTTACGGCGGTTGCAGTGCTCACGTTGGCACTCGGCATCGGCGCCAACACTGCCATCTTCCAACTGCTCGATTCCATCCGCCTGACTGCGCTTCCGCTCAAGAATCCGAACCAACTGGCCGAGGTGCGCATCATTCAGCCGCATGGCCGTACCGGAAATTTTACGACGTCGCACCCCATGCTGACGAACCCGCAGTGGGAGCAGATTCGTGCTCAGCAGCAGGGGTTTTCTGGCATGTTTGCCTGGGCCCAGGGTCGTCTCAACATCGCGTCCAGCGGCGAGACGCACTACGTGGACGGTCTTTATGTGAGCGGAGATTTCTTCCGTGTGCTCGGCGTTCAACCCATCTTGGGACGACTTCTCACCGTGGAGGACGATCGGCGCGGCTGCGGCTCGCCCGGCGTTGTCATCAGCGAAGCATTCTGGAGGCGGGAGTATGGCGGAGAGGAGTCGGCGATCGGGCGCAAGATGACGATCGAGCGTCACCCCTTTGAAATCATCGGAGTCACTCCCGCCAGTTTTTACGGCCTGGAAGTCGGAAAGCAATTTGATGTAGCTGTGCCGATTTGCGCGGACCCGTTGATCCGGGGCGAGTACGCGCGCCTGGATGTACCTCATGAGTGGTGGCTTTCCGTCATGGGCCGCCTCAAGCCGGGCTGGACCATTGAGAGAGCTTCGGCTCAGCTGGCTGCCGTATCTCCGCAAATATTCGAAGCAACCGCCATCACGAAATTCGGGGCGGAAGAGGAGAAACACTATCTCACCTATCATCTCGGGGTGCTCCCGGCGGGCACCGGCGTCTCCGACGTGCGCAAAGACTACGAAACACCGCTCAACCTGCTGCTGGCCATCGCCGGATTTGTGCTGTTGATTGCCTGCACCAACCTTGCCAGCCTGATGCTGGCGCGAGCCAGCGCGCGCGAACGCGAAATCGCCATTCGGCTCTCGCTGGGAGCGTCACGCGGACGCCTGATCCGGCAGTTGATGGCCGAGAGCTTTCTGGTAGCGGCAGCCGGAGCCGGTCTCGGTCTTTTGCTTTCCCACGCGCTCGGCAAGTTCCTGGTTTCATTGATCAGCACTCAGCAGAATCGTGTGTTCGTTGATCTCGCACCCGATTGGCGAGTGCTCGGCTTCACGCTGGCCCTCGCGGTCTTGACCTGCTTCCTGTTCGGACTCGCTCCCGCCCTGCGCGCCACACGCAACGGTTCGGCCGAAGCGCTCAAAGCCGGAGGACGTGGCAACACGGCTGGCCGCGAACGCTTTGGCTTGCGCCGCGCGCTGGTCACCGTTCAGGTCGCACTCTCGCTTGTGCTCCTGGTGGGCGCGCTCTTGTTTTCCCGCAGCTTGGGAAAGCTGCTGAGTGTCGACCCCGGCTTCCGCGCCCAAGGCATCATCATCGCGGATTTAGATCTTACCGAACTAAAGCTCGCCCCCGAACGCCGTCAAGCGTTCAAGCGTGATCTGCTCGCGCAGGTGCGCGCGATTCCGGGCGTGGACGCTGCCGAGACGGAACTGGTTCCCTTGGGCGGCAGCTTCTCTAACAACGATATTTGGATGGACGGCCAGGATTCCAGCCAGAAGAAAACAGTGGATAACAGTTGGGTGAGCCCGGGTTATTTCCAGACCTTGAAAACTCCGCTTCTGGCCGGCCGCGACTTCGACGAGCGTGACACGGCGACTTCTCCCAAAGTGGCCATCGTCAATCAAGCCTTTGCGCGCGCCATGGCTCACGGAGCCAATCCCGTGGGCATGAGCTACCACTGGCCCCAGTCACCCAATCATCCTGAAACCATCGTTCAAATCGTCGGGTTGGTGAAGGACACCAAGCATCATGATCTCCGCGACGAGAACCTCCCCATCGCGTTCATTCCGGTTGCGCAAGACCCAGCCCCCGATGATTTTGACACTTTTATGATCCGCTCCGACGCGCCTCCGGGAGAAACCGTTTCAGCCGTGAAACGCCGGCTGGCCGAGGCTAACCCGGAAATCAGCCTCACCTTCCACGTTTTCCAATCCGACATCCGCGACACCCTCGTGCGCGAGCGCCTGATGGCCACGCTTTCCGGCTTCTTCGGCTTGCTTGCGGCGGTGCTGGCAGTGATTGGTTTATACGGTGTGATGTCGTACATGGTGCAGCGGCGAACCAACGAGATCGGCATCCGCGTGGCACTGGGTGCCGGGCGGATGCGCATCCTGAGCATGATCCTGCTCGAAGCCTTCGCGCTCCTGGCGATCGGCATTGTCGTCGGGCTTGGCCTCTCCGTCGCACTCGGAAGGACCGCCAGCTCTTTGTTGTTCGGGGTCAAGCCCGCCGATCCAATCACGCTCGGGCTGGGGGCTGCTCTTTTGGCTGCCGTGGCTGTCGCGGCCAGTTACATTCCCGCGTGGCGCGCCTCGAAAGTCGATCCCATGGTGGCGTTACGCTACGAATAGCCCTCGCCCGGCATTGAAGAATCGTACAGACTTTTGCGAGAGCGAAGCATTCTCCACTATCGAGAGAACGATAGAGATTCCTCGTTCACGTCACAGAGATCGCGAGCACACTGAAGTTTCCGGTCAGCTCGTCGAATCACCCGAAACCCGGATCACTCGCCCAAGAGCGATCAGAAGTAAGATGGCAATCACATCCAGAACAGACTTGCCGATCAGGTCAATCCGCGGCCACGAGCTGCTGCCCACGAATCCACCGATCATCGGAACCAGCATTGCGCCGAAAGTCAACGCGTAGCGATGAACGTCTCGCCAGCCAGGAGCAGAGGACCAGCGGCTGACAATAAAAAAGACCCCTGCCGCCCAGGCGATTCCGCCAGCCATAGGAACCCAGAACGGGAGGCCGTTGAGTTTAGAACTCGGCGTGAAAGCCAGGATGATGATCCCATACCAGGGTAAGCCCAGAGCAACGGTGATCGCTCCCAGCAGACCGGGCGCGGGAGGAGCCGGTGCCGAGGCAGACCGCCCGCCGGCACGCAGATTTAGAGAGGCCATCACCAACACGACGATCGCGAGAACGCCGATGAGGATCGTGAGTGCGGGAGGATGATAGGGAGGCGCGTGGAATACCATCGGCCGCACTCGCTTCACCCATCCGTACCAGGCGACGCGCGATCCGAGGATGAACACCAGGGCCGTTACGATGAAGCCGGGCATTCGCAGCCACGCCTCTGTACGCCGTTTGTGGAATATCAATTCGGTGACCTGGATGGGCACAAGCACCACCCAGACGCTTTCATAGCCGAGCATAAACAAAAAATAGAGCCAGTTCACTCCCAGGGCGCGCCCATAGATCGAATCTGTCTTCAACCACGGCAGGGGCGCGATTGAGGTTTGCTGAATGATGAACTCCTCCGCGATCGAGAGGGCCAGACCCATCAGCAACAAGCTGCTCCATCCCAGGCCCCGGCGCCGCGCGGTCTCTCGTATGAGGAGCGCGCCGCATCCCCAAACCATCATTTCGGGGATCAGCGCGAAGATGGTGCTCAGGCGCGTTGCTCCGCTCAGCACCTCCGCTATGACGGGAGACAGCAGGATCAGCAGCAGTGCGGGCGCGATCGATCTTTTTGATGATGTTCCTGTATCGTCTTGCATCAGCGTAGCAACCTTTTTATCCGTTTCTTGCTAATTAGTTTAGCATACTAAATGATATTGTGCGGTAAACTATTACTATGGCGAAACGAAGCCGCAAGGCGATTTTTGACGCGGTCAATTTGGCCGGTCGCGAGTTGGGCGCAAGCAGCGTCATGTTTCATTCGGCGGTGGCGGAGATGTTTGGCCTGACTGTCACCGACTGGCGCGCGTGGGACATTGTGCTGCGCCACGGTCCTTTCACGGCCGGCAAATTCGCGCAATGGACCGGACTCACGCCGGGCGCAGTTACGGGTTTGATCGACCGCCTGGTCGAGGCCGGCGCTGTGGAGCGAGTAAGAGATCCCCAGGATCGGCGAAAGGTGTTGGTGCGGGCGCTTCTGCGGCCTTCGGATCAGCAGACCGCAAACTCGCTGTTTGCTCCCCTGTTAAAAGCAGCCGAGAAACTATACGCCGGCTACTCGGACGATCAGCTCCGCGTGGTTGTGGATTTCATGACTCGTATGTCCGTGCTGCTCCGTGAGCAGATCTCTGGACTGCACCGGTTGACTTCCACGGCCCGCACCCGGTAAATTCCTCTCTCCACTATTTTCTGTTCTTTGAAATGTCTTTCGGTTTGCGCGTCTTTGCCTTGTGGCGAAGACAGGGAAGCGGGTGCAATTCCCGCGCTGCCGCGCAACTGTAAGCGAGAAAATCGCAGCCGGTCACTGGGAGCAATCCCTGGGAAGGCCGTCTGCAGAATCCGGATGCTCCAGCCAATTGCGAATTGCAATTGCTGCCGCGCATCCTCACTCGCAAAGCCAGGAGACCGGCGTAAACCGTCCACCTTAACCCCTTTCGCGTGAAAAGGAGGATGGTTATGCGCGCACTTCGCGCTTCGTTTCTGATTTTCGTTTTCATCGCGGCCGCATCCGCTGCCGACCTCAAAGTCAAAGTCATCGACCCTCAATCCGCCGCCGTCGCGGGCGCTCAAGTCACATTGTCTTCACAATGTACGCTGACTCAGTTTGAAGTAGCCACTTCTTCCGCCGAGGGAGTCGCAAACCTGGCGGGGTTAAGAGTGGAAGACCAGCCTCCCGTTAGTTGTCCGCTCCATCTACAAGCTTTAGCGCCAGGCTTCGCTCCCTACAGCGAGGACGTGACCAGCCATTCCGATGTCGTCACGATTCAACTGCACCTAGCCACAGCGTCGGAAACCTTAGTCGTCACCGCGACCCGCACTCCCGTGCCAGCCGCAGAATCCGGCGCCAGCATCTCCACGCTGGAAAACGAACAACTCGAAACCATGCAGCCGATCGCAGCCGGCGACGCCGTCCGCTTCCTTCCCGGCGCAGTAGTCAACACTGCCGGGCAGCGCGGAGGTCTGTCATCTTTGTTCGTGCGCGGCGGCGCGTCCACCTACAACAAAGTGATTGTCGATGGCGTTGCCGTCGATAACCCGGGCGAGACGTTTGACTTCGGCACTTTGCCTTTGACCGAAGCCGATCGCGTCGAATTTCTGCGCGGCACGCAGAGCACTCTGTACGGCTCCGATGCCATGACCAGCGTCGTACAGGTCTGGACGCGCACCGGAAGCACTCCAACCCCTGAAGTCAGGCTGGCGGCCGATGGAGGAAATTTCGGGACCGCCAGCGGCGACGCGTCTGTGTCCGGCGCACGCGGGCGCTTCGACTACAACTTCTTCGGCAATCAATTCAACAGCAACGGGCTGGGTGTGAACGACGCTTACTCGGATTCGCTGGCGGGCGCGAATCTCGGGATGGCTATCAGCGACCAAGTCACGCTGCGCGTGCGCACCCGCCACTCCAACAGCTACACCGGTTTGCCCGGAGAGTGGAATTTCAACGGCGATCCGCTTCTGGCTCCCGATTCCAGTGAAACGGCGCACCTCAACAATCTTCTGGGGAGCGTCGAACTTGCTGTGGCAACTCCTTCGGGATGGCAGCACCGCCTCACCGGCTTCGACTCCCTCTACCGTTACACCGATGCGAACCCGAACCCTCCCGCGGATAGCTACGACAGCTTCGCGGATACCTACGACACCCATGTCAACCGCGCAGGAGTCGAATACCAGGGCGACTACTCGGAGCGGACGTCAGCGAAGTTCGCGGCGCACACCACTTTTGGATATCGCCTCGAAAATGAAACCGGCGTCGTGAACGACCTTGATTTCCCTCCCCCCGCATCCGGGCAGCGTCTGGATCAGGATGCGTACCTGCAACAGCAGTTTTCCTGGGGCAGGCTCTCGGCGATTGCGGGCGGGCGATTCGTGCACAGCAGCGCCTATGGCAATATCGGCGTGCCGCGGGTAGCGCTCACTCTTCTGGCATTGCGCGGCGGAGAACTGTTTTCTGGCACGCGACTTCGCTTTTCCTATGCCGTGGGATACATGGAGCCTGCCCTCTACGAAACCTTCGGCGAGATTGCCTATGACTACACTTCAAACCGCGGGCTTCTGCCGGAGCGCACTCGGGCCTTTGAAGCCGGCTTCGAGCAGAAACTGTTTGCCGGCCGCTGGGCGCTGAACGCAACTTACTTCAACAATCTTTTCCATGATCAGATTGAGGCTGTGCCCACCTCGTCGGGCGCATACCAGTTTTTTAATCTGGAACAGTCTTTCGCTCAAGGCGCCGAAGTTGAGCTCCAAGGCAGGATTCGACCGAAATTATCGCTGACCACGGCTTATACCTACACCTCGACCGAGATACTCGAAAATCCGTCGTGCACGCTGGCAAATCCTTGCAGTTTTCCCTACGCTCCGGGAGATCCCTTGCTCCGCCGCCCCAAGCACTCGGCAACCACCCTGCTCAGCTATCTCGGCACGCACTGGGGTGCGAACCTTTCCGGAAGTTTCGTAGGCCCGCGCCCCGACGACGATTTCTACGGCTTCAACATCACTCACGCCGCCGGCTACGTTCGCGTCGATCTTGGCGGATGGCATGCCTTCAACTCCCGCATCACTGCCTACGCGAACGTCGAAAATGCCCTCGACCGCCGCTACAACGAAGTCCTCGGCTACCCCGCGCTTCCGATCAACTTCCGCGCCGGATTCCGCTTCCGCATCGGAGGAGAATAAATCAGGAGGAAATGCAATCGGGAAGGAGGCGAGGCAAGGATGCGGCGGTTGAACAATTTGCTCATGTGGGACAGCCGCCCTCAGCTATCCGCCTCGCGCAGCGAGGCCTTTTCAGCTCACCTTTTCCGGAGGCCTCACCATCGCAATCGGCATCGACGCGGCCATCTTGCCGCCAAAGTATTTGGTCCGTGCCAGCAACAGCTTCTCAATGTCCATCCCGGTCAGCGGCTGCTGCCGGCCGAGCAAATGCGTGACCAGGGCAATCTGCGCAAAGTGTTCCACGGTTTCCATCTTCATGTAAGCATGTTCGATGGTATCCCCGTAGGCCACCACGCCATGATTCGACATCAGAATGGCATCGTAGTGCGGCACGAACGGCTCCAGCGTCTTAGCCAGCTCCGACGTGCCCGGCGTGCCATACCGCGCCAACGGAATGCATCCCAGCCCCATCACTACCTCGCAAACCAGCGGCTCCGTCAGGGCCATGCCAGCGGCGGCAAATCCCGTAGCGGTCGGCGGATGGGCATGCACAATCGCCTGAATGTCGGGCCGCATGCGGTAAATCAGCAGGTGCATCCCAATCTCGCTGGTCACGTTCCGTCGCCCCGTGACCCGCTTCCCATCGAGGTCCACGATTACCATGTCCCCGGCCCGCATCGCACCCTTGCTTACGCAAGTCGGCGTAACCAGAATCCGCCCGTCGTCCAGCCGGACCGACAAATTCCCGTCCATCGCCGCCACGAAGCCGCGCTCATGCAGCATGCGCCCGTAGCGGACAATTTGTTCCCTGTGTTTCCGTTCAGCGGACATGGAAATACTCTCTCGGGGGAGTGACGAAAGCGGCTAAAGCTGCTGCCCCCGCATACTACCTCACCTTTGCTCGAACAGACAAACAAATTTACCAAGAATGACAAACAATCTTTTCAGAGCTGCGCGATGGATTGACTCCGTTTCCAGCGATTCCGTTGCCCACGACCTCACTATAATCTGACACCGTGCTGGTTTCCGACTTCCACTTCCATCTTCCCGAGGAACTCATCGCCCAGGAACCCGCCGCCATTCGCGATGCCTCCCGCATGCTCCACCTCCAGCGAACCAGCGGCCAGTATTCCGATCGCCAATTTCGGGACCTCCCCGGCCTGCTTCAATCCGGCGATCTGCTCGTCTTCAATAACACTCGCGTCTTTCCCGCTCGATTGTATGGCCGCCGCCAGGGCGCCCGCGCTCAGCCGCTCAGCCCGCAGAATCCCGCGGCCCGCGATTTTTTCCACGGCCGCATCGAAGTTCTGCTCACCCGCCAGCTCTCCACAAATCCCAACGATTGGGAGTGCCTGGTTCGTCCCGGCCGCAAGATCGGGGTCGGCGAATGCCTGTTTTTCGGCGAACACGACGAACTGCAAGCCGAGGTTCTCGCGCGCTCCGAATTCGGCGAGCGCCGCATCCGCTTTCAGCCCCGCAGTGGGAGGGATAAGACCGACGACTTCTTTGCCGCCCTCGACCGCATCGGCCACGTCCCGCTTCCGCCCTACATCGCGCGCCCGGATTCCTCCCACGATCGCGAGCGCTATCAAACCGTCTACGCCCAGCACCGCGGATCGGTCGCCGCCCCCACCGCCGGCCTTCACTTCACAACTGAAATTCTCGACCGCATCCGCCAGCGCGGCGTCGAAACCGTCGATATCACCCTGCACGTTGGAATCGGAACCTTTCAGCCTGTCCGTGTCGAGCGCGTCGAAGATCACAAAATTCATTCCGAGCCCTATTCCATCTCGGCCGAGGCTGCTTCCGTTATCAACCACGCTCTCCGCGCGTCACGCCGCGTCGTGGCCGTCGGAACCACTACCGTTCGTACCCTCGAACACGCGATCCGTGCCGGCGCAGGAACCATCTTGTCAGGCCCTGCCACAGCCGACCTCTTCATCTATCCAGATCCCGAAATAGGCTTCGAATTCAAAGTCGTCAAGGCGATGCTGACTAATTTCCACCTGCCGCAATCCACGCTGCTCATGCTGGTCAGCGCCTTCGCCGGACGCGAGAATGTTCTCCGCGCCTATGAACACGCGGTCGCCGAGAGCTACCGCTTCTTTTCCTATGGCGACTGCATGTTCATCGAATAAAAATTCATAGAATGATGTTGTCCCACCCTGTGTTACCCAGTGCCCCCTGTGTTAAAGGTTTTGCTCTCCCGCTGCGTTATACTCTTCCGGGAGCAGTCCATGTCCACCGCCACAAAACAGCATTCGATTCAGCATTTCATAAGCCAGCTGCGCAAATTCCCCGAGCCCGCCTTCGACGAAACCGAGCAGCTCCACAAGTTTCTGCGAGACACTCCGCTCGATCCCGATTCGCTGGCGCCCTATCTCACCTGGGACCGCCAGCACTATACCCGCAATCTGATCGACAAAACCCATCTCTACGAGTTGCTCGCCATCTGCTGGGAGGTCGGCCAGGCCAGCTCCGTTCACAACCATAAAGATCAGAACTGCTGGATGGCTGTCCCCATCGGCCGTCTTCTGGTCGAGAATTTTCACGTCGTGCACCAGGACATCGCTGGCGGAACATGCAGCCTCCAGACCAGCGAAACCATTGAGATGAATGCCTCGCACCCCTGCGCCGTCGACCCGCTCGAGCCCGTTCACCGCGTCTTCAATCCCCACGATTTCAACCAGCGCGCGGTCAGCCTGCACGTGTATTCGCGGCCCTTCGACACTTGCGTCGTCTACTCCGCTGAGCAGGGCACGTGCGGCGAAATAAAACTGCATTACACCACTGCATACGGAAAACCCGTGAGCTCATGAATCATCAATCGCGGCATCGACTCCTGCCCGCTTTTCTGCTCGCTGCGCTCTTTTTCAACGCCAGCGCCTGCCAGAAGAAAAAAGTGCCGGAGGAGCAAGTGCTGCCCATGGATCGCATCGCCCCTACACCAGCCGATACAACGCGCACCGTTCTGCGCAAGAGCTTTGCGCTCAGCACCTCGGTGAATTTCCCTTTCGATGTTCCATCTCACGCCGCCATGCCGCGCCTGCACGGCAACTACAGATCCTTCGTCCGGCAGCTCGGCGTGCAGCCCAACGACGACACCGCCAACGTTGATTTCCTCATCCTGAACGAAGATCAGTACGCCGATTTTATTCAGGGCCACGCTGGCGAAGCGTTCTTCTCCGCCGGCGCTTCGCATGACCAGGACGTAAACGTGACCCTTCCTCCCACACAAGACCAGCCCCGTAAGTACTATCTTGTTTTTCGCAACAGCCCCGGCGATACAACGAAAAAAGCGGTGCAGGCCGACTTCACCCTTGATTTCTAGCGCATATCTCTGGCTGGTAAACTAGGGGCTTGTCCCCCCGCAAACCATCGCCGCAAACCATCTCTTCCGCGCCATCGCCAGCGGCCAGGTCCAGCAAGCCAGGCTCGGACGCGAATCGCATCTTCCTCATCGACACCATGTCGTTCATCTTCCGCGCCTACCACGCCATGGCGCGGCAGCGTTCCATGTCCACGAAATCCGGACTGCCCACCGCCGCCATCTACGTCTTCGTCAACATGCTGCGCAAACTCCGCGACGACTTTTCCCCAGTCTTACTCGCCGCCGTCTTCGACGTAGCCGCCAAGACTTTCCGCGCCACTCAGGCCGAAGCTGTCACCACCATCCGCAAGTTCGACATCAAAACCCAAACTTTCACCGAGATCGAATACAAAGGCTACAAAGCCAACCGCAAAGCCATGCCCGAGGATCTCGCGCAGCAGATTCCCTACATTCGCCGCGCTCTCGAGGCCTATCGCATCCCGATTCTCGAACTCGCCGGCTTCGAAGCCGACGACGTCATCGGCACCCTCGCCCGAAAAGCCGCAGCAGCCAGCCATCCCGTCTACATCGTCTCCAGTGACAAAGACATGATGCAACTCGTCGACGACGATGTTCACATCCTGAATCCCCCCAAAGACAATCTCATCTGTGACGCCGCCAAGGTCGAGGAAATCCTCGGAGTCCCTCCCGAACGCGTCATCGATATCATGGCCCTCCGCGGCGACTCGGTCGACAACATCCCCGGAGCCCCCGGCATCGGCGACAAAGGTTCGGTTGAAATCATCAGGCGTTTCGGCACCGTCGAAGAGGCTCTCGATCGTGCCAACGAAGTCGAAAAGAAAACCTACCGTGAATCCCTCCAGAACAATCGCGACACCATTCTCTTCAGCAAGAGCATGGCCACGATCGACACCAACGTTCCCGTCGAACTAAACGTTGAAGCCATGCGCGCCGGAGAACCGGACGTCGATCTCCTTCGCCAGCTCTTCACCGAACTCGAATTCACTTCGCTGTTGAAAGAATTGCTGCCGGAAGTGCAGGTTGCCGAGACCCATTACAGCGAAGCCCAGTCCGCCGCGGATCTAGAGAAGATTTTCAACTCTATCACCGAGGAAGGCGCACTCGCGATTGCGGTTGAGTCGAAGCACGCCGAACCGCTTCCAGAAAGTGATGAAGAGATCGCTGAAAAGATCGCGGACGATGTCCCGCAGTCAGGAATGCTCGCGTTGACGGATGAAACGCCGGCACCCGCTCCCGAGCCCGCCGCCCGCCGCGTCGCCATCTCCGGAGCCGCAGGCTCAGCCGCCGTCGTTAAGCTCGACTCAAGCGCAGTTGCCGGCAGGCTGCGTTCGATCCTGAGCGCCGCAGCCACGCCCAAATCCATCCACGATTACAAATCCGCAATCCACTCCCTCGATCTCCTCGGCATTCATCTGCGAGGCGTCGAGCACGACCCCATGCTCTATTCCTACCTGCTCGACCCCACTTATTCCTCGCACCACCTCGCCGATGTCGCCCTCCGCCGCTTCAATCTCAAACTGAGTGGCGACTTAGCCGAAGCCGCCGACCTTACCGGCCGCCTCACCACTGCCCTTCGCGAAGACGTGAAGCAGGCAGGATTAACCAAACTGTACGAAGAAATCGATCTCCCGCTCGTCCCCGTCCTCGCCCGCATGGAGCATGCGGGAGTAAAAATCGACACCTCCGCTCTCGCAAAAATGTCGGCCGAACTCGAGCGCGAAATCGCAGTGCAAGCCACACAGATCCACGAACTCGCCGGAACCGAATTCAACATCGGCTCTCCCAAACAACTCGGCGACGTGCTCTTCAACCGCCTGAATCTTCCCAAGCCTGTCAAATATGGCAAGGGACGCGTTACGTCGACCGCTGTCGACGTCCTCGAAACTTTGGCCGAAGAACATCCCATCGCCAGAAAAGTCCTCGACTATCGCCAGCTCACCAAGCTGAAGTCCACCTACGTCGACACTTTGCCCGCGCTGATCAACCCGGCGACCGGTCGCCTGCACACCACTTTCTACCAGGCCGGCACGGCAACGGGTCGACTTTCATCTGCGAATCCGAATCTGCAGAACATCCCTATCCGCACCGAGCTAGGCCGCGGCATTCGCGCTGCCTTCATCGCCGAGCCCGGCCACGTTCTGCTCACCGCCGACTATTCGCAGATCGAACTCCGCCTGTTAGCCCACTTCTCGCGCGATCCGCTCCTGGTCGAAGCCTACCGCCGCGGCGACGACATTCACACCCTCACCGCCTCGCAGGTCTTCGGAGTGCCGCCGTTAATGGTCACGCCCGACCATCGCCGCCAGGCCAAAGTCGTCAACTTCGGCATCGTCTACGGCCTCTCGCCCTTCGGCTTGTCGCAAAATCTCGGCATCGAACCCGCAGAAGCCAAACAATTCATCGCCAATTACTTCGAGAAATACAAAGGTGTCCGTGCCTTCATCGACAAAACCCTCGAAGAAGCCCGCCGCGACCTGAAAGTAAAAACCCTCCACGGACGCATCCGCCCCATCCCCGATATCAACAGCAAAAACTTTACCCAGCGCGGCTTCGCCGAACGCACCGCAGTCAACACCCCGCTGCAAGGCACCGCCGCAGACTTAATCAAGATAGCGATGATCCGCATCGACGCCGCGTTGCAAGAGCGCAATTTGAAATCAAGAATGACCCTGCAAGTCCACGACGAGCTGGTCTTCGAGGTTCCCGAGGAAGAAGTAGACACAATGCAGTCCTTGGTCCGCGAGCAAATGGAAAAGGCTCACGCTTTGGCCGTCCCACTACTGGTAGAGATGGGCATCGGCCGCAACTGGAGAGATTTGGACTAGGCGTACCCATGCCCCGCACGCTTTCCTGGATTCTGGCTATCGTTTTCTTCGCAATGTTCTCAGTCTGTGCCGTCGCCGCTGACGGCCTGCCGGTGCATGGCCTGTGGGTCTGGAAAAATCCGCCGGTTGTTGACGCTCCCGACGGCGCGGAGAAATTGCGCGATTTCTGCCGATCCCAAAACGTCAACGAAGTCTATGTTTCGGTTTCACTGGATACCAACTCGTCGGACGAAGCCAGGATCGCACACCTCATCGCTCTTCTTCATCGATCGAACGTTCGCGTCGAAGCCTTGCTTTCGAGCGAGAACGCCGACGAACCCGGCCCGCACCGCGAAAAGCTTCTGGAGCACGTCCGAGGAATCGTGCAATTCAATCGCAACCACCCGGCCGATCGCTTCGACGGCGTTCACCTCGATATCGAACCGCAACAACGCCCCGAGAACAAAGGTGCTGGCAATCTTGGTTTCTTGCCGGGCCTCGTCGAAGCCTACCGCGCGGTGCGCGCCGTGGCCGAACCAGCCCATCTCACCGTCAACGCAGATATTCAAAATAAGCTGCTCAAGGGATCCGCCGCCGAGCGCAAGATGCTCTTGTCTGCCCTGCCGCGCCTCACCCTGATGCTCTACGAACTCAGCAGTCCAAACGACGGAGAAACCGTCGAAAAGAAAAAAGAAAAACTCCAGGCAGCTTCCCGGAAATTCCTCGACATGGCCTATGCGGACTTGCCCGATCCAAATCTGGCGAAGATGGTCATCGCGCTGCGCACTCCGGATTACGGCGAACTGCTACCGGAAATGCTTAGCGCACTGGACGAAGCGAACCGCGCCAACCCGCGCTACGCAGGCTGGGCGCGGCACTCGTATAACGACTATCTCAAAGCAGCGCAGTAGAAACGTGTGAGTCAGACTCTCCCCATGTTATACTAGTGTATAACTTAAGGAAAGGAAGCGTCATGCACACCACCAGCCTGCGCAAAGTCGGGGGCTCGGTCATGTTGGCGGTGCCGCCTGCGCTGCTGGACATCCTGCAATTGCAGCCCGGCGTCAAAGTCGGCATCGCAGTAGAACGCGGCCGCCTCGTTGTGGAGCCGCGGCAGCGGCCACGGTACACACTGGCCCAACTGCTGGCCCAATGCGACCCCAAGGCTCGCCGTTCGAAACAAAGCTCGAAAGAAGAACGAGAATGGCTCGATAGCAAGTCCGTCGGCGGCGAGCTCCTCTGATGAGACGCAGGACGGAACGAGGATGGAGCGAGCGGGGGAACGTGCTATGAAGCGCGGCGAGATCTGGCTGGTCAGCCTCGATCCTACCTCGGGCCACGAGCAAAGAGGCCGTCGTCCCGTGCTGATCGTTTCTCCGGAGCCTTTCAACCGAGTCACGAAAGTCCCCGTTGTTCTGCCCATCACGAGCGGTGGCAATTTCGCGCGTGCTGCTGGTTTCGCGGTGCCCTTGACCGGGGCCGGAACGAAAACGACGGGGATTATTCGCTGCGATCAGCCGCGAGCGCTCGATCTCGCCGCGCGCGGTGGCAAGAAACTGGAGAGCATTCCGGACGCGATCGTCGGCGAAGTACTCGCAAGGATAGTGCCGATATTCGAGTAAACGAAATTCGAGAGTCCCCTCCCGATTTACCGGACCCTCAAACCTTCAGCAACTCCATTCGCCGTTTGCTTTCCGTCACGCCGGCCTCCACATGAACGTCCGCATAAAGTTGGCCCGCTTCCTGCCACTGCGTCCGCGCCTGCTCGATTTCTCCGACCGCCTCCTTCAATAGCGCCCAGCCACGGAGCGCGTTGGCTAAATCCAGCGGCGGAGTCTCCGGATGATCCCGGTATATTCGCAAGGCTTCGCCATAACAAGCCTCGGCGATCTGGTGATTCCCTACATGACGTTGAATATCCGCCACATGTCGAATCGTATGGGCCAGCTTGAGCGGATCTCCCTGATCCCGGTAAAGGGCCACCGCTTCCTCGTAGTGCCGAAGCGCGGCGTCGTTGTGATGCATATCTCTCTCAATCTGGCCAAGATCGGCCAGAGCTCTCGCCAACTCACCGCGCTCGTCAGCTTTCCTGCAAAGCGCAACGGCCTCGACCAGATCGCGCTTCGCATCGTCAAATCGATTCTCTCTTCGCGCCTGTAGAGCTTGACTCACGAGTTGATCGACTTTGCCAATCATGGTTGCGTCCTCCTCTCACACTCCCAGTGCCCTCTGAATCTCCCCCGCAATCCCCGCCGTAAGCGCCCGCATCTTCTCTTCCGATTCCGCCTCCACCATCACCCGCGCCAGCGCCTCAGTCCCCGAATACCGCACCACAACGCGCCCGTTTCCATCCAGCTCACGCTGGGCAGCTTCAATCGCCTGCCGCACCTCCGGCACCTGCGCAAACGGAACCTTCTCCCGCACCCGCACATTCTGAATCTTCTGCGGAAACACTTTCAGATCGCTCACCAATTCGGCTA
>Ga0209380_10000956_pt1 | contig 20115 bp, 19 predicted proteins | sample HubBroMetageWFT6_FD_188347 | JGI IMG/M metagenome (GOLD analysis project Ga0209380, IMG submission 188347) | Warmed and freeze-thawed soil microbial communities from the Hubbard Brook experimental Forest, New Hampshire - Hubbard Brook CCASE Soil... | ecosystem: Environmental > Terrestrial >...
AGCGGGGTGCAGTATCGGCGGCTTCCGCTGGAGCGACTCGCCGATTTCGAGGGCTCGGGCGTGTACTATTCGGCCACCGAGATGGAGGCTCGATTTTGTAAGGACACCGAGGCCGTAATCATTGGCGGCGGCAATTCTGCCGGCCAAGCTGCGATGTTCCTATCCCGCTATGCGCGGTGCGTCCGTGTGCTGGTGCGGGGTTCTTCGCTCGCCGCTTCGATGTCGAGCTACCTCACCAGCCGCCTTGAAGCTGACCCGGGTATCACGATCGAGTACAACTCTGCGGTCACGGCACTGGAAGGCGGCGAGCATCTGGAAAGCGTCACCATCCGCAACGCCGAGACCGCGCAGTCGCGGAAGGTTGCGGCGCGGGCGCTATTTATCATGGTGGGTGCCGCGCCAAACACCGAATGGCTATCGGGTTTGGTGAAGCTCGACGACAAAGGATTCGTCGTCACCGGCGTCGGTCCGCCGGCTTCGCCGTTCGCGACTTCCTACCCCGGCATTTTTGCTGTCGGCGACGTGCGGGCGGGGTCAGTAAAGCGGGTGGCCTCGGCGGTAGGCGAAGGCTCCGTCGTGATCTCCAAGGTCTGGGAACACGTCAAACAGAACACGACCTGAGGCGCCCACGCGAGCGGCCGAAGTTGACCGAAACCTGCCGTCTGCGTGCAGGGGCGTGGCCGGTCGGCCGCTAACGACCCCGAATCGGTCATTGGCAAGTGGCGGCTTTCTCACAGGACGAGGCCAGCGGCGAGCCGCCGCTGGCCTCTTCGCGACCGACCCGACTGGACTACTGGTTCTGGACCATCAGCGCCGACGTGTCCACCTGCTTGACGCCGGGGACATGCTGAGCGGCCTGCCGCGCCTGCTCTGCCACATCCTGACTCGGCACAGAGGCCGCCAGTGCCACGATGCCGCTGATGGCCTTGACGTCGATGTTGCTGCCGGGCGCCAGACTCGCGATCGAAGATCGGACTTGCGCCGTGATCTGCCCGTCCGTGTCCGCGCCGCTCCCGCTGCTGTCAGACGAGTGCTCAGAGGCGGGCTTGGACTCGGCGTCGGAGGACGCCACCGCATCATTCACCGCCGGCGGTGATGACAGCGTGGTGACGCCAGTGCCACTGTCGCCGTGGGCATTTGTGAGGGTGCTGTCGTTCGTCGGCGCACTCGACTTCTTCACATTAGCGGTTGATTGGGCGTTATGGCTTCCGCGCTTGGGCTTGGGCACATTCGTGTCATTGCTCGACGCGCTGCTCTCGTTCGCATCGCTGCCCAAGGTGGTGGCGCTATTGGTGTTGTTGAGCGCCGCCTGATTCGCCGCGTCCGGCGGATTTGACCCCAAAGATCCGGGACTCGCAGCGGCAGACGGCGCCGGGGGCGCGGTGGCTGCGTTGCGCAAAGATGCCATGGCGTCCGCCGCAGGCGGATTTACGGCTATCTGATCACTCGATGCAGCTGCGGTCGGAGGATTGTTCGCAGCCTGGTTCTGCGCCCCCTGTTCCATGACGAGCGAAACACCGACGCCGAAGACGACCGCAAGACCAACGCCAATGACAATTCTGCTGGCGGCTCGTGAGCTCATGGGAGGCCTCTCTCGTCTGCTGATGGATAAGGGGCACAGTCTCACCTGCCGGATAGCGGACATGACGTAAGCGAACCGGAAGACGCGGCATCGAACGAACCTGCCTTTGATGGTCGGTAATGTCTGAAAATGTTGCTCTATTCGCAGCTAGTAGCCAGATTGCCATTCTGGTTAAGGCGGGATTCAGCGAAAGGAGAGTGGGTACGCTCAGATCAAGATCGAGACTTTCCCAGTGCAGGCCTCCGCCACTACCAACAATCTCGACCGCGCGCACATCGCGAGGTGTGGCTTCTCCTGAGACAGGGTACGAGCTTCATCGGCAATGTGATTGCCGCCCCGTTCTTGAAACTCGATCCACAGCGCGTGCTCCCAGGATAAAGCGCGAGTGACCGCCGGTCGCGAAGTGTCGGCGAGCTCGCTCACGAGGTCAGACCGTAGGCCAGCGCCATGGCGCCGTTCATCTGCCACAGGATATCGAGCTTGAACTGCAACACTTCGAGCGCGCGCTCCTGGGAAGCACGTGTCGTGAAGCGCTCCAGCGTCGCGGCGAGTGCAAACTCAACGTCGCGCCGTGCGCGGCCGGCGCGCGTCTGGAAATACTCCAGCCCCGACGGATCGATCCACGGGTAATGCTGCGGCCAACGGGCGAGCCGTTGGCGGTCGATCTCGGGGGCGAAGACCTCGTTGAGCGAGGCACACACCGCCTCAGGCCAGGGCGCGCAGCGCGCGAAGTTGACGTAGGCATCGACCGCGAAGTGCACGCCCGGCAGGACTCGTCTGAGACTCTCTACTTCGTCACGCTCGAGGCCCACCGCCACAGCCAGCCGCAGCCACGCCTCGATGCCGCCGGGATCGTCGCCGTAGCCGTCGTGGTCGAGGATTCGCTGCACCCACTGGCGGCGCACCGCGCGCTCCCCGCAGTTTGCGAGGATCGCCGCATCCTTGATCGGAATGTTGACTTGATAGTAGAAGCGGTTGGCCGCCCAACCGCGGACCTGCTCGCGGGATGCCTTGCCGGAGCTCAGCATCACGTTGAACGGATGTTGGATGTCATAGCCTGCCCGCTGCTCCCGAAGCCTCCGCTCAAACTCCGCTCGCGGCCACGGTGCTGTGTCCACGTCCCAACTGACTCAAACTACAAAGTTCGGCCCGCTCACGCGGGCTAACCTTGGTGAGGCCTTAGCGATTCGCCACGTACATGGTGATTTCCATGCCGAAGCGAAGCTCGGTAGCCTTCGGAGTTTCCCATTTCATTGCCATTTCCTTTCATTCAGGGTGGGATTGAAAATCATGCGCGACGTGAGCCTTAAGCGAGCAGCACGCGCTAGTCTTTGGAGAACGCTTGTGAGGCCGCTAAGGTGTCGAGAGTCTCATGGAGTAACTTGATCTTGCCGTTCTGCGCCACCAGCACACCGGCGTAAGTCTGCCGATACATCTTGCCAGTAGCGGGGACCAGAGCTTCGACGTGGTATTCCGCCGCTACCTTGTCGGGGGTTTGGATGAAGTAGGTCAGATTCTTGAAGCGAAATTCCGGCACTTTGGCGAGGAGGCCGCCGAGCAGCTTTTCGACTTCGGCGGGCCCTCTCGCATAAGCCTTGACCCACGGCAGTTCGAGCACACCGTCCTCGGCAAACTGAGACGCGGAGACTTTGGGTGTCGCGACGTTGTTCAGGTAGGCTTCAAGCAGTTCGCTAGCAGATTTCATCAGACTTCCTTCAGGAGATTGGTGATGCGCCTGTCACTGGAGCTTGAAAACGAGGATGGTCCCGCCCTGGGGCACGACAGTCGTGGTTTTGTTTATCGCGTCGAGCCCGTTCTGAAGGCCGCGCGCATCGAGGTCCCAGCCCGTGGTGACGGCGATGTACTGCTGGCCGTCGACCTCGAAGGAGGTGGGAACGCCGATGGCGCCGGACGGCAGCGGGAAGCTCCACAGCTGGTCGCCAGTTCGGGCGTTGAACGCCCGGAACTGCCGATCCTGCGTCCCGCCGGCGAACAGGACGTCCCCGGCGGTGACCAGCAGCGGCGCCCAGAGGTGCGTCTTAAAATTGTGCTGCCACACCTTCTTGCCCGTGTTCAGGTTCCAGGCCTGTAGCTCGCCGATATGGTCCTCGGCACCGGGGCCAGTCCGGACCGACCCGAAGATGTCGTTGACCTCGTAGCCCACATAGAACCCCTTGGAGTCCTCGTCCGGGACCTGACCCTTTGGGAGATACGCGCAGAGATTATCGTTCGCCGGTATGTAGAGGAGCTTGGTCTGCGGGCTCCACGCTTCGGGCGGCCAATCTTTGCCGCCGCCAATGCCCGGGCAGAACTCGGCGCCCTGGTGCGTCCCCGGCCGCTTGGACTCGTCGACCGTCGGACGGCCGGTCTTCGGGTCAATCGACGTAAAGACGTTGTTGTTGGAGAACGAGTAGGCGTGCAGGAACTTGAGGCGATCGCGATCCAGGATCCAAAGGTAGCCGTTCCGGCCCGCGTGTGTGGCCGTCTTGGTGAGCTTCCCATCGACCTCGGTGTCGATCAGGAGCGGCGCCGAGACCTCATCCCAGTCAAAGCTGTCATGCGGGGTGTACTGGTGGTAGCTCTTGATCTTGCCGGTGTCGGCGTCGAGCGCGAGCGTCGAGTCCGTGTAGAGATTGTCGCCGGGCCGGCCGTCGGCGACCCATGGCCCCGGATTCCCCGTACCCCAGTAGGTCGTGTTTGAGGCAGGGTCATAGACCCCTGTGATCCACGTCGATCCGCCGCCTCGTTTGTAATTCTCGCCTTTCCAGCTTGTCCCGCCCGGCTCATTTAGAGCAGGCACAGTGTAGGTTTTCCAGATGCGCTTTCCGGTGAGCGCGTCGAAAGCGTTCACTGAGCCCCGAACGCCAAGCTCGCCACCCGAGTAGCCGACGATGATTTTGCCGCGCACCGCAAGCGGCGCCAGGGTCGAGTAGCAACCCGTCTTGTAATCATCGATCGCAACGGTCCAAACCTCCTTGCCAGTAGCCGCATCAAGCGCCAGCAGCGCACAATCGGTTGTCGCCATGTAGACGTAGTCACCGTAGAGAGCGACTCCACGGTTGGTCGGATGGAGCTGGAAGAGGCCGTCCGGGTATTTCCTGACGTACCGCCAGAGTTGGGTGCCGGTCTTGGCGTCAAGCGCGATGATGTTGTTTTGAGGCGTCGTGACGAACATCCGGCCGCGATTGACGATCGGCGTTGTTTCGTGAGCGCCAAGCCGGTCGGTGCTCATCGACCAGGCCAAGGTAAGTCCGCGAATGTTGTTCGGCGTGATCTGGTTCAGCGGGCTGAAGCCCGAGCCGTCGTAGGTACGCCGGTACATCAGCCAGTCGCCAGCATCCGGGTGCTCGAGCCGCTCGTCTGTGACAGTCGGATAGGCGGGTTGCGCGTGTGATTGGTCAGCGAAAAGCAACGCCGCAGTCACTGCGCCGAGGACTCGAAAGTATGAGGTGCGATCAAGCTTCATTGGGACTGTCCTTTGCTTAGCGGTACCGCGTAGATCCGGAACGGAAGGGAGGGTGACTGGCCCTTACGGGCGGGGTCGAAGAAGAACGACAGCTGGCCTTCGCTCACCCAGGCGGTGGAACCCACGCGCGTGACCGAGGTTGGCGTGCTGAACCCGGCGACCAGAGGCACAGCCCGGAACCGGTCGCCGTCGACCTCGACCCGGTCCAAGGACCCAGCGCCCTCGACCAACAGGAAGCTGTTGTGACCCAGCGGGCGAAGCCCGTCCGGCAAGCCGAGGACTCGCCCCTGCAGCTTGATCACGCGGCCCGCCCGCCCCTTTTCGACCGCGATGCGAAAGAAGCCGCCCGCGACGTAGGTCGTCACATACAGGGCGCCATCGCTGCCGAAGGCGATCCCGTCCAGCCCGGCGCTGTTCGGCTGCGGCGGCGCGAACTGCGGGTTCGTGGCGAAAATCTCGAACCTAGAGGCCCCCGCGCGGAGCCGCGGAACAGTCGGGTTGGCGCTGTCGGTCACATAGACCGCTCCGCCCGCATCGACGGCGATGTCATTGCAAAAAGCATGAGGGCCCGGCAGCGGGATGCTGCGCTTGGCGGCGCCCGTTCGAAGATCGAAACCCTTGAGAGCACTACGACTGTCGCCGCTTCTCGAGGGTCCTCCCAAGGCACTCAGGTCGTTTGAGCACGCCCAGAGCGTATTCGCGCTCTCGTCTGCGAACACTCCTAGTATAGACCGCGTTCCTGATGCGCCGGGTGGTACGAACACCTCAACGTCGCCGCTTCGAGAATTTGCGCGGACGATACCCCCATCACCAATTCGCCCAATGAATAGAGTTCCGTCAGCGGTTGATATGATGCTTTCCGGAAACGCACGTAGACCTGGAAGCGCGATCGACTGTGCGTCAGCGATCGCCGCCTGCGGCGCTACCACACACGAAAGCACCGCAACTGTGATTGCCAACCGCGCGACACACAGCTTCAATTTGATATTCGACGCTACAACCATCGACGTGTTGTATATGACCCGGTCGGTTTTCCCACGCGGAGAGCGTAGTGCCGCAAAAGCTTTTTATTTAGACCCCAATCTGGAGAAGACTTTTGTCGTGGTTAGAATGACGCCCCGACCCTCCGCGAGGCTCATACCCTACTGACGCGCCTTCAAGGGCCTGAACAGCGTGTATTTCTTCGTCGGGCTCGTTGCCCTCTGCGGCTGAGCGGCTGCTGCAGAGATGCCGGGCATCCAGACTTCGAAGCCTGGTGGTCGCGTCGGTGCAGTGTAGAAGAAACTCGGTGCGAGCCCGCTCAATCGAGCCCGTGCGTCAGGACGAGGTGATGTCCTACGCCAACTCAGCCGCGAGCGCGGCGCCAACGTAGAACATTCACCCTGTTGAAATGGTGACGCGGGTTTAGGGTTTCATATCCGTGTTTTTGTTTGAGCCAAGGGGACCGGGGGGCTCTTGACTGAAGCGGCGATGCGTTTGAGAGCTGCCGTCGCCGTCCGCACGCCAGGGGGTTCAACCGAAACTACCTGGCAGGCTCGATCGATTGAGCAAGCGCTCACGATCCACGGATTAGCGGCGAAGCCTTCCGAAAGGGCATCGAGGAGCGAGCGGACCGCGGGAACAATCCCACGCCTTGACGGGAACACAGCGTGCACAACTCCGGACCGAGAGACCAACGACGGCAGCAGCCGAACCAGAGCTCCGCTCGACAAGTCATCTCTGACAAGCAATGCGGGCAGACGCGCTACACCCAGTCCCTGTAGCGCTGCGCGACGCACCGTGTAAAAGTCGTTGGCGCTCAGACGGGGGTTGTGAACCAGCTCGATTGGTCTTGATTCACCGTCGACAAAATGCCACGTCTGCTCCCTCCCGAGGGTCCCCGTCGCCAGCGTCGGGATGCGCGCGATGTCCGTGAGCGCTTCGGGGTGTCCATAAGCGGCCAAGAGCGCGGGACTGCACACCAGAATCATGTCCGACGGGCCGAATGACCGCATGGCCAAGTCGGATTCGTCGAGTGGAGGCACTCGCACGCGAATCGCGATGTCAAAGCCCTCATCGACCACGTCGACTCGCCGATTGGTCGCCTCAAGTGCGACCTGGACCTCGGGGTACGCCGCGAGATATCGCCCGAGGATTTCGGCGACGCCGCCTTGCAGCAGTCCGGTGGGACAGCTAATCCGAACCAGCCCTCGCGGCGCAGACAGAGTTTGGTTGATCGCATCCTTTGCCGCCTCGGTTTCTGCAATCAGCGCGAGACAGTGGCGGTGGAGTGTCTTGCCCGCTTCGGTAAGCGAGTGTTTCTTGCTCGTCGTGCGATTGAGCAGGCGCACGCCGAGTTCTTTCTCCAGTGCCCCGATGCGACGACTGAGCTTCGAAGTCTGCATGCCCAGCATTTCTGCAGCAGCGGTATAGCTACCGCAGTCGACAACCTTGGCAAAGAAGTAGAGGTTGTTCAGGTCCTTGAAGGCGTCCATAGGGTATGAATCTCGCGCAGGCCGGCGGACATTATTCTAACCACAACAAGAGTCTTCTCCAGATTGGGGTCTAAATAAAGGCCTGTTGCAGCACTACCCTCTCCGGGTAAGGGCCTTCCGGGTCACCGCAAGCCCAATCCGGCAAGGTGAGAACGATGCTGCAACTGCGAGCTCTGGACACCCTAGGAGGTGGAAATCGCGACTGGCTCAAGGCTAGGCACCACTTCGCCGTCGACAGCCAGGGCAACCCCGCGCACGCGCGGCTCGGGAACCTTCTGGTCTGGAACGACGATGAGATAGCCCCGCACAGCGGCTTTTCGATGCACGGGCATCGCGACATGGAAATCGTTTCGTACGTGCGCGAAGGCGTACTCCAACACGAAGATAGTTCCGGTGGTAGGGCCGAGATTGTTGCGCGAAACGTGCAGGCGATCACCGCCGGCCGCGGGATCCGCCATTCCGAATACAACGACGCCGACGCGCGCCTGAGAATCTTTCAAATCTGGCTCTTACCCCGTCGGCTTGGACTCGATCCCTACTGGGCCACCAAGCCCTTTGCCGATATGCAGCGCGCGGGTCGGTTCGTGCCACTCGCGAGCGGACTTCCCGAAGACCAGGATGCACTGCGGATTGAGGCCGATGCCCGGGTACTCGGCGTCACGGTCGAAGCGGGGCAACGCATTGAATATCCCCTGCCCTCGACCCGATACGGCTATCTCGTTCCCGCGCGTGGAAGAGTCATGGTGAATAACCAACAGGTCGGAGAGCGTGACGGCCTCGCGATTGCGGGCGAACCCGGAATCGCCATCACCGCGATCGAGCCGGCCGAAATCATACTTGTGGATACGGCCTGACATACAAACTGACTTGCTGGAGTGCCCATGGACAAACTGAGTTGTGACTCCCCATTAAATGCCGCAGAGAAGAGGACGGAAGTACCGCCGACGCACAACTCGCGCCGGGAGTTCCTGCGTGCGGCTGCGGCATCCAGCGGTCTCGCGATTTTGTCCGGGGAGTGTGTCTCGGAAGCTGCCCGTGCAAGCACCGACAAGGTTGCGGAACTCGTGCTTCCCCCGGCAACGAAAGCGGTGACCCCCTTCAAGGTTCGTGTACCCGAGGCTGCACTCGACGATCTCAAGCGGAGACTGGCTATGACCCGCTGGCCGAACAAGGAGACCGTCGGCGACTGGTCGCAGGGCGTCCCCCTCCAGAAGGCTCAGATGCTCGTTGCCTACTGGCGCGACAAGTATGACTGGCGCCGCTTTGAGGCTCGCATCAACGCCTTCCCGCAATACCGGACCCAGATCGACGGGGTAGGCATTCATTTCATCCACGTGCGCTCCCCTCAGCAGAACGCGATGCCGATCATTCTTACGCATGGATGGCCGGGATCGGTCGTGGAATTCATGGAGGTCATCGGCCCACTCAGCGATCCCACCCGCTACGGGGGAAGCGCGGAGGACGCGTTCCATGTCGTCGTGCCGTCGCTCCCAGGCTTTGCCTTCTCCGACAAGCCGGTCGAGACGGGCTGGGAGGTGAACAGAATCGCCCGCGCTTGGGCGACGCTGATGGCACGCCTTGGCTACGAACGCTGGGTGGCGCAGGGAGGCGATTGGGGAGCGGGCGTAACGCACGCCCTCGCGCATCAGCGGCCCCGGGGTCTGATCGCGGCCCATGTGAACTGGCAGTTCGTCTTTCCCGAAAAGCTGCCGGCAAATCCCACGCCTGTGGAGCGCAAAGCCATCGACCGCGCGACGTTGTTCCTCAATGACCAGAGCGGCTATTTCCGCGAACAGGGGACGCGTCCGCAGACCATTGGCTATCCACTTGCAGACTCCGCCGCGGGCCAGGCGCTGTGGATTTACGAGAAGTTCCAGTCATGGACCGATAACCACGGCAATCCTGAAGATGAGCTCTCTGTCGATGCGATGCTCGACGACATCAGTCTCTACTGGTTCACCGACACCGCCGCGTCGTCGGCCCGCATCTACTGGGAGAACACCCGCGCCGGCATGGCGGGCTTTTCCGGCGGACGGATCGAACTGCCAATGGCAGCGTCGGTCTTTCCTCACGAGATATTTTGCCCACCAAAGGCCTGGGCTGAGGCGCTGTGGCCCAACCTGTTCTACTGGAATGAGGTCGACAAGGGCGGGCACTTCGCCGCGTTCGAGCAACCGAAGATCTTCACCGAGGAACTGCGGAAGGCCTTCAGGTCACGGCGAGGTTGACGACGCCAACAGCCGACAAGTAACAGAGGTCAACATGACTTTGCCTTTATCAACGCCTCCGGCAGCTCCCGAAACAATTTCGCGTCGCGGCGTACTGCTCGCCGCCGCCGGACTCGGCGCGGTCGGGATGGCGGCAGCGGCCTGTTCCGAGCAAGAAAGCGCGGCCTCGAAATCCACGCAGATCGTGTTGCTGCCGGCGACGGATGCGGTAGCCGATTTCAAGTTGTCCATTCCGGCCGGCGCGATCGACGACCTGAAGACGCGGCTTGCCATGACCCGCTGGCCGGACAAGGAGACCGTCGGCGACTGGTCAGAAGGCGTGCCACTCGAGAAGATGAAAGCGCTCGCCGACTACTGGCGATCCACCTACGACATGCATCGCCTCGAGGAGCGCCTGAACGGGTTTCCGCAGTTCCGGACGCAGATCGACGGGCTGGGCATCCACTTCCTGCATGTGAAGGCGAAGCACCCGAGCGCCGTGCCAATGATCATGACCCACGGGTGGCCAGGGTCGGTGGTGGAGTTCCTCAAGGTGCTGCGCCCGCTTACCGATCCCACGGCACACGGCGGCAAGGCCGACGAGGCTTTCCACGTCGTCGCGCCATCTCTCCCCGGGTTCGGGTTCTCTGACAAGCCCGCCGAACGCGGGTGGGGCTTGCCTCGTATTGCAACAGCGTGGGCCGTACTCATGAAGCGCCTGGGCTACGGAAGCTACGTGGCCCAAGGCGGCGACTGGGGCGCCGGCGTGACCACGTGGATGGCGAAGCAACATGTTGAGGGCCTGAAGGCCATTCACCTCAACCTCCCGATTCTCTTTCCGCCGCCCTTACAGGGAGAACCAACCCCGGAGGAGAAGGCAGCCCTGGGGCAGCTCGTCGCCTTCGGCGACACCGGCAACGCCTACGCCAGGATCCAGGGCACGCGGCCTGAGACGCTGGGATTCAGCCTCGCCGACACGCCGGTCGGGCAGGCCGCCTGGATCTACGAGAAGCTGGTCACGTGGGCCGATCCCAAGGATGCGCCGGGCCTATCCAACGACGAGATGCTCGACAACATCATGGTCTATTGGCTCACGAATTCCGGGGCCTCCTCCGCACGGCTCTATTTCGAGAGCTTCACAACGGACTTCTCGCGTCAGGAGCTCGACATACCGGTTGCCGTCACTGTCTTCCCCGGGGAAGCCTATAAACCGCCGAAGGTCTGGGGCGAGCGGACCTACTCGAAGCTGGTCTACTGGAATGAGACCGGCCAGGGCGGGCACTTCGCCGCGTTCGAGCAGCCCGATCTGTTCGTCGCCGAATTGCGCAAGAGCCTTGCCCGATTCCGTTGACCGGATGAGATGACGCTCTGCGCCAGATCAAACGATACGTTCGGATAAGAGGTCGCATCATGCAAGCATTTAAGAAAGTCGGACTCGAAGCACTTCTCACGCCTGACAATTGCGTGGTTGTGATGATTGATCACCAGCCGTTTCAGCTCGCGAACGTCAACAGTCACGAGCCTACAATGGTGATCAACAATGCCATCGGTCTTGCGATGACGGCGAAGGCCTACGGCATCCCCACGATCCTGACAACAGTGAACGAGGAAAGAGGCGGCCGCATCTTCAAAGGCATTCAAGATATCCTTCCGGATCACAAGACGATCAACCGCACCTATATCAACGCCTGGGAGGACCAGCGCGTTGTTGAAGCCGTAAAGAAGACAGGTCGGAGAAAGGTGGTTTTCGCCGCCCTCTGGACGGAGATGTGCTTGGCGATGCCGGCGATCCAGGCCATGGGAGACGGTTACGACGTCTACGCCGTTACGGATGCCTCTGGCGGTGTGTCGGTGGAGGCACACGACATGGCGATCCGTCGCCTCGTCGCCGCGGGCGCCCAGCCGATCACTTGGCTGGCAATGGCCGGCGAACTGCAGCGCGATTGGGCGCGCACCCAGTATCTCGGAGACCTCGCCAAGATCTTCGCCGAGCGCGCGGGCGCCACCGGGTCGGCGCTCGCTTGGGAGATGCAGCTGCTTCACGCCAACGAAGTCGAGGGCGCTTAGGCCCCTCCTTTGCGCCCCCGCAAGCTATGTGCACACACATTCACAACGACGCGACACGTTCGGGTTCGCGCGTCCCGCCGGCTAATCGCTCTTTCTAAACTCGCACAACTCACCAGCACGCTCGCTATGCTAAGCCTTGCACGTGTCAGTGCTGACACACCCGACCGCCCTGCGATTGAGTTCAATAGGTGGGCAGAGGACTGGTCGGTGCTTGCAGACCCCCACGTTCCGCGCGAGCCGCTGGACGGGCTCAAATACATCCCGCTGTCTAACACTGACCCGCGTACATACTTATCCCTTGGCATCAATATTCGGGAGCGCTTTGAGGTCAATGACGTCAACTTCGGCACGGGCGGAAACCAACGAGATTCGTACCTCTTAAGTCGGACGGAAGCTCACTTGGATCTGCGGATTCAGGGCCAGGTGCAGGTATTTTTCCAACTGCAGAGCGACACGTCGCCCGGAAAGGAACACACCACGCCGGTCGATCAAGACCGTCTCGGCATCGAGCAAGGGTTTGTCGCGGTCTCCGAACCCTTGGGCGACGGAGTGATCGCGATCCGAATAGGTCGCCAGGAAAATGGGTTTGACTTGCAACGCTTTCTTTCGGTGCGTGATGGGCCGAATGTGCGCCAATCGTACGATGGGGTTTCTGTCGCCTACACAAGCGGTCCTTGGCGTTACATCGTTCTTTATACGGACCCGGTGCAAAATCGGAATTCGTCCTTGCTTGACGACTACAGCAGTCCACATCTCTCGCTTGATCTCATTCGGATAGAGCGGCAAGTCACCGCTTCATCGTCGCTCTCGGCGTACGTGGGGCAGTTTCGACAGGATGGTGCGACCTTTCCGAGCGCGAGTGGAAACGAGCGCCGCGACCTCGTGGACGTTCGCTACACGGGAGTCAGTGGCCGCGTCGATTGGGACGCCGAGGCGATGTCCCAAAACGGAAGAATAGGCGCGCAGACCATCCACGCCTGGGCGACAGGAGCTGTTCTTGGGCGAACGCTTAGTTCAACTAGATTTCGACCGAGAATCAGCCTCCAGTTCGATGCAGCCTCGGGGAACAAAAGCCCAACCGATCATCAACTAGACACCTTCAACCCACTGTTTCCCAGTGGCTACTACTTCACAACCGCGGGTTATACCACCTATGCGAATCTGATCCATGTCAAGACGGATCTCTCGGTGAACCCGCTACCTAACCTGAAACTCAGCTCTGGAATCGGCGTCGAGTGGCGTGAAACAGTTGCGGATGCAATCTACACGTTGCCGGACGTGCCCGTCCCTGATACCGCCGGCCGCGGTGGCCGCTACGTTGGCACATATGGTCAATTCCGAGCAGATTGGGGCCTCACGCCTCACATTGGTTTAGCCCTCGAAGCCGTGCATTTTTTGGCTGGCGCTACTGTCGTCTCCGCGGGCGGTCACGACACTAATTACTTCGGTGCCGAAGTACGATATGGCTGGTGACTCGCGAGTCGCTGTGGAAGCCCGCGGAGCTGGCTCTGATGAAGATGCTAACAGTTCAAATGACTAGTAACACGGAGAACATGTTCATGGGCAAGACAGCCACAACAAGCTTTCCCAAGTTCGGCGTCCGGCGCGGAAAGGCGGCGCTTGTGGAGTTGGCGAACGGGCTCTTAGGCTCACTTAAGTCGATTGAACACGACAGGCAGGGTCTTTCGTGATCAGGCAGCGCCTGTCGCGAAGATCGACGACCTTGCTGCTTACGACGCTATCATCATTGGCGCTGGTGCGAGGTTTGGGCGACTTTCGTCTCAAATGGCCAATTTCTTGGACCAGGCCGGCGGTCTTTGGATGCGCGGGGCACTGCACGGAAAAGTCGGCGGCGCATTCACCTCAACAGCCACACAACACGGCGGTCAGGAGACGACGCTGTTCTCGATCATCACAAATCTCTTGCACTTCGGTATGGTGGTCGTCGGTCTGGACTACGGCCACGCCGGCCAAATGACTCTCGACGAAGTTACGGGCGGCTCGCCGTACTGCGCCACGACGATTGCCGGTGGCGACGGCTCACGTATGCCGAGCGCGAATGAACTAGTTGGAGCGCGCTACCAGGGCCGCAAGATTGCCGAGGTTGCGAAAAAACTGCATGGCTGATCCGCGGCTGTAGCTGGTCGACGCCCACAGGCACCAGATTTGGAAATGAGTGACCGGCGCTCCCCTGCCGTCCGCGTGCAGGGGACAGAGCGGGTGGCCGCTTTTGACCCCGAGTTGCCGTTCGTGAGCGGCAGCGTTTTGGTATCCAAGCTGGCCTGCTTCACCAGGTTCTCGGGTTGATTGAAACTTCAAATCCCGCTCGATCGCCTGGAAGCGCGGCTCCTTGGGCAAGGGGTCCGGGCAAGTGCGTCCGACTGGCAGAATTTCTGGGGCGTTCGCGTGCTGCAACGTGTCTAGGGTACAGTCCCCAATGTGACTTGATTCGGCGGCGTTCTACAACTGGCAGCGCTGATGATCCTTGGCCCTTATGATTCGTAAGAGCATAGCCTCACTCCTCGCGTCAACTTGCGTAGGCACCGTATTAACGCTCGGCTGTGTTTCCACTTCTAGACTCCCTGCATCGGATGAGCGATTCAACTTCGCCTCGCCGGTCGGCTTTCCTGATCCGGTGCGAATTGTCGATACCGGCCCGGCGTCATTTAAGGTCCATTCGGTGGAGGTCGTGAATCGGCTACGCAAGTCCGCCAGCGGAGGTGAAATAAACGTACTCGCACTGTCGGGCGGAGGGGCTGGCGGTGCATTTGGAGCGGGGGCGTTAGCCGGACTTACTCAATCCGGTGCCCGTCCGACGTTTCACCTGGTGACTGGGGTTAGCACGGGAGCTTTGATCGCTCCTTTGGCGTTCCTAGGTCAGGATTGGGACCCGCAGTTGAGGGTGGCATTTGCGGGTGAGAGCGCGCAGCAGCTGCTCAAAAGGCGCGCCGTCGCCTTTATCTTCGGGGCCGCGCTCTATGATGGGCAACGGTTGGTGAGTCTCGTCGATCGCTTTGTCACCGACGAGTTGATGAGTGCAGTGGCCCGAGAGGCGCGGAAGGGTCGCATGCTCCTGGTGGAGACCACGGATTTGGACAAAGAAGAGCCCGTCATCTGGGACATGGGTGCAATCGCAATCCGTGGTGGCCCGGAAGCCAAGAAGCTATTCCGCGACGTACTCGTGGCTTCGGCCAGTATCCCAGTGCTCTTTCCACCAGTCGTGATTCGGGTCGAAGATCACGGCGCCCTGTTTGACGAGTTGCACGTCGACGGTAGTACGACCACGGTATTATTCATTGCGCCAGAGATGGCCGCCGTCGTACCCGAGGCATTTGAAGGAGCCAGTAGAATAAACGTATACGTCGTGGTTAACGGGCAACTCGGCGAATCGCCAAAATCCACGCATGTCAGCTCGGTTAGTATCCTATCGCGGAGTGTCTCAGCGAATCTACGCCATAACACCCGGGCAGCTGTCGCTCTCGCATTCAACGTGGCGACGAACCACAACATGACCTTTAAAGTGACGGCGATACCGGATAGCTATCCCTATTCAGGGCCTCTCGACTTTCGCGCGGCAGCTATGCGATCACTGTTCGATTTCGCGGAGAGCTGCGCCTCACGCGGTCTACTTTGGAAGACGCCGGAGGATGCATATGAGATCGCCGATAGAACGAGCTCACATTCTAACGGCGATAGCCGCTCGAGCTGTCCCAGGCAAGCCGCTGCAAACAATTGACCGGTAGGACCAAGACAGGGTGCGCAGCCTACCAATCTCGTGACTGTCCGCTTTATGGCGGGCATTTCGGGGGCTCGTACGACTGAAGTCGGCCGGAATGGCCCTGCCAATTTGAGCCAGCGCGCTCGGCGAAATACACTCATTCGCTACCGCGCTCGCTCGCGCTCAATTGCCGAACGCACATTTGCACGGCGGTGCGACAGGCGCGTAAGTGACAGCGGTACCGGAGAAACCTCGCGTGAAGTTCAGAATGAAGGTGGGCTGCTTGGCAATGGTGTGCGCCACGGTGACGGCCTGCGACACGAAGGATTCCGCGCAATTCAAGGCCGCTCTGACGCTTCAAAGAAGGATCGCGGAGATCGCCGGCCAGGCTAACGGCGCCGCCCCCGCTGCAGTCGATCCGGATACCAGATTGGATGGCGCGAGGGCCGGGCCAGGACTGAGACTGACCATCATGTACACGCTCGTGAACGCCGAATCGAATGGCGTCGACAGCACGACATTCGAGGCGAAATTGACCCCGACGATAAAGGAAGGCAGCTGCGCAAACCCTGACTTGCGTCCACTGATCGACCAGGGCGTCGTTGTAGTTCTGGAGTACAGCGGCAAGCAAGGTAACCCAATAGGAACGGTCAACATCAATCGCGGGACGTGCGGCGCACTAAGTGACCCACGCACAACCTAACCGCGAATGGCTGCTCCTGGCCGAAACCTGCTGTCCGCGGGCAGCGGTCGCTAAGTGATCGCCGCCGTCCCGGACGGCTGCTCTTGACCCTGAGCCGCCGGATTGAACGTCCCAAGAGCAGCCATTCTGGCGAGGTAAAGCGGACAGTCGGCTGAATTGCTTGCCACGCCTTCTCAAGGCATTCTCTGTCCGTCCGCAGAAAATCAAGAGGAGGCGGATCGGGGGAGGCGTCGTCAAATAGCACGGTGAGGACACCGACGGGGGCGAATTTAGCGTCCCGCTTCATGAGGTAATTTCGCGTTCTGACTGGTGCCAGGGTGTACGGGAATCCTATTGCGAGTGTCCTGTGGAAATTCATAAGCCGAAGCCTGCACGTAATCTGCGAGAGTTTTTCAGTGAGGTCGCCGTCGTCCTCGTGGGCATCGTCATCGCCTTGGCCGGCGAACAGATGCTGATTAGTCTCGAATGGCATCACAAGATGCGACTCGTAACCGAGGAGATGCGTCAGGAGGTCTCCGGCGATGGCGGGCCGCAGGTCCTGGAGCGCGTAGCGCTTTCCCCATGTATCAGCAAGGCGCTGGACGCAATTCGCAGTTCAGTTGAACAGAATGCGGGGCGATCGACGGTGCTCGAGGCGGTCGATCGCTTTGCGACACCCCGGCACACGTGGGACAGCATAGCGTTTCAGGCGGCGGTTTCCGCCGGCGTCTTGGCACAAATGCCGGTAGATCGCGTCGATGCGATGTCGCGTTTCTATTCCCTCATGCCGGCGCTCGAGAACGCGAACGAGCGCGAATTCCGGGACGGCGCTGCGCTTGCCGCGCTAAGTCGGACGGGCGGCCCACTGACAGATGTAGAGCGAGGACATGTGCTCGAGGCCGTGGAGACGCTTCGTCGAGATGACGCCGAGATTCTCAGGTTCTCAATCCTAGCCGAGACCGCAATGCACCAGCTCGGCATCAGTGTCGGGGATTATCATCCCCTGGCCGGAAGCGTTTCGTTGTTGCAGGATCCGCAGCGCGTGGTCATCGAGTTGGAAAAGTCGCCGATGGCACAGCAATGCGTCAACGATCTCAAGAGGTCGCTCCAGATCGTTCGGTGAAGATCGGACGGTCGGGCGCTAGCGGTACCTCTGAGTGTGTTGCCGCTAACCCTGACTGCAAAGGAGGCCGGGGGCAGACACTCGCCGACGGGCGCCACCCGCCCTCTGTGAGCAGGGACGTTCTAAGGACTCCCCGATCCCCGAATCCGCGGGCGACCGCGTTTCCTCCCGAGCCCACGACGCTCGCCGCACAGCAGGTGGCCCCGAAGATCGGCTATCGGGCCGAGCGCGGTTGCGCGAGATCGGCATCAACGCGCCGCTTTGACGCTTCCAACATGCTTGCAGCACGTAAAATGGGCACCGCGAAGTTCGAGCCGGAGAAGTCCGACAGGACGGCGAAGTTCACTCCAATCACTTTTCCGCTGGCATCAAACACTGGGCCACCCGACCCGCCATGAGTAGTTTGTGCGTCGTAGACCAGTCGGTCCGGGCCAACGACGCCAAGGTGGCCCTGGGTCACCAGTGGTCGAATCAGCTTTCTGCGCGCCAGCTCTTGCACCAGGCCTTCCGTGGAGTTCCCCGCTGCTCGGGCAATCTGTTTGAGCGTGGGCTCATCGATACGTGCAAGAATCCCTTCGACTCCCGTGGGGTATCCGATCAAGACGACTGGGCTGCCGGAAATTGCCGCTTGCTGATCGATCGCGACCGGCCGCGGACGGCTCTGAGGCAGATCGACTGATGCAAGTCCGAGGTCAAAATCCTCACTCAAGCCCTGTACGTGCAGCGGCATTGGCGTTTCGTACCCAGGAAAATAAGCCGATATCGACTCGATGGTCGGCTCGAAAGTGTCGCTGGGTACAGGGATCGCTTGCGCGTTGTGCCACCACGGTTGGAGTACGTGGTGATTGGTGAGGATGTGACCGGCGGTATCGATCAGAAACCCGCTTCCAAATACATGTAGGTAAACGGGCCGGCTGCCGCCCTCAGTGGTGAGAATGACATTTCCCTCGTTATCGGCGAGCGGTTTGCCGTTCGCGTCAACACCGGCAAACATGAGTCGAGCGCCGCTCTTCCTGTCGCGAAACCCTACGATCGCGTAGATCAGACAAACGCTGTTTGAATAATCCCGGACGATCTCCTGTGCGATGCGCGCGTCGTTCTCGAGTTTCCCGATGCGGGAGTCGGTTTGCTTCAAACGGCTGTCAAGATCAGCCACGGAGGCGCCGCTCGAAGTTGATATCTGCTTGCGCAGGTCCGCACTCTCCGCCTGCAGTTCTTCCAATTGCCTGCTCACCGAAGCACTCAATTCCTGATTCTGTGCTTCGCGGCTCTTTTGTACGCGCTCCAGAAGCTGATCTTGAATGAGTATCTGTGAGCGCAGACTCGCTAGCTGGATAACCAGGCTCGCGTTCGATTTGCGACTGACTTGGGCGTTTCGGACAGCAATACCTACGCCGATCACCGCCAGAGCAGCCACCGCCCCAAGTGCAATCCAGCGCTTCCTCCCAGTCTCTTTTTGCGCAACGAGCGCGGCAAGCGCCGCTTCAGCTCCGAGTTCTTTCTTCTTCGCGTCGAGCACCTCCAAGCGTAAGCGGTCATCCGGTGCCTTCTCGCGCAGCTGCGCCCGGATTCGGGCGAAGAGCTCAACTCGCTCGAAGGGAATACTCAGGACATCATCCGCACCCAGATCGAGGGCACGGCTGCGCTCCAAAGGCCCACCGTCAGCGAGCAGGATTATCTTCACTGGAGCCGTGGCCTCACTGCCCTTGAGCTGCGTCAGAAGACCACAGCAGTCGAGTGTGCGCACATCGGTCTGCAGCAGGATGAGATCAGGCTGCTGCTGAAGCACTGTGCTCACATCCGCGGTTTCCGGCGTGGCAACGTCGTAGCCGGCGCGAGAAAGGTCCGACACGAGGCTCGCGCTCAAATCGTGAGCGACGCGAAACAAGAGAATCTTCGGCATGCTCCATTCTCGCTCGAAGCCGAGCTTTCGCTCAACATACCCCGGGGGCGCAAAGCGTAGCGCCAGGAACCCGTGCACATGCGGTTGCGGTCAACTGACCCCGCGAAGACGTCGCACATTCCGCTTGAGGCGATCTCCTCCGGCCACGCGCCTCTCTCGTGGGAGGCACTCCGGAGCGCCCGGATGGTGATTTCATCATCTCTCGATCGTCGATCAGCTGCTGCGATGTTGACGCAGGCGCGCCCGGCCGTGCAGGATTCGCGATCACTGTAAACGGTTCAGTTCAATTGCAGTCCCACGGACGCAGTGATTCCTCCAGAACGGCGGTGCCATCCGGATGGCGCACGCGGGGATGCGGCTGCTTGGCTGCAGCAGCGCTGTGCGTCACGGCCTGCGCGGTGGGCCCGGACTATCACAAGCCAACGGTGCAGATGCCCGAGAGCTTCAAGGAAGGCGCTGACTGGCAGCGCGCGCAGGCCAATCCGCAGGGCGCGTTGTCGAGCACCTGGTGGGTCGAGTATCACGACGAGCAGCTATCGCAGCTGGTCGATGCAGCCTTGCAAGCGAACCAGTCCATCGTTGCAGCGGAAGCCGCCTACCGGGTAGCGCAAGCTACTGTCTCAGCGAGCGTTGCAGCTCTTTATCCCACGGTCAGCGCGAGCGTGTCTGCCACGCGCGCCGAGGCCGGTCCCGGAGCCGCGGCCACCGCACTTCCGGTGGGTGTAAGCCATTTCGTTAGCGCCAGCGCCGCAGCCAGCTGGGAGCTCGACCTGTGGGGCCAGACTCGTCGCCAAATCGAGTCCAGCAAGGCCGGTGCGCAAGCCAGCGACGCCCAGCGCGCGGGCCAGCGCTTGTCGATCGCAGCCAGTGTTGCAAGCGATTATTTCGTGTTG
>Ga0209380_10000957_pt1 | contig 20108 bp, 19 predicted proteins | sample HubBroMetageWFT6_FD_188347 | JGI IMG/M metagenome (GOLD analysis project Ga0209380, IMG submission 188347) | Warmed and freeze-thawed soil microbial communities from the Hubbard Brook experimental Forest, New Hampshire - Hubbard Brook CCASE Soil... | ecosystem: Environmental > Terrestrial >...
ACCGGCTTTTCCGGGTTGGACCAATCGTAGAAACCTTTGCCGTTTTTCTTGCCGTACCAGCCGGCCATCACCATGCGCTTCAGCAAGGAAGGAGAGGCGAAGCGCTTTTCCTTGAATTCGTCGAACATTACATGAGTGATGTAGTACGTGGTATCCAGGCCGACGAAATCGAGCAGGGTAAACGGGCCCATGGGGTATCCGCAACCGAGTTTCATTGATGCGTCGATATCGGCCACGGAGCCCACGCCTTCTTCGAGCGCGCGAATCGCATCCATCAAGTAGGGCAGCAGCAAGCGGTTGACGATGAAGCCGGTCTTGTCGCTGGTGCGCACCGCAACCTTCCCCAGCTTTTTCCCAAATTCGCAGGCGGTTTCAAATGTTTCATCGGTTGTGACGATCGTGCGCGCGACTTCCACCAGCTTCATGAGCGGCACGGGATTGAAAAAGTGCAGGCCCACGAATTGGCCGGGGCGCTGCGTCGCGGTCATGATCTCTGTGATCGAGATCGAGGACGTATTGCTCGCAAAAATGGCCGAAGGCTTGACGATTGAATCGATGGCAGTGAACATCTTTCGCTTTTCGTCGAGATTTTCAATGACGGCTTCAACGATGAAATCGCAATCGGCGAGATCCTGTTTGCGCGTGGTGCCCTTCAGCCGCGCGAAGATCGAGTCCGCAGATTCAGCGAACGCCCCTTTGGCCGCGAGTTTGTCGAGCGACTTGCGGATGGCCGCAAAGCCTTTCTCAATGAATTTCACGTCGACTTCCAGAACGGTCACCTGAAATCCCGCCGTGGCCGACACCTGAGCGATTCCGGAACCCATCAGGCCGCAACCGAGCACGCCAACTTTTTTAATTTCCATTACGCAGCCCTCTTTTCGAGCGAAATTCGCGCAAAACAAACGGCGCTATCATAACTCAAAAGGTTCGATGGTTTTCGCGCCGCGATGTCGCCGATGGTTTCCGCCAACGCCGATGGTGAGGTTGTGTTTCATGGCGCTTCCGAGCGGTTCTTGCCCTGCGCCAGGCTGGCGGGGGACGAACTTAACCTATAGGTTTTGTTACAATTTTTTGACAAATGTTCAACATTGCAAAGACATTTTCGCTCTGCGGCCGAAGTATTCTGGGGCTGGTCCGGGCGCGCAAGAGAGTGCCAGAGACGGCCCATTTCCTTCACTGCACAGGGGGAGATAAGCCCAATTCTCTGTACTCTTCCCGGCGGGGGCTGTGGGCGCGCCCGGGCATTTTTCTCGAAATTCCCACATAGATTCAGGAATTTTAGAGATTTGCGTGGCGATTCGATATCTAACACGCTGACCGTCGGGCTATCTGTGGAAAAACTCGAGTAGCACAACGACTCTTGGCTGTGCGGTTTTGTAAGCCTCGCACACAGAGAATTCCAGCCAAAGTCGATCGCCAACCCCGCACAGCCAGGAGTGGCTGTCTACCAAAACCTGCCTCGAATTGGCGTTGCTGCGCGGGCGCTTTACGTCGCTACATTCTCAGGAATTTCATTCGCGGAGAGCTGCACTCTTGGCAATTTAACGAGGAAAGTTGTTCCGCTCGCCGAAGTGTTCTCGACCGAGACGGAGCCTCCGTGGTCGGCAATGATTTTGCTCACGATGGCGAGTCCCAGGCCCGTGCCATTGGCCTTTCCGGCGCTGACAAAGGGATCGAACAAATTGTTCCGGATGGCGACCGGAATTCCCGGCCCGTTGTCCGAGACGCGGATCTCGAATGTGTCCGCCGTGGATACGATATCGAACGCGATTCTTCCCCGTAGATTGGGGACGGCCTCGCAGGCGTTCACCGCAAGGTTGAGCAGGGCGCGCTCCATTTTTTTGGGATCAAAGACTCCCGCCATATTGCCCGCCGAGCGAATGGAAATTTCCCGGTCGCGCAATTCCGGGCGCGCGCGCGCGGCTTCGATGGCGCGGCGAACGCATTGATCCATGGAAGCGTTCACGGGGGAGATGTTGCGCTGTTCGCGCGCCAAATCGCGCAGGGAATCCAGCAATCCGGTCATCTCTTCCGAGGCGGTCTGAATTTCCCTGTACACTTCGTCCCGATTCAGCTTGAGTTTCTCCGCTTCGTATAGAAATTCGGCGTTCGCCACCAGGGCGGCCAGGTGATGGCGAAGATCGTGCGAGATGGAATTTGCGGCCCGGCCCACGGCGGCGACCCGCTCCGTATCAATCTGCTTTTTTTGAGACGCCAGCAATTCTCCGCGCATTTTGGAGAAGGATTCCGCGAGCTCCACAACCTCACTGCTTCCGCGCGGCGTAATCGAATAGGCGTAATCCCCGGCGGCAAGGGCGCGCACGCCGGCTACAAGATTGTCGAGAGGATGCGTAATCGTTCCCGAAACAAAGCGCAGAGAAAGAGACGCAAAGAAGATCGCCGTCAGACCCACCACCAGAATCGTGCGGTTTAGTTGGCGGAGAAAGGCCATGGGGCGAGTCAGGGAAATGAATACATAACACTCCACCGGCAATGGTGGATTGGCTTGCAGGGTAACTCTGGCCACCTGGAACGTGTCATTGCCCAGCGTTACCTCGGTCGTGCCTGTGCTGGGCAGGACTTCCCGGGCGAGAATGCGTCCTTGGATTACGGCCTCTTCTCCGGGCGAAAAAGTAGAAGCGATGATTCGATTGTCGGCGAGCAGCACGATTTTACTTTCGGCAACGAACCCGAGCTGCTCGGCAATCCTCGAATTGGTTTCGTATCCGATGGCCACAAGACCCAGGACCTTGGCGTTATTTCCAGTCCCAGCGAGGATCGGGCGGAGGAAGACCCAATACAGCCGCCCGCCCGAATACCACCAGGAGGAGCCCTGCCCTTCTCGTAAGGAGGTTCCCAGGGAACTTTCCGCCGCCTCTCGATCCAGCCCTTGCTTGGTGACGTCCAGCGCGACCACGCGGCCTGCCGGGTCAGCCAGCAGGAACAAGTCGCTCCCCGCGAGCCGCCAGAAAGGGGTGGACCCATCCTGGATGGTTGGCGCGTCCCGCGTGGTCATCAGCGCTTTCAAGGTGGGAATCTCGGCCAGCAGAGACGCCGTCCGGGACAATTGGATCTGCAATTCCCGCTGAACTGTTCCGAATTCCTGGAAGGACGCGTCCGTGCTGTACTTCACCTGATCGTCAATCTGCTTGCGAACCGTATGCCGAAGGATAAGTAGAATTGCGCCCGTCAAGGCGCAGATAATCAGCAGCGTGGAAAGCAAAAGTTGCGATTGCAACCGCAGGCGAGCCATCGAACTCTCCGCGAGTCGAACTAACCTTTTCTATTTCCGGCGGCACTGCCGAGGACGAATTTATAGCCCGCGCTGTGCACCGTTACAAAAAAGCGAGGACGCGCTGGATCGGTCTCAAGCTTCTGGCGAAGCCGGAGGATGTGGTTGTCCACTGTGCGGGTGGATGGATAGTTCTGATATCCCCAGACCTCGTTGAGCAATTCCTCGCGTGAAATCACGCGCTCGGACGTCCGTGAAAGAAATCGCAATAATTTAAATTCCTGCGCCGTCATACTGACCGGCTTGCCGGAGCGTTTGGCTTCCATGCTGGTAAAATCGATTTCCACCTCGCCAAAGGTCAACACATCGTGAGGGGAAGCCGCTTCGGCGCTCGCCCCGGCTTGTGACCTCGGCACATTGCGCCGCATCGCTCGGCGCACGCGCGCGAGCAGTTCCTTGGGGCTGAACGGCTTGGTGATGTAGTCATCCGCTCCCAATTCGAGAAGCACCACTTTGTCGTCGACGTCGGCATTGGCGCTCAAGACCACAATCGGCACCGAGGGCATCTCCGACTTGAAAGATCTGCAAAGCTCCTTGCCGGAAAGCCCGGGCAGCTTCAAGTCCAGGACCACCACATTGGGAGGCTCATGGCGGAAACTCTCGAGACCCCCTACTCCATCCGAGGCGATCCGTACCTCCAGCGAGTCGGACTCGAAAAGGCGCTGGAGCGTCCGCTGCATCGGGCGGCTGTCTTCAATGATCAGAACCGTTTCCATGGGTTGTACCTAGCCCAGAGAGTATACTTCGGGAGCCGGGTACAGAAGCAACTCGGTGACAAATTGTTGACAACTGCCGGGGTGGACGGCAAGCGGTAGGGTAGCCCATGCAGAATCTGCCTTGTCCGCGGCCGAATATTCAATCAATGCGGCAATCGCTTGGCCGGGGAGGAGAATTTGGAGCGGAAAATCATCAACCCGTGGAAATGGCAGGACGCTCTAGGATTTGTACAAGGACACGAAGTGACCGGAGGCCAGCGCGTCCTCTACTGTGCGGGACAGGTTCCCGTCGACGCAGACGGCAAATCCGTCCACATCGGCGACTTCCGCGGGCAACTCAATCGCACAATTGATAATCTCCAGCAGGTGCTCACCACGGCGGGGTTCGGCTTTTCAGATGTGGTCCGATTGAATTTCTACACGACCGATCTCGAGGAATTTTTAGCGAACCGCAATGTGATCCTGGAGCGGCTCGCGGGAGCTGGACGCCGGCACACAAGCACGCTGCTCGGGGTGGCCTGCCTGGCGCGGCCCGAATTTCCCATCGAGATCGAAGCTACCGCAGTTAAGTGATTCCTCGTTCTTTAGGCGAATGAAGAATCGGGTTTGGTCCGTTTCCAGACTGCTCACGGATGCAACCGTTGAGCGCCAAATGGAAAGGCGCGCCATGCAAAAAGCGATTGACAGGGCGTTCACAATTCAACTACAAAGCGCAGGCACACTTCCATTGCGTGCGGAAGCGGCTAAGCGTATAGTGTCGGCGGGCCAAACCAACCGGAGTGACCCTCCAAATTAATACGCGCGGCCGAATGAAAGATTTGGACGAGACCGCGCAAGCTCCGATCAACTTCGATCGCCGGACGGCTCCGCACTCCTGGAGCAAGGCGAGAGAAGGAGGCAAAATGAAGTTTCAATCCAGGCGAGCGATCCTTTCTGCCGTGGGAACCATGGCCGTGTGCCTCCTGTGGACCCCCTGGGTACGCAGCCAATCCGCCATGGCTGGCGCGGATCAAAAGCCGCAAATGTCGGAAGATGCTTTCAAAAATATCCAGGTGCTCCGGGGAATTCCCGTGAACGAATTCATGGGGACGATGGGTTTCTTCGCCGCGTCACTGGGCATGAACTGCACGGACTGCCACGTCACGGAAAGTGCTGGCGACTGGAAGCGATATGCCGATGACACTCCGCTGAAACAGACGGCGCGCAGGATGGTTCTGATGGAGAACCTCATCAACCGGTCCGACTTCGGCGCCACGCGATTGGTGACCTGTTACACCTGCCACCGCGGCGTCCAGCGCCCCGAAGTCACGCCGAGTCTGGCCGAGCAGTACGGGGCTCCGCCTCCGGATGATCCGGATCGAATTGAGGTTCTTCCGAATACTCCCGACACCTCTGCCGAGGCCGGGCAAATCCTTGACAAGTTTATTCAGGCTGTCGGCGGAGCACAGCAACTTTCCAAACTGAATAGCTTCACCGCGAAAGGAACTTACGCCGGTTTCGACACGGATTTTCGCAAAGTTCCGGCGGAAATTTTTGCCAAATCTCCGAATCAGCTGACCATGACCAATCATTTGTCCGGGGGGGACGATACGACAACCTTCGACGGCCATGAGGGTTGGGTCGCGGCGGCGGACCGACCGGTGCCGATGATCCTGCTTACAGGTGGAGAACTTGACGGCGCCAGGCTGGACGCGGAGCTCTCCTTCCCCGCGATGCTAAAGCAAGCCTTAACCAAATGGCACGCCGGTTTTCCGCCTGTCACAGTGGACGATCGCCCCGCTCAAGTTGTGGAGGGGATCGCTGCCGGGGGAACTCATGTGAAGCTATTTTTTGACAAACAGTCCGGCTTGCTGTTACGGCAGACGCGCTTTATTGACACCAGGGTGGGCTTGATCCCCCTGCATATTGATTATTCCGATTATCGCGCCGTCTCCGGAGTCAAGATGCCCTTTAAATGGCAAGTGACCTGGGTGGACGGGCAATCGACTACGGAACTAACTGCTGTGCAACCGAACGCGGCAGTCGCGGCGGCAAAATTCGTGAAACCGGCTGGGGCTGCGGCGAAGTAGAACTGGCTACTGGGCCGTTTCCACGGCTTGAAGTTTGCCTGCAATCGTGATTGAATTTGCTATGAAGAGGGATCGCAGAGCGATTTTGGAGGCGTTTATGGCGAATGGGTTTCGTCCGCAAGTTCTCGCTTCGTTTGCTGTGATGGCTCTGTTTTCCGCGGCGGCGATGGCAGCGCCGTCTCCGCAAGGCCAGGAGCAAAATAAAACTGCTCCGCCACATCCACTGGCTTGGGCGTACGCCGTACAGGATCCCCCCGCCACCCCTCCGCCTGCGCCAACGGATGACGCCGACGTCAAACAGATTCCGGGCAGCACTCAGTCCTTCACCATGAAGCAGATTCGCGATACCGGCAACCCCGTGGACTGGTTCCCGAGCGACCATCCACAGATGCCCACCATCGTGGCGCACCGCCGCTCTCCGGGCGTGAACCCCTGGATCGGCAGCTGCGGTTTGTGCCATTACCCGAACGGCAAAGGCCGTCCTGAGAACGCCGGCGTCGCCGGTCTGCCTGCCGGCTATATCTTGGAGCAACTCGCCGACTTCAAGAATGGTGCGCGAAGAACCGCGGATCCCGGAAAGAGAAACACGGCTACAATGGCCGGAAACGCTTCCGGCATAACCGATGATGAAGCAAAGGCCGCCGCCGACTACTTTGCCTCCATGAAGATGACACCGTGGATCAAAGTGGTTGAAGTGGAAACTGTGCCGAAGGTCAAGAACGTGGGAGGCTTTTACGTTCCCATAGAAGGATCAGAGACCGAGCCTATAGGTCAACGAATCCTGGAAATGCCGGTGGATCCCGAGGCTACTGAGAAGTATCGCAACCCGAGGTCCGGATGGACTGCATACGCTCCCATGGGCAGCATCAAGCGGGGCGAGGATTTGGTCGTTCGAGGCGGCGCGGGCAAGACCGTCGCGTGCGCCGCATGCCATGGCGAGGGTCTGAAAGGCAACGGCAATTTCCCGCCGCTCGCGGGACGTTCCCCCAGCTATCTCGCACGCCAGCTCTACGATATACAGCAATACACGCGCAACGGCCCGGGAACCCAGTTGATGCGCCCGGTCGTGCAGAATCTGACGCAGGATGACATTCTGGCGATCACGGCCTACCTGGCTTCGCTCGAGCCGTAGCTCTGAGGCTCGCTTTCAGGCTGGGAATCGGTGGCTGCTGAAAAGCCGCGGCGTGAAAACTCGGTCCGGTGACTCGCAAGAGGTTCCCTTTCACATCGGCAAGTACGATTAACGCCGATCAGGTTAACCCCTCTTCCATGGCCAGAGAATTTTTTCAATTCTTGTCCGAACCCGAATCGTTACCCAAAGCCGGCGCGGTATTTTCAAGCCAACGCCATTCGGTGTATATTAATGGGCAAATTGGTAATGTCGAGGTTGGAACTTGTGGATTGCCAAAAAGGGCCCGGGAGATTTTGACCGGCCCTTCGAGAAAGGAACTTCACCATGGCGCGAATCTCGCTGAAAGTAAATGGCAAATCGAGAGTGGTCGACGCGGATCCGAACACGCCGCTGCTGTACGTCCTGCGCGATAACCTGGCGCTGCATGGCCCCCGGTTTGGCTGCGGCCTGGGGCAGTGCGGCGCGTGCACGGTGCTCGTGGACGGCAGCACCATGCGCTCCTGCATGCTTCCGGCTTCCGCGGCGGAAAATAAAAACGTCACCACGCTGGAGGGATTGGGGAGCGTCGCTCATCCTCACGCGATCCAAGCGGCGTTCGTGGAAGAGCAGGCGGCGCAGTGCGGCTACTGTATGAACGGCATGGTGATGGGCGCAAAGGCCTTGCTCGACAAAAATCCTCATCCGACGGTCGCGGATATCAAGCGGTCATTGAACAGCTACATCTGCCGCTGCGGCACTCACCTGCGGGTCATCCGCGCGATCCAGCGCGTCGCAAATGCAAGCGTGAAAGCCTAACGAAGGAGAGCAAACATGGAAACCAAATCCATCTCCCGCAGAGATCTTCTCAAGAGCACAGGCGTACTGATCGTGGGCTTCAGCTTCTTCGGATCGGCCGCGAGAGTGCTGGCCCAGGGCGAGGGCCTCTCCGTCGACGGCATGGATCCGACCGTGCTCGATTCCTGGCTGGCCATCTCGAAGGACGGCACGGTCACGGTATTTACGGGCAAGGTCGAACTCGGCACGGGCGTGGTGACCGCGCTGGCGCAGATAGTGGCCGAGGAACTCGACGTGTCCTTCAACAAGGTGTACATGGACTCAGGAGATACGGATAAGGTAGTTGACCAGGGAGTAACCGCAGCCGCCAGGACCGTCGAGCGCGGCGGCGTGCAGCTGCGCCAGGCTTCCGCGGCGGCGCGCCAGGAGTTGCTCAAGCTGGCCTCCGCGCGTCTCGATTCCCCGGTCGATAAGCTTACGGTAACGGATGGCGTAGTCAGCGTGGTCGGCAACTCCGCCAGGAAGATCGCCTACGGAGATCTCCTCGGCGGCAAGCGCTTCAACATAAAAATCGTCGCCGCCGGCATCGGCTGGGACATGAAAGTGGCCCCGGAAGTTCCCGCCAAGAACTCCAAGGATTACAAGATTGTCGGAAAATCGATTCCGCGCGTGGATCTGCCGGAAAAATTCACGGGTGAGTTCGTCTACTCGCAGGATGCCAGCGTGCCGGGAATGCTTCACGGGCGCGTGGTGCGTCCGGCGACGTCCATTTCGGCGCCGGCGGGCATCGATGAAAGCTCGATCCAGAATATTCCGGGCGAAGTGAAAATCGTGCGCGAGGGAACCTTCGTCGGCGTGGTGGCGGAGACGGAGTGGGCGGCGATTCAGGCGGCCCGGACGCTGAAAGTTACCTGGTCCGAGCCAACGCTGAAAATGCCTTCCGGCCCGGACGAAGTTTTCGATTACCTCAAGAACACCAAAAGTTTTAAAGACAATGTCATAGTGAACCGCGGCAATCTGGACGCCGCGCTCTCGAATGCGCAAAAGAAATACGAGGCCACTTATTACTGGCCGTTTCAATTGCACGGAATGATGGGTCCGCCCTGCGCCCTCGCGGATGTCCGGGGAGACAAAGCCACGATCTGGACCGGGACGCAGGGTCCGTTTCGAACGCGGGATTCCATTGCCAGGATGTTGAACATTCCGCCGAAAAACGTTCACCTTCTCTACCGCGAAGGTTCGGGCAGCTACGGGCGCCTGGAGACCGATGACGTGGCCGAAGACGCGGCCCTGATGTCCCGCGCCGTGGGCAAGCCGGTCCGCGTGCAATGGATGCGCGAGGACGAGCACGCCTGGGATCCCAAAGGGCCCGCCCAATTGCAAACCGTCCGCGCGGGCGTCGATGCGCAAGGCAAGGTAATCGCCTGGGATTTCATGGACCGGAGTTTCCCGTGGTCTGAATCGGATGCGAATCCCATGCTGGCGTCGAGCCAAATTGGCATGAAGCCGGCGGGTGCGGGATTCTTGAACGGCGCCGGAGGCGGAGGCCAGATCTACACGTTCGAAAATCAGAAAGTCCTGGCGGCGGACATCCCCTGGGTGCAGCAAGGCCAATGGCCCCTGCGAACCAGCAATCTTCGCGCGCCGGGCGATCTCGGTCGAGTCTTCGCAAGCGAATCCACCATGGATGAAATCGCGGCGGATCAGCACGCCGATCCGTTGCAGTTCCGGCTGCGCTACCTCACCAGCGACAAGCGGATTTCCGAAATTCTTGTCGCCACCGCCAAGAAAGCCGGCTGGACCGATCGCCCGTCGCCCGCTCCCGCATCCACGGGGACCAAGGCCCTGGGCAGAGGCATCGCCGTGGCCAATCGCGCCAATACCATGACCGCGGCCGTCGCGGAAATCGAAGTCGACAAGACCACCGGCGATGTGACCGTAAAGAAAATTACACTGGGGCACGATTGCGGCTTGATCGTCAATCCCGATGGGCTGAAAAACCAAATCGAAGGAAACGTATTGCAAGCGGTGAGCCGGGCCCTCTTGGAAGAAGTGAAGTTCGACAAGACGGGCCAGAAGAATCTCGATTGGGACAGCTACCCGGTCATCCGCTTCGAGCAAATCCCGGACGTTGAGATCGTGCTCATTGACCGGCCGGAAATGCAGCCGCTGGGCGGAGGCGAGCCTTCCATCGTTCCGGTCACGGCCGCTATCGCCAATGCTATCTTTGACGCCACGGGCGCGCGCATGCGCCAGGTTCCGTTCACGCCGCAGCGCGTACTGAGCGCGCTCAAAGCCTGAACGGCTAAAAGGCATCCTCGCGCCGCAGTGGCGACATCTGCTGTGACATGCCGCTCCGCGCCGATCCCGGTTGCCGGCGCGAAACTATTTTGATGAATGAATCTTCTGATGTATGCTTTTGGTACCTAGTCCTGCTGATTAGCCACTTGGTTATTGATTTGAGAATATTCCAACCCCGGAGGTTATATCGACCATGATTATCGGCGATCGATTGCGAGTTCTGCGGGAACAGAAAAGATTTTCTCAAGGCGAAATTGAAAAGCGGACGGGCCTGCTCCGCTGCTATATTTCACGAGTCGAAAACGGCCATACCGTGCCGGCGGTTGAAACGCTGGAAAAATTCGCCCGCGCTTTGGAAGTTCCTCTCTACCAGCTTTTTTACGACGGCGAAGAGCCGCCCAAACTGCCCATGCTCCCGAAGCGCAGGTCGGCAGGCGCTCTGGTGTGGGGCGATACCGGCAAGGACGCCCGGACGCTGGCGAAGTTCCGCCAACTGCTCAGCCGGACGGATGAAGAAGATCGGCGGCTGCTCCTGTTCATGGCGAAAAAAATGGTGAAGACGAAGACGTCGTGAGCTGCGGGGCTCTCATTGCCGGGCTGCGCCCCAGGGCCTTACTTTTCCGTTAACCGATTGCCCGGCGGCAGGATTCCGCCAGCCCGGGCCTTGTTGAGTTATCTTGCCTCTGGGAGTGTGTACCCCTCTGCGTAAAACGTGACGGAGAGGTCGTACCAGTCCATATTCATCCCTTCCAGAACCCAACGAACTGCGGCGGCCGCATGCAAGCGATTGGGACCGATGTATGTAGATTCGCCCATCGGCTTGCCGGAATGCTCCGTCCAATTGGTCCAGGATGCGGGAGAGGCGTCGCGTATTGCTTTCACATACTGCTTGTATTTCGTGTTGAGGGTGGCGCGATTTTTGGTTTCCATGACGTCGCACTCATTTGAATAATGCGGATTGGCGGTCTGCGCGATGTAGCAAGGCATGGCTCCGGGCAAAGTCACGCTGGATGCATACGCGGTCGCGTCTCCAGAGCCGTGCGGGTCCTTGCGAATCGAGGCGAAATCATCGCTCCTGTGATCCAGGATTTGCTTTATCGATGCGGTAAGATCGTCCAGGGCAAACACGCCTGGACCAGCCAGCAAGGCCAAAAAGAACGCAGCCCAGCTCGGATATGCCCGTTTCATTTCACGCCCCCATATTCCGCATCAAGATGGATCGTCCGTGTCCGGCTGCACGACGATCAACAGCACGATTCCCACGACCGTGAACATGCGGAACGCTTCTTCCTGACCATTCCACACTTTTGATTGCCACATCAGGAACCACTCCCCTCCTATGGACAGAAACGCGAACAGCCACATCAGCAGGCTGAGGGTCAGCCCCGCGATGGAAACTCGTTTGGCGCGATGAAACGCCGCGGCTGTTCCACGCAGCGCCTGGGCCATGCGGAATCCGCCCCACCAGACCAAAAGCATCGTGATTGCTTCCCACGCGATGATCGAAAAATAGAAAGCGGTATGCAACAGCGGCGAGTGGATGGCGCGCCACATCCCGTTATTCCCCGGAAATGTGGAGTCCATCATCAATACGTGCCGCACGAATTCGTAGTCGGAGTCGTAATCTGTGATGTTGTTGAAGACTACCAGGGTATAAAAAACGGCCACGCCGAACACAAGTAACAATTTGGTTGCGCGAAGGGTCATGGCTTTGCCGGCTTTGAGAATGTCCGGAAGTAGGCGGTGAGGGCGGCCAGCGTGGCGTCATCGTAGCGCGGATTGCCGGGCATCTGCGCCTGCGGATTCTTCGCCTGTGGCGCGCGAATGTAGGCGGCGAAATCTTTGGGCGATGACGCTGCAAGCGTGCCCAGGAACTCCCACGAACGGCCTGATTTCCGTCCTCCCTCGCGTCCCGCGTTATGGCAGCGAAAACAATTCTGCTCCGCGATGCGCAAACCGTTCTGCGCTTCTCGGTCCTGCGCGTGCGGCCTGCGCGGAGCGATCATGCCGAAGACCTTTTTTTCCTCGCGAAATTCGAGCCGCACAACGCCCCACGGAATCTGTGCTTCGTCGGCGTGCGACAAGATCTTGAAACTGGGCGTGAACTTGGGGTTTGAAATCATGTAGGGCCCCATATCGGAAGTGTGATCACCCGCTGCTTTGGGCCAGCCGGCAGGCGGCGCGCCATTCACTTCGAGCACCAACACGGGATGATGCGCCTCAAGGTAGGCGCGCGGATAGGGCGCTAGATAGCCGTCATCGCAGATCGCGATGACCATGTCCGAAGTCGAATTGGAGCCGAGCGCGCGCGCCAGATCTTCCAGCTTCACTCCGCGAATCCTGACCGGCCCCGTGAAGTTCGTGCCGTCCGTTACGGTGAAACTCACTTGGGGCATGGCCAAGAGTTCCTCGCGAGTGATGTAGCGCGTCGCTTCGGGCGGTAAGCCCGCGAGCGCGCCACTTACTTCGAGGTCTGAGGGAAGCTGCCTGTTTTGATGCAACTCAGAAAATGGTTGCGTACTTGCTGCGACGAGGAAGAGTGCCGTGAAGGCGAGGAGGCTGGACCACGTGGGTCGCATGGCACATCGTAGCTTACACTTGCCAAGAGGCAAGCGGAAATCTGGCGAGCGAATGTATATGTTAAACTGTCGCGATTCTTTTTTGATGGAGGTCGCCGGCGTTTATGGCTGCGGGGATCGAGGCGCGCCTCAAAGAGCTTGGCATCATTCTTCCGGCATTGCCTCAGTCCGGTGGGAACTATGTCCCGGCCAGGACAGTCGGCCAAATTGTGTATCTGGCCGGCGTAATTTCCATTCGCGCCGGCGAGGTGATTAGCGGAACCGCAGGCGCGGGGCGGACGATTGACGAAGGGTATGCTGCAGCGCGCGCTTGCGCGCTGATTCAATTGGCTGTTCTGACGGCTCACCTTGGCTCGCTCGATAAGGTGAAGAACATTGTGACAGTAAATGGGTACGTGAATGCCGCTCCCGGATTTCCGGATTCGCCCAAGGTGATCAACGGCGCGTCTGATCTTTTTGTCGAAATTTTTGGAGACGCGGGGCGGCATGTACGCGCGGCGATCGGCGTTCCGGCGTTGCCGCGCAACGCACTGGTCGAATTGCAAATGACGGTGGAGGTATAGGAAGGCCCATGGCCGAATATTCTCTCAGTGCCGAACCCACACATTCCCGATGGAACCGCTCGCTGAAGCCGCGCCTTCGGGTCGCCTCTGGAGACACCGTCCACCTGGAATGCGTGGATTCGAGCGGCGCGCAAGTCGGGCCGTCCACGACGCTCGCCGATTATTTAAGAATTGACCGCGACCGCATTCACGCGCTCACTGGACCGATTTTTGTCGAGGCGGCAGAGCCGGGGGACGTTCTTCAGGTCGACGTTCTGAAAGTCGCGCACAAAGGCTGGGGCTGGACCAGCGTGGTGAGCGGCCTTGGTTTTCTGAAGCAACGCTTCGCGGAGCCATTTTTTTTCGTCTGGAAGCTGGAGGGAGAGGTGAGCAAGTCGATTGCGCCTGCCGTCGTGCCCTTGCGGCCGTTCTGCGGCGTGATGGGCGTGGCGCCCGTGGAGGACGGCGAATTTCGCACGCGGCCGCCGGGCATATTCGGCGGCAACATGGATGTGCGCCAGCTGTGCACCGGCGCTACGCTTTATTTACCGGTGCTCAATCGTGGCGCGCTTTTTTCTGCGGGCGATGCGCACGCCGCCCAGGGCGACGGGGAAGTCAGCATTAACGGAATTGAATGCCCTGCCGATGTGACTTTGCGCTTCGAGGTGCACAAAAAGCGCGCGCTTCCCGGACCGATGATTGAAACTCCCGCGGCGCGGAAACTGGAATCCGATGCGGTGGGCGGCGAATGGGTTGTCGTCGAATCGTCGAGCGATGCCGTGGGCGCGGCCCGCGCGGCGACTTCGCGCATGATCGATTTGCTCGCCGATCGCTGGGGCTTCAGCGCGGTTCACGCTTACCTCTTGTGCAGCGTGGCGATGAATCTGCGGCTGAGCCAGGTTGTGAACGAGCCGATCTTCACGGTATCGGCGGCGATCTCGAAGCAGATTCTGCCTGCAAGGAAGCTTTTCTGATTTGGTGGCACTGGCTTCAGCCTGTGTGGTTTTGATGGTTCACACGCTAAAAGCGCACAGGCTGAAGCCTGTGCCACTCATGCGGATCCTACATGCGAATCAATGATCCTGAAATCATTGCCGAGCTGCAATCACTCTATCCAAAATACGAAGCTGCGCTCATGGCAAACGATGCGGAGACGCTGACTCGAATGTTCTGGGCCTCGCCCCATGCGATGCGTTTCGGAGTCGGCGAAAATTTGTACGGGATCGAACAGATCGACGCATTCCGCAAAGGCCGCTCGCCCGCGAATCTGGCGCGGACCGTGATGCGGCTGGACATCGTCACGTTCGGCCGCGATTTCGGCAGCATCACGCTGGAATTTGAGCGCGCGGTGGATGGAAAAATAATTTCGGGGCGGCAAAGCCAGGTGTGGGTGCGTTTTCCCGAGGGCTGGCGGATTGTTTCCGCGCATGTCTCGGTTCTGAAGTAGGACAGGCTTCAGCCTGTCTCCGCTGCGTCCGTGTGAGGACCAAAACCATACAGGCTGAAGCCTGTCCTACTATTCCGCGCTGACGGTGACCGAAAGCATTTCCACGGGCGCCGCCGCGAAGGCGTCCTGTAATTCTTTCGCCGAAGAAAAAAGCTTTCCTTTGGCGTGCCGGGCGGGAAATTGAAAGCGGAGCGACGGCTCGGCGAACGGATAGGGATCCAAAACAAAGCGGCGGGCGCCAACCGAGCGCGCCTGGATGGGAACGCGCTTGCCCTGGCGGGTTGGCAGCGCATGCAGTAAATTCACCGGTTTTTGAAAATCCACGCAGGTGAGCAGAGAGAGATAGTCGTTGGCCTGCAGCAAGCGAAAGTGATCTAAAATTACATCATCATTCTTGTGTTCCGGCTTCCATTTCGGGCTCGACGCGATTTGCTTGCGCCAGGAATCTTGCAGCGCCTTCTGGCCTTCCAGGAATTTCTCAAACAGCGGCAATTGCTCCGGCAAAATGGTTGACCTGTCGGCGTGATCGTTCAGCAGGCTGTAAGTGTGCATGGAGATGAGGAGCGCGGCATAGGGGTCTTCCGCCGCGATCTCGCGGACCGCGCGCTCGCGCACCGCCAAATAATCCACGAGGTCGATTTCCTCGAAGCCTGAATATTTGCCGACCAATTCTGTCGAGAACGCGCTGGGCTTGCCTTGCCTCGTGATTTGCGGAACGGCATCGCGCGCGGCCCAACCGTCGTCGTGGCGGGTGATCCCGCGCAAGACGTGTTCGCGCGGTTCTGGCGCCGGAAAAAGATCGTTGCCCCAGCGCCCGGCAAAAGCTCCCGCAAGCCGCGCGTGGTCGGGATGCGTGACCAGCCACCATCCAGTTTCAGTCTCGAGTCGCAGCATTTGGGTTCACCTCGCGAAATTCCGCCGCGTCACTCGGCCCCGTCGCCATACGCCGTCATTCTGCTTCCGGGGCGCGGGCCGATTCGTGCCAGCGGTGCAGAAAATACCATTCCAAAAACATTACCAGAAACAGGAAGCCGAAGCCCAGCACGGTCGCGGCAAGCACCAGCGCAAATAAATAATCGGTCTGCAATTGCGTCGAAGCATACAGGATCGAATAGCCCAGGCCGCCCTCTCCGACGCGGCTCGAGCCGGCGAAGAGTTCGCCGGTAATCGCTCCGATCACCGCAATCCCGCTGGCGACACGGATGCCGACAAAAAGATCCGGGACTGCGTGGGGCAAGCGCAGCTTGAAGAGCAACTGACGGCGCGAGGCGTTGTGCATCAGGAAAAGATTCACCAGATTTTCATCGACGCTGATGAGGCCCGCCGTGGTGTTCGCGATAATCGGCGCGAGTGAAATGATGAACGCGATCAGCGTCACCGCGGGGATTCCCGCTCCAACCCACATCAAGATCAAAGGAGCGACGGCGATGATGGGCACGGTTTGCAGGAGCAGCGTGTACGGGTAAAGCATCTTGCGCACCCAGCGGGATTGGGCGAAGAGCAGCGCCACCAGTACGCCAACCGCGATGCTGGCCACGAGTCCGCCGGCGGATTCTTCCGCGGTGATGGCGAGGGAGTTCAGCAAGGAAGGGAAGCGAGCGCCCACAGCCAGCCCCACTGCCCAGGGCGAAGGCAGCATGAAGGGCGGCACGTGAAACACCCACAAGATCAGCTGCCAGAGCACTACGAGCGCCGCGAAAACGGCGAGCGCGTTCAGCACCGTGATGGCGCGCCGCTTCATTGGCGAAGCGTCTCCCGCAAAGTGTGCGATACGCCCGCGACGATCGCGTCGAACTCTGGCGAATTGCGGATCGCGGACGTTCGTGGCGAGGGCAGCTGCACTGGAAACTCCGCGTGGATTCGCCCCGGATTTGGCGCCAACACCACAATCCGGTCGGAAAGAAACACGGCTTCGGAAACGGAGTGGGTCACGAAGACCGCCGTCCAATTTTGCTCCGCGCGCAGCCGCAGGATCTCTTCATTCAGGCGATCGCGGGACATTTCATCGAGCGCCGCAAACGGTTCGTCCAGAAGCATCAGCCGCGGATTCGTCGCCAGCGCCCGCGCGATGGAGACGCGCATCTTCATTCCTCCAGACAACTCGCGCGGGTAGGACTTGGCCACATGATTGAGCCCCACGAGTTCGAGCAGTGAAGCAATCTCTTTTTCGCGCCGGGCGTTCGGCGCGTGCTCCAGCTCCAGGCCGAGTCCGATATTTTGTTTCACGGTGCGCCAGGGAAGCAAGGTCGCGTCCTGGAAGACGAAGGAAATGGTTTCCCTGGCGTTCAGCGGCGGCATCCCATCGACGCGTATCGTCCCGCTTGTCGGGACGGCCAGGCCGGCGATCAATTTGAGAATCGTGGATTTTCCGCAACCGGAGGGGCCGATGATGCTGACGAATTCCTGCTTGGCAACGGCCAGGTCGATCGATTGCAAAACCGCGTGAGCGTTTCTGTACTGCTTTGTGACGCCCGCGATCTCGATTTCCGGGACGCCCACGTTGGCGCTCATTACGGCGCCTCGGACGCTGGAAGATAAAGAGCGGAAGGACACTCTCGTCCGTGGAGTACGAATTGTGTCGACCGCCGCCAATCCCAGGAAGTCGCCCGCCAGGCAGGCACATCGCTCCCCGGGTTTCGGTCGTAAAGCGGGAAGGCGCTGCCGGAGATTTCGAGCCGGATGCGATCGCCTTTTTCAAAGCGGCACGAAGTAGGCTCAAGCGGAAAATCCCAGCGGTGAATCTTGTCCGCTGCGTATTCCGTTTTTGCAAAGAGGCGGCTGGACCGCGCGATTCCGATGCAAATGAATTCCGCCGCCCCGTTGGGCCTGGCGCGCACAAGTTTTGCGGTGAAGTCCGCGTTCTCCAGAGAAGTGGAGCAATAAAGAACGACGCGAGGAATGCCGAAAATCCACAACGGTTTTTCAAGCGGCTCCGTCGAATAAACCAACAAGTTATTTCCCAGTTCCAATATGGCTTGATCGAACTGGCCTACCGCCGCGGCCGGCCCTCCGGGAGCGATGACGGGCACATCAGGATCGTTTATAAAAATATCGCGCGGTTCATCTGCAGTTGGGCTGACGATGGTGAGTGTTCCATTCCCTTTGCGCGAGTTCGCTCTGCCCTCGCTGTGAAGAAAAAGGGCGTAGTTTCCCTCGGTGGGAAAGCTTGCCGATTCGCGCCAGCGATTTTCTCCCAGCACAAAATGGCGCACGCGCGGTTCTCCCTTATAGGCTCCGGAATCTTTTAACCAATGATCGAACCAGCGCAGAAGAATCGTATTCGTGTCGATGAGTGCCTCGGGGCCAAAGTCCGCCGTCCCGATCCGGTCTCCCCAAGGAATATGCACCCAGGGTCCGGCCAGCAGGTATTGGTGTTCACGCGCAAAATCGCTGCCCGCGGATTTGCTCAGGGCGACAAAGCCAGCGACGCTGCCGCGGAGAAACATGTCATACCAGCCCGAGATGTGCAGCGCTGGAACGCGGATTTTTTCAAACCGTTGGCTGACGTCGAGCGCGCTCCAGTAATCGCCGGGCTCATCGTGGTCGAGCCAGTCCAGCACGTAGGAGGGGAGGCCTTTGCCGTGCAAGGCGGGATGCGCGCTTAGGGGCAGCACGCTCGTTTGCGATGCGAGTTGCGCCCAGGCTTGTTCGAGCCTGTCGCTTGCTTCGCGCAGCTTTTTCCGCCGCGCGTCCACCTTCAATAATTGCAATCCCCAACCGAGCGTAGACGCGAGGCGCAGGGCCCCGCCGTGATAAAACCAGCCCTGATACAAGTCGCCAGCCGTCATTCCGGGCGAGATGCTTAGCAAGCCCTCGGGCTGTTCAGCCGCAGCCAGGAGTTGCGTCATGCCCTGGTAAGAGAAACCGTACATTCCGATGCGGCCGTTGGATTCGGGCCGAGTACGCAGCCACGCAATGGTTTCGGCGCCGTCGGCGCCTTCATGGCGAAAAGGGTAGAACTCGCCATCGGAATCGCCGCGGCCGCGAACGTCTTGAATGACGACGTTGTATCCATGGCGCGCAAACCAAATCGGATGGGCGAAGACAACGGTGGAGGCAATGTCTCGCCCGTAAGGCTGGCGCATCAGGAGTATCGGTTGCGGGCTTGGGCCGGGAGGATAGTAGTGATCCGAAACCAGTTCCACGCCGTCGCGCATGCGGGCGCGGACGCCATGTTCCAGGCGGACGCCGTCGCCGCAATCGATCCATCCAGACGGGCTCATGCCGTGCGCGCATCCGGATAGCGAGCCATTTCTTCGAGCACAGCGGCCAGCCGCGTGGCCGCCTGTTCCAGCCAGCGCGCGCCCTTTTCCGCAGTAGCAGGGCGCGGGTCGCCCATCACCCCGCTTGACGCGATATCGCGCGTGAGCCAGGCAAAAGTGGCGGGGGCATTTTCCGGCAGCAGCGTGGCCGGTTTGGAAATGTCCGCGATGTAGTTGGCGGTGTATGCGGAGCGATCCACCAACTCCGGCACGCTCGCCAACAGGAAAGAGGTTTCGACTTCACCCGCGTGGAATCCGTAGGCGCGTTCCTGAGGGTCGAGGCCTTCGAACGAAATTCCACCGGAGCCGTGCAGCGCGAAAGTTCTGAGGCCGAATTCCGCGCGCAGGTCGCGGGACATGACATCAATCAGTGAAGTATTCCCGCCGTGTGTGTTGTAGAGAACGAGTTTGCGGAAGCCGGCCTTGGACAAGCTGGATCCGAGATCGCGCAAGACGGCCATGAATGTGTTGGCGCTGAGCGAAAGCGTACCCGGGAACCCGATGTGCTCGTTGCTCTTGCCGTAATGCACAGGCGGAAGCGCGTAGACGGGCAAATCGCGCGGCAATTTGCCGAGCGCGTGCCCGAGCAGCAGATTGTTGATCAGCGTGTCGGTTGCCAGGGGCAAGTGGTGCCCATGCTGTTCGATGGCCGCGGTGGGAAGCACCAGAAGGGTGGACTCCCGCGGAAGCGCGTCGACTTGCTTCCAATTCAAGTAGGCGAAGTTGCGCGCGTCCGGGATCCAGGTTTTCATTTCGTGGTTGCTCCGGCCGTCGCGGATTCCGAATGAAACGTGATCATCTTACCCGGATTGAGCAAGCCTTTGGGGTCGTAGCGCAGCTTGGCGAGCAGTTGCACGTTGTCGGGGCGATACCGCCCGCCTCCCTCCACATTGTTCACGTGCGGATTGGCCACCCACACTCCAATGGCGCGGCAGAAATCGATCATGTCGTTCAGGCGTTCCTCCGTAGTGTAGTACACGACAGGAATCGCGCC
>Ga0209380_10000959_pt1 | contig 20092 bp, 15 predicted proteins | sample HubBroMetageWFT6_FD_188347 | JGI IMG/M metagenome (GOLD analysis project Ga0209380, IMG submission 188347) | Warmed and freeze-thawed soil microbial communities from the Hubbard Brook experimental Forest, New Hampshire - Hubbard Brook CCASE Soil... | ecosystem: Environmental > Terrestrial >...
CGTAACTCAAAATGTTCCCCTCGACACCGACCGCTTCAATTACCCCATGTGTAAGCGCCGGATTGCCTCGGCGTAGCGCAATGAGACGGTGGTACAGATTCAGCAACGATTCGTCAGAGTCGCACATCGCTGCCACATTTGCGCTCGCGTGATCGGGTCCCAAAGGCAGCCATGGCGTTCCGATAGTAAAACCCGCTAGAAGTGATCCGTCCCACGGCATCGGAGTCCGCTCGGGATCGCGGCCCAATCCTAGCCCCGGCTCATTTTTTTCAGCCGGATCCTGAACCTTGTCGGGCGCGATTGGAACGTCCTTCATTCCGATCTCCTCTCCATAATAAATCGTCGGCGTGCCGTGCAAAGTGAGCAGTAGCATGGCGGCAACCCGAGCCTGCGCCTCACCGATTCTGGACGCGATCCGCGCTTTATCGTGATTTCCCAGCACCCAGTTTGGCCAGGCCCCGAGCGGCAACGCGGCTTCGTACTGGTCCATAATCTCGGCGATACTACGTGCGTTCCAAGCAGCTTGGATAAGTTGAAAATTGAACGGCAAATGCGCGCCCTTCAGATCGCGGCCGTAGTAAGTAACCAGCTCTTCGATCGGTAGATAAATTTCACCAATCAGAACGCGATCCGGATACCGGTCCAATACAGCGCGCATCTCGGCAACAATCTCGTGAACTTCCGGCCGATTGGCGGTAAAGAGCGGCAACAACCGTTTGTATGACGATTCACTCGGAACGTAACCATGATTCACAGGATTGCCGCGAAACTGATCGTCCTTGATCAGCATCCAGAGGACGTCCACGCGAAACCCGTCCACGCCGCGATCGAGCCAGAATCGCAGCACGTCGCACATGGCTTGCTTCACCGCAGGATTTCGCCAGTTGAGATCCGGCTGCTCTTTCAAGAATGAGTGGTAGTAGTACTGCTTTGTCGCTTCATCCCATTCCCACGCAGGGCCCCCGAAATGGCTCAACCAGTTATTCGGTAGACCGCCTTCTTGCCCTGCATCTTTCCAGATGTACCAGTTCCTTTTCGGATTATCGCGGGAGCTTTGACTCTCGAGAAACCATGAATGCTGGTTCGACGTATGGTTGGGGACGAAATCCAGAATGACGCGAAGACCTCGTGAATGCGCCTCGGCGATCAACCGGTCGAAATCCGCAAGATTGCCGAAGATCGGAGCAATGTCGCAATAATCCGCAACGTCGTATCCGAAATCCGCCATCGGTGAAGGATAAATCGGACAAATCCAAATCGCATCGATGCCAAGTCTCACCACATGGTTGAGGCGTTGAATGATTCCCGGAAGATCGCCGATTCCATCGCCGTTGGTATCCTGAAACGACCGCGGATAAATTTGATAGATGACGCCACTCTGCCACCACTTCAAATCTTCCATTCTTGGACCCCTAAGATCATTAGTCCAAACCAATATGGCCCAAGGTAAAATCGATGTGCAAGCCGTCGGCCGAATTGGCAGCCCAAGGATTTCTCCCGATTCGATAACTTAGGATCGATGACGGACCTATGATTAATGACCTCTGGTACAAAAACGCAATCGTCTATTGCCTCGCCATTGGAACCTACCTCGATACCAATGCCGACGGAGTTGGCGACTTTCAAGGCCTCCTGCGCCGGCTGGACTATTTACAAGGCCTGGGCGTAACGGCGATATGGCTCCTTCCGTTTCAGCGGTCGCCCGGCCGCGACGATGGCTACGACGTTTCCGACTATTACGCAGTTGATCCCCGCTACGGTTCGCTCGGAGACTTCGTCGAGTTCACGCAGGGATGTAGACAGCGGGGCCTTCGAGTGCTGATCGATCTGGTCGTGAATCACACTTCAGATCAGCATCCGTGGTTTCAAGAGGCGCGCAAAGATCCGAAGTCGAAGTATCGCGACTGGTACGTGTGGTCGAAGAAGAAACCGCGAAACGCGAATAAGGGTATGGTCTTCCCGGGCGTCCAGAAGTCCACATGGAATTACGATGATGTGGCGAAAGCCTGGTATTTCCACCGGTTCTACGATTTTCAGCCCGACTTGAACACTTTGCACCCAGAAGTGCAGGCGGAAATTTTAAAAATAATGGGTTTCTGGCTTCAGTTAGGTGTCTCGGGATTCCGCATGGATGCGGTGCCTTTCGTCATTTCTGCCAAGGGACCCCAGGTACGACGGCCCATCGAGAATTACGACATGCTTCGCATGTTTCGCGAATTTCTCACCTGGCGCGAAGGTGATGCCATCATTCTCGCCGAAGCGAACGTAATTCCTCACGTGGACATGAAATACTTCGGCACCTCCGGCGAGCGTTTGCAAATGATGTTTAATTTTGAGGTGAACCAACATGTCTTTTACGCACTTGCTTCCGCCGACGCTCGTCCTCTGATCAAAGCCCTCCAGACCACTAAGCCGCGCCCTGCCACAGCGCAATGGGCCCAATTCCTGCGGAATCACGATGAGCTCGATCTTGGCCGACTGACCAAGAAGCAGCGCGAGGCGGTTTTCGCAGCATTCGGCCCCGAACCAAATATGCAGCTTTACAAGCGAGGAATTCGACGCCGTCTGGCCCCGATGATGCAAGGTGACCGCCGGAGGCTCGAGCTCGCGTACAGCTTGATGATGACTCTTCCTGGCACTCCCGTGTTCCGCTACGGCGACGAAATCGGAATGGGCGACGATCTTGATCTGCCCGAACGCAACTGCGCTCGCACGCCCATGCAATGGTCCAATGAACCGCAAGCCGGATTCACGGAAAGCGATAACCCCGTACTGCCGGTCATCTCCCAGGGCCCTTACGGTTTCGAGCACGTAAATGTCGCCGCGCAGAAGCGCGATCCCAACTCCTTAATGGACTGGACCGAACGCATGATCCGTATGAGGAAGGAGGTTCCGGAGATAGGTTGGGGCGATTTTTCAATCATTCCAACAGGCAAACCCGAGGTGCTTGCGATCCGCTATGACTGGCGCAACAATTCCGTTCTGTTCGTGCACAATCTGAGTGCTGTTCCCACAGAAATCAAATTTGGCCCCGCCGCGAAAGTCGATGGCCAGCTCGTCAATCTTCTGGCGAACGATCACAGCACTCCGGACGCCTCGGGCAAGCATCGCATTCTGCTCGAGCCCTACGGCTACCGGTGGTTCCGTATCGGCGGTCTCGATTACCTGCTGAAGCGAGCCGAAACCTGAACACCAGTTGGTCAGACATTACCTCGCTCCCATAATCGCCGCGCAGCTCGGCAATGCACTCGTGTATCCGACCATATGGCGGACAATTTTACTGATGAAGATGAGCTCCGCGCCCGACCACGGTAGTTTCCACCACTTTGGTCCGGATTTTCGGGACAATCAGCGTTGCAGCTCATTGTCTGACCGCGACGTTGAGATTGTCCCTGAGTACTCCGAGCACGCCCCGAACATCGTCGGCGGTGTTGTAAAGATGAAACGATATGCGGAGGCCGTCCATTCGATTCGAGCCAACGATGTTATGAGACGCCAGCTTCCGAACAGCTGCTTCGGAATCTTTCATTTGCAATACCACAAGCGGTCCTCGGCTATCCGCAGGGGTTTTTGATTTGATCCCAAGATCACGCACTCCCATCAGTAACATCTGGGCAAGACCGGCTACATGGGACGCAATCCGGTCGAATCCGACACCACCAAGAAGTTCGAGTGCGGCGGGCACAGCGAACACATGCGGCAAAGGCGGCGATCCCGACTCGAATCTCCGGGCGGAACAGGCTGGATCGAAATGCTTCACATCAAATGCAAACGGATTTTGCTGTCCGAACCAACCCGTAATGGTCGGCGTGAGCTTCTGAATCAATTCCGGCCGCACATACATAAACGCGATTCCGGATGGGCCCAGTAGGTACTTGAGTGCGCCACTGACATAGAAATCGAGATCGAGCGCTTTTACATCCACCGGGCGCGTTCCGCAATCCTGATAATCGTCCAGCATCACGAGAGCGCCACGCTCGCGAGCGAGTTTGGCAACCGCAGGTACTTCGGAACGAGCGCCATTCATGAAACAGACGCCTGTCACGGGGACGATCAGCGTCTGTTCATCAATTTCGTTTCCATATGAACTTGCCGGAATTCGTCCATCCTGCGCGTGGATGAAGCGGATTTCAGCGCCGCGAGATTGCTGCGCGAGCCATATTTGTCCCATCGTGGGGAACTCAAACTCGCCCATGACAACTTTCTTGCGTGCGCCATGGAAGTCGAGGGCGCTCGCAATTGCGCTGATGCCCGCGGATGCGCACGATAGAATCGCTACTTCCTCGGGTTTTGCGTTTATAAACCGCGCGAAAGCTGCCCTGGCAGCTTCGTAGTGGTCCATCCATTTGTCCCAAGGCGAGCCCTCTTCGTGCCAGGTTCGAATGTGCTCGTGAAGAGAAGCCTCGACAGCGTCGCTCAACGCACCTTGCGAACAGGAGTTCAGGTAGATTTTGTTTCTGAATATGGGGAATCTGGAGCGAACGGATTCGAGTTCAGTTGTGGCTGACAAAGCTTCGGCCTCCAAGTGATTCGATTTCTACGGAAGAACTGCGGTGATATCCGGTGAGTCTTCTGCCGGTAGGGAGCTCGATGCTCGGTTTCGCGGCACCCACCCAACAAAACCTACGGAAGCCACGGCAACTGAGCATAGAATCGCCGAGATCAAAATTGCGAAGAAAGCCGATCCCCTGAACGATTGGCCGGAGAATCAAATGAAGAGTCCCAAGGTTCCCAAGAGAAAGCTTGCCCAGAGCCCCAGATCGAAATCCGATACCATCGAGACTGTCATTCGGCTCGAGAAACGCGTGTGGGAGGTTGCTCAGCAGAGAAACGCAGCTGAATTCAAAAAGCTTGTACCCGCCGACGCTGTAATGATTTTCCAAAGCGGAATCGTCCTCCAGCCAGAGTACCTTTTAACCATGAACGCGCGCACGATCTCTCGATACGAGATTCGCGACATGCGCGGTTTCATGCCGAATGCAACAACCGTGATCCTGTATTACGAAGCACTACGCCTCGGCCAACAGAACGGTGCGGCATTTCCTTCTGGCCCAGTCGTCGAGACCACCACTTGGATCCGTCGCGGCAAACGTTGGGTCGCAATACTAAATCAAGAGACCCCAATCAGCTCATAACAGGTTGTCTCGTTAGTGCGATTTCGCGGGTATTAGCGGCTTCAAAATATCACTCAGATAGTCGGCCGTCCCGCCGATTCGTTCGAGATGCGGATAACGATTCCCGCCTTGGTAATGGATCTCATGTGTTTCGATGGCCCCGGTATTTGTGGCGGTGATAACGATGGTGCCGGCCGAAGATCTTGAGCCAGCGATCGCTCGATTCAGCTCATCAACGGAAAATGCTCGTCCGTTAACGGCGATGATCCGCAGATAAGGGCTTACACCGCTTTCAAATGCAGGCATTCCGGGAATCGAATCGACCACTGTGCCGTCGCCTTTCACTTTGAGCCCGATGGAGGCAGAGTAGTCGCCGCCGCCCGAAACCGCGTCACCCGCGGAGAGAAATTCATTGGCGTCATCGGTGTAGACGAGCTTCCAGCCTCCCCCGGCGATTCCCCCCAACGGCGCAGTGTCTGCGGTGGAATCGAGACGTTCGCGCAGGAAAGAGTGCCAGTCGTGAGGAGCAATCTGGTTCAGCGTGGCGACTACGTCGTCAAACTCGTATGTCTTGATCGTCGGCTGCCCATCGGGAGGTCCGTAAAAGACTCGACAGAAGTCATCCATTGACCTGCGATTGTTTGTGAGCTTGCGAATCGTGGTGTCGACGTCGAGCCAGATCAAGACGCTTTCCGGATAAAAATCGACGCTCCGCCGGTAAGAAGCCCATTCAGGCGGCGAAAAATATAGAATCTGGGCAGCGTTTGCAGTGTTCTGAAGCGAGCGCCAACGACGCCCTGCGCGATGCGCCATCGTTGACGCGGTCAGAGCAATGTAGTCGCGAGTCTGCTGTGGGGTCGTAAGGCCACTGCGCGCCGATAGAACCGTTCCCAAGTACTCCGTAAGCCCCTCATAGACCCACAACAATTCGCCTTTCATCGGCGCCTGGAAGTCTGGCGTGGCTAAGCCGCCAGGGCGCCGGTATTGTCCATTCCAGGAATGTGAAAATTCGTGGGGAAACAACCCCGATTCGAGCAGACGAGAGCTCGGGTCGACGAGCGTGCGTTCTGCAACGCGGTCGTCGCTGCTTTCGTGATGCTCCTGGCCGAGCGGCAGAACATTGTCACTCAGCGTGAGAAGAAAGTGATAGTCGCGATAATGGTGCGACTGGTAGAGCGCGTCAGCCTCGGCAACGAGCCGCTTGTAATTGTCGACGAGGGCCGGCGGAATATCGAGCGCCCAGGGATCATCAGATACCACATCGACCTCGTGCGAGGGTTTTCCGCCAGGATTTAACGGGTAGACGCGTACAAATTCGCCCGATTGCACAGGGGAATCAACGAGTAGATCGAGCGGTACGGGCGAGAAGGTGATTGTGTCTGCGGACTGGCTGGCGATGGGAAGTGAGGTATTGAATTTCCATCCTGCTGGCACTGTGAGCGAGGGTTGAAAGGTTAATTGGGCAGCTGGCCACCCTTTCGGATAGAGAATCACCTGATTCCACATCAGGATGAAGAGCTTCGCGGAGCCCGATGCGGCAAAATCGATCGTGGGGCCTGGCGCAGAGATCAAAAAGTCGAGCGAGGCTTGGATTGAATTCACTCCTGCTGGAATATCGAGGTTGAACGCATACATGTCCACGTCATCTTGCACCCACGCGATTTCTTTGCCGCCTGCGGAAAATTTCAGTCCGGCAACGTTGGGAATCGGGCCGTCGGGCGAGTGGTCCGCCGGCATCCACTTGGGGTAGTAAAGCGTAAGGGGGCCGGGCCGCACCGGGATTTCGAGCTTCGCGTGAAGAATTCTTTGTGGGGCGTGGGTCGCATCGACAGAAATAGCGATTGGGCCGGGGGACGAAAGCTGAGCGCGCGCGGTGGTCGTTGCTATTAGGCTGAGCGCAATCGGAATCACCACGAGGCCTGCCCGGTTGTGATGCTTCATGCGCACGATTCCTCCTCACGCTGTAACCCTTCGAGCAGTCATCTTTCGTGGCCGACTCAGCCGAAAATATAGCCCTGCCGATCGGTGAGCGCCCGCTGAGACTCTGTCCCGGTCTCAGAATGTAAATTTAAGCATGAACTGGATGTTGCGCGGCCCACCCACCCCGAAGTGCGAGTCGAAGCTGCCGTCGTCGGCCGAGGCGGTGATGTGAGTAGTGATGTCCGGCGATGGCTCGGCAAAATTCGGGTGATTGAAGGCATTGAAGAAGCTGGTTCTGAATTCCAACCCATACCGTTCGGCAAACCGGAATGTTCTCTGAATCGAAATGTCCCAAGCATTCAATCCCGGAGCTACGAGGGGATCGCGCGGGCAATCGCCAAAAGTTCCAGGTGCTGGTGAAGCAAATGAACTCTGGGAGGCGTACGGTTGCGTTAGATCCCTCAGTTGGTAGTGAATTGGAGCGACGCAATTGAATCTGGTGTGAAAATTCCCCACTCCGCTTTCATCGCCAAACGTCAATAGCGGTGCGGCCAAACCATCTCGCAGCGTCGTCGTGCCGGAGACCTGCCAGTCCCTCAGCGCATATCCAAGGGCGCCAGCCAGTTTCGGCGACGGAAGCGCGTAGATGTACGTGAAGATCAGCGCGCGGCGTTGGTCGAATTCGGAATTGCCGTAGCTGCCGGCTAGGTTCCGGGAGTCTTGGGGCACGAAGCCACTTGTTCCGAAGAAATCCTCGACTTCTGATCCGGTGTCCAGATTGTGTGACCAGGTGAAGGAGACCTGCGTCGTGAGACCGTGCCAGTCGTTAGACCTCAAGACCGCTTGCAGGGCGTTGTAGTGGGCCCAACCGGCAGACGAAATTGTGTTGATTTGAGATAGCTCTGGAAAAGTAGGATTGAACGGTCTGCGAGCCTGCTCCGCGGCCGGATCGTTGTCTCCGGGAGTAGGCTGGTTTATATCAAGAAGTTGCAGCTGATGGACGCTGTGATTGCCAACGTAACCAATCTGAAAAACAAACCGCTGGCTCAATTCCTGCTGGATATTCAAGGTCCAGATCTGCGTGTTTGGGGTTCTGAGATTGTGTTGAATGCTGGTGATGTTAAACGGCGGTTGTGGAGTTCCGGTGCCGAAGCTGGGAATACCAACGCCAAAAGGAATGGGAGCCGTGGGAACAATTGTTACGCCGCCCGTCGGACCACTCGGGTTTTGCGCCAATCCCTCTTCGAAATTGTTCAGCGGAATCGTGTCGTAGTAGATTCCGAAGCCGGCCCTGACGACGGTTTGCCGGCCAGGGATGATTTGGAAGGGAGGATTCCATGCAAGGGCAATGCGCGGTCCCCAATTATTCTTGGGCGCGTTGTACAACTTCCCTCCGGGAAGCTCGGAAACGGGGACCAATCCCAGCGTGGGGTCGAAAGCGGAGAAACGCCCATGGTCTTCATGTACCGTGGTGAAGAAATCATAGCGCAAACCGGCGATCAGAGTGAGGTTGGGTGTCAGCTTGAAATTATCCATTGCGAAACCGCTGATGATGTTCTGACTGATGTTGGCGCGGTCTGTTCCCACACGAGTGATTTGCGTCAACCCCGAGCCCGGCGAAGGCATACCGGCAATTAAATCAATCAACGAAGCATCAAAACCGTTATCTGCCAGGTTGTCGGGAATCGCCAGCTGAGATCCGTCGAATGTGAAAATGCCGCGAGACCCCACGACGGTGTAATCCGAATAGTTATGCAAGTAGTTGAAGCCAAATCTAAACGCGTGCCGCCCGCGGGTCCAGCTGACATCGTTTGAAATCTGATAACTCGTTGCAACGCGACCTCCCGCTCCGTTCTGAAGGCCGAGGTTGGAAAAGCGGCCCGGAGTAAAACCCGGCGTGTTTAGATTCGAGCCGATGTCAATCTCCGGGATACCAAAGCTTTCCGGCCCAACTCCGGTGTCAAAGCCGAGCGTGGTGGGGTCGACGTTGGCGTCCCTCCCTTTCTGAAACTGGCTGAAGCGATTCCATCCGAGGCGCAGCGTATTGATCAGATTGGGGTTGAAAACGTGAACTTCGCTGATCGCAAAATTATTCGCGACCGTGGGCGTTACACCGAACCACGGATTCAACTGCGAACCCCCGCCTGGCCCCGGTCCGCCGCCTGGGAACTCATCTTCACCATTTCCTTGCAAATAACGGCCCGAAAGAGAGTCGGAATCCGAGATTTTGTGGTCGATCTTGAGCACGCCACTGTTCGGAGATTGTTGCCCACGGTTGTCTGCTACAAAGGGGCCGGAAAGTCCCAAGTTGGAGTACAAGCCGAGAATATTGAGAGCCAGTTGGTTCGGGACAATTCCTTTTGATTCCACGATGTTTGTTGCGTTGGTGATTTGTGCCGCCGTCGGAGCGATTCCGTTTTGGGTTACGCCAAGGCGCAAGCGGCTTCCGTCATACCCCGCGAAGAAAAACGTTCGATTCTTGATGATCGGACCGCCGACCGTCGCGCCAAACTCGTTCCACACGAAGGGCGCTTTGTCGCCGGGAGCCTCGAAAAAGTTCGAGGCATCCAGGGCCGCGTCGCGGTGCACTTCGTAGGCTGACCCGTGGAACTGATTCGTTCCGCTTCGCACAATTACGTTCATCACGCTGCCGGAATTTTGGCCTGAGTCTGCTCCGCCGGCACTGACCACGCTCACTTCTTGAATTGCATCGAGGGGCAGTCGCGTTGCGGCGGTCGCCGAGTTTCCGCCCTCGTTGATGGATGGTAGGTATGTGGAGGGGTCTGTGTCTGACGCTCCATCAATATTGAATCCGTTCGATCTCGAGCGAGAGCCATTGATTGTGTATTGCGCGAATGCAAAATTACTATTTTGGGTCACGCCGGGCAGAGTAAGCGCCAAGCGCGTGTAGTCGCTATTTCCGATCGGAAGGGCAGTGACTTGCTCTTGCGTGAGTTGCCCGCCAACAGAAGCTGTTTCCGTCTGAAGCAGCGGAGGCGCGGACGTGACTTCGATCTCCGACGTAACGTTGCCCACCTTCAAGACGGGCGAAACCGTGTTGACCTCGTTCTGCGATGTCGCAATATCTGTGATGGCGACGGTTTGAAACCCGTTCTTGCTGACCGTCAGCCGATAGCTTCCCAAAGCTAAATCGGGAAAGTTAAACTCTCCATTTGCGTCCGTCGTTTCTGTACGTTCCAGCCCCGTAGAGGGGTTCGACAGTTTCACGCCAGCATCTGGAATCGCTGCCCCCTGTGTATCTCGTACCACGCCAGTAACGCGGCCTGGAAATAGTTGGGCCGACGAGTTGCCGGCACACGTGAGAATCAGCACAAGAACGAAGAAGCAAAGGCGGGCGATGCGACCATCTTTCACGTCATCCTCCAGAGGCCCCGATTTGACGCGGACGCTACACCTCGTTGTAAAGTATGTCAAGACGATTCTACCTGTATACCAGTCGTACACGAGACAGTGGCTCTATGCAGTGCATGGCTGTCCGAGCTTTCTGTTTTTGGACTCAGCCTGCGACTTGTTTTCGCGCCGGGCGAATCAAATAAGCAACAGTCACGGCGGCGAGAAAACATAGGAATGCAGGAACCGTCATTGCCAGGCCGGGAACAAAGAAAGTAGCCGCTGTGATTCCCAGCAGAGCGAGAATTCCGACAATCGTCGAGTAAGGATAGAACAGCAGATGCATCGGCAAGCGCGCGACGCGGTCTTTTCCGAGCGACCGGCGAAATGCGATGTGAGTGATTAGAATTACAGTCCAAACAAAAAACATTCCTGCTACAGCGATTCCGTAGAGAGCGAGAAAGGCTTTACTCGGTGCGTAAATCGCAAAAATAATTGCCGCGGCCATCCCCGCCGACGAAACGGCTAGAGCGCGGCCTGGTACGCCGTTCGCGCTCAGGGTTCCAACCCATTCGGGCAGGTAATGCCCGCGTGAAAGCGAAAATAACATGCGAGTAGTGAGGTAAAGGTCGGTGTTGCAGCTTGACAGCGCCGCTGTAATCACAACCATGTTCATGACGCTGGCTGCATAAGGGATTCCTACAATGGCAAAAGCCCGCACGAAGGGGCTCGCGTTTAGTCCGTTCCCCGCGCCCGCCTGATTCCAGGGCGTCATCGCGAGCATCACGGTGACAGCGAGAACGTAGAAAATGATAAGCCGAAAAACAATCGTTCGCATCGCTTTTGGGATCGTTTGTTCCGGTTTTTCAGCTTCGCCGGCTGTCACAGCAATGACCTCGACTCCCATGTAGCTTGTCAATACCAGCGTTAGTGCTAGCCAAACGCCCGTCCAGCCATGCGGCAAAAACCCTCCGTTCGCGGTGAGGTTCGAAAGGCCAATGGCGTGCCTTGTTCCAATTCCAAATATCAACGCCGCGCCGATAGCGATGAATGCCAGGATCGCCACCACTTTTATCAGCGCGAACCAATATTCGAACTCGCCAAATCGCGCTACCTGTAGTGTGTTGATTACGATGAGTGCTGTCGAGACGCCGACAACCCATATCCATTGCGGGACACTGGGAAACCAAAATGCAAAATAGATCGCTACCGCCGTAACTTCAGCGCCGATAGCAATCATCTGGACGAAAGCATACGTGGCTCTCACCGCAAATCCAGCCCAGCGACTCAAGTAGGTTTCGGCATAAACGCCGAACGAGCCAGCATCGGGATGCACGACCGCCATTTCAACAAGAGCAAACGCAACGATCAGAGCAATGATCGCACCCATCAGATAACTCAGAATCACCCCAGGGCCGGCCAGTTGAATCGTGACGCCGCTACCCAGAAAGAGGCCGACGCCAATCGCGCCGCCGATCGCGAGCATCGTTAACTGACGCTGATTGAGGAGGCGTCGTAGTTGCTGCGGGTTCTCGCGGCCCCCCGGCAAGCCATTCGTGCTAGCCATACCTGCTCAACCCCCGTGGCGCTGTGCTGCGGTTCCCTGAAAGTGTCAATCGTGCAGGAAAATTGTTTTTCTCGTGAGTGTCTAGCCACGCGCTCACGAAGTTGGCAAGACCCTACCCCGTTCGTTTCAGTGTGTCAATGAAATGGTTTGTGTATGCAATTGGTATACGTTTGACACCATACGACAAATGATGAAGAATGCAGGAGTTTGCCTGAGTACGTCGGAGGGCAATTGACAAAATCGGAGACCGGAAGCGTTTCGCGCCGGCGTTCCTTTTTAACACCCTCGCCGATGCTGGCGCCCGCGGCTGCCGCAAATACGCTGAGCGAAAAAGTGTACCGCGCACTTAAACGCGATATCATCCACGGCGTATACCAACCCGGCGAATCCCTCAACGAAAAGGATCTCGCAGCTCGCTACAAAGGCAGCCGCACTCCTGTGCGTGAGGCTGCTGTTCGCTTGGCGAATGAACGCCTCCTTCGCATCGTCACGAACCGCGGCTATTTTGTAACTCAGATCACCTTACAAGTGTTGAACGATATCTATGAATTTCGCTGCGCTGTCGAATGTGAAGCAGCTCAGCTCGCCGCTTTCAAGGGGGCAAACCCTGAGGTCCTCCACAAACTTTCGGAGCTCGCCGGCGTCACTTGCCGCGCGGACAACCGTCAAAGCTGCGTCCGTTTTATCGAAGCCGATACGGCGTTTCACTCAACCGTTGCACGGCTCTCGCGCAATCAAATGCTTGTCCAAGCAGTAAACGAAGCTCGTTCTCAGATGGAGCGGATCATGTTCGCGGCAATCGACATCGATTACTACGGCGAAGCGCCTAGCGTAGAGCACCGCGAGATATTGAAGGCGATCCAGGATCGTGACCCGGCTCGCGCGCGCCAACGGATGTACGAGCACATCGTTCAATCAAAAGACAAGGTCCTTGGGTTGACTGGGTTTACCACCCAACTCCGTTAGCTGTTCGGTGCAATTCGGTTTCGTATCGCATGAGGTGCCCCGTAGTTGCTTCAGCATTTCAGAACCCTTCGGATTTCCTAAACTGTGCCAGACCTAGCCTTTCGGCGGATGTGGACGAGGGCGCACTGTGCGATTCTCTTTTTGGAGGATCAAACATGTCTCAAGAACTCATCGAGCTCTCGAATGAGCTGGCACAATCGACTGGTCGAGCTGCCGCGAGCGTCGTGGCTGTTCACACCGAAACCCGCGGTTCTTCCAGCGGCGTCATTTGGCGTTCTGGAATAATTGTCACGTCTGAGCACGCACTGCGCCGCGACGAAGAGATTCAAGTGACGTTGCCAAATGGCCGAATCGTCACTGCAACACTCGCGGGCCGCGATGCCTCAACAGATATCGCGGTCCTGAAGTGTGCCGACGCTGACAGCGCGGTGACCGAGTCAGGCGACATGGCTCAGGTGAAACCGGGTGCCCTAACGCTCGTCGTTGGCCGCACGCGCGCGAGTGGGCCTGTGGCGGCCCTGGGGGTCGTCAGTCTTGTCGCGCCCGATCGCCGCACCTGGACTGGTGGATCGCTTACTCCGTACATCCGCCTCGATGTCAGTTTGCAACCCACCGCCGTAGGTGGCGCTGTGATCAGCCCGCAAGGCGGCACAATCGGTTTAGCGACGCCGCGCTTCGCGCGTTTTGGTGCCATCGCGGTCCCGGCTTCGGTCATAAATAAAGTTGCGGACACGCTTCTGAAGAAAGGACACGTTCCGCGCGGATATCTTGGAGTTGGCTTGCAGCCAGTGACCTTACCCGATAATCTTCGAGAATCCTTGCAGCGGAAAGAAAAGACCGCCGCGATCTTGCTAGAAATTCAGCAGGACGGGCCGGCTGACAAGGCGGGCATGGTTATAGGCGACATTCTGGTGTCACTGGCGGGAAACCCAATCGCACGACCGGGAGACATTCAGTCTCTCCTGGTCGGGGACGCGATCGGCAAATCACTTCCGCTGAAGTTCGTTCGCGGCGGTTCCATTCAAGAAAGCCACATCGTGGTTGCGGAACGCCCTCACGCAGGCGAATGACATGGCTTTCACGGGATTTGGCGAAATCACAGAGAAACTGCGCCGCTCCACCGTCTTGATCCACGTGGGTAACCGGTCCGCTGGCTCCGGTGTAATCTGGTCGAGCGATGGCACAATTCTCACCAACGCTCACGTCGCGCGCGGTAGGCAGCTCAGCGTTCGGCTTTGGGATGGTCGTGAGTTTCACGCCACGGTCGCGTCTCGTGATCCTCGCCGAGACCTCGCCTCACTTCACATCCACGCAACGAACCTCCCATCAGTTTTCGTTGCCGACTCAGCGCAGGTCCGACCTGGCGAACTTGCGATTGCCATCGGCAATCCCATGGGTTTTGTGGGAGCACTCACAACCGGGGTGGTTCACGCGATTGGCCCAGTTCGTGGATTGGGCCCGCAATTTTGGGTGCAAGCAGATGTTCGGTTAGCGCCTGGCAATTCAGGAGGCCCACTTGCGGACGCGCACGGCCGACTGATCGGAATCAATACCATGGTTGCAGGCCGCCTGGCATTAGCGATTCCGAGTAATGTGGTTCGAGATTTTCTGTCCGCAGCTCCGCCCGACGCTTGGCTTGGTGTGACCGTTCGTCCCGTTCGCATTCCCCGATCCACTGTGGCTGACGGTTTTGGTCTGGTGCTCCTCGAAGTGGAATCGCATAGCGCGGCTTCCTACGCGTCTCTTTTACCAGGCGACATCTTGCTGGGCACCGAGGATAAAGTATTCACTTCGCTTGACGATCTCTCGAAAATATTGGAAGGCAGGGGTGCGCGCAAGCTACGTCTTAGATTTCTGCGGGGAGATTACTCGCGTGTTCGGCGCGTCACCGTTCGGCTGGGTGACCACAACACGTTAAGGAGCGTTGCGGCAGCGTGATTCGGGTGTTTATTGTCGCCGCTTCGCCTCTGTCTCGGGCGAATCTAAAGAGTCTGCTCAGGGCGCGGAAAGTGGAAGTAGTTGGCAGCGGCCCAAACCTTGAATCGCTCTGGGATCAGCCACCAGAGGTTGAAGCAGACATCGTTTTAATTGATGCATCCGGCGATTACTTCGAAGAAATGATGAATTCTCTAAACCAATCGCAACTTAGTTCTGAAGCTGCCGTCGTGGTTCTTTCGGACCGTTCTGAGCCTGGGCGGCTCGCCGAAGCGTTGCGAGCAGGCGTCCGAGGTATATTGCGCAGCGACGCATCACCGGACCAAATCGTTGCTGGCCTCAAAGCCACAGCAGCGGGTCTTATGGTCTTCCATCCTGCCGAAGTTGACGCCATGTTTCCAGCAGCAGAGGCGGCATCAGGTACACTCGCAGAACTCATTGAGCCGCTTACGCCTCGCGAGAGCGAAGTCCTTCAAATGCTGGCGAGCGGCTTGGCGAACAAGGAGATCGCAACACGCCTTGCGATCTCTGACCACACTGTGAAATTTCACGTGGCGTCGATTCTCGGCAAGCTGGGCGCTGCGAGTCGCACAGAAGCTGTCACCCTCGGAATCCGTCGCGGTCTCGTTCTTCTATAACGTAACGCTGCGTTCTGAAAACAATATCTCGATCTCACGACGCATCGCCTATTTGTCCCCGCAGGTGGGTTGCCAAAAACCCGGACCTCAAATTCTCACTCGTTGCAGGAACCTGCGCCGGAATCGTGAAATGTCTTGCCCGCCTCCGGAATAAACTCCCATTCGTATCCACCCGGATGGAGAGTCATTTTCAGAACACCGAAGGTGTCAGCATTCCGAACCTCACTTGTCGGCAGCGGAGCAGCAAAAGGGCGATGGTTTCTTCCGCCTGTCCCAGCGACAAATTCCCGAATTCCCCGAGTTGGGTCAGGCTTGCCATCTGGATCCTGCGGCGCGAATCGCTCGTAGTCGTGATCGTGTCCGTTGACCACAACGGTCGCCTTTTTTCTGTATAAGTCCATCCAGAATGCTTTCATCTCAGGATCGTTCCCATGCTTTGCCCCTGAACTAAAAAGCGGTTTGTGCCAGTAAGCTAAAATGCAACGAGAAGGGTACGCGTCGAGATCCGAACTCAACCACTTCTCCTCCCGCGAACCTTGTTGGCATCCTCCTACCTCAAAGCATTCGCTGTTGAGAACAATGATGTGCCACGTCCCTAATTCGTAGCTGTAGTAGCCCTGCCCGGGATCACCCGCATTCGTTCCAAAATAGCGGAAGTACGGCGTTGCGATGTAGGAATAAAATTCATGATTCCCAACCGCTGGGCGCGTTCGGTCTTTGTGGCGTCCCCACGTAGGTTGATAGCAATTCCTGAACTCCTCGACGGTACCCCTTTCATATGCGTTGTCGCCTGCGGTGAACACCACGCCTGGAATCGAATCGAGGAGCTTCGCCGTAGCCTCAGCGCCTGACAAATCCTGGCAAGAGGCGATGTCACCAGCTCCGACCAGAATCGGATCTTGACCCGCCGGGACAGAGAGAGATTTGCGCGACCCTGCCGGCGAAGCCTCTCCTGCTTGTTTTTGTGCGCCTTTCTGGCATCCACCCACCACGCTCGAAATCAGAAACAGGAAGCCGATTGCACCTCGAGCGAGAAAACTACGACTTGCAAAAACGATCGCCACGTTGCTCACCTTCGAACTAAGCCCGTCTATTCAATCTGAAAAACAAATGAGTTAGGAAGTCACGGCTCGCTCAGGTTCGCGTGTAGTTGCCATGCAGCTATTTTTGAGACAAGGCGAGTTTAGTTGGCCTCAGCATGGTGTTGAAAGTCAAAGTTTTGCTGCACTCGGTATATCCCAGTTATTCATTAGCAGTGAACCACTTCTGAAAGAACGGCGGCTCTTGTGCCGAACTATCGTAGTATATGGTTCTCTCCAGGCAGCGTTCCTAGGATTCAGCGCACTGAGTGTCACTTCTCGTGACAGGGAGCACAATTGTGAACACGCGTTCGGTTTTCTCCAACATCGAACATGCAACGAAAATGCAGGTCCTCTCGTTCCAAAGTTATACGCTGCTCACTCTTCAGTCGGTGAAGGACATCTTCACTACGACCCGCTACACCGGCGACATGATTGTCCAGATGGACCAAATCGGAGTGGGTTCATTGCTGATCGTAATCGTCGCCCTCGTTTGCGTCGGCGGGGTAGTTGTTCTGAATTCCTCATCGCAATTTAGCCGCTTCGGCGCAACAGCTCTTACGGGCGACGCAGTCTCGCTTGCTCTCCTCCGCGAACTCGGTCCCGTGTTCACATCGCTTTTGGTGGCGGGCCGGAACGCGACCGGAATGGCTTCCGAGCTCGGGTCCATGGTCGTTACAGAGCAAGTGGACGCGATGCGCGGACTCGGCATTGACCCAATCCGCAAACTTATGACCCCTCGATTGCTCGCGATGGTGCTGGTGCTCCCCCTACTCGTGGCAGTGGGGGATTGCGCGGGGCTGCTCGGCGGATTTGTGGTAGCAACCATCACGCTCCATCTCAGCGCAGAACAGTTCTGGACACGCGCTGTTCATGCGCTGGTTTTTGGAGATCTTGTGATGGGGTTCGCAAAACCAGTTATTTTCGGATTCATCATTGCAAGCGTGGGTTGTCATGAGGGATTTCGAGTGAAAGGGGGGACCGCGGGCGTAGGCCGCGCCACGATTACGGCATTCGTGGTTTCCTCCGTCGTTGTTCTAGTTGTTGATCTGTTCGTAACACGGTTTCTGCTGTACGCGTTCAATTTGTGAGAACTACTTCATTTAAGAATTGCGGCAGCCAGTGAATCTTCCCGCATTGACGCCGTATTGACACCCGCCTCCTGCATTCCTATACTTGCTCCCCCACGCCCACTTCCTTTCAGGGGGACTTCGATGTTTAAGCTTTTTCTGGCCGCTTCCCTAATCGCCGCTTCAGCAACTGTTAGCTTTGCGCAAGATCCTGGGAAAATTCATCAACCAAAACTTACTCCTCAACAGAGCGGCACCACGCAACTCCTGATTTCGGTGAGTCCAGTGAACTCCCGCGTGGTTTGGGCAGCCGGAACTGGTGGTACCTACGTGGTGACGACCGACGGCGGCCAGACATGGAAAGCCGCTGTTGTACCGGGAGCCGAAGCCCTTGAGTTCCGCGATGTGTTTGGAGTGAGCGACAAGATTGCCTACCTGATGTCGATTGGAAACAACACGACCGATTTTCATATCTACAAAACCGTCGACGGTGGCGCGACCTGGAAGATCGAGTTCACCAATCAAACCCCGGGTGCGTTTTATGATTGTTTCGCTTTCTGGACCCCGAGCCGGGGCGTCGCGCACAGCGACTCGGTGAACGGAGTATTTCCCGATATTCGTACAACGGATGGGATGACCTGGCAATCGATCGCCGGCAATATGCCTCCAGCTTTGACTGGGGAAGCATCGTTTGCGGCAAGTGGAACCTGCATCACCACACAAGGTTCGAGCAATGCTTGGATTGCCACAGGCGGTGCCTCAGCTGCACGCATCCTAGCCACGCGCGACGGAGGCAACAGCTGGAACGCGTATGACACGCCACTGGTGAGCTCTCCGAGTGCAGGTGCAGTGTCTGTGGCCTTCCGCGATTCGCGGAATGGGATCGTCGGTGGCGGCGATCTGGCTTCCAACACTGCAGCCGACACGGCAACCTCGAACGACGGCGGCAAGACGTGGACTCTAACGAACAAGCCACCTGTGCAAGGTGCGATTTTCTGCCTGGCCTACGTCCGCGGCGCTCGCAATAACGAAGATGACGGCAATGGGCGCGGAGAGGGCAATGAGATCGGTCATCAAAACGACCGCACCGTTGTAATCACTACCGAGACGGAGCCCAACTTCACCTCCGGTGAAGCAGCTTGGACTCCGGATGAAGGGCGCACCTGGAACGTGCTGCCCGATGTCAGCGGCTTCTGGGCTGTCGCTTTTGCCGATAAGCACGATGGTTGGTTTGTTGGCAACAACGGCCAAATATTGAAGATTAGTTTCTAGCGCAGGCTGTAGGGAACAGACCGTTCAGCTATTTCAACTCGATCGCAATTGCCTCATACGGGAAGTCGCTTAGGTTTTCTGGTTGCCGCTCGGCTGCTGGCAATAAGTGAACCTGTCCGGCTTTGGAGTGGATGTTTTCCGTTCTTCCGTCTGGATAAGTGACGAGGAGATGAGCGATTGTGAGGTTTATCTCGAGCAGAGAAGGCTGTTCCTGCATCACCGATTTCTCGTGAGGTCCGAACCTGACGCGGAGCACCCGCACCTTATCGTTTTCGAACTCAACTTTATAATGGTCAGGATCGACTTTGACCGGATCTAGAGTTTGAGGCTGCATCTTCAAGGCTGTGGACATATTTCCTTTCGACGGTACCCTATTGGCGCAGGACTCCGGAAGCAGCTTAGGTTCAGCCGCTTCGCTGGCTATTCCGTCAAGAAATAGTGTCTCTGAAAGGCAGAGCGTTTCAGGTAATTTTCAATGAGTGGTTCCGTCCCGGGGGCTTTCAAGATTCAGAGGGACTTACCAAATTTCCGGCTCTAGTTTTCAATCCTGAGTGCTCGTCGCCGCCTTCGATTTACTTCGACGACGTTTCGACTTCGTAGACTTTTTCGCAGGGTGTTTCGTTTTAAGGCGTTCGTTTTCGGCTTTCAACTCAGTATTTTCCTTCGTCAGGACATCGATGCGATTTCCCAAGTCACCAGCATCCTTCTGCAATTGCAATACCTGAGCTTTTAGTTGTTCGTTCTCCTGACGGGCTTTCGTATCCTGGCAAGCCGCCAACGACAAGCCCAGCGTCACCGCGAGCGCGAAACCGCCTAAAATGTTTCTACTCAATGGACCCTCCTAAATCACTGTGAGCCGACCCTTGGGTTTGCTGACTTTCCAGAGAGAACCGTGGCTTTCCGGATAAATTGCTTTGCCACCCCCTTGAGGTTAGCCTGTCGAAAGGGATTCGGCTACGGTGAATTGCGAAAAATGCGGGAAGTGCGGTGCAGAACTCGTGGCCAAGCCTGTACCCGGCGCGAAGCAATTTCCGCGCAGGCTCGAGTGCCCCGAGCACGGTTGGCAACAGGAAAAGCTGCGGCCGATACGTATGAGGTTTCACAAAGATCGTCCCAACTGGTAAGGAAGATGGTTCCTTGATTGTGACCTTCGCTGGGCCGCCCATTTACTTTCGCAAAT
>Ga0209380_10000964_pt1 | contig 20020 bp, 13 predicted proteins | sample HubBroMetageWFT6_FD_188347 | JGI IMG/M metagenome (GOLD analysis project Ga0209380, IMG submission 188347) | Warmed and freeze-thawed soil microbial communities from the Hubbard Brook experimental Forest, New Hampshire - Hubbard Brook CCASE Soil... | ecosystem: Environmental > Terrestrial >...
GGGCCCTTTGACCGATACAGACTCGATCACGTCCGGATAAAGCGTGCCCTGCACCAGGAATTTGACCGGGAGCCCCTGCCATGAGGCTGCTAGCTTTCGTGCTTCTTCAACAAACACATTGATGAACTCGCCGCCGATACGCTTGCGCTTTTCTTCCGGATCGGTAATTCGCTTCAAGCGCCCCAGAAAACGTTCCGAGGCATCCACGCCAATCACGTTGAGTCCCAGGCGTGCACGCAGAAGTTCTAGCGTGTCGCGGAATTCATCCCGCCGCAGAAGTCCCGTGTCGACAAAGACGTTTGTAAGACGATCGCCAATGGCGCGATGCACCAACGCAGCGGCGACCGCAGAATCCACTCCTCCGCTCAGAGCGCAAATCGCCCGAGCACCTTCCGCCTGCTTGCGAATCGTGTCGACCATGGAGGCGATGAATCCCGCTCGATCCCAGTTCTGCTTTGCGCCGCACACCTGAAAAACGAAATTGCTCAGGATTTCCGTGCCGCGTTCGGTGTGATTCACTTCGGGATGAAATTCAAGGCCGTAAAATCTTTTTCCAGCGTGCTCCACAGCGCCGATAGCGTTGTCAGTGCGCCCGGTTACGCTAAAACCTTCCGGCAATCCAACCACATGGTCCCCGTGGCTATTCCAAATTTTGAACTGCCCAGGAAAGTTCGAGAAAAGCTTGGAGCCATCTTCGATATCCAATTGAGCGGGGCCGTACTCTCTGCGCTCGGCTCTTTCCACCCTTCCGCCGAGCGTGTGCGTAAGCCAGTGCATGCCATAGCAAATCCCGAGCACAGGAATATCCAGTTGCAACACCTTCGGATCGCACACAGGGGCAGTAGCGTCGTAAACCGAACTGGGCCCGCCAGACAACACGATACCCGCGGGTTCCAGCGCGCGGATTTCTTCGATCGACGCAGTACATGGAAGGATAGCTGAAAATACTTGCTGCTCGCGGATGCGGCGCGCAATCAATTGCGTATATTGACCGCCGAAATCGAGGACCACGATTCCGTGTCGTGTGCTCACCGTGCCTCCCGCTGCTTGGTCGTCGTTCCCTAGTTTGGCTGGAACCGCCCGGCTGTTTGGCGTCATCAACCTCTCCGGATTATCTTAAAACGATATTCACCAGCTTCTTCGGCACCACCACCGTTTTCACGATTTCTTTTCCATCGATCAAAACCGAGATGCGCGGGTCCTTGAGCGCGTGTGCGATAGTTTCATCGCCGCCGAAAGCATCGTCCACCAGAATCTTCCCGCGCAGGCGACCGTTAATTTGGATTATTACCTCCACTTGCTCCTCGCGCGTTAGATCTTCGCGGTATGCCGGCCATTTCACGCTCAAAAGATCCGTCGGGTGTCCCAACTTTTCCCAAAGTTCTTCGGCAATATGTGGCGCGATAGGAGAAAGCATGAGCAATAGAATTTCAAGCACGCTCTTCAGAATGACGGGCGAAACTTCCACATCGAGCGGCTCCTGACCTTGCAACTCATTGAGCAGCTCCATAATCAGCGCGACCGACGAATTAAAATGCCAGCGAACTTCAAAATCGTTTGTAACGCGCTTCAGCGTCTTATGCGCTTTGCGGACCAATGTTTTCTCTTTCGCCGTAGCGGTGGCGAAATCTGTTTGCGCGGCTGGATCGGTTCGCACGTCTCGCAAACGATCCGCATGTTTGACGACCAGCCGATAAACTTTGTTCAGAAAGCGCGAGCAGCCTTCGATTCCCTGCTCGCTCCATTCCAAATCGCGCTCGGGGGGCGCCGCGAACAATGTGTACATACGCGCCGTGTCGCAACCATATTTTTCGGCCATTTCGAGCGCGCCTACCACGTTGCCTTTTGATTTCGACATCACCGCGCCGTCTTTATGCACCATGCCCTGCGAAAATAATCTCTTTACTGGTTCCGTTTCGTTGACCATTCCGAGGTCGTGCATCACTTTGCAGAAAAATCGCGAATAAATAAGATGCAGGATGGCGTGTTCAATGCCGCCGATGTACTGATCGATTTGAAACCAGTACTCCGCTTTTGCTTTCTCAAACGGGGCGCGATCGTTGTGCGGATCCGTGAAGCGATAAAAATACCAGGAAGAATCGACGAAGGTGTCCATCGTATCGGTCTCGCGACGAGCGGGCCCCCCGCACTTTGGACATGTAGCGTTCACAAATTCCGGCACTAACGCGAGCGGGGATTGCCCTTCTCCCGTGAGCTTTACATTTTCAGGGAGGCGGACAGGAAGTTGGTCATCCGGAACAGCCAGGATCCCATCCATGTCGCAGTACACCACCGGGATCGGCGTGCCCCAATAACGCTGGCGTGAAATGCCCCAATCTTTCAATCGATACGTAGTTTCGGAGTCGCCAAAACCCTTCGCCTTGGCGTCCGCCGACATTTTCTGGATGGCTTCATCAGACGTGAGACCCGTGTAGGCGCCCGAATCCACCAACGTGCCGTGCTCGGTGTACGCTTCGCTCATGCGGTCCAGGCGCAAGGGGGCCGCATTCAGCGGCTGCACCACAATCTTCACTGGCAAATGATATTTCTCAGCGAACTCGTAATCGCGCTGGTCGTGGCCGGGCACGCACATCACCGCGCCGGTTCCATAATCCGCCAGCACGAAATTCGCAACCCATATCGGGATATTGCCGCCGGAAAACGGATTCACGGCAAAACGTCCGGTGAAGAAGCCTTCTTTTTCCGCCGTGGCGATATCGACGGCGCGCATGCTTTTCTGGCGCATGGCTTTCAACTGCGATTCAATTGCACCGCGTCCCGGCACGCCTTCAAGCAAACTTTCCAGCAGCGGATGGTTTGCCGAAAGCACAATCGCAGAAGCGCCGAAGATCGTATCGACGCGAGTGGTGAATACTTCGAGCGAACGCCCCGGCATCTGCGAGATGTCGAATTTCACACGCGTACCGTGGGATTTCCCGATCCAGTTGCGCTGCTGCACTAGCACGCGTTCTGGCCAGCCACCTGCTAGTTCGATCGTTCCATCGAGTAGAGAATCTGAATAGTGCGTGATTCGCAGAAACCACTGCTCCACATCTTTCGGCTCAACAATCGTGTTTTCGTGCCGCCAGCAGCAACCGTTCACCACCTGCTCGTTCGCGAGAACCGTTGCGCATTGCGGGCACCAATTCACGCGGCTGCGTTTGCGGTAGGCCAGGCCCTTTTCCAGCATGCGCAGAAAAAACCACTGGTTCCAGCGGTAGTACTCCGGCTCGCACGACGAAATCTCGCGTTGCCAGTCGTATCCGAACCCGAACCGCTCGCAGACCGCCTTCATCTGCGCAATGTTGGCGTTAGTCCATTCGCGCGGCGGCGTTCCACTCTTAATCGCGGCATTCTCCGCCGGCAAGCCAAACGAATCCCAGCCCATGGGATGAAGCACGTTCAATCCGCACATGCGCTTGTAGCGCGCAACCGCGTCGCCAATCGTGTAGTTGCGCATGTGGCCCATGTGCAAGGTTCCGGAAGGATATGGCCACATCTCCAGGACGTAATATTTCGGGCGCGCAGGATCTTCTAGCGCGTGGAACGCATTCTTTTCTGCCCACACTTTTTGCCACTTCGTTTCGACCTGGCGCGGATCGTAGTCGAACAAGTTCACTTCCCTCGCGACTTTCGCCGTGCACTCGCACGTGGACTCGATTTCACCGCCGTTTTTCTTCTACTCACATTCCCGTGCGCGCGGACTTTGCTTTTCTTCTTTCGACGCGGCTTCATCCCGTCGCGCGCACCATTGACAGGAATTACCACTCCCCTCAGCTTCCACAACGCCGCGACGTTTCTGCGGTCGTCTCCCGGCTTGTCGATGGGCGTCTCCAGAATGAAGGCGCGTCCCGCAAGCTGTGGATGATTCAAAATCCTGCCAAATGATTCCAAGCCGATTCTGCCTTTTCCAATATGTTCGTGGCGATCTACGCGCGAGCCGAGATGCGTTTTCGAATCGTTCACGTGAACCACGCGAACGCGTTCTAGACCGATCGTGCTGTCAATCGCCTGCAAAGTTCTGTCCAGACCTTCCGCGGTGCGTATATCCCATCCCGCTGCGAAAGTGTGCGCGGTGTCGATGCAAACGCCCAGCGGCAAGTCCGACGCATCCAGCACAGCTCGCAATTCTTCAAACTTCGATCCCATCGAGGTTCCCTGTCCAGCCGTGTTTTCCAGCAGGATTTCCAACCCATCGAGTTTCAGGCCGCGGGTGGCTTGCTTCAGTCCGTTTGCGATCGAGGCGACCGCCGCGTCCGCTCCGCTTTCCATGCAACAACCGGGATGCGCCACCAGAAAATCCGCCCCCAGCGCGAGCGCGCGAACGATTTCCTGATGAAACGCTTGCACCGAGCGCGTTCGCAGCACCGGATTCGGCGAGGCAAGGTTAATCAAATAATTGTCGTGAATCACCAGTGGACCAAGCCCCAGCGCTTTGCGCCGCTCGCGAAACCGCGTGGCGTCCGCTTCGGAAATCCTGGAAGGCCCGCGCACCCACATTCGCGGGCTAGATGAAAATATCTGAAGCGCGTTGGCGCCCAGAGCGTGCGCTATTTCCAGCGCTCCGGAAAGATCTCCGGCAATAGATGTATGGATTCCAATTCGGGTGCTGCCGTTTTTCCAGGCAGGGATTTCAGGCGGAGGCGGTGCTTCGGGGCGATATTCGTCAGCGGCGTCGAAAGTTAGATTGATACCGTGATTTTCTTCCGTCATTACCTCTGAGTGTCCGGGAGCCAGGGAGGCCGCAGATTCGCGTATTGCACACACAGCCGCATCACATGCATCTGCTTAAACAATGATTCTAACGGAAAGCCGCGCTTTCCGCAAACGCTCTCACCGCGCGCGGAAAATCACAAATTCGCGGCAAAGCGTCCAAAATGGGCAAGCATTTTTAGTTGTTTAGGGAGTGCGCTAAGACAAAGCTGCCGCTGAACTTGCGCCGTAAAAACTAAACCAAGGCTTAGCTGCCGAAAGCTTCGAATTCACGTTGTTAATGTTTTTCACGCCCTGATTTTGCAGCCAGTCTTCCAACGCTTTTGCGCCCTGTTTTGCGTAAACTGGAATTCCTTCCTTCCATGTGGCCCGGCCGCACAGCACGCCCGAAAAATTCACGTCAGATTCAGCCGCAAGCTCGAGTGTTTCGGCAAAAACATCGTTGTTCACGCCAGCGGACAGATAGATGAACGGCTTCTTGGCAGCCGCGGCAGCCTTGCGGAAATGTTCTTTGGCCTGGTCGCGCGTGTAAACCGACTCGCCTTTACAAGCTTGGGAGCCGGCAACGAACGCCATATTCACCGGAACCTCTACCTTCAACACGTCAACGGCGTATTGCGGCTTGGAAAATTCCTCCATGCTACGCGTAACAATCTCCGGCTTTTTGCGCGCGAACGCCGCGCCTTTCTCGTCCCCGTTTTCCTCGTAACCTACGAACTCCAGAAAGAACGGCACGTCCGCCGCCGTGCACTCCCCTCCGATGCGCTCAACCCAAGCGTGCTTAATATCGTTTATCTCGAACGAATCGAATGGCGTGTAATACAGAAGAATCTTGATGCAATCGGCCCCCGCAGCCACCAAACGGCGCACGGACCAAATATCGAGCAGGTCAGGAAGCCGGCCAGGACGCGTGTTGTCATACCCGCTGTTTTCGTACGCCAGCAGCAAACCGGCATTCGGAGCGCGCACTTTCGCCGCAGGAAGCCCATATTCGGGATCCAGCAGAATTGCGCTAGCATGAGGTGTTAACACCTTCACGACGGTGGTCTTGAATTCTTCCAGCATCTGCGCTGTCACGTCTTTCTTATCGATTCCCTTTTCTTTGGCGATGGCGCTCTTGAGCGAGCCGCGCTGGTCCATCGCCGCCGCGGCGATTACGCCGCGCGCGTCCGAGACCGCTTTCATGCCTTTCTGTTTGCCCGGTGTGATTTTCATCGAACTTGCCTCCAGAAGATTGCCAGTAAAAGAATGACCGCGCATTTTAACACGGGACTTGCGGCGTTTGGGAGAGACTGCAACTGGCTGGTGCTCTTGAACAACTCTTACGCCGCGGCCTTACAAGTAAACCACATGATGTTGAGCCGATTCTATGCTAGCTTGCCGGGAGAGCTTATCTACGAAGCTCGGCCCATAGGCTGCAAGCCATGGCAAGGGCGAAAGAGTGCGCTCCTGCAACGCTCGATGGGGATACAGCGAATCAAGCAATATCCGTTCGTATCGATCGAGCACGCCTATCCGCAAATTCTCGGCCCGGGCCGCTTTCCCTTTCAACTTCGCAAATTGATGGAGCATTTTGCTTTCCGCAGAATCCAGCGCGCCAACCAACGTGCGGTCCAGCCGCGTGAGTGGAGCTTGATAGCTTTTCAACAGCTTCCGCAGCGTTTTTTCCCCGGCATCGAAACGACTTGCCAGAGCGCGGGGCAGAGCTTTCTGCTCCATGCGTGCCCGCAAATGCTGATGCCCGCGGAAAACGTCGGAAATGTCCAGGCCAAATTTTGTAAGCAAGCGCGCAACGAACGGTTCAATGATCGTAAATCCAGCTCGCGACAAGATCGCCGGCATCCGCCCGAGAAGCTTGTCGTAAACCACCTGCGCCTGCGCCATGTAGGCGATCTCGGCGGCGCCGCCGATGTACGCGGCGGTCGGTAGAAGCGTGTCCTGAACGATGGGCCGCAACAGGACGTTAGGCGTGAAAAGCTCGGGAGTTTTCTTGATCGCCGCTTGCAATTCCGCCAAGCTAAACGAAGCGCGACCGGCCGTAAATTTGCCGTTGCGCACACGAAGCGGCTGGCGGCGCCCGTCCACGTTGTAGAAAAGCAGAGTGGACTCCTCAGTGACTTTCACTTGCGCGTGATATCCAGCCTTATCCAGCTCTTTCGACCGCGCAATCAGCGAAGTTCGCAACGCTTCAGCCTCATCCAGCGCGCGCCAGTAAACGCCCGCAGCTAGTCGGTGGAATCGCGGATCGAGCGGATCCAGAAAAATAATTCCTCGCCCTGCCATAAGCCGCGCCATCAATTTTCCGAACGCAGAGCCGTAGGTTTCTTCGCGCGTATAGGACTCGCGAAGAGCCTCCGCAATCTCTTTTCCGAACGATCCTTCCAGACTTCCAACCGCCTTGGCCACCAGCGCGGTGACAGGCGCCCCAAGCTTGATTTCGCCCACGTGACGGCCAGCATCCGATTCACGCTCACCCAATTCAAATTCAGCGAGGCCCTTTTTTGAATTCCACGCAACGTGATTGATTTCAGCGAAATCATGATCTTCCGTCGCGAGCCAAAAGACCGGCACGCTATCGACGCCAGCTTTGGTTATTTCCTCCGCATATCGAACTACGCTTATGGCCTTGTAAAGGCTGTACGCCGGGCCGGCGAAAAGTCCGACTTGTTGCCCTGTGACGATAGCCGCCGCGCCCTTGGCCAGCCGTTCAAGATTCCGTACGGTATCCGGACCTGTCCCGAATGCTTCGTTCTGCTCGCGCAGAATCTCCACGACCTCTCGCCGGACTTTTTCATCGAGCTCGATCTTGCGCCGTGCCGCGAGCACGCCCGCCACACTCGGCGGCTCTCCGTAGTAGGCCGCTACTTTGTCAAAATTCTCTGCAAAGGTGGAAAATAGCTTGGTCGGATGCGGAATTTTGCTAAAGGGAAGACAGTGAGACTCCATGGAAGCATTCATGATACACGCGCAAAATGTGCGCAGCAATGCAAGTGGGACGCGCCGCAACCCGCAACGTTAGCAGAGCAGAAGGAATTCTTGCGCGTATCGAACGCACCGCGAACAGAGCAACAGATAGAAGTATCCACTGTTTTCTTCATGCCAGCAGGGGCCACTACAATTGATGCGCGGTCTGAGCCGTAAGATTCGACAGCATAGTATCTATTTCAGACCGCTCGGAGGCATCCAAGGGTAGGAGCGGACTTCGCGGTGCGCCGCCGTAATATCCGATTCGATCCAGTGCATATTTCAAACCAGCGATGCCAAATTGCGGACCAAACAACTTAGCCGGCGCCATTAGCTTTTGCGCCAGCGAATGGGCCTTCGTCCGTTCACCAGCGCGCGACGCTTCGTAAATCTCAACACACAATTCTGGAAACGCGCAAGCTACCGCCAGAATCGCTCCCCCTGCGCCTTTTTCGAGCGATTCGTACAGAGTGGACGCTGAACCAACCAGCGTCTGGAACTCTTTCGGCGCGGCAGCGATAATTTCGGCAACTCCCTGCGCATTCCCCGAACTATCTTTCATCCCAATAATGTTCGGATGTTTCGAAAGGCGCGCGACTAAAGGCGCCTCGACGGTCACATGCGTAAAGACAGGAACTGAATATACGAGAATTGGAATCCGCGCTGCGTCCGCCACACGCAGGTAGTGTTCCGCGAGCGCACTTTCTGTCATGGCTGGCTTATAAAAACTAGGCGTTCGCACCAATGCCACAGCGTAGCCGAACGACGCAGCGCGGTTCGTGCGCTCAATCGTTTCTGCTGTTGATTCAGCGCCCGTGCCTGCAATAAGAATTTTCTCCGGCGCGGCAACATCTCGCGCAGTTTCCCATACGCGGTAAACCTCTTCCCATTTCAGCAGCACCGACTCGCTCGTGGACCCGTTGAGGGCATATCCGGCAAGCCCCGTCTTATTGTAACGAGCGATGTTTTCGCGCAGCTTCGACAGCGCCACCGCGCCATCGGGCGCGAAAGGCGTCGTTAAAGGAGGAAATATTCCCTGAAGTTTCACCAGGGTATTTTATCTCAACGAGCGAGTTTTAACTTGCCGAGTTCACAAAAAGAAGGGATGCGCACTTAGGAGCGTTCTGCTGCCGCCGCGCTTTTGTGACAGAGTAAGTCCTGCAACGCTCCCACCTCGGCCGCATGCCCGGCCATGGCGCGAATTCCTCGCGCTGCGGCGCTCGCAGCCGAAAGAGTAGTGATGCACGCGATGTTGTACCGAATCGCGGCGCGACGAATCGACTTTTCATCCCAGAAGGATTCGCGCCCCAGCGGAGTGTTGATCACCAAATCCACTTTGCCCGTTTTGATCAAGTCCACGATATTCGGCCGGCCTTCATTTACTTTGAAAACGGTCTCCACTTCGATGCCCGCGCTCGCGAGTGCCGCCGCGGTGCCGCGCGTTGCGACAACTTTCAGTCCCGCAGCCAGAAGATCCTGCACCACAAACGCCAAGTGCCGTTTGTCGTGATCGTTCACGCTCAAGAACACAGTGCCTTGCAGCGGCAAACGCTGTCCCGCAGCAAGCTGCGCTTTCGCAAACGCCAGCCCAAATGTGGACGCGATTCCCATCACCTCGCCCGTCGAACGCATTTCCGGCCCCAGAATTGTGTCCACGCCGCGGAATTTGTTGAACGGAAACACCGGCGATTTCACCGCGTAGAAGTTCCCGGCTGCGAGTTCCTTCACCCCCTTCGTTTCGATGCACGGCAGGTTCAGCTCGCGCAGCTTGCGTCCCGTCATCAGCCGCGCAGCCACTTTAGCCAGCGGCACGCCAGTGGCTTTACTCACGTACGGCACGGTGCGCGAAGCACGCGGATTCACTTCCAACACATACACCTTGTCGCGTTGAATCGCATACTGCACGTTCATCAAGCCCACTACATTCAACGCACGTGCCAGACGCGCCGTGTAATCGCGAATGCGTTCCAGAATCGCAGGCTTCAGCGTCACCGCCGGAAGCACGCACGAAGAATCGCCCGAGTGAATCCCCGCTTCCTCGATGTGTTCCATGACCGCCGCAATTACAACATCTTCGCCGTCGGCCAGCGCATCCACATCCACTTCGGTGGCGTCTTCCAGGAACTGATCGATCAAGATCGGCCGCTTTGGATCGGAGGCAGTGCCAATCAGCGCGGCTTGCGCAACATATTCCTCCACCGTCTTCAAATCGTACGCAATCACCATCGCGCGCCCGCCCAGCACGTAGCTCGGCCGCACCAGCACCGGCAGCCCAATCTGGTTCGCGACCTTCACCGCTTCCTGCGGCGCCAGCGCCGTTCCCCCTTGCGGCTGAGGAATTTTCAGCTCGTTCAGCAACGCACCGAAGCGCCGGCGGTCTTCAGCGAGATCGATTGACTCAGGATCCGTCCCGATAATCTTCGCTCCATTCTTCTTCAAATCCAGCGCCAGATTCAGTGGCGTTTGTCCGCCGAACTGCACAATCACGCCCTGCGGCTTTTCGCGGTCGATAATCGCGAGAACGTCTTCCAGAGTAAGCGGCTCGAAATAAAGACGGTCCGAAGTATCGTAATCCGTCGAAACCGTTTCCGGATTGCAATTCACCATCACAGTTTCATAGCCATCTTCCTTCAAGGCGAACGCCGCGTGGCAACAGCAGTAGTCGAATTCAATTCCCTGCCCGATCCGGTTCGGCCCGCTCCCTAGAATCACAATCTTCGGCCGGTCAACGGCTGCGGTCTCGTCCTCCTCCTCGTACGTGGAGTAGAGGTAGGGCGTAAAAGATTCAAATTCCGCCGCGCAAGTATCCACGCGCTTGAAAACAGGCCGGACCCCAAGTTCGTTCCGTCGCGCGCGAACTTCGGCCGGCGTTGCGAACCACATCTTCGCCAGTTCCACGTCGCTAGTCCCCGAACGCTTCGCTTCCAGAAGCAGCTCAGCCGAGACTTCCTTTATATCCGCGGTAGCTATCCGGCGATCGATTTCGATAGTTTCCATCATCCGGCGAATAAACCACGGATCGATTTTCGTCAGCGAGCAAACTTCTTCGCAAGACATCCCGCGCCTGAGCGCCTCGAACAACCAGTGAATCCGGTCCGGCCCCGGCACGGTAAGTTTTTCGCGAAGCAGCGCGGTAGAAACTTCGGAAGGCGCGCGCCACGGTGTGTGCGGTTCGAGCGATCGGATGCCCTTCCCCAGCGCCTCTTGAAACGTTCGCCCAATCGCCATCACTTCACCCACCGACTTCATTTGCGTGGAAAGCGTAGTGTCGCTGCCCGGAAATTTCTCGAACTGCCACTTCGGAATTTTCACCACTACGTAATCAATCGTAGGCTCAAAAGAGCATGGCGTTTTCTTGGTGATGTCGTTTGGAATTTCGTCCAGCGTCATGCCCAGGGCCAATTTCGCAGCAATCTTTGCGATGGGAAAACCAGTGGCCTTGCTCGCCAGCGCGGAACTGCGCGACACGCGCGGATTCATCTCAATCACAACCATGCGTCCCGTTTCCGGCTGGATGGCAAACTGAATGTTCGATCCCCCCGTCTCAACTCCCACCTCACGTATAATCGCGGCCGCCGCGTCGCGCATGCGCTGGTATTCCTTGTCGGTGAGCGTCTGCGCCGGAGCGACGGTGATTGAGTCGCCGGTATGAATCCCCATCGGATCCAGATTTTCAATCGAGCAGATCACCACAAAATTGTCACGAACGTCGCGCATCACTTCCAGTTCATACTCTTTCCATCCCAGCGCGGATTCCTCAATCAACGCCTGATGCACCGGACTTGCGTCCAGCGCTCGGGCGATCAAGTCAGCAAACTCTTCGCGATTGTAAGCAATCGATCCGCCGGTCCCTCCCAGCGTGAACGAGGGACGAATCACCACTGGGTAGCCAAGTTCATCGGCCAGACGAACAGCATCCGGGATAGCCTTCACAACCTCCGACGCCGGAACTTCCAGCCCGATCTTGCGGCAAACATTCTTGAACAGGAGACGGTCTTCAGCAATTGTGATCGCATGAAGCGATGCCCCGATCAATTTCACATCGTATTTGTCGAGGATTCTCGCTTCTGCTAACTCAACCGCCAGATTCAATCCCGTCTGCCCTCCGACCGTAGGCAACAGTGCGTCGGGCCGCTCCGCAGAAATAATCGCTTCGAGATATTCCTTCGTCAGCGGCTCAACGTATGTGCGGTCCGCCGTTTCCGGGTCGGTCATGATCGTCGCCGGATTCGAGTTCACTAGCACCACTTCGTAGCCTTCCGACCTTAGCGCCTTGCAAGCCTGCGTACCCGAGTAGTCAAACTCGCAGGCCTGCCCGATCACAATCGGCCCCGAGCCAATAATCAAAATCTTCTTGATGTCAGTCCGTTTCGGCATTATTCCAACAAGCGACTCATCGTGAGGTCTCGTCCATCATCGAAATGAAATCATCGAACAAATAGCGCGCGTCGTGCGGCCCCGGCGATGCTTCCGGATGATATTGCACACTGAAAAGCGGCAGCGAACGATGGCGCATGCCTTCAATCGTGTGGTCATTCAAATTCACGTGCGTAATTTCCACATCGCTCGACGACAGCGACTCCGGCTCCACGCAAAACCCGTGATTCTGCGAAGTGATCTCCACTTTCTTCGTTCGCAAATTCTGTACCGGATGATTCGACCCGTGATGTCCAAATTTCAGCTTGAACGTACGCCCGCCCAGCGCCAGTCCACACAATTGGTGCCCCAAGCAAATCCCAAAAATCGGGACGCGCCCCAACATCTTTCGAATATTCGCCACCGCATAGCCAATTGGTTCAGGATCACCAGGCCCGTTGGACAGAAAAACGCCGTCCGGTTTTAGCGCGAGTACGTCTTCTCCTGGGGTCTGTGCGGGAACTACTGTCACATCGCAGCCATGATCCACAAGCAGGCGCAGAATGTTTTGCTTGATGCCAAAATCATACGCGACAACTTTGTAGCGCGACTTACCCTCAGAAGTTGACGCAGCCTGCGATTTCGCGTCAACCGGACCACCCGAGCCACCAAGCTCGATCGAGCCCCGCGTCCATTCATATTGTTTCGGTGACGTGACGCGGCTAGCGAGTTCAAGTCCCGCCATGGTAGGTAACGCGCGAGCCTCCGCCACAAGCTTCTCGGCGTGCGTGCCGTCGGTCGCCACTACGCCGCGCAACGCTCCCACATCGCGCAAGTGCCGCACCAGTGCGCGCGTATCAATATCCCAAATCACCGGCACACCATGACGTTCCAGATAATCCTGCGCTGATTCCTTCGACCGCCAGTTGGACGCCAGGGCCGAAAATTCCCGCACCACTAGCCCCTCGATATACGGCTTTGCTGATTCTTCGTCGTCAAGATTCGTGCCCACGTTCCCGATATGCGGATACGTCAGGCAGACGATTTGGCCGGAATAACTTGGATCGGTGAAAACTTCCTGATACCCGGTGATACTCGTATTAAAAACGACTTCTCCGCCGCGGCGCGCGCCAGCGCCGGCCGCACGGCCTTTAAATACTCGCCCGTCTTCGAGCGCTAAAATAGCGCGTGCTTCGGGGTCTCGCGTCAGTGGCTCCTCCAAAGTTCATCGCGACGCCGCATTCACTGTTGATGACATCGTTAGCGATCCAAAATGATCCACGGGCCAATAAGCAAATACAGCTTTGCCATAAATGTACGGCCTGCCCACCGGCCCAAATACTCGCGAATCGTTAGAACTATCGCGATGGTCGCCCATGACAAAATAATTGTCCGTTGGAATGGTAATCGGCCCGTAGCTCGAGCCATCCAGATAACTCGGCGGAATATAAATTTCCTTCTGCTCTTTGCCGTTCACGTACAGTCGGCCGCCGCGCAGCTCGATCGTTTCTCCCGGCAAGCCAATCACGCGCTTGATGAACGATTTCGATTTATCCAGCGGATACCAGAACACGACCACATCGCCGCGCTCAATCGGCTCGAACCGGTACACAAATTTGTTTATAAAAATGCGCTCTTGATCGCTCAGCAGCGGCGCCATGCTGGTGCCTTCCACTTTTACCGGTTGGTAGAGGAAAATTATGATGACCAGCGCAAGTCCCAGCGCCACGGCCAAATCACGCGTCCAGCTGCGCAGCTCGCGCCGCAATTGAGGAATGCGCGAGTTGTCGCTTGGAATCGGACTAGGGTTGGATGTATCGAACATTCTTCGCCTAATTATTTATAACATGCCGGGGCCGCGCACTCCAAATTGCAGACATCCGCGTGCGCGTCGAGTAAGACGAAGAAATATGGAACGCGGAGAACGTCCGCCGCCCGCTCAATCGCCAAGCGTAAATCCCAAAATCGCGAGCGCCGCCAATACCGCCGTCTCCGTGCGCAAGATATTCTGTCCCAAGGACACTTCAGCAAATCCAGCAGCTCGCGACGCATCCAACTCCTCATCGGTCCAACCGCCCTCCGGCCCTATCGCCAGGCTCGCAGTCGGTTCCGCATATACGCTCAGCGCATCGCGCATTAATTTCGCGTCGCGCCGCTCCGACAGCACCAGCTTGCAACCCGCGCCTGCCTTAGCAAACGCCTCCTTCGGACGAATCACGTGATGAGCGCCGGCGCCTCGCGTTACGTCTTGGCCGGTTCGCAACACAGGAGGCCGCAACCGCCGCGATTGTTGCGCGGATTCCAACAGAATCTTGTCCCAACGCGCACGCCGTTTGCCCGCAGCCGCCAGCAGAACTTTGTCGCTACGAGCCGCCGCCAACAGAACAATTTCCGTAACGCCCAGCTCCGTTGCTTTCTCCAAACACCATTCCAACCGGTCGAATTTCACTACCGACATCAGGAGTTGGATTTGCAACGCAGGTTGCTGCTGCTCAATTTCTTCCACCAGAATGAATTCGATCTGATTGCCGCCGCGCTTTGACAGCGCCACTTTCTCAATCCGCGCCAGCCAAACCCGTTCACCGTCGCTCAACTCGTAGAGCTCCCCGGGCTCCGCACGCAACACGCGTCCCAAGTGCTCGGCAGCGTCACCGCGCAAAACCGCAGTCTTGGCCCCAAAGTTATCAGTGAAGAAGCGTCGTCGCACGGCGCTATTCTAACGTGAAGTCAGTTCACTTGAAGGATAGAAAATGCGAGAAGAGAAAACGTTACTGATCGGGTGCTTTCCGGTCGACGAAGGACCCCGATCGCTGCAAAAATCGACTATCCGAAAATATCCTTCACTTTCTCAAAGAAGCTCGAAGACCGCTCCGCAGGCTTGTTTTCCACTTTTGACAACACGCCAAGCTGCTCCAACAACTTCCGCTGCTCGCGCGACACCTTGCCCGGAATCACAACTCGTATGCTGATGTAAAGATCGCCCCGTCCCCCATTGGGATTCGGCATCCCTTTGGATCTCTTCCGAAATACCTGCCCCGATTGCGTCCCTTCCGGAACCTCCAAATCTTCTTCCCCCTGCAACGTGGGAACGCGAATCGTCGCCCCCAGCGCAGCTTGCGTTACGCTCACTGGAATCGTGCAATACAGATCCGCGCCGCGCCTTTCGAAAAACGCGTGGTCCTTCACCTCCAGGAAAATATACAGATCGCCCGCCGGACCGCCATTCGTCCCCGGCTCGCCTTGTCCGGTCATTCGTAGACGCGTTCCCGAATCTACACCGGCCGGAATTCCAACTTCCAAAGTTCGTTCGCGCTCGATGCGCCCCTGGCCTCGGCAAGTGACACAAGTGTCGCGAATCACTTTTCCCGCGCCCTGGCACGCCGGGCATGTCCGCGTGATCGAGAAAAATCCCTGCTGATAGGCCAGTTGCCCGTGACCCTTGCAAGTGGTGCAAGTGGACATCGTAGTTCCCGGCTTCGCTCCCGTGCCTTTGCAGGTCTCACAATACTCGTGGCGCAAAACGCGAATCTTCGTGCTCACTCCGGTGGCCGCTTCTTCAAACGTCATGGACATGTCGTAACGCAAATCAGCGCCGCGCTGTCCGCGAGCACGCCCACCACGGCGGCGTCCTCCTCCCAGCACATCCTCGAATCCGAACAGATCGCCGAGAATATCTTGAAATTCTTCAAAGATGCTGGAATTAAACCCGGAATCAAAGCCGCGATTTCCCAATCCGGCCACGCCGTAACGATCGTAAATCGATCGCTTCTGCGGGTCGGAAAGAACCGCGTAAGCTTCGCTTGCTGCGCGAAAATGCACTTCCGCTTCTTCCTTCCTCTCAGGATTTCGGTCAGGATGGTATTGCAAAGCAGCTTTGCGGTACGCGGATTTAATCTGTTCCGCCGAAGCCTCGCGCGTTACGCCCAGAACTTCATAAAAATCACTCGAATTCGTGGCCGCCATCATTTCCTTTTCTATTTCTCGGAAGTTAACAACTCACACAAACAGAAAATCATTTCAAGCGATAGTGATTCGATGCCCCGGCCGCCTTTAAGATTCTTTGGCGGCCGCTACGCGCACCATGGCAGGCCGCAGCACGCGATCGTGAAACATGTAACCCGGCTGCATCTCGCCGATTACGGTGCCTTCCTTCTGATTTGTGCCTTCCACGCTTTCGATAGCGTGATGCAGGTGCGGGTTGAACTGTTCTCCGCTGGCTTCAATGCGCTTCACGCCCTGCTTCGCTAGCAAATCCCATAGTTGCTTCCGGATCAACTCGAAACCCTTGCTATATTCCGAATAAGTCGGATCGTCATGTGCGGCCAAAGCGCGGTCAAATGCATCGAGCACCGGCAGAAGCGCCTCGACAACCAACTCCACGCCGCGATGGCGCTCCTGACGCCCTTCTTTCTCCACACGCTTGCGGTAATTGTCGAAATCCGCCTGCCGCCTTACGAGCGTGTTCTTCAACTCCTCTTTCTCATTCACCAGCTTCTGAATTTCTTCCGACTGTGGGTTTCCATCCGCCTCGAACGCGCGCCCCGCCGCTGCAGCCGCATCGTTCGCAGCCTGTTCCGCGTCCACACGCTTCCCGCCACTCGTTGCCACAAACGGCTTCGGGTTTTCCATTTCGTCCTGATCTTTATGCGATGCCAAGACTTTACCCTCCTTCTTGGCCTTCGGAAAAAAACTGCGCCATGAAAGCTACGGCCGTGATTACGCGTTCGTAATGCATGCGCATGGGCGCGAGAATGCCAAGTGTTCCCTGCACCTGGTCGTTAGATGAATACGACGCCGAAACGAGCGCAAGGTGTTTTCCGCCATTCGAAATTTTATCAAGTCCGAGCTCCACGTGCACGGGCTCCGGCGCTTCAATGCAGCCGCTCAAGAGCGCGATCAGCCGGTCCTTTTCTTCAATCGCTTCCAGCAGCTCGCGCAACTGCGCCTGGTCTGTGAAGTCAGGCGAAGACGCAATCAGCGCCGCGCCATCCACGTAAATCTTACGGTCCGTATTGTCGCCAAGAATACTGGGGTCGCAGAGCATCAACGCATCGTCAGCCATCCGGCTGTACTGCTCGCGTTCGCGGTCCAATTGTTTGCGTAGATCGACCCGCATCGCTTCCAGCGTCCAACCGGTGTAATGGTGATTCAAATAATCAGCGACGTGGTCCAGATCCTCCTGCCGAAACGCGCGCTCCGGACGAATCAGTTTGTCCCGCGCCACCCCTCCTCCGGAAATCAGCACTACCAGCACGCGGCCGTCCGGCAGCAGCAAAAATCGCAAATGCTCCACCACGCTGCGCGCCAGCGGCGGCGAAATAAAAATCCCAAGCCCGCGCGACACAGCCGCAAGCACGTGGCTTGCTCGTTCCATCACTGCTTCAGGCGTCTGCGCCGCTTCCAATTCGCGCCGAATCCACTGTCGATCTTCGGGGCTGGCCGTCGCCTGCGCCGCAACTTGCTCCACGAAGAAACGATACGCTGCCGCGGTCGGGACGCGTCCCGCCGACGTATGCGGCTGGTACAGCAAGCCTTCCTCTTCCAGATCAGCCATCACGTTGCGAACTGTCGCCGGGCTAAGCGGCTCCACATGGCGTCGGGAAATGCTTCGGGAAGACACCGGCTCGCCCGTCTCGATGTACGCGCGCACCACGTCGGTAAGGATCTGCTGATAGCGTTTTTGCTGCAGGATCGTTGGGCTCATGGTTAAAGCAGACTATCGTTGGGCGCGGCGGCTTTTGCCTGCAACCCGTCCTTATATTTTAGTCTAGTCGGTGAACGCAAAGGCGTCAACCGCCGGTCAGCGCGCGTTGCGCGAGGTAGGCACGGGATTCCTGCTTGGATTCGCTGCTTGCGCCCTCGTCCCGCGTGGCATATTGTGTATTGGAATTTTTTTCGCTAAGTTTTATCCGCCGTTCTGGTTTCGTTGAGGGCGAATGTTGCCAAGCTTGTCCACGGTATTGCTTGCGGCGACACTGCTGCTTTTCGCCGGTGGCCCGCGCACCGTCTCCGAACCGCCGTCTGCAGCGCCCAATGCACAAGCGCCGGAGGCCGCCAGCTCGATACTCAACAGTCCGTTTTCCACCCGTGTCGTCGCCTATGCCATCGATGCGAAACTCAACACCACCTCCCATTCCATCGACGCGACCGAAACGCTCGTCTATAAAAATCTCACCGGCCAACCCCAACAAGCCTTCCCTTTCCACCTATATATGAACGCATTTCAGCCTCAATCAACTCTAATGACCGAGGTCCGCATGAGCGGCGCTCGTGGCGTGGGAGCCGATTCAGGCTGGAACGAAAAGAACCACGGCTCGATCACCGTGACCAAACTCGAAGTCGAGGGCGCCGGCGATCTCACCGACAAAATGCAGTTCATTCAGCCCGACGATCACAACACCAACGACCGCACCGTATTTCAAGTCACCTTGCCCAAACCTGTCGCCCCCGGCGCGTCCGTGGAATTCCACATGACTTTCCACGATCAACTTCCCGAAGTTCTCTACCGCACAGGTTACAAACGCGATTTCTATATGATTGGCCAATGGTTCCCCAAAGTCGGGGTGTGGTGGAAAAACGCCTGGAATTGCCATCAGTTCCACGCCGACTCGGAATTTTTCGCCGACTTCGGAACCTTCGATGTCAACCTAACCGTGCCGCAAACCGAAATCCTCGGCGCCGGCGGCGATTTAATTTCCTCCGCTAATAATTCCGACGGCACCAAGTCGGCTAAGTTCCACTCCGAAGACGTTCACGATTTTTCCTGGACCGCGAGCCCCGACTACACCATCGTGGAAGACACCTGGACCGGCAGCGCAGGACCAGTCAAGCTCCACGTCCTAATGTCTCCCGGACACATGAAGTCCGCACCGCGTTACGCGCAAGCCTTGAAAGGCACGCTTGCGTGGTATGACAAGAATATCGGTCCATATCCTTACGACCGCGTCACAGTCGTTGACCCGCCGCACGGCGCCTTCAACGCCGGCGGAATGGAATATCCCACGCTCATCACTGCCGGCACCACTTGGTATATGCCAACGGGTGTTCTCGCGCCCGAGGATGTCGTCAATCACGAATTCGGCCATCAATATTGGTACGGCATGGTCGCCACCAACGAATTCGAAGACGCCTGGCTCGACGAGGGCATCAACAGCTACGTGGAAGCCAAATCCATGGCTGCGCTCTACGGAGAAAACACTTCGATCATTAATTTTCCGTTCGCCACCGCCAGTGAAGCGCAACTCCTGCGCATCGAATACATCTCGATGCCGGACACCGACCCGATCACTCGGTTTTCCTGGAATTTCATCAGTGACAACGCGTATGGCGGCGTAACCTACGGCAAGACCGGCACCGTCCTTCTCACGCTTGAAAAAGTAGTTGGCGAAGACACCATGCTCGCCGCTCTCCACGAATACTTCCTTCGCTACCGCTTCAAGCATCCCACCGGGGAAGATTTCCTGAAGACCATCGAAGACGTCTCGCATCAGGATCTAAAGTGGTATTTCGATCAAGCCGTTTACGGCACCAATATTCTCGACTACGACATTTGGGAGGCCCACTCAGACCGATTGAAGTGGTGGGAAAAAGAAATCTCTCGCAAGAAGACCACTGACGAAATTTATCGCACCTACGTCACCGTGCATCGCAAAGGCGATTTCATCTTTCCCGTCGATGTCGTCGTGAAATTTGAAGATGGTACGACCGCCGCAGAACACTGGGATGGTCGCGATCGCTGGGTTCGCTACACCTACGATCGCAAAACCAAAGTCGCCTCTGCGCAGATCGATCCAGGCAACAAAGTCAGGCTCGACCGCAATTTTTTCAACAACAGCTATATCGTTCAGGAAGACAATCGCGCCACCCATAAGCTCGAAAATATGTGGGTGTTCGCCAGCGAATGGATTTCGCAGTTCCTGGCTTGGGTATCCTAATTGGAAATCGAAGGAGCTAGACGCGTGCCGTCAGCAGTAAGACCCAAGACATT
>Ga0209380_10000965_pt1 | contig 20009 bp, 17 predicted proteins | sample HubBroMetageWFT6_FD_188347 | JGI IMG/M metagenome (GOLD analysis project Ga0209380, IMG submission 188347) | Warmed and freeze-thawed soil microbial communities from the Hubbard Brook experimental Forest, New Hampshire - Hubbard Brook CCASE Soil... | ecosystem: Environmental > Terrestrial >...
TCACATGCGCTAGCGCTGGCCCCATTGCCGCTGCCGCGAGCAGCAGCTTCCCGATCGTTGCAATGGTAGCCCCGGGTGCGTATCCCTCCGTACCGAACACGGCCAGCGTGTCCGACCCGAACGACGGCAACTCGACAGGGGCGGACAAAACTTCCGCCACGGATACGGCGACTGTCAACAATGCCGTGCCCACGGAGTCCTCCTTCTCGCCGAACGTCGGATTGATCGCCGGAGCCACTTCGGCGCAACAGATCACCATAACGGGCGCAGGGTTCAACAGCTCGACGACGGTGACTTTTGGCAGCAACCCGCCGCTGACTGGAACGGTCAACGCGGCCGGCACCTCGCTGACGATTAGCGTGCCGTCCTCCGCCCTAACGACGGCGAATGCCGGTAACTTGACGGTCACGATCACGAACCCCAAGAACCCGACTTCTAACAACGGAGGAGGCCAAACGACATTTTCATTCCCACTCGTAGGCATAACCGGTACGCAGGATGCCTCAACTTCCGGGACGATCACGGTCACCGCAGGCACTCCGGCCATGGTGAGAATCGATTACTTGACCAATCCGGCGAATGTTCCGTTGCCTGCGGCGCTCACGGTTATCTGCGCGGTGCCGCAGTCGCTCACCGGCGCTACTTGCACCGTAAATGGCGGAACGATCGCGGCGGGCGCCACTTCCGGCAGCTCGACGATTACGATCAATGCGATTCCGACCCCCGGGGCAGCGTTAGGATCCTCGCCATCGGCGCCAGGGATGGGTGGGCGAGGGCCATGGTCCACTTCCCTGCTGTGGTCCGTTATAGCCGCCCTGCTAGCCATGCTGGGGGCAGTCCGGCAGCGAGCGCTGCCCTTCCGCCGCATTCCAATGTACCTGACGCTCGGTCTGCTCATGTTGGCTGCGGGAGGACTGGTGGGTTGCACTACGGCGCAAAAGACTCCCACGCCTACCGGTCCGTCCACCCTTACGGTGACAGCGACTACGGCGGATGGGGCCACGGTAACCACAACGGTCAATATAAACATTTCGAATTAAGCCCAGGTAGGCTTGGCGTCGGCGGCATGCTCTCGCGATGCTCGACGAGCCATTATGAAGCACGCAAGAGCAGCGGCTATTTCTGCCGGAACTGCGCGCCCAGGTCGCCCGCCCGGGGGTCTATCTCGCGCGCCGTCAGCCCCAATGCTAGTCAGGCGCCACGCATTAACGGGCGAGTGCTGCCCGGATGCGAGCGAGGTGGTGGTAACTGTGGCGCACGGCATGATCTTCCAGGATGAACTGGCACGTCAACGGCGCATCGCTATTGAGCGATACGGGCGCGGCGCGATCCAGTTCTGCATCGCTAAGAGCACGGATCGCCGCAGCCGCCGCAGCGCTGTTGGACGCTAACAAGGCGAGCGTGGCTTCCTTTGTAACGCGGTCATTCTCTTTCGCGTGGTCGCGGTTCATGGTGTGTACGGCGTCCCAAGTCACGCCGGCGACCGGCTTGCCGGAGGCGAGCAAATGCGCGAGGTGGATCTCAATCGGGTAGACGCTGGCAACATGATGCACCACCACGCCGACTTTGCGTCCGTCATGCGGAATTGACGTTTGCCACTCTGCCTCGGAAAGTGTGGCCGCGAATGCGGCGAGAGCTGTTGCGCCGGCCTCGAGACGCGCGGCAAGGGCCTCAGAACGCTTGTTCATCTTTATTGCCTCCAAGGGCGAAAACGGGAACACACTAGATCAATCTGCTTGATCTGTCCATCCTGAACTGAACGGTGGGCTTGCCTTTCGATGAGATACCAATGGTTTTTGCGCGCGCGGCTGCGGCAGCCAGAATTACCACGGGCGCGGAATCAAGCAACTCCGCCCGGTGATGTTCACCGATACGGAAAACATCCAGGTCAGTCTGGCTGGCGAGCTCAATCGTCTGCAGCAAGTGTTGCATACGCTCGACAGGACTGAAGTAACACCCGTGGTAGGGTCCGAGATGGCTGCGGCGAAGCTGTCAATGCCGATCTGGACTTTTGGGATCCTTAGAGTGCCTTTCCTATTTCCTTACTCAGAAATCGATTCCACAGCCGTTTCAAAGCTGAGGTAAACTTCGCAGCTTCGAAACGAACTTTGCGTCTGCATGAGGCAGGCATTTCCAGTTGCGCCTTTCACCAAATATTTTTTCTGGGCACTTTTTTTCCTCGGCCACAGGCGTACGGTTGCTCTTGCTCGATCTGCGACCCGATTCGAATTGAAACGTCCGCCCTATGCGGAAAGCCGTTCCGCTGAGGCAGAACTCGGCACTGAAGGTATAAACGATGCCAATAACAATTTGAGGCGTGGGCCAAGATGCAGGTCGGAAGTCTCCCTTTCGAAAAATTTGCGCGGATTTTCGTCCATCTTTAGCGCATACCGCACGTAGGACAATCGCATGAGCCACAGCGCATGCTTCATGTCCCGTTCGTGGCCCATCTGGAAAGTAGTCCATCCCGAATCGGGAACCCAGCGATGCTCTTCAGCAAGACCATCCGCCAGAAGCGCATTTCGAATAGAGCGAGGGAACGGAATATCAACGACGCCATTCGTGTGCACGTGCCCCACTTCCGCCTTCCGAAACCGGAATTCCTTGCCGCCAAAGCGGTGCGGATGGACCGAAACGTGGAGCCATCCTGAGACTTCCCTCTCAAACGTATCGAGTTGAGGCTTCAGCACCATGGACATCTCATTGTCTCCCATTTTGATGTCTGAATGTTGGCGCTCGATTCAGGGATATTCCTGGCGCGTGTGCGCGGCGTACAAGCTTATTCGGATCGATTGCCGCCGCCCCGCGGGATCCGCACAAGTATAAAACCGAATCGTTAAAGTTTGCCGTGGCGGCTATGGAAGGATCGCTTCCGAGTGCCGGCGCGAGCAGATAGTTCCACGAGTATCGTGAACCCAACTTCCAGGTCTTGGCATCCAATCCTTCATGATCGAAGCTGGAGCGGCCCAACTGCGCCTCGCTACGTCCGAGCAGTCTGTCGTGGCGCGCTACGAGGCGCTTATCCGCGTCTCCCAGGCGGTCAGCGCCTACCGCGAACCGAGAAAACTCTTCGATGTGCTGGTCGATGAACTGCGCCGTGTCATTGAATTTGACGGCATCGGGATCGCGCAATACGATGAAGCGACAGGCGCCATCGAGTGGCACGTCTCGATTCATTGCAACGAGCCCAATCCAGTCCTGAAAGACAAGTGCGCACAAAAAGAGAGCATGACCTGCTGGGTGTTTCAGAATCAGCGGCCGCTGGTGATTCCGTTTGTGGATCAGGAAACGCGGTTCCCCGATACGATGGAGCTTTTAAAGAAACACGAAATACAATCGGTCTGCATGCTTCCTCTGACCACGGTGCATCGCCGCATCGGGAGCATGTTTATTGCCAGCGAACGCGCCGACGCATATTCCGAGGACGAAGTCCGTTTTCTGGGCCTGGTTGCGGACCAAATGGCGCTGGCGATCGACGATGCGCTGAATTTCGAGACTTCGCGAACCGCGCAAGAACAGTTGAAACTCCTTCTGGATCTGACCAACAGCGTTGTTTCCACCTTGGACCTGCGTGCACTGTTGCGAAGCGTCTCCGGGAATCTGCGTCGCGTAATGGGCTGCGATCTTGCCGGCGTAGGGCTGCCGGATGCGGAAAACAACAAGCACTTGCGCCTTTACGCGCTGGACTTTCCCGACAGCAAAGGTTTTGTAAGGGAAGAAGTCCTTATCCCTATCGAAGGAACTCCCCCGGGAATGGCCTTTAAGACCGGCGAACCCTTTGTGGGAATGATCCGTGATTTATGCAACATGATCCCGGACTCCCCGCCGCTGGCCGAAGGCCTGAAGACAGGCGCCGTTCTGCCGCTGGCGAGCCGCGGGCGGATGCACGGAATTTTGCTCCTGGGCCGCCGCGATGAAAATAATTTCAGCCGTGAAGAGGTCAAGTTCCTGATGCAGGTGGCGAGTCAGGTGGCTATTGCGGTGGAGAACGCGCTGGCCTACAACAAAATTGCCGAGCTGAAAGAAAAACTGACGCAGGAAAAACTTTATCTCGAGGATGAAATCCGCACCGAGCTGAATTTCGAGGAAATTGTGGGGAAAAGCGCCGCGCTGCGGCGCGTTCTGCAGCAAGTGGCCACCGTGGCGCCGACAGATTCGACAGTCTTGATCTATGGCGAAACGGGAACAGGCAAGGAATTGGTCGCCCGCGCCATCCACAATCTGAGTTCGCGTCAATCAAACGCTTTCGTGAAACTCAATTGCGCCGCCATTCCCATGGGATTGCTCGAGAGCGAACTGTTTGGGCACGAAAAAGGAGCGTTTACAGGCGCCATCGCGCAGCGCATCGGCCGCTTTGAGCTTGCCAATCGCGGAACGGTATTTCTCGACGAAGTCGGAGAGATTCCGCTGGAATTGCAGCCCAAACTCCTGCGCGTGCTGCAGGAGCGCGAATTCGAGCGCCTGGGCAGCACGCGCACGCTCACTACGGACGCGCGGCTGATCGCGGCGACAAATCGCGACCTGGGTTCCATGGTGGAGGAGCAGAAATTTCGTTCCGACCTGTTCTATCGCTTGAACGTGTTTCCGGTTCGCGTGCCGTCCTTGCGCGAGAGGCCGGAAGATATTCCCTTGCTGGTCCGCCATTTCGCCGAGCAATGCGCGCGGCGCATGAATAAGAAGATCGAAACGATTTCCAGTGAAACGTTGAAGCAGATGCGGCAATACCACTGGCCGGGAAATATTCGAGAGTTGCAGAACGTGATTGAGCGCGCCGTGATTCTTTCGGCGGGCCCGGTCTTGAATGTGCCGCTGAGCGAAATTCAGTCACGCCCCTTGCCGGCGGCCAGCGATGGCAATGAGAGCCGCGATAAGATGGGCGAGGCTTCCTCTGGCAAGGATATTCGCAACGTCCTGGAAGAAACCGAACGGAAACACATTTTGAACGTGCTTTCGCAGACGAACTGGGTTGTCGCCGGACCCAACGGGGCCGCAATCCGCCTGGGAATGAAACGCTCCACGCTGCAATTGCGCATGCGCAAATTGGGACTCTCCCGGGAAAGCGCCCAGCCTGTGTCGTGATTTCCTATTTCATTTAGATCTTAATTCCCACAACGCGATTCACAATTTTTCTCAATGCCATGAAACCGGCAGGCTGCCACCAATCTGGCAGTGGCACGCTGACACGCTTCCTGTGAGCAGATTTTCTTTTTCGTTCTATCTCCTGAATCTCCATTCACTTTCAAGAATTTCAATCCCGATTCCGAGAATGGCACGCCGTTTGCAATTTCATTCCATGAACGGAGAAAGCAGTGCTGAGAATCACGATCCTCGACGAGCCCACGGAGCAGCGATGGAATCTGCAGGGGCGGCTCTCCGGGCCGTGGGTTGCGCAGCTCAAATCGAATTGGGAAAAGTCCCACGGTCAGAACGGAAATCGTAAATGCGTGGTGGACGTGAGCGGCGTGACGTTCGTGGATCTGGACGGAGAACGCGTGCTCGCCGCGATGATGAAGGATGGCGCGGAATTCATCGCCACCGGCGTGTACACGAAGCACATCCTGGAGACGCTGGAAAAGCGGCGCCAGCGCTGGATTCGCAAACTCGCAGGGTGTTCCTGACCGTGCTGTTTTCGCGGGATTTGCCCCAAGAGGATGTTCACCAATCACGCAGAGAAAGCGGGGAGGTTTGGTCATGGTGGTTTACGCACTCATGGTGGTCCTGGCGATCGACTTATTTCTCGTCGTTCTCGGAGATGGAACAAAACAATCGCGACGATGAGATTGCCGAGCAGGTAGGGCCGCAAATAATTTTTAAGCTGTCAATCGTAAATGCAAATCAAAGGAGACGCAGCAATGATACGAGCGAAGATGTGGGTTTCGGGACTTCTTGGAGCGGTTCTTCTTCTGGCGTCATCGGCCAAGGCGCAGGAAGACGGATTCATGCGCCACGAGATCGATGTGCAAGGGACCGGATTTTTCACCAAGAATTCACAGCAGAATGGGACGCTGCAACACTCCACAAATACCGGCGGGTTCCTGGTGAACTACCGCTTTCACATCAACGGCTGGCTCGCCGCTGAGGCCAGTTACGGCTACAACCGAAACACGCAGCAGAATTTCACTCCCAGCGGATACTTCGGCGTGCAGACCAACGTACATGAGGCAACCGGAGCGCTGGTCGCCGACCTTCCCGTTTCTTTTGCCAGGATGAGGCCCTACGTGCTCGCGGGAGCTGGAGCGCTGGTGTTTGATCCCACTGGCAACAACACGGGGCTCGTTTCCGCGGCGCAGAGCCAGGCGCGCGCGGCATTTGTATACGGCGGAGGAGTGGATTACAGACTCATGCGGCACGTCGCGCTTCGCTTGGAGTACCGCGGATATGTCTACGACCGCCCGGACTTCGGGATCGCCACTCTGAGCTCGAGCGTGCTCGCTCACACCGCGCAGCCATCTGCCGGACTCGTGCTCCATTTCTAATAACTTCCGCCGGACTCGTGGCCGGCGCCGCCTGCAATAACCGGTGGCGCTGGCCGCGGAACCGCATCTCCGTCCATTGCTGACAGTCGGTATTAAAAAAATAGCAACAAGTGTGCGCGCAGGCAGGGAGGCTTTTCCATGAGGCTTTTGCATAACAAAGTCGCAGGACAAATTGAATTGCAAGACGCGATCTTTAACGAAGAGGCTGTGGGCGAGGCGCTACAGATCGAAGAGGTTATGAATCTCGCGCACGAAATCCACCGCGCTCGCGGCGGGCTGTTTGGATACGACCTCGAAGATTGGCAGCAAGCCGAACGGGAATTGATCGGAAAAAATCGGCCAGACCGCGTTCAGCTTGAAGAAACGGCACACGCGGAATGGTGTCCGCGGGATCAAGAGAGGAATTGATAGAAATGTTTCGGACTCAACAACTAGACGCAAGATTCAGGCGGATGCTGCTGGCCTCGATGCTCGTTCTTGCATGCATGACGGCGCAATCACTGCGCGCGCAGGCCGCTCCGTCAGACGGCCAGCTGGTTTCACCAGCGTCTTCCGTTTCGAGCGCGCTCGCTTCCGAGAGTCCCTTCCTCGGAAGCGTTCCAACGGGCGCGCCGACCGGAACAGTCTTGCAGCTTTCGCTGAGCGACGCCCTGGATCGCGGGTTGAAGTACAACCTGGGCCTGATCGAGAGTGACGTGGCTACGCGCACCACCCGCGCCGAACGGCTCAGGAGCCTGAACGAGCTTCTGCCAAATGTAAATGCGTCCATCTCTCAGACCGCTGAGCAAGTGAATCTCAGGGCGCTCGGACTCAAGATTCCAATCGCCGGCTTTCCGGTGATCGTCGGGCCATTCGGCATTCAGGACGCGCGGGGAAGCGTTTCGCAGACTCTCTTCAATTGGAGTTCCGTCGAAAAGCTGAGAGCGTCCAACGAACGCCTGAAAGCTTCACAGAATACTTACAAGAGCAGCCGCGACTTTGTCGTGCTTGCGGTGGCCAACGCGTACCTGCAAGTGATTGCCGATTCCTCAACGATCGAATCGCAGCAAGCGCAACTTACCACTTCTCAGGCTCTGTACCAGCGGGCTCGCGACCAGAGGACTGCGGGAGTGGCGGCGCGCATCGACGAGCTGCGCGCCCAGGTCGAGCTACAGACGCAGCAACAGCGCCTCATTGCCGCGAAGGATCAGCGGTCCAAGGACATGTTGAGCCTGGCGCGCGCAATCGGTCTGCCCGCCGGGCAGGAATTCACGCTGACCGACATTGTCCCGTACACGCCACTGGAAGGGGTTTCGCTTGATAAGGCGTTGCAAGACGCATACGCGGAGCGTCCCGATTATTTGAGCGCCCAACAGGAAGTCCGAGCCGCCGTTCTGTCGCGGAAAGCAGCCGTTGCCGAGAACTATCCTACCGTCACTTCCGCGGCTGATTATGGCGTCATCGGCCCCAATTTCGGCAATTCACATGGAACATTCACGGCATCCGCCGGCGTGAACATCCCAATCTTCCAGGGCACGCGCGTAAAGGCGGATGTTCTCGAGGCGGACGCCACGCTGCAGCAGAAGAAAGCGGAGCTTGAAAACCTGAAGGGCCGCATCGATCAGGATGTTCGTGACGCATTTTTTGACTTGGACTCCGCGAGCGAACTTGTGAGTGTCGCCAGGAGTAACACGGACCTGGCACGGGAAACTCTGGCCCAGGCGCAGGACCGTTTCGGCGCCGGAGTCACCGACAACATCGAAGTCGTGCAGGCGCAGGAGTCCGTGTCTTCGGCGGATCAGTCCTACATATCGAGCCTGTACGCCTTCAACATCGCGAAAGTTCAGCTCGCGCGCGCGGTAGGCATAGCGGAGCAAGCCGTCAAGGGATACCTCGGAGGAAAATGAAATGGCTCAAGACGGAGTTGTGGATTTCGACGAAAGAATAGTTTTGGATGAGCGGGCGGAGGTTGCGGACGGCACGGCGGCTTCGAGGAAGGCAGCGAAGGACCCTCAGAAGCCCGATTCCGGCCCAACCGCTAACGGGAAGAGAATGGCGCGCGCAAAAATTATTGCGCCGATCGTCGCGTTGCTCCTAGCTGCCGTGGCGGCGGTCACGTACCGTTCTTACGCGGGCTGGGAGTCCACCGACGATGCGCAAATCGATGGCTACATCAATCCCATCAGCTCGCGCGTGGCAGGCTACATCACGAATGTGTATGTGGACGACAACCAATACGTGAAGGCCGGGACACTCCTCGCGCAGATCGACCCGAAGGACTATGAGGTGGCCGTCGCCAGCGCCCAGGCTACTTTGGCCAACGATCAGGCTACCGCCGACGCGAGTCAGGTAAATGTTCCGGTCATCTCCGTGAATACGTCGAGCCAGCTCGTGTCTGCTGAGGCCGATGTTGCCAATGCTCGCGCCGGGATTTCCGCCGCCGAGCAACAACTCGCCGCGGCGCGGGCGGCTGTCCTGCAAGCGGAAGCCAACAGCGACAAGGCTCAGGACGACGTGAAGCGCTACAAGCAGTTGGTCGACAGGCAGGAAATTTCCGAGCAGCTGTACGTGCAGGCCGTCCAGACTTCCAACGGCGCGGCCGCGGCCGTACAGGCTGCTACCGCGAATGTGCAGGCTGCCCAAGATGCGGTGCGTCAGGCTCAGTCCAGGCTGGCGCAGGCTTCCGCTTCGGTCGAGTCTGCTCAAACGGGTCCACAGCAGATTCGGATTCAGCGTTCCCGCGCGGTCGCTGCTTCCGCCGCCGCGCAAAAATCCAAGGCCGCCCTGGAGCAGTCCCAACTGAACCTGGGTTACACGCGCATCGTCGCGCCTGTTGACGGTGTGGTCGCCAAGCGATCGGCGCAACCCGGCCAATACATTGCGCCGGGACAGCAGCTGATGGCCGTCGTGCCTTTGGATGATCTCTGGGTGACCGCGAATTTCAAAGAAACGCAACTCCAGAACATGCGGCCGGGCGACCTCGTGAAAATCCATGTTGATGCGTATGGGCGCACTTATTCGGGGCATGTCGAAAGCATCGCCGGCGGAACCGGAGCCGTATTCAGCCTGCTGCCTCCCGAGAATGCAACCGGCAATTATGTGAAAGTGGTTCAGCGTCTTCCCGTCAGGCTGCGATTAGATAAAGGCCAGGATCCCGATCGTCGGCTCAGGCCCGGCATGTCCGTGGTGCCTGATGTCTATGTGAAAGGGAGCTCGTCAAATGCGGGTGGAGCAGCGGAATGAGTGAGCAGGCAACTTCGATCAACGCCAGCCCCGTGCAGGACTGGAATCCCGGGCACAATCTCTGGCTCATCGCGCTCACGGTGACTCTCGCGACTTTCATGGAAGTTCTGGACACGAGTGTGGCCAACGTCGCTCTTCCTCACATTGCCGGAGGTTTGGCCGCAGGGCAAGACGAGAGCAGTTGGGTGCTGACGTCTTACCTGGTTTCGAACGCTATTGTTCTGCCGCTGAGCGGTTGGCTTTCCTCAATATTTGGCAGAAAACGCTTTTACATGAGCTGCGTCGTGCTGTTCACGGCGAGCTCTTTCCTGTGCGGAATTGCTCCCAGCCTCCCACTTCTTATCTTTTTCCGTGTGTTGCAAGGCGCGGGCGGAGGGGGACTGCAGCCCAGCGAGCAGGCCATCCTCGCGGATACGTTTCCGGCGGCAAAAAGAGGCATGGCCTTTGCCATTTACGGAATGGCTGTTGTGGTAGCTCCAGCCCTCGGACCAACAATCGGAGGCTGGATTACCGACAACTATAGCTGGCGATGGATTTTTTTCATGAATATCCCCGTCGGAATTTTATCGGTGGCTCTGACTTCGCTGCTGGTTTCGGATCCGCCGTGGATTCGGGCCAAAAAATCTGGCGGCATCAAGGTGGACTACATTGGCTTCGGCCTTCTGGCGATTGGGCTGGGCGCGCTTCAAATAGTTCTAGACAAAGGGGAACGCGAAGATTGGTTCGAGACGCACTACATCTTGATCCTGACCGTGATCGCCGTAATTTGCTTGATTTCGGTCTACTTCTGGGAACGTTACCACGAACATCCGATCATCGAAGTCCGCCTCTTCAGCGACCGCACTTTCCTGATGGCCTGCGTGATGCTATTCATGGTGGGATTTGTTCTCTACGCCACGACGTTATTGCTTCCTCAACTCGCGCAGACGCTGATGGGATACACCGCGGAACTGGCTGGACTGATGATCATGCCGGGCGGGTTCGCCCTCATGCTGATGATGCCTGTGGCAGGCTTTCTCTTATCGAAGTACGATGCGCGCCTGATGATCGCCTTCGGGCTCCTGGCGCTCGGGCTCGCCATGCTTTTCATGGCCCACCAATTTAGTCTCGACGTGGATTTCAGGACCATGATGTGGGCGCGCGTATTTCAGACCGCGGGGCTGGCGTTCCTTTTCATACCAATCAACACCGCGGCGTATTCCTACTTGCCGCGAGAAAAAAACAACGCCGCTTCCGGACTGATTAATTTGTCGCGCAATATCGGCGCAAGCGTGGGCATTTCCTTCGTCACCACGATGCTGACGCGCCGCGCGCAGTTTCACCAAACCGCATTGACGGCGCACGCCACGGCGTACAGCAGCCAATTCAATAATGCGGTGCAGGGCATGAGTCAAAATTTCGCGGCCAGCGGCCCCCTTGCCGCCCAACATCTAGCGCATGGGGAATTGTATGGATTCATTCTGCGGCAATCGTCCATGATCGCGTACCTCGATAATTTCTGGCTCCTGGGCCTTTCGGCTCTGGTAATGATCCCTTTTGTTTTCCTGATGAAGCGGCCACCCAAAGGGGTTTCGGCCGCGGCCCACTGACGATGACGGATGAATAATTTCAAGGTCCCGCCCTCCTAATGTTGAAGCCACGTCTCCTCGTCCAGCGTTTGGCCGGTGAAGGTTCGGTTCCAATGGCCGCCGGCGATCTCTCTGGATAAAAAAGAGCGCGGTTGCAAAAGCGCGGGCGCGACCCGCATGCTAATAAGCATGCCTGAACTGCCGGATATCGCCGCCTACATCAGCGCGCTTGAATCAAGAATCGTGGGCCAACCGATCGAGCGAGTGCGGTTGAGGGGCGTTTTTCTCCTGCGAACCGTACAACCGCCGGTTGTGGATGTGGAGGGCCGCGTTGTGCGCGAACTGCGGAGGATCGGCAAGCGCATCGCCATCGGTGTAGATGGCGATCTCTGGCTGGTGCTGCACTTGATGATCGCCGGCCGGTTGCACTGGCGGTCGCCTGGGGCCAAGCTTGCGGGCCGGCAGAATCTGGCAGCCTTCGATTTTCCCAACGGTTCTCTCGTCCTTACCGAAGCCGGCTCCAAGCGCCGCGCATCGTTGCATGTCCTCTCCGGCGAGGAGGGCTTGCGCGCCGTCGATCCCGGGGGAATTGACATCTTCGCGAGCGATCTCATCTCGTTCCGCGCCGCGCTCACAGCCGAAAACCGCACGCTGAAGAGAGCTCTTACCGATCCTCGCCTGGTGAGCGGCATCGGCAACGCGTATTCGGATGAGATCCTGCACGCGGCGCAACTGTCGCCTGTCACGCTCACGCATAAGCTGCAGCCGCAAGAATGGGAAAGATTGCTCGCGGCGACGCGCCAAACCCTGGGGCTCTGGATCGACCGGCTGCGCGCGGAGGCCGAAGCCGCCTTTCCCGAAAAGGTGACCGCGTTTCGCAAAGGTATGGCTGTTCACGGACGCTACGGGGAACCTTGCCCGAGGTGCGGAGAAAAAATTCTTCGGATTCGCTACGCGGACAACGAAACGAACTACTGCGCCCGATGCCAGACCGGCGGAAAAGTCCTCGCCGATCGCGGTTTGTCCCGGCTATTGCGGTCGGACTGGCCGCGGACACTCGAAGAACTTGAGGCCCTCAAACGCCGTTAGAATCCACCGGACGTATGCCTTCGCCGAGTGGTTTGGCGCGGCGGCGAGAGAAACGGCGCCTGGGAGGCTATCCGAAAATCGAGGCTAGGCAGGGAATGACCAGTTGTCTGTTCTTAAGCCAAGTCGCGGAGATCAGGTGCTGCTCGATGACGGTGGCGGCCATGCTGCCAAAAATCCCCGAAGTATCAATGTCGCCGAAGGACAGAGTTAGGTCCTCTCCGCAATCGCCACACTCTACTCCACTCATCACCTCGCGCCACAGAATCGGGCTTCGCAAGCACCCCGACGAAACTACTGGCCAGCGCCCAGTGTTCGACTCGATTGACGCAAGAGGCCGCTTGTCATATCCTCAAGGTCAAACCACAAATTCCAGCTCGTGAGGTGCCGAATGAAAAGTAGGCTGCTGTTGTCCTTTGGCTTGCTCGTGGGCGTTTTGAGCGCCGGCGGCACGATATTTGCGCATCACGGAGCAGCGGCGTTTGAGAACACCGTATTGGTCTTGAAAGAGGCCACGGTGACGAGATACATGTGGGCCAATCCCCATATCATTGTCATGCTCGACGTGAAAGATGACAAAGGCAACGTCACGCACTGGGCTGTCGAAACGGGCAACCCGGGGGCGGTCGCCCTTCTTGGCTGGAACAGGAATTCGCTGCAGCCCGGTGACGTAATCACTGTTTACCTTTATCCCGCCAAATCCGGCAACCCTCTTGGCCGTCTCAATAAGATCGTCCTTGCCGATGGCAAGACGTTGAAGGATACCCAGCAGCGGGGAGACAACCCTGAGACGCAGTAGGGAAATCGTTGCGGTAGTCATGCAAGGCTTGGAAGTAAGCAATGTTCGAGCGGCGAGCGGGATGGGCGTGCGTTGTATTATTTAGGTCAACCCGCAAATTCCAGTCCAGGACGTTCCGATTGAGAAGTAAGCCGATCATGCTATTGGCCTTGCTTGGGGCGTGAAAGCTGTAGGCAAACGAATTTGGAGCAGCGAGGTGTGCGAAATGCGAAATCTGCTTAAGGGCTGCGTTGTTAGTTTAGCGGGTGCGCTGCTGGTTTCGTCGCCTGCGTTGGCCCAAACTTCTCCTCCGCCCAAGCGGGGCGTTAGCGAGACTTTGTACGATAGGTTAGCCAATACTGGGACTGGGGGCGCCGCGCCGCGCCGGGATCTGACTGGGTTCTGGGCAGGGTTGGTCGAACCCAAACTCAATGAGGTGCCTCCCCTGACGCCTTGGGGGCAGGAGCAGTTCCGTCTCCACAAGAGCACCTGGAATTCCTCCGTTGCGGAATCAAATGATCCCAGCAGCGGTTGCGATCCACTCGGGTTCCCGCGCAACATGCTTTTCATGACCAGAGGGATTGCATTCGCCCAGATGCCTGGCAGGGTGCTCGAGCTGTTTCTGTACAATAAGGTATGGCGCGAAATCTGGACGGACGGGCGAGAACTTCCCAAAAATGTGGGCGGCAATTCCGCCGAGGCACCGGATCCGAGGTGGTACGGTTATTCAGTGGGACACTGGGAGGGGAATTACACATTCGTCGTGGATACAGTCGGGAGTGATGAGAGAAGCTGGCTGGATAACTACGGTCACCCGCATAGCGTCGATATGCGCGTGCAGGAACGCTACACGCGCGTGGATCATAACACCCTGGAAGTTACCATCACGATTGACGATCCCAAGACCTATACGAAGCCTTTTGTGATGACCAAGTCCAATTACAGGTGGATTCCGCAACAGGAATTCGAGGAGCAGATTTGCGTGCCGTCGGAGGAGTCTGAGTATTTGAAAATAATGGGCGATCCTGCCGCTCCAGCCTCATCCGGTAAGTAACCGGAAAAAACCTAACGAAGGTGCGTCCCTCGCGTGTTCTTCCGCAAAAATGATGTGCGAAGAGGAAGGCTCTTCAGGTGCTTGGTCCTCAGGAATGATGAAGGCTTGGGCCGCAGCCGAGCGGCATCTCTCAAGGAACAACGATTCAGTCGTAACCGCTTCCGTAACCGGGCAATCAATTACCCAGGGAACGGCTCTATTTACAATGTGATGGGAAAATTCTGGCGGAGAGGGGGGGATTCGAACCCCCGTCACCCTTTTGGGGTGAAACTGATTAGCAGTCAGCCCTGTTCGGCCACTCCAGCACCTCTCCGCGGAATCGTTGGCCGTATATGCAGTGCGGGGACTGCGGTTGTCGCAGCAAATTATAGCACCGAGCATCCCGCGAAACCTACCGGTACCGGTGGGGCTGTCGGCGCGAGCGGCAATTGTGGGCGGCATTCGCCGTAAAAAGAACGTATTTTGAAACCGCCGGGAACGGCAGTATTCTAGGTGATTGGTACGTCTTGAGCAGGCAAAGCCTGCGATGGAGAGGAGGCACGATGATCGTCATTACAGGGGCGACGGGACATACAGGTAGTGAAGCGGCTGAAAAGCTGCTCGCTTCCGGAGCGAAAGTGCGCGTCATTGGGCGGGACGCCAAGCGGCTGGAACGATTCTCGCAGAAGGGCGCGGAAGCAGTTGTTGCCGACATGACGGACGCGGCGGCCCTGGAAAAAGCATTGTCCGGCGCGAACGCGGTCTACGCCATCATTCCGCCGAACATCTCCGCGGCGGATGTTCGCGCGTACCAGGAACGTGTGACCGACTCGATTGCCACAGCTATCCGGAAGAACAGGATCGCTTATGCGGTGGCCCTCAGCAGCACGGGGGCGGACAAATCGTATGGGACCGGGCCGGTTATGGGCGTGCACAGCCTCGAGAAGAAACTTGGATCGATTCAGGGTCTCAACGTACTTTCTCTCCGCTGCGGATATTTCATGGAGAATTTGCTGCCGCAGGTCGGCGTCATTCAATCGATGGGGTTCATGGCGGGGCCGGTCCGCCCGGATGTGCCGTTGCCGATGATCGACACGAGGGACATTGGCGCGGTGGCGGCCGAATCGCTCTTGAAGCCGGATTTTGTCGGAATGCAAACACGGGAACTGCTGGGCACGCGACACGTAACGTACACGGAAGCCGCAAAGATCATCGGCGCCGCGATCGCTAAACCCGACCTGGCCTATCGGCAGGTTCCAGCTTCCGTCCTGAAGCCGGCTATGATGCAAATCGGAATGTCTTCCAACATGGTGGATCTGCTGCTGGAAATGTCCGAGGCGTTGAACACGGGCCACATGAAGTCGCAGGAACCTCGCTCGGCCCGGAACACCACGGCTACGCCCCTGGAGACGTTTGCCGCCAAAATATTCGCTCCCGCCTTCCGCGGAAAAGCCGCCGGGGCATAAGCAAATACAAAGCTTCCGTTTTCAGCATCCGATGTGAAGAGGTTTGATTCGCCCGAGCAGGTGCGCACCGGTTTCCTATCGGCGTTCTGCTCGTGACGCTGGGCTGGGAAGTTCCGCGTGTCCCTGATCTACTTGCCGGCTGCAGCAACTTTTGCGGCGGCTGTCGCGCCGGCCTTCTTGCTGCGCCGGCGGGGCTTGGTGGGCCGTTCGGGCGCTTCGCCCACAAGCTCCATGGCCATGAGGCCGGTGACGAATTTCTTCATGCCCACGCTGTCGAAATCAATCGTGGTTCGCTCGGCGTCGGACTCCGCCACAATTCCGTACCCGTATTGCTCGTGTTTGATGCACTGCCCTTCGGAAAGAACCTGCACAACGCCTCCTTGTTTGATCCTGGTACCTGCGGAGCACTTGCTGCGAGGGAGCGGGTCCGTCCCGCCCGCCGGGGCGGACGGGACGGACCAGCGTTTGTCAGACTAGAGGCCGGTAACGTTCTCCGCCTGCAGGCCCTTAGGGCCTTTGCGGACCTCGAATTCAACCGCTTGCCCTTCGTTGAGAGATTTGTATCCGTCCATCTGAATTGCGGAAAAATGGACGAAGACATCCTCGCCGGACTGGCGCTGGATGAACCCGTAGCCTTTGCTGGCATTGAACCACTTCACTGTTCCTTGTTCTTTCACTGCTACTACCTCGCTTTAAGCTATTTGCGCTTCTCGTACTGACCGGCGCGCCTCGCAGGGCGGGGTGCGGGGGCCTCGACTGCCTCTAGCCCGTACAAACAAACGGCTGCAAGGTTTTAGGCTTGCAGCCCCGTTGAACGAGTCAAAAGGAATCACAAGAGCAACAAACGCAAAGCAATTTTACCAAAAAAATGCATCTATTGTCTAGATGGATTGTAGCAAGAAAATAAAGGGTTTTCCAGAAGTGTACGACCAGCTAAGCCATTTTATTTTCAATATGTTACGAGATTTTGAACGCGCTTTAACATCTGTACACGATGCTCGATATAGGCTCCCTGTTTATCGGTCCGCGTGCTGATTTTGCACGCGCCGTACCCGAGGAAGCGATTTGGGGTTACTCTTCCATGGAGACGCCGCCAACCTGGGAGAAGCAGGACCGCAGCCATGCCTCGCCAGTCTCTGATCGAATACCTTCGTGAATACCCGAAACATGGCCGCAGCGCCGCATTTGCGCAGCGCTCCGGGTACCGGACTTTGCGGTCTTCCTACGTGGAGGTCGCGGGCCTGGCGGCGCAATGCGCCCGGGAATTTGAGCGGTTAGGAATTGCGCCCGGGGACCGGATCCAGTTGTGGGGACGCAACTCCACGGAATGGGTGGCCGCGTTTTTCGGGTGCCTCCTGCGCGGGGCGGTCGCTGTGCCCATGGATCAGGGAGCCACGGCGGACTTCGCGCGGCGGGTGGCGCAGCAGGTGGAGGCCAAACTCCTGGTCGCGGACCGCGAACATTTACTGAATAATAATATCAAAAGCGCGCTCGCGCTCGATTCCCTCCGGGAAGCGGTGGCCGGTCACTCCAGCGAACCTTATGCTTCTCCTCCCCTGAGCCGCAGCTCCATCGCGCAGATCATTTTTACTTCGGGGGCCACGGCCGAACCGAAAGGCGTGGTGATTTCACACGGCAACATTCTCGCCAATCTCGAGCCGCTCGAAGCGGGCATGCAGCCTTACCTCAAGTGGGAACGCTTCGTCCACCCGCTGCGGCTTCTCGATCTTGTTCCCGTGAGCCACGTCTTCGGGCAATTCATGGGCGTGTGGATCCCGCCGCTGCTCGGAGCCTGCGTCTACTTTCAGGATTCGCTGAACCCGTCGGAAATCATTTCGACGATCCGGCGCGAGCGTGTGTCGGTTTTAATCGGGGTGCCGCGCGTGCTCGAAGCCCTGCAGGGCAAGATCGAGCGCGATCTTGAGGCGGAAGGGGCGCTGGAAGCGTTTCGCAAGGATTTTGAGGCCGCCGAAAATGAAAATATTCTTCGCCGCATGTGGCGCTTCCGGAAGATTCATCGCCGGTTCGGCTGGAAATTCTGGGCCGTTATTTCCGGAGGCGCGACACTGGACCCGGAGACGGAGCGATTCTGGGGCCGCACCGGATTCGCCGCGATTCAGGGCTACGGACTGACGGAAACAACTTCGCTCGTCAGCGTAAATCACCCGTTTCGCATCGGACGCGGCTCGATCGGGAAAGTGCTGCAGGGCCGCGAAGTGAAATTGGATGCCAATGGCGAAATCCTGGTGCGCGGAGAAAATATCTCGGTGGGATATTGGGAAGACGGCGCGACTCTGGCCGTCGCCAGGAAGGGCGAGGACGCGGGGTGGTTTCGCACCGGCGACCTCGGAGCGCTGGACGCCGAAGGGAATTTGTATTTCAAGGGGCGCAAGAAAAACGTCATCGTCACGGCAGCGGGAATGAACGTTTTTCCCGAAGACCTGGAAGTTTTATTGCGGCGCGAACCGGAAGTGAAGGATTGCGTGGTGGTGGGACTTGAACGCGGGGGAAACGCCGAGCCCTGCGGCGTTTTGCTTTTGCGCGACGAGAAGAGGGTGAAGCAGCCGCGCCACGCCGCCGGGATTGTCGCGCGCGTGAACGAATCCCTGGCGGAATATCAGAGGATGCGCTCGTGGTTTCTGTGGCCCGAGGCGGATTTTCCTCGGACGTCCACCGGAAAACCCAAGCTCGCCGAGATTCGCGCGTCTGTTGAAGCGCAATGGGGCAACATGGATTTCGCCGGGAATTGGCCGGCTTCCACGGGCGGAATTGGAGAACTGATCGCGCGGTTGCAAGGCGGGGATGGCGAAATCGACCCGAGCGCAAATCTTGAGAACGATCTGCACTTGAGTTCGCTCGATCGCGTGGAGCTGATGAGCGCGCTTGAAGATCGTTACCAAGTCGATCTCAATGAAACGCGCTTCGCCTCGGCCAGGACCGTCGGCGATCTCGAGGGCCTCGTACGCGGGTCGTCGCCCGTCCGATCCGAATTTGTGTTTCCCCGCTGGGCGCAGCGCTGGCCGGCGACCTGGATTCGCGCATTCTTTTATTACCTTCTGACCTGGCCTGCGACGCACTTGATGGCTCACCCCCGCGTGTTCGGGCGCGAAAATCTTCGCGGCGTGAAGGGTCCTGTGCTCGTGATTTCAAATCACGCGATCTATCTGGACGTGGGTTTTGTTCTGGCGGCGCTGCCGGTGCGGTTGCGCCATCGCCTGGCGGTAGCGATGGGCGGCGAGCGCCTCGCGGAAATGCGGCGGCCGCCGAGCGAAATGTTTTTCCTGCGGCGCTGGCTAGAGCGCATGAATTATTTTTTGGTCGTCTCGCTGTTCAACGTTTTCCCGTTGCCGAAAAAATCCGGTTTCCGCGAAAGCTTCCGCTTTGCCGGCGATTTGGCCGATCGCGGCTGGAACATTCTCATATTTCCCGAAGGCGATCTGACGCCGGATGGAAAATTGCAGCCCTTCCGCGCCGGCATCGGCCTGCTGGCGAGCAATCTGAAAATTCCTGTTCTGCCGATGAGCATTGACGGCGCGTATGAAATCCGCGAAGCGTACAGCATGTTCAACCGCCCCGGCCGCATTCGCGTGCACATCGGCAAACCTGTGGAATTTCCAGAGGGATCGGACGCGCAGGAGATCGCGCGAGTGCTTGAGCGGAGCGTCGCGGAATTGGGCGAGTAAATCAGGGCTGCCGGCGTTCGTTACGCGCACGGCGACGGGGCAAGTGGCGCGTGCTTCAGCTTGCGGGTTTTAGTCCTCGCGAGGTCCCACCCCCGCAAGCTGAAGCATGCGCCACTTTATTGCGAAGCTTCGGCGTTGGCGCGGATTAGCTGCCAGCGCTTGGGGCGCTTCTTGGTGTCGAGAATTTTCTTGCGCAGGCGGATGGATTTCGGCGTGACTTCGACGAGTTCATCGTCGGCGATGAATTCGATGGCCTGTTCGAGGCTTAACTGGCGGTGCGGGATCAGGCGGATGGCCTCGTCGGCGCTGGACGCGCGCATGTTCGTTTGCTTTTTTTCCTTGGTGACGTTGACGTCCATGTCGGCGTCGCGAGAGTTCTCGCCGACCACCATGCCTTCGTAAACTTCCTCGCCCGGGCCGACGAACAATTCGCCGCGCTCCTGCAAATTCCACAACGCGAAGGCGGTGGTGTGGCCCGCGCGGTCGGCCGCGAGCGCGCCGGTCGGGCGCGAGGCCATTTCGCCGCCGTATTCGGTCCAGCCTTCAAAAAGGGTGTGAAGCTGCGCGGTGCCGCGCGTGTCCGTGAGCAACTGGCCGCGCAGGCCGATCAGCCCGCGCGAGGGAATCGTAAACTCCATGCGCACCCAGCCCGAGCCGTGATTCACCATTTTTCCAAGCTCGCCGCGGCGCCTGCCGA
>Ga0209380_10000969_pt1 | contig 19954 bp, 22 predicted proteins | sample HubBroMetageWFT6_FD_188347 | JGI IMG/M metagenome (GOLD analysis project Ga0209380, IMG submission 188347) | Warmed and freeze-thawed soil microbial communities from the Hubbard Brook experimental Forest, New Hampshire - Hubbard Brook CCASE Soil... | ecosystem: Environmental > Terrestrial >...
CGTGGCGCTGATCCTGGCCGTCATCGCCGGCGCCCTGATCATGGCCGCCGCCGGTACCGCCCGGATCACCCAGCTGCGGCGGATCATGCGCCGCGACCGCGCCAGGCCGCACGCCAGCTGACGCTGTTACCAGAAGACCAGAAACCATCCGGACGGCGTGCGCTACGCGCACCGCTGACCGCGCCCGATCCTGCGGGTCCGCCCCCTTGGCTACCGGCACAACTCCTGAAAGGACGTAACGCCATGACAGAACCAATGGCACCGGACCGCGCAACCAGCACACTGCCGGTCATGACGACGCCGAGAAGCGAAATGGAATCGAAGCCCGAGCCCAGCGGAACGGTGGCGCACGAGCCCCCGGCGGCGGGAAGCATGATGCGGGCCATCGTTCAGGACGCCTACGGCTCCGCCGACGTGCTGCGCCTGGCCAGCATCAGCCCGCCCGAGATCGGCGCGAGAGAAGTGCTCCTGCGAGTGCAAGCGGCCGGGCTGGACCGGGGCGCCTGGCATCTGATGACCGGGACGCCCTATCTGCTGCGCGTCGTCTTCGGGATCCGCAAGCCGCGGAACCCGGTGCTCGGTCGCGAGGTCGCCGGCACGGTCGTCGCGGTAGGACCGCAGGTAACGAGGTTCTCCGCCGGTGACGAGGTGTACGGGGTCGGCCGTGGTACTTTTGCCGACTACGCCGCCGCCAGGGAAGACAAACTCGCCCGTAAGCCCGCGAACGCGACCTTCGAGCAGGCCGCAGTGGCCCCGGTGTCCGGCCTTACCGCCCTGCAGGCCCTGACCGCCGGCCGGGTCAAGCCGGGAGACCAGGTCCTGATCATTGGCGCGTCCGGCGGCGTCGGCACCCACGCCGTCCAGCTGGCCAAGGCGTCCGGCGCGGAAGTGACCGCCGTGTGCCGCTATTCCAAGCTCAAACTGGTGCAATCCCTGGGCGCTGACCACGTGATCGACTACACCAGCGACAGTTTCGGCGGCGGCCACGGCTACAACCTGATCCTCGACATAGCGGGCAACTCGGCCCCGTCACGGCTGCGCCGCGCGCTCAAATCCACGGGCACCGCTGTCCTTGTCGGCGGCGAGGGAGGCGGCAAGCTGACCGGGGGCATGGGCCGCCAGCTGCGAGCGCGCGCCCTATCCTTGTTCGGGCGCCAGCGGCTGACCAGCGTCATCTGCAAAGAGCGCGCCGCCGATCTGGAACGGCTCACCGAGCTCATCGAGACCGGAAAGCTCATGCCCAGCGTCGACCGGACCTACCCGCTGGACCAGGTACCGGAGGCCATGAGCTACCTCGCCGCCGGGAAGGCACGCGGCAAGGTTGCCATCACGATCTGACCGAGGCCCACCGCGGCGGAGTGCACTCCGCCGCACACTTGAGAAACAGCCGCCAACGAGGAGAGATCATGGCCGACGTAAACCACTACAACATCGCTGAGCAACTGGTCGGCGAGTCCATGGAGGGCGCCGGGACCATGTCCGGCCGGGAGGTCGCGAAGGCGCAAGTGCATGCCTCGCTCGCCCTGGCAGAGATCTTGCGCGGTATCTCCGCTGAGCTAACCATGCTCCGCGAAGCGGTCCAGTTCACGTCTGCCGCTGCCCAGCCTGGCCATACTGGGTAGTCGCAGCCCTGCATCACCCCCGGGCCGTCCTGCAGTCTGCCGCAAGGCAAGCGCGACAACAAGCGGGAATATGCCCTGAGCCGCCGACGCGAGCCGCTCGACCATGCCGAGGTCACCCCCGTCAGCCCGCGCTGCGATCAGGACCCAGCATGACAACCCGGCGAAGAGCAAGGTCACCGTCGCGCAGCCGTAGACACTGAGGATCCACGACTGAACCGGTGCGCGCCGGGCGACAAATACGGGCCAGACCGCGGTCGTGACGACGCAGCCCACCGCGAAGGCGAGGTGGCGTGGCGTCGGGCCCGCCGCCGGCTCCGGAGTAGCAGCGATGCCGAGCGTAGAAAGGCCAGTCACGGTCAGCAGGATGCGGGCCGGCCTGCCGACGGCAGTCAGGCCCGCGCCCGTCGCGATCTGACAGCTGCCCACCAGCACCAGGGCCGCCGTCATGACCCACCGGTCGGTTCCTGAGTATCCAGCCAGCACGCTCATCGTCTGCCGCATCGGGCTGTAGGAGGTCGGCTGCAGCGCGTCCGCAATCAGCCAGCCCCCCACGAGGAGGACAGGCGTCAGCAAGGCTGTGCTCACTGCCCAGCCAGGCACTGGCCGGGCCGCCGGCATGGGCCCTGAGCGATCGGCCGGCGATGGTTCAGCGGCAGCCGCACGCAGGCCAGGGCGCGGGCGATCTCGTCCTGATCCACTGCGCGCGGGGTCTGGACGCGCAAGCTGGGTCATGGCTCCCCCATCAGCCACATCGAGTCGGGCTCCGGAAGACAACGCCTCAAAGATCCGATATGTAGTGCCTTGCGGCCTCCCTCGGACAACAAACCGGCTTTCCGGAAAGCACGACCTGGGTCCGGACTATTCCGCGTGCCGACAACTCATTGGCCTCGGGCAGTCAGGGTGCTGATGGCGTCTGCGAGGTAAGCGCGCCGCGCGGCCCTGCTCGCAGGCAGGACGCCTGGCGTCGACCGGGCGAGCTGAGCGTGCCCGAGATAGGTGCTGTAGATCAGCAGGGAACGCCGGCGCGCCTCCGCCGGCGAGAATCCGAGGCGGCGGAGCACCGTGGCGATCAGGTCGAGCCGCGCGGCGGTGACGCGCTGCAGGGCCGGCGCGACTACGGGATGGGCGGCGCTGGCGAGTAGCGCCGGGCCCACCCGGTCCTGCTCGGCCCGTTCGACCACGCCGGTGACCAGGCGCCGGAACTGGCTGGCCGGCGCGTCGCGAGCGGCCGTGATCTCCTCGGCCACGTCGGTGGTCGTCTCCTTTTCCCAGCGCCTGATCGCGGCATCGACCAGGGCGTCCCGGTTATCGAAGTGCCAGTAGAAGCTGCCCTTGGTGGCACCCAGGCCGGCGGCGAGCGGCTCGACCGCCACTGCTGCCAGCCCGCCGTCTGCGACCGCGGCCAGGGCGGCGGTGATCCAGTCCTCGCGGCTGAGCCGGTGCTGACCGCTTGCCTTCCGATCCGCCATGACCGTACGCTACCGTACGGATGCTCCATACGGCAGCGTATGGAGCGGCACGGTAAGGAGGCGGCGATGGGTGCGGGCCGGTACGACGTGATCGTGGTCGGAGCGCGGATCGCCGGTGCGGCGACCGCGATGCTGCTCGCCCGGCAGGGGATGCGCGTGCTTGCGGTGGACCGGGTCTGTTTCCTCAGCGATACGGTGTCGTCGCATCAGCTCCAGGTCCCTGGTGTCGCCGGGCTGCACCAGTGGGGTCTGCTAGGCAAGCTGACGGCCGCGGGCACGCCGCCGGTGCGCCGGGTGCACCTGGATGCGGGCGGTGGCCTGATCGTGGACGGCCAGTTCCCCGCCTGTGGCGGCGCGCCGTCCTCCGCGCAGACGTCGCCGCAGACAAAGGCGGCCGGCTGGCTGAAGGGCGGCTGCCGATGAGGAAAATAACGGCCAGCGCCGGAACCGCGGTGTTCCTCGTGATCGCACCGGGAGCAGTTGCCGGGCTGGCGCCCTGGTGGCTGACCGGATGGCAGCCGGGCGCCGCTTATCCGGCCGGCGCGCGGATCCTCGGCGTGGTTCTTATCGTCGCGGGTGCGGCGGCACTCCTCGCCGGATTCGCGCAGTTCGCGATCCAGGGCCGCGGCACGCCGACGCCACCCGCGCCCACCGAGCACCTGGTGGTTCGCGGGCTCTACCGGTACGTGCGCAACCCCATGTATCTTGCCGTGCTCGCCATCATCGCCGGGCAGGCCCTGCTCCTGAGCCGTCCGGTCCTGCTCGGCTACGCCGCGTGCGTGGCTGTCGCCTTCGTCGCGTTCGTATCCGGGTATGAACAGCCCACGCTGGCCCGGCGCTACGGCGCTCAGTATCAGGCCTACCGGCAGGCGGTACCCGGATGGTGGCCCCGCCTGCGACCGCCCCGCGACACGGCGCGGCGTAGCCGATTAAGTTGACACGCCGCAGGCGACGCGGTGAGCTAGACGGGCCCGGTCCAATCCCCCCCAGATCGGCTTCCTGTCTTGGTCATTCTCGTCGCGATCGTCGTCGGCCTGTTGGTGTGGCACGCCACCCGCGCCAATCAGGCCCGGCTGGGCATCCGGTCCCGCCGCGGGCAGATCAAGGCCATGTCGCGCGAGATCCGGAAGTTTGCGCTGCGCGGCATCGTCGTGCTGGTCGTATTCATCCTCTTGCTGCGCGTGGGCCTCAAGTACTGACCGGCCAGCCCTCGCCCACGACGGCCCGTGGGGCCGGCGTGCTCGGCGTGGAACGGGCTCCGGACGGGGTATGGCATTCCGCACGGCTGGTGCCCTCGAGTGCCGCCGCGACTCGCGCCTTCCTTGATCAGAGAGGAATCACAGATGGCGCATAACGGGGGAAAGAACCGCGTGGTGATCGTGGGCGCCGGCTTCGCCGGGTTCAATGCCGCGCGCGAGCTGGTCCGGCTTGCGGGAGCCACCACCGACATCGTGGTGATCAATTCCAACGACTACTTCTTGTACCTGCCGCTGATGCCGCAGGTGGCGGGCGGCCTCATCGAACCCCGGCACATCTGCACATCACTACCGCGCCGGCTGCGGCAGCTCCGGTACGTGGTCGGCACGGTGCAGCACGTTGACCCGCGGCAGAAAGTGGTGACCTGGGTTGGCCCCGAAGGCGGCTCGGGCGAGTTCAGCTACGACCGGCTGATCCTCACCGCGGGGAGCGTGAACAAGCTGTTGCCGATCCCGGGCCTGGCGGAGCACGCGCACGGATTCCGCAGCATCGCCGAGGCTGGCTACCTGCGCGACCACATCATCAGGCAGCTCGAGCTGGCGGCGGTGGCTACCGACGCGGCCGAGCGCGATGCCCTCTGCACATTCGTGGTGGTCGGCGCGGGTTACACGGGCACGGAGGTCACGGCCCAGGGCCAGTTGCTGACCGCCCGGCTGCTGCGCCGAATGCCGGGCCTGGCTGGGCAGCGGGTCAGGTGGCTGCTGCTGGACACCGCGCCGCGGCTGCTGCCCGAACTTGACCCGCGGCTTTCGAGGACCGCCGACCGGGTGCTTCGCGGCCGCGGCGTCGAGGTACGCACCCGCCAGTCCGTGACCGAGGCCCTCGCGGACTCCGTCCAGCTTTCCACCGGCGAGAAGGTGCCCACACGCTCGCTGATCTGGTGCGTCGGAGTCCGCGCCGTCCCATTGGTGGACGGCATTGACCTGGAGACCCTCAAGGGACGGCTGGTGGTCGATGAATACATGACCGTGCCCACCGCCCCCGAGATCTACGCCTGCGGTGACTGCGCTGCAGTGCCCGACATCACCCGGCCAGGCGAGATCTGCGGGATGACAGCGCAGCACGCCACGCGGCAGGGCCGGCAGGTTGCCAGGAACGTCGCCGCCTCGCTCGGTACCGGGCAGGCTGCGCCGTACAAGCACCGCGACCTCGGATTCCTGGTCGACCTAGGCGGGTTCGCCGCAGCCATCAACCCGCTGCATATCCCGTTGTCCGGGCCCCCTGCCAGCCTCATCACCCGCGCCTACCACCTCTACAGCATGTCCGGGAACCGGCTGCGAGTCTTCACAGACTGGGTCCTGAACGGCACCACGCCAGCCGAAGTCACTGCTCTCGGGCTGATCAGAGCCGAGTCCGTCCCGCTCGACGTGGAGCACCCCAGCGCGTGACCTAGTGCCGGGCACCTACGTGGCGGGACCCGACACTTGGTAGTGGGCGATCCGCCAGCCGTCGGCACTCCGGCGGATGATCACACTCAGGTAGACGGTGAGGGTGGCACGGTCGGTGAAGCCGAAGTCGACGCTGAGATAGCCGAGCACCAGGCCATCGCTCAGCGCGCGGGTCTCGCGGAGCGTGTAGCGGGCGGTCATGCCCGCGGGCTGAGCGGCGTAGTACTCGGCAACGCCCGCCTGCCCGACGGTGTAGGGGTGCAGGCCCTGAAAGATCGCATCCGTGGTGAACAACGCGGCGACCTCCTCCGGCTGGTGGGCATCGACCGCCGCTTTCCACCGGGTGAGGACCGCGTCCAGCAGGCCGGCCTCGCTGGCTGAGTCCTGACTGGTCGTGACGTCGCCGCTGGCCGGGTCGCTGGGGTGCGGTGTCAGCGGCGTCACCGTGTCGCGCCGCCAGACGCGCAGTGGCATCGACGACAGCACGCTCTCCAGTTCGGTCGCGTCGGCGGCCTGGAACAGGCCCCACGTACGCCACTCGCCGGCTTTCAGCGGCGGGCGCCACAGCCGCAGCAGATGCCCTTGCGCGGCCAGCTCCCGGGATCGGGCGGCCTCCCGGGCCCGGATCGCGTCGACCTCCGCGCTGGCTGTGCCATCCGGCACCGTGGTCACCATATCGACCAGGAATTCCATCATGATCTCCGTCCGTCATAGGGCGGCCCGTACCCGGCTTGGCACGGGTCCGAGGTCGTGCCGCAGCCGTGCCGCACCACGAGCGCATGCGGCTGCCCCGGTCGCCGCAACCGGGGCAGCCACGGCGGGCCGGCGACCGGTCACGCGGGCAAGTCCGTGCCGGACTGCTCGGCGGTCATGTAGGCGGCGTACCAGGCGGGCCAGTTCTCGTCCTGGCCTGACCGGCGCAGGAGGTGCGACCGCCCGGTGCTGTTCTGGTGGGCGGCGTGGGCGGCCTCGGCGCGCTGCAGGGCGCTTGCGAGGTCCGCCGCCGAGGCGTAGGCCGTGTCCGCGTCCATCCGGCCTGGCCGCCGCGTGGTTACCTCCTGTACCAGCCAGGTGTTGCCGTCGGGATCGCTGAAAGAGCAGAACGACCCGTAGCTGGTGCGCTCCGGATCCGGACCGGGCTGCCGCGCCTCGACGGGAAACGGCGGGCCGTGCCAGATGTCGCTGGCGTCGATGCCACGGCCGACGAGTTCGTCATAGGCCGCAACGATGTCGGACACGATCAGCCCGCCCCCGGCCGAGCCCGGGGCCGCCGTCGTGAGTCCGAGGCCGAAGGTGACCGAGGCCGCGGAGCCAGGGGGCGTGAACTGAACGATGCGCAGGCCGTCCAGCGGTGCGACATCGTCGTCGAGCCGCCAGCCCAGGCGGCTGTAGAACTCCTTGGACCGATCGACATCAGACACGGGAATGATCTGGACTTCCAGGTGCATGTCGACCGTCCCGACGGACGGATCGCGGGTCGCGCTGTGTATTTCGGAGGCGCTCATGGCTTGTCTCCTTGGCGAGGGAAGACCTCAGCTGGTCTTCACATTGCTGATGTCATCGAGCCTGGTCTGCGCGCCCGCCCGTCGCGCCCGTGAGGAACCCTGGTGCAGGCCCCCAGGGTGCCGGGTCCCGTGCCGGCGGGCGCTGCGCGAAGGCGGCGTAATCTTGCCAAGAAGATCATCGGTAACCGGTATACGAAAAACCGCACGTACGGGATGAAAGGAGGAAGGGGAACAGGCCCTCCGGGGAACTGCGCCCCTGACTGCCAGTGGCGATGTCGGCTCCCGTTTCAGCGCGGCGGCTGCTTGGCCGGCGAAGCGAGTGCGCGGCCCTGGATCAGCTGGTAGCGAGTGTCCGCGCGGGTCCGAGCCGCGCGCTGGTCCTTCGCGGGGACGCCGGCGTCGGCAAGAGCGCGCTGCTGGAGTATCTGGTGCAGCACGCGTCCGGGTGCGGCATAGCCAGGGCGGCAGGCGTCGAGTCGGAGATGGAGCTTGCTTACGCAGGTTTGCAGCAGCTGTGCGCGCCGTTCCTGGATCGCCTGGAGCGCCTCCCCTGGCCGCAGCGTGATGCGCTTGGCATTGCGTTCGGTTTGCGCGCCGGCGACGCGCCGGACCGGTTCCTCGTCGGCCTCGCAGTGCTGAGCCTGCTCTCCGACATAGCGGAGCAGCGGCCGCTGGTCTGCGTCGTGGACGACGCGCAGTGGCTGGACGCGGCGTCCGCGCAGGCGCTGGCGTTCGTCGCTCGCCGCCTGGGCGCGGAGTCGGTGGGGCTGGTGTTCGCCCTGCGCGAGACCGAAGGCGAACAGCGCTTTCAGGGCCTGCCGGTCATCAACGTGGGCGGGCTCGACGACCGTACGGCGCGAGAGCTGCTCGCGACCGTGGTGACCGGTCCGCTCGATGACCGGGTGCGCGATCGGATCGTGGCCGAGACGCGCGGCAACCCGCTCGCGCTGCTTGAGCTGCCCCGCGGCCGGACGCCGGCCGAGCTCGCGGGCGGGTTCGGGCTGTCCGGCGGCCCGGCGGTGCCAGGGCGGATCGAGCAGAGCTTCCGGGAGCGGCTGGCGCCGCTCCCGCTGTCCACGCGGCTGCTGCTTCTCGTGGCGGCGGCTGACCCGACCGGGGATCCGGTGCTGGTATGGCGCGCGGCCGCCGCGCTCGGGATTGGCCCGGACGCGGCCGCGCCGGCGGTCGGCGCGGGCCTGGCCGAGTTCGGCGCGCAGGTGCGTTTCGGTCATCCGCTCGTGCGCTCGGCGGTGTACGGCGCGACGTCCCCGGAGGAGCGCCAGCGCGCGCACCGCGCGCTCGCCGACGCCACCGATGCCGGCGCCGATCCGGATCGCCGCGCCTGGCATCGCGCTCAGGCGACAGCCGGGCTCGACGAGGACGTCGCCACCGACCTGGAACGCTCGGCCGGGCGAGCGCGGGCGCGCGGCGGCCTGGCGGCGGACGCGGCATTCCACGAGCGCGCCGCCGAGCTGACGCCCGATCCGAGGCGCCGCGCGCAGCGTGCGCTCGTCGCCGCGCAATGCAAGCACCAGGCGGGCGCGCCCGGTGCGGCGCTCCGGCTGCTGGCGATCGCACAGGCCGGGCCGCTCGACGAGAACGAGCGAGCCCGCGCCCAGCTGCTGCACGCGCAGATCACGTTCGCGACAACGCGCGGCCGCGACGCCCCTCCCCTGCTGCTCAAGGCGGCCAGGCGGCTCGAGCCGCTCGATGCGGCACTCGCCCGCGAGACCTACCTCGAGGCGTTCGCCGCCGCGCTCTCCGCCGACCGCCTGGTACAGGCAGGCGATGCCGCTGAAATCGCGGCGGCCGTCCTCGCCGCCGACTGGGAGCAGTCGGCGCACGCCAGCGACCTGCTGCTGGACGGGCTCGCCCGTCTCACCCGCGAAGGCTACGTCGCGGGGACGCCAGCGCTGAAGGTCGCGCTGCGCGCGTTCCGGAGCGAGCCGCTGCCGGAGGAGGACCAGCTGCGCTGGCTGTGGCTCGGCTGCCGCGTCGCCAGAGCGCTGGCCGACGATGAAGCGTGGGACGAGCTCTCCGCGCGCCATCTGGAGCTCGCGCGCCGCGCTGGAGCGTTCTCCGCGCTGCCCGTCGCGCTCACCGACCGCGTGCTCGTTGAGCTGTTCTCCGGCCGGATCGGGATCGCCATGTCGCTGGCCGCCGAGTCGGACGCCGTCGTCGAAGCCACCGGCAGTCACCTGACGCTGCGGACCTCGATCGTGCTGGCGAACTGGCGGGGACGGGACGCCGAGGCGGTCACTCTCATCGAGGAGCGCCGGCAGGACGCGCTGCGTCGCGGCGAGGGGCTATGGCTCGCCGCGAACGACTGGGGCAGCGCAATCCGCTATAACGGACTCGGCCGGTATGAGGACGCCCTGGCCGCGGCCGAGCAGGCCGCCGAGGCCGCGCGGGGCCTCGGACCGTCGATCCTGCTGCTGGCGGAGCTGATCGAGGCGGCCGCGCGCACCGGCCGGCCCGAGCGTGCGACCGGCCCGCTCGCCCGGCTCGCTGAGATCGCGCATGCCGCCGGCACGGACTGGGCGCTCGGGACCCACGCGCGCGCGGCGGCGATGATTGCCGAGGGAGAGGCCGCCGAGAGACTCTACCGAGAGGCGATCGAACGGCTGTCCCACATCAGAACCCGCGCGACACTGGCCCGCGCGCACCTGCTGTACGGCGAATGGCTGCGGCGCGAGCACCGTCGTGTCGATGCCCGCGAGCAGCTGCGGGTCGCGTACACAATGCTCTCGGACATGGGCATGGAGGCATTCGCCGAGCGCGCCCACCGCGAGCTCCTGGCCACCGGCGAGACGGTGCGCAAGCGGTCCGTCGCGACGCTCGACGAGCTGACCCCTCAGGAGGCGCAGGTCGCGCGCCTCGCCGGCAGCGGGCAGACGAACCCGGAGATCGCCGCTCAGCTCTTTCTGAGCCCCCGCACTGTGGAGTGGCATCTGCGCAAAGTATTCGGAAAGCTCGGAGTTAGGTCCCGCAGGGAGCTCCGCGCGGCGCTGTCCGACGTCGGAGAGCCGCCGAGCGGCCGGAGTCCGGAGTTGCCGCGGACCGACTAGGAACCAGTCAGGCCTGCCCGGCACGCTGCCGCGCCTCGGTGATCGCCCAGGCGGCGTTGACCAGGCCAACATGACTGAACGCCTGCGGAAAGTTGCCGATCATCTCTGCGTTGCGGGGATCGACCTCCTCGGCGAGCAGGCCGATGTCGTTGATGGCGGCCACGGCCCGCTCGAAGGTCGCGGTGGCGACCTCGACGTCTCCGGCGAGTGCCTGCGCCTGCGCGAGCCAGAACGTGCAGAGCACGAACGTGCCCTCCTGACCCGTCAGGCCGTCATGGGCCAGGTACCGGTACACCAGGCCGCGCTCGTCGGTCAGCCGCCGCGCGGTCGCGTCGATAGTTGCCTTCATCCGCGGGTCGTCCGCGGGCAAGAACCCGGTGATGGCCAGCATCAGGCTCGACGCGTCCAGGTCCTCGCTGCCGAACGCCTGCGTGAACGCACCAGCCTGCTCATTCCAGCCGCGGGCAAGGATGGCCGCCCGGATCTCGGCCCTGGTGGTCTCCCAGTCGGCCACGCGGTCTTCGGCCCCGAGGTGGCTGGCCAGGGCGATCGCGCAGTCCACTGCCACCCAGCACATCAGCTTCGAATACAGGAAGTCCTGGGGCTCGCCGCGGATCTCCCAGATCCCCTGGTCCTTCTCCTCCCAGCGGGCAGCGGCGGTATCCGCGGCGGCGACCAGGAACCGCCTGGTCACCGGGTCGAGCTCGCCTAGCTGGTCGACCAGCCGCTGCGCGGCGACGAGCAGCTCACCGTAGACGTCGAGCTGCCGCTGGAGCCACGCAGCGTTTCCGACCCGGACCGGACGGCTGCCCCGCCACCCCGCCAGATGCGGCAGCTCCCGCTCGGACAGGTCCCGCTCGCCGCCGACGCCGAACATGATCTGCAAGTCCGCGCCGCGCTCCAGACCGGATGCGGCCGCCTCGGCCAGGAAGGCGAAGAACTTGTTCGCCTCGTCCGGGCAGGCCGCCACCCACAGGGCCTGCATGGTCAGGCTGGCGTCGCGCACCCAGGTGTAGCGGTAGTCCCAGTTCCGCTCGCCGCCGACAGTCTCTGGCAGCGAGGTGGTGGGCGCCGCGACGATAGCGCCAGTCGCCGCGAAGGTCATGCCCTGCAGCACGCGCCCGGAATGGCGGACCAGTTCCCGCCACGGTCCCTCATAGTTCTGGTGAATCGCCGACCAGGACCGCCAGCCCTCGATCGTGTCGTCCAGCCGGCTGGTGACGTCCTCCGCCGTCCACGGGGCCAGTGGCGGCCCGGCCATCTCCCCGTGCCCGAGCGCGAACACGGCCGCCTGCCCGGCCGTGAGCCGGACCACGGCGGTCGCCGTGGCGTCGTCCACGGCGAAGGTGCATGACGTGGACAACAGCAGCCGGTTCGCACCACCGCGGGCCGCGAGCCCGCCGGAGACGGGAACTAAGACCGGGTGGATGAGCCCGTACTCCGGCCGCGGCGCGTAGCTGACCTCCGCCTGGATCTCGCCGGCGGTACAGGCGAGAGACCGCAGCAGCGTACCCGGGGAGTGTGCCCCCAGGTGGTGGCCGCGCTCGTCGGGACCGACCGCGAGCGCGTCGGTGAGTACCGCGGTGCCGCCCGCGGTCGTGAATGTGGTCTCCAGCACCAGCGTCTGGTCGACGTATCGGCGGCTGACCTGGAACTGGCCTGCGGGACGGATCGAGAAATGGCCCGCGGCCGGATCCAGGAGGCGGCAGAGCACCGATGGCCCGTCGAAGCGAGGAAAGCAAAGCCAGTCGACCGAGCCCTCCCGGCTGACCAGCGCCGCGGAGCGACAGTCCGATATGAGCGCGTACTCGCCGATCGGCAGGCTCTCCATCAGGTTCCTCTCGGAGTGCGGTCCCGCCACCAGTAAACCGGTCGCGGCCCTGGCTGGCGCTACGGCAGCTGGTCGCGGCGACGCGTCAGGTAGGCGGTCTCGGCAGTGTTGCCTGCCAGCTCGATCGCTCTGTCGTAGGCGGCACGCGACTCCCGATCGCGTCCCAGGCGGCGCAGCAGGTCGGCGCGAGCCGCATGGTAGGCGTGATAGCCAGCCAGTTTGTCGTCCAGGCGGTCGATAGCCGCGATTGCCACGTCCGGGCCGTCGAGCTCGGCGACCGCGATGGCCCGGTTGAGGGCGATGATCGGCGAGGGATCGAGCCGGGCGAGCTGATCATAGAGGGCGATGACCTGCGACCAGTCGGTGTCACGGATGTCGCGCGCGGAAGTGTGCACTGCGTTGATCGCCGCCAGGATCTGGTAGCGACCCGGAGCCACGCCGGCGGCCAGGCGCGCGCGTACCAGCCGATGACCCTCGGCGATCAGGTCCGCGTCCCAGGTCCGGCGGTCCTGCTGATCGAGGGTGACCAGCTCGCCGCTCGCCGAGATCCTGGCTGTGCGGCGGGCCTCGGTGAGGAGCATCAGCGCCAGCAGCCCGGCTACCTCCCCGTCGTCCGGCATGAGGACACGGATCAGGCGGGTGAGCCGGATCGCCTCGGCGGTCAGGTCGTGACGTACGGGATCGGTGTCGGGGCCGGTTGCCAGATAACCCTCGTTGAAGACGAGGTACAGGACCTCGAGTACGCCCGCGACGCGCGCCGGGAGGTCTTCCGGAGAAGGCACGCGATAGGGGATGCGAGCCGTCTTGATCTTGGCTTTCGCGCGGGTGATCCGCTGCCCCATCGTGGCCTCCTGCACCAGGAAGGCACGAGCGATCTCCGGCATGGTCAGGCCGGCGACCATGCGCAGCGTCAGGGCCACGCGCGTCTCCATCGCCAGCGCCGGGTGGCAGCAGGTGAAGATCAGCCGGAGCCGTTCGTCGTCGATGGTGCCGACAGGCTGGGGCGGGGCGTCGTCGTACAACAGCTGAGCCTCCTTCTGCTTTTCGCCGCGCTTGCTCTCGCGCCGGATCCGGTCGATGGCCTTGCGGCTGGCGGTGGTGGTCAGCCAGGCGCCGGGGCTCGGGGGTACGCCATCGGCCTGCCACCGCTCGACGGCGGTCGCGAACGCTTCGGCCGCCGCCTCCTCGGCGATGTCGAGGTCACCGAAACGTCTGGTCAGGGTCGCGACCACCCGGGCCCACTCCTCGTGGTGGGCCCGGGTGATCGCCTCCCGGACACCGGCCACGCTCACAGGAACGGCCGCACCTCGACCTTCCGGTTGCAGGCCTTCGACCCCTCGGCGGCGAGCTTGAGCGCCTCATCAAGGTCCGCCGCCTCGATGATCCAGAAGCCGGCCAGATACTCCTTCGACTCCACGAAGGGCCCATCGGTGAAAATCGCCTCCCCACCGCGGTTGTCGATGACGGTGGCTGAGACGGGCGCCCCGAGGCCACCGGCGAATACCCAGCGGCCCTCAGCCTGAAGCCGCTCGTTGAATACGTCGATGGCCGCGTCCTCGTCCGGGGTGGCGGCGCCGGCCGTGTCGTCGATCACGGAGAACAGGTACTGCATCTCGGATCATCTCCTGTGGTTCGGGGCGCCCTGGGCGAGCGGCCCGGTACCCCTGCTACGAATACCTCTGCCCCGATCCGACACCGCCTCGCGGATTTCCCTCGGGAACCTGGCGGTACTGTGCCCGCCCGCTAGTGATCTGAGTCGGGGTCGGCGCGCCAGCGGTGATACAGCGCGATGAACTCGGCCTGCATGGTCGAGTCGAGATCCTCAGGTCTGAGCTGGCCGGTAAGGGCGATCGTGGCGCGCATCTGGGCGAGGTATTCGGTGCAGTGCGGGCAGCCGGCCAGGTGCTTCTCGAAGCGGCGCCTGGCGGCCGGGCTCAGGGCGTTCTCGAGGTAGTCGGTGACAAGCTCGACCGCCTGCCGGCAGACGATGTCGGCACGGCGGAGCGCGAGTCGCAGGCGCATCTCAGGCCCTCCCGAATTCCGACTCGAGAACCTGCCGGAGCCGGCTCCGGCCGCGGTGCAGCAGTACCCGCTGATTGATCTCGGTGATCTCCAGCACGCTGCACACTTCGTCGCTGGACATCCCCTCGATATCGCGCAGCGTCACGACCTCGCGCTGGCGCGCGGGCAGGCCCGCCATCGCCTGCCGGATGCAGTCTGCCATCTTCTCGGCGGTGAGCCGGTCGTCGACCGCCTCTAGCCAGCGCTCGGGCGGATCCGCCCACTGACCCGCCGGATCGAACCTGACTTGGTCCACCGCGGGCTCGAAAGCCCCGATGGCGACCGTGCGCCGCTCACGCGCGCCAGCTGTCCGGGCTCGGTTGACCAGAATGGTGAAAAGCCACGTGCGCACCGATGCCCGCTCCTCGAAGCCGCGCAGGCCGCGCAGCACTCCCAGCCAGGTGTCCTGCACCACCTCCTCGGCAACGGCCTGGCTGGGTACGTACCCGGCAGCGAGCGCCAGCATCGACGCCCGGTACCGCTGCACGAGGATGACGAAGGCCTGCTCGTCGCCAGCGCGCATGCGTGCGAGCAGACCCGCGTCGGGATCGGGGTTCGGGGGCACTTTGCAGCAGCCTAGGTGAGTCAGGCGGCCACGATGCCCTCGCCGCCCACCGCGCCCGGCACAGTCACGCTGCCGATCGCGGTAAGGACTCCGCCAGCACCGACAGCGAATTCGTCGACTACGCCGTTGCCGCCGGTCTGGACATAGAGGTACCGCCCGCCGGGTGACGCCGCTGCGTCAACGGTGCCGGGGTCGGTGGCGGTCTGGCCGAGCAGGGTCAGCTGACCGCCGGGGCCGGCAAAGTAGCCCGTGACGTCGGCGCTGCCTGCGTTCGACGCGTAGAGCAGCCTGCCCGCGCGGGCCACCCAGCAGGTCGCCGACTGACCGGTACCGACCTGCGAGAGCAGCGTGACCGTGCCGCTCGAGCCGAGCGTGAAAGTAGCCAGCGCGTTGGTCCCGGCCTCAGCGATCACGAGACTGCCAGCCCGGTCAAAGCTGATCGCGAACGGCACGGTACCCGCCTCGGCGTTCACCACCGGGGAGGCACTGAGCCTGCCGTCGTCCCTGACCCCGAAGACGTCGATGTCGTTGCCGTTAGCCTTGGTGGTCACGATGACCTGCGAGCCGTCGGGCGAGAACGCGACCTGGCCCGGGGTGTTGGTGAACTGCGGGGCTGCGGCCGGATTGAGCCCCAGCGGCCGGTTCGAGCCTGGCAGCGGATTCAGTCCGCGGGATCCGATCCGGAAGCCCTGGACCGAACCTCCGCCGAGCGCGTTGAGCACGTACGCGAGGTCGCCATGGACCGCGATGCTGACCGGGAAGGTACCGCCGGACGCGATGACCTGGCGAAGGCGGAGGCTATCGCCACTGACCCGGAACACCGAGACGGTATCGCTGCCCGCGTTCACCGCGAGCAACAGCCCGTTGGCCTGGTCGTAGTTCAGGGAGCCCTGCGATGCCAGGTGATCGACAACTGAGCCGGCCAGCTGACCGCCCAGACCGCCAGTGATATAGCTACCCGCCTGCGTCAGCGTGCCATCGGCGGCCCGATGATAGGCGACGATCTCGTTCCCGGCAGTGCTGTCGGTCTGCACGAAGACGACGTGACGGGCGCCGGCCCGGCCGGGGTCGTGGTGCCTGTTTACCGAGGCCACGGCCGGGCCGACCGCCACCGCGAGCCCGGCTGTCGCGAGCGCCGTCACCGCGGCCAGCCGGCTGAGGGTTCTCATACCGTTGCTCCTCCAATCAGGATTCGGGACTGCGCTACAACAGTCCCGGCAACGGCGGCCGCGTTACACCGCTCGCCCGGTGAATTTGCGGCGGGACCGGTCAGGCGCCGCCGATCAGTGATTGCGCCCCGGCGCGGCTGAGGACGAGATCGTGAAGGTCCCCGCCCACCTCGAGCCGACTCGACTGTTCGACCCCGCCGATCTTCACCGGCTCGAAGCCGGCCGCTCGGATCAGCCGCGCGACTTCCTCGCCGGCCCGGTCATCGCCGGTCGCGTAGAAGAGGACCGCCGGGTCCGGTGACCGGTTGCTGGCGGACTCGAGGAGATTGGCCGACATGCTCCCGAACGCCATGGCCAGGCGTGTCCCCTGCGGCAGCCACCCGGCTACGACCTCGCCAGAGGATTGCCCTTCCGGCAGGACACGGAAGACGTTGCCTTGCGCGTCGGTGCTGACCGGGTTGCTCGGAACGACCACGACCCTGCCGCCCAGCGATCCGGCAATCTCGCCCATCACGCTCTTCAGCACGGTGAATCGCAGCGCGAGGACGACGGCATCGGCACCGTCCAGCGCGTCGCGGTTATCGACGGCGGCGACCGCGGCGCGACCGATTTCTTCTGCAAGCCTTCGTGCCGACTCACTGTCAGCGCTCGAGAGCCGCAGGGTCTCACCGCCTGAGGCGAGCCGGCGGGCTAAGACCGATCCGAGCCCTCCGGTGCCGACGATGGCAGTGGTCACTCGGAGTCGCCGGCGCGCGAACTCGGCGGCCAGTGAGCTGGGTACCAGTCCCCGTTCGGGTCTGTGGTCTGCCCCACTTCGATGAGATGACCGTCGGGGTCGCGGATATAGCAGCGCTTCTCGTACTGGTGCTGCTTCGGCGGCGTCAGGAAGTGAGCACCACGGGCGCTCCACTCGGCGTAGACGGCGTCGATGTCTTTAACGCGGATGTTGAGGAAGCTGCTCACCCGGTCGGGATCGGGTGGTGTCTCCAGGATGACCGTCGGCTTGTCGTCGGTTGGTCCGCCGCCGGTATTGATGATGATCCAGCTGTTGGCCAGCCCGACGTAGGTCAGCCCTCCGGGACCCGAGAAGACCAGCCGGCCGCCGAGCACTTCGGTGTAGAAGCGCTTGGAGCGCTCGACGTCGTCCGACACGATGAAGTGGGCCAGCACAATTCCCTCTGGCGGTGGCGGGAGCTCGGCCATCTGGCACCTCCACTGGTGGGCCGCACGCCCCGCCAGCGACGGGGCCTTCGGGCGATGTTACTAGCAGTAGGCGTTCGGCCCCTTTCCGCGTCCGCCATGCCGGCCCGGACCGCAAGGCAGCGCCTCAGAGCCGGGTCCGCCACCGGGCCGCGACCTCGTCGGGGCTGGCTGGACGGCCGGGCAGCGGACCAGCAGCGGGGGCCCGGAGGGCCTGAAGGAACAGTGCAAGGTAGCGGCGCCGCAGAGGAACCCCCCTGTCGGCATCCGGCAAGGTGACAGCGCTGAGCGTCTCGAGTAGCAGGGTGACGTCGCCGGGGCTCACGTCCTCGCGGAGGACCTTGTGGCGCTGCGCCGTCTCGTGCACCTGCACGGCCAGGGCGGAGGCCCGCTGCGCCAGCTCGGCCATGTCCGGCGCCGGGGTGAAGGTCCCGGCAAGGCGCTGGGCGAGGGCCTGGCTCCCGCCGTCGAGGATGCGGGCGAGGCACTCGGCGTAGGCGGTCCAGGGGTCGCGCTCGTCCGCCAGGGCGGATTCGAGCTCGGTGACGTAGCGCCTGAGGCCATCGCGGGCCAGGTCCCTGAGCAGGTCCTCCTTGCTCGGGTAGCGGCGGTAGAGGGCGCTGATGCCGACGTGCGCCCTGGCGGCGACGGCGGCGATCGGGGCGGATGGGTCCTCCAGGAAGACCGATCTCGCCGCGTCCAGGATCTCGACGTCGTTGCGGGCGGCCTCGCGGCGCCTTCCGCTCAGCGGGCCATCTGGGTTTCGCATGCCCGCAGGATAGCAGTTGAACGGAATATTCCGCTCTGATAGAGTGGAACTGTTCATTCCGTTCCGTACGAGAGGACCCGTACCCGATGATCGAGCGGCTCACGGCCCGGATCGAGCTCGCTCGAGTAACCGGCCACTACGCCGCCCATACAGGCCCGATGAGCTCGCCGCCGACATCCGCCGCTTCTTCCGCCATCTCCGCCCGGCTCCAGCCGCTACCAGTAAGGAGCAGTAACTGACATGCCCGAGAACACCTGGAACGTCATCACTGAGTCCCTCGATCTTCTGCGGACCGCCGCTGCCTCGATCAGCGACGCTAACCGCGAAGCACCGACCCCCTGCAGCGAGTGGACCGTCATCCAGGTCCTGCAGCACGCCGTCGGCGATCAGCTCGCCTGGGCGGCAGCCATCGGCGCAGGGACAGGACCGTCGGAGAACCCCTTCGCCCCCTCAGGCCGCCTCGAAGAAAGCGTCGGCGATCTCCTCGACCCGGCGCTCGCGACCGCCCGCGCCGCGTGGGCCGGGATCAGCGCGGACGACCTGGCCGTTCCGACCCCCCTCCCGCAAGGCGCCCTCGCCGCTCCGGCAGCAGCCGCGGCGTGCGCCCTCGACGCCGTCGTTCACGCCTGGGACATCGCGGTGGCGCTTGGCCGGCCCGGATTGCTCGCTGACCAGCTAGCCGGGCAGTTGCTCCCCGCCGCCCGGGCGATCGTCGAGCCGCTCCGCCAGTTCGGCGCGTACGCCCCTGCGCTCCCGCCGCAGGCCGACGACGACAGTACGGCCACGCTGCTGCGCTTCCTGGGCCGCGACCCCGGCTGGGCCCCGGGTCGCCGCTGACCGTGGGCCATCGCGCTCAGCGGGAGTGGCCGGCACCCGAATTGTTCCGCGACGTCAAGCTGGGCGATGCTGGGGAGATGAGTTCTGCGGAGTTCACGAATGCTCATCCGGCGCTGGCGGAGTTCTGGCATCCGGTGGCACTGTCGTCGGAGGTCGGCCCGGAGCCGGTAGCGGTCCGGCTGGCTGGCCAGGGATGGGCGCTGGCCCGGTTCGGCGGCGCTGTCGCCGCGTTCGCTGACGCGTGCCCGCACCGCCGGGCACGGCTGTCGGCCGGGCAGGTCAGCGACGGCATTCTGCAGTGCACCTACCACGGATGGCGGTTCGCTGCCGATGGCAGGTGCGTGGAGATACCGGCGCTGGAGGACGCCGGGTCGATCCCGGAGCGCGCGCGGCTGCGCCGCCCGGCGCAGGTCGCCGAGCGTGATGGCCTGGTCTGGCTGGCACCGATGCCGCCGCGCGCGCCTGTGCCGGAGCTGGCGCCCGCCACTGCGCTGAGCGGCGACGACATCGCTACCGTCTTCCTGCCAGTGCTGCGAGTCGAGGCCAACGCGGCGATCTTGCTGGACAACTTCCTCGACGAGGCGCACCTCCCGTTCGTGCACGCCGCCACGATCGGCGGCGCGGGTCCTGAACCGATTCCGCGCGCCGACGTCGCCAGGCACGACCTGTCGTTCACCGCCGTTCGCGAGCACACCTTCACCAACCTCACGGACCCGGCGGTGCGCGACGGCGTGCGGCCCGCGGAGCAGCGCCGCCGGATGACCTACCGGTATCAGGCGCCGCTGACCGCGACTCTGCTGCTGGAGTTCCTCGACGCCGGCGGCTGGCAGTTCCTGACATTCACCGTGACGCCCGAGGATGAGCGCGCATGCCGCGTTTACCAGTCGGTGACGGGCCCCGGCCTGGCCGACCCGGAGCAGGCCGACAGCGCCGCGAAGTACGAGATGTCGATCTTCGAGGAGGACCTCGACCTGCAGCGGAGGGCGCTGTCTGGCCTGGAATTCCCGCTCGATCCCGCCGCCGAGCTACACACCCGAGCTGACCGGGTCTCGGTCGAGTTCCGACGCGTGCTCGCCGCCGCGGTCGGCGGCCCGCCGGCTCGCTAGGCGGCGGGCCGCGAGGCGACCTGCCTGGCGCGGACGGGGACGCTCTCGAAACCGCGCAGCACGAGCAGCGAGCGCCGGGTCGGCGGGGCGGCCAGCTCGAGCGCCGG
>Ga0209380_10000970_pt1 | contig 19949 bp, 18 predicted proteins | sample HubBroMetageWFT6_FD_188347 | JGI IMG/M metagenome (GOLD analysis project Ga0209380, IMG submission 188347) | Warmed and freeze-thawed soil microbial communities from the Hubbard Brook experimental Forest, New Hampshire - Hubbard Brook CCASE Soil... | ecosystem: Environmental > Terrestrial >...
CGGGGAACTCGTATCGCGCCGAAATTAAGCGTTCTCGTTTCATAGTCAATTTGGAAATTGAGCGGACCCAAGGCATCGAGCCCGATCACTGCATCAATGCGAACGCCGGCCTTATCGTGCAACCACGCGAGATTGCTTACCGCGACGGGCATTGATCCGCGGTGAATCGGTCCTAAGTCCATGGCCGGCAAAACGGAATAATAAATTTGTGCCACGCCGTCGATGACGCTCATGCCTCCGATCCGCTGGCCAACCTTCTCTAGTCCCAGTTCGTGAGCGGTGGCGGTATCCACCATGCATACGTTGGTGCCCGTATCGATCAACAAATGTTTTTGTTCTAACCCTCCCAGTGATCCCACTGCGACGACCAGGTGGTTTTGATAGAGCGTGAAGGGAATCCGTTGCACAATCTCCGAGTGCTTCGCCCATCCCCCTGCGCTTGAGACCAGAGGAGCCAGGACAATCACAATGAGAGTTCGGACAAGGTGATTTGTTCTAAAACCAAGTGGGCTATGCCACAGGAAAGCGTTATACGTTTCAGGTGTGCTCAGGGAACGGTAGGCGGGTAGCGCTGCACCAGATCCGGAAGGCATAATCTCGAACCCCCATCGTGCGAGATGAACCCGAGTTTGGCGGTTCGACTAGGGGAACGACCGGACTGTTAGCCGGCGGACTACGGATTCATCGAATCCAGGGACAAGTGGGGGTGTTTCGATTATGACAAGCGATCCCGTCTTTTGCCGCCCGCCGAGAATTTCGCGCGTTTCTCAAGCTCCATGGTCTGGATTGCGACCAAAACGCCGAGGCGCGGCAAGGGAGACTAGTTCGCCATGTGATTTTATCCCGGTTTGTTACAGGCAGCCACGAGCCGGCAGCCCTCGGAATTGTTTCGTGAAAAAGTCAGGCGCGACCCACGAATTCCCGCGTGTCGGTGGACACCTTGACTCTTTCGCCCTCTTTAATGAAGAGGGGCACGCGAATTTCAACGCCCGTTTCCAACTGTGCCTGCTTGGTCACGTTGCCGCCCGACGAATCTCCGCGGGCAGCGGGTTCCGTATGAGTCACAACTAACTCCACGTGAGTTGGCATCTGCAATCCGATGGGGTTTCCGTTGTACTTATGGACCTGGATAACAAGTCCTTCCGCAAGGAAGTCCCGGGCATCTCCGATCATCTCTGCAGAGAGGGCGAGCGTTTCGAAGCTCTCCTGGTCCATGAAGTAGAAACCTTCGCCGTCGCTGTATAGGAAGGAAGCCGGGACCATTTCCAGATCCGGCTCTTTGAACTTATCGCTGGCCTTGAATGTCTTTTCAAAGACCGCGCGAGTGAGGAGATTGCGCATCTTCAGGCGAACCAGCGTCTGGGCGCCCCTGGCGGTGGGTGTGGATACTTCCGCTTCCAGGCAGTGGAATGGAGTATTTTCGAACTCAAAGAACATTTTGCGTTTTATGTTTATGGCGTCAATCAGTGCGGCCATGGTTCCTCAACAGACAAAAACTGAAGCGCGCAATAATATCCCGATCTCGTCCAGCGTCCGATCGGATGGGCGAACCCCAACAGCATATCAGTTGGAAAACTGCACCAAGGCAATTGCGGCCCGGGAACCCGGCAAACCGAGTCTTTAAGGGCGGCCGGCCAGACAGGGGCACGGAAGCAAAGTCGCGGACTTCATATCATAATCAGTGGACGAAGTTGATCGCTACTGCCGGGGTAATCGTGGGATTTGTGTTGTGGCTTGGAGGAATCACTCGCATGCCGAGGAGCACGCCTAGATTGGGCTTCCAACTGTATTCAATCGCCGGCGCGAAGCCAAACACTTCGCTGGAGCCCGAGTCCATCTGGATCATGGGGAGATTCTGCGGGCTGCCTTTCAGAGCGTTATATCCGATCACACGGCTGTTCCAATTGTGGCGGTACGTCGCGTCGAGCGCCAGTACCCACCTCCGCGTCAGGCTGTATTCCCAGGACAAGTCGATATAAAAAGAATCGCCGGGCTTGGCGTGTCCTCGGAAACCCGCTTGCGTGCCGTAGACACTGACGTCTTCCACACTCGGGTTGTTCGAAACACTTTGCGATACGTTGAACCGCATCCGCAGAATTCGGCCATTCGGCAACCAAAAGTAGGTCTGGGAGTAGAGTGCCAACGTCGTAGTGTAGGCACCGCTGCCAAGTCCGTCGCTCGGCCGGTCGCCTAACCGGTCGTATGCCCCTGTGGGCAAGGTTTCCTGCACTGCCACCGACGTCGTCGGAATCCGATTGCTTACGTGAAACTGCGCTAACCGGTATTGAGCTTGTATCGTGACATCGCCGAGAGCAACCTCGGAGCTGCTCGGGCCGTTGCTTATCTTGTTGAAACCCGCCGTGGGGATGAACCCGACCGTCAGTTTGTCCGCGAGGCCGTAGTTCACATACGTCAGCGAGCCCAGACCGTTCGAATGAGCAGCGATCACATCGAAGAGATAAGGCTCGATCAGGAAATGTCCGCGCGGTAACGTCGCCGCTGAGGGTGCCAGCATCGGGCCGGTCCACCAGGCATCCTCAACGGGCTGGTGGATTACCGGAAGAGGTGGCGGGTCCTGCTGTGCCTCCACGCTGACAGTCCCGATGAATACCCCCCCGACGGCGAGTACCCCAATCGCGACGGTTGCCCGGATGCCGCGAGTTTGATTTCTTGAAGTCCGACGAACCTCATGCATCCTTGCCGCCGATGAGTCGCTCATGATAGCGCTGCACATACTCGGGAACAGGGACACCTTCAATTAATCTGTCGTCTGGCATAGGAGGCCGAGATGCCATCTCCAGCGGTATTACCCCGGCCCAGACCGGCAAGCCATAGTCGTTCTCGTCGTCTAGCGGCGGCCCACTTCGCACTTTCGATGATGCTTCATCGATCGAAAACTCAACTACGGTTGTAGCTTTCAACTCTTTCTCGCTGGGTTTGCGAACTTCTTTCCATCTGCCGGCGATGAGATGTTCGGAGATCACGCGCAACGACTTGATCTTTTGCTCTGCATCTGCGAGCTTCCGCGCCGTTCCAAAAGCTACGACAGAGCGATAGTTCATAGAATGATGGAAAGCAGAGCGCGCCAGAACCAAGCCATCGGCGAGCGTCACCGTTAGACAAGCAGGAATGCCAGTTTCAAGTTCACGGAGCATGCGACTCGCGGATGAACCGTGCAAATAGAGTTTCTTGCCGTCCCGCCCATAGAGCGTTGGAATGACGAACGGCTGGCCATCCAGACAAAATCCGACGAGAGCGAGAAATCCCGCGTCGAGAATTTGGTTTATCGTGTTCCAGTCGTGCGAGCCTCGATCAGGGATGCGACGGAGTTCAGTGCGCTTTGTCAGTTTCATCTGGTATCCGAGTCTGATCCGTAATCCAATTGACTTCCCATGTCTTGCCGCCGTCATCCGAGAATGACTGTTCAAAGTGCGGCGAATTCGTGGTCATGTTGGTCCAATCGAATCGAATAAGGATTGTTTTGCCGTTAATCGTATCTTGAGCGAAAAACTCACCCTGTCCATTCTTGAATTCGCCGACCTGGGGTGGGTCAAGGATGCCAATCTTGCTGTTGGCCCAATAGAGGCGCCATTGGTGGGATTGAGGATTGTACACACGGAGGGTCAGACCCTCGATGTGGCCCGTGGAGCCATCGGCCTCGAAGGTATCCAGTTGCGCGCCGCCATCCCACACCTTGTAGCAGACGCCCGTTCCGTTGAGTTCGATCCAGGTAGTAGAGCCCGTTAGCGGATGCAGGCGGCGCTTCAGATGATATTTCCATGAGCCTATCAGAGGATCAAAATCGTGTTGCCCATCCCGCTCCGCCGTAGGTTGACTGGTGGTTCTGGATGCTCCTGAATCGTCCTGTGCAAGAGTTCCAAGTGGCTGCAAAAGTACAGCCAAGCTGCCCAGGGCGAGATAAGTCCGAATACGTTTGATTTTCATTACGCCTCCATTCATTCGTCCGTCTGTTTTCGAAATCGCTGGCTGCGCTACCGGGGCCGGCAGAGTTCAATGCACTTTGTCCGATTCATCGGTCACACGTGTGTCGGTTGCGATCCAGTTCAGTTCCCGAGTCTTGCCTCCATCATCCGAAAAAGATTGCTCAAACCGCCACGAATTCGAAGTGATGTCCGATGTGAAAAATCGAACTAAGATGGCACGTCCATTGAGCGTTTCCTGGTCGAAAAACTCGCCGCGCCCATTCTTGATCTCGCCCACCGTCGGTTGGCTCAAAGTGCCACCACCGAGGCCGGCGAAATTGAGGTTCCACTGCTGGGATTGTGGATTGTACAAACGCAGGCTCAGACCTTCGAAATGACGCGCAGGCCCATCGGCTTTAAGCTCGACCAGATTGGCGCGACCGTCCCAAATCTTGCGGACGATCGTGGTGCCCCCGCATTCGACCCAGGTATTGGAACCGGTTAGCGGATGCAAGAGCCGCGATAAATGTGTTTTCCACTCGCCAATCTCGAAGTCGAAATCGTGCCGACCGTCGCGCGCCGTGGAAGTGGGTTTTTCTGCCAGTCTCTGGAGAGGCTGCAAAGTCCCGACTGCGCTGCCCGCGAGAAGGCAGGTACGAAGGCGTTTGAGTGCGTTCACAGAGAAAAATTAACTCGCATAGTGGTCTCGTACAATATCCACTTTGCCGTGCTACGATATAACCACTTTTGGGGGTGTAAATGAAGCGCGTTCCTGCCGCATTTCTTCCACCAATCTCGATCGACTACCGCGCGAAGACTCCGCTGTATCGCCAGTTATATGACTGGTTCCGGCGGACCATCACCGAAGGTCAAATGCGGCCCGGGCAACGAGTACCCTCAACTAGGAGCTTGGCCGTCGAGCTGAAGATTTCACGCATCCCGGTCTTGAACGCATACGAGCAATTGCTTGCCGAAGGTTACCTGGAGACCTTCCTGGGAGCTGGTACGTGCGTGGCGGCCTCCATCCCCGATGACACCTTGAGGCCGGCGACGGGAAAAGCGCGGAAGGGGCCACAGGAAAGAGTTCAGGGAATGGGTCCTCGGCGAATGTCGCTTCGGGGAGAGGCACTGACACAAGTTCCGACGCAATCTTGGCTAAACATCGTGGGCGCATTCCGTGTAAGTTTGCCCGCACTCGACCATTTCCCGATCGGCGTCTGGTCGAAACTGGTGGCGCGATATTCTCGCAGGCCCCAAAAGGGCATCATGGGCTACGGCGACGCAATGGGGTATCTGCCACTTCGCCAAGCAATCGCTGAATACCTTGGGGCATTTCGTGCGGTGCGATGCGAGGCATCTCAGATTATGGTGACAACTGGCTCACAGCAGGGTTTGCACCTTGCTGCACAGGTTTTATTGGATCCGAAAGATCGGGTGTGGATCGAAGAGCCGGGCTATCCCAGTGCGCGTCAAGCTTTCATCGCCGCCGGGGCAGAGCTGATTCCAGTTCCAGTGGATCACGATGGCATGAACATCGCGGAGAGCATCCGTCAGGGTCAGAATGCGCGGGTTGTCTATATCACCCCGTCCCACCAATATCCTCTGGGCATGACAATGAGTGCGACGCGCCGTATGCTTCTCCTCAATTGGGCGGCGCGCACCGGTGCCTGGATCATCGAAGACGATTACGACAGCGAATATCGTTTCGGAAGCCGGCCCATCGCTTCTCTGCAAGGCTTGGACACGGATACAAGGGTGATTTATGTCGGGACCTTCAGTAAAGTCATGTTTCCGGCGCTCCGTGTAGGCTACGTGGTTGTTCCCAAGGATCTGCTGCCAGCATTCTCGGCAGCCCGAGATGCCGCAGACGTCTTCTCGGCAACTCTTTATCAATCGGTCCTGACAGACTTCATCCGCGAAGGGCACTTTGCACGGCACATCCGTCGGATGCGAATGTTGTATACGGAACGGCGAACCGCACTGGTCAAGGCAATCCGCGTCGAAATGGGAGATACGTTCGAGGTGATAGGCGCCGAGGCGGGGATGCATTTGACGGCACTTCTGCCTCCCGGCACGGATGATGTGGCCGTCTCGAAGGAAGCCGCCCGGCGGCGCGTTTCTGCAACGCCCTTGTCTGCTTGCTATTTGAAACCACCGAAAAGAGCTGGACTGATTCTTGGGTATGGCGGCGCCAACCCACATCAGCTTCACGATGGAGTGCGCAAACTCCGGATGTGCATGCCGGCCCATCCGAACCGTAGCGCGTCGCACCGGTAGACGCGCAGCCTGACCTGAGTGAAAGAAGTCGGTAGCGATCGGAATATTCCTGCCGCTACCGCGCACCATTCCTTCAGCGTCCGACCTGATCTTCCATAGCAGGTTCAAGGTTGCTTCGGATGATGCCCATCTCGATATAGATGGGCCGCATGACGTTCCTGATCGCTTTCAGTTGGGTTGAAAACCACCCCGCTCCCGCAACGCAAAATGCTCCCGTAATCATGACTGCGTGCGGTGCTCCCAGCCGGTGCGCCAGCGCGCCTGCGAGAAGACTGCCGAAGGGTGCCATGCCCACAAACGCCATCGTGTAGTAGCTCATCACCCGGCCGCGCATGTCTTCCGGCACGAGTGTCTGAATGACGGTATTGCTCGCCGCCATTCCCTGCATCATGCCGAAGCCTACGATCAGCATGAGCAACAACGATAGCGGGAGAGATCGTGACAAACCAAAACCGATCAATCCGAAGCCAAACAACGCGGCTGAGAGCTGAATCATGGTGGTCAGTCCGCGAACCGTTTTACGCAACGCGAGAGACACCGCCGAAATCAATGCACCCACGCCAGAGGCTCCCAGCAGGAATCCCAGAGTATGCGGCCCTCCCTGCAGAACTTGGGCTGCAAAGATCGGCATCAACACCATGAACGGCATTCCCATAAGGCTGATTAAAGCGAAGAGCAGCAGAATAGTTCGTACGGGTGGAAAGCTGCGCACATAAGTCCAGCCTTCTTTCAGTTGCTGCAGCATCGAAGAACGAGAAGGCTTCGCCGCCGCTACGTTTACGCGCATCATCAGCAATGACGCGATCACAGCGAGATAGCTGACTCCGTCGGTCAAGAAACAATACCCTTCTCCTACGACCCCGATCACCATTCCCGCAAGAGCGGGGCCGATGAGCCGCGCCATATTGACCATGGAAGAATTGAGTGCGATCGCGTTGCCCAAATCCTGTTTCTCCTCGATCATCTGAACCAGGAAGGCCTGTCGCCCGGGCATGTCAAAAGCGTTAATCAATCCCTGCAGCACGCTTAGCCACAGGACTTCATGGATGTTGATGACTTTGGTCAGGGTGAGCACAGCGAGGGCGAGCGATTGCAAGGCGGCCAAGGCCTGCGTCCAGACCAGCATCTTCCGCCGATCCAGCCGATCGACCAGCACCCCGGCAAACGGTGCCAGCAGGAAAGTGGGAATCTGTCCTGCAAAACTTACCAGTCCCAAAAGCAGCGCCGAACCCGTAAGGCGATAAATGAGCCAACTGGTGGCGACGCGAGTCATCCAGGTGCCAATCAGCGAAATGCTCTGACCGGCAAAGAACAGTCTGAAATTACGGTGCCCTAAGGCCCGCCACGCATGGGAATAACGCCGAAACGGACGCGTTCCGTCGGCGCTTGATTCAGGTGAATCGGATTCCTTCACCCAACCATTCTTGCAAAGGTGCGATCAATTTTGCGAAAAAGCATCGACGAAATACCGCCGCGACAAACAAATTACAGGTCGGGCGGTTTGAGGTGCGCTCTTCGATCTTTTGCTATTCTTCCTGCTTCTCGTCCGCCCGCGGCGATGCGGCTTCATTCATCTTCCGTTATTACTTGGGTTTAGCGCTGAAAGCCAAAACCGTGATTTCGATCACCAAGAACGGTGATGTAAGCCATTTGCCCGGAATCTTGCTTCGGGGATGATGTTCTTGGATAAGGGGGAGAGGTGACCGCCGAGGCCACAGCCCCTAGCGCAGAGATTCCAAGATGGCCGAGGCTGGTACGGCAGGGAGGTTTCCCGATGAGCACAGTCGAAATTCCGGAACCAGAAGTCAAGCCAGCGAAGCCGGCAAAGCCGGCAAGCCGCCAAATGGCAGCGATTCTGCCATCTTCAGACATTATCTGGGGGCCAGCACTGCCTCCCAAGACCATGTTTTCGGACAGTTTGTTGGAATTTGGAGTCCAGCGCAAGCGCAAGTTCTTTGCGACGACCACCTCACTCATGGTGAACGGTCTGGCGATTGTCGCGATGCTGATCATACCCTTGGCCTTTCCGGAGGCTTTGCCGAAGGCGCAACTACTCACGTTTCTGGTAGCGCCGCCGCCTCCTCCACCACCGCCACCGCCGGCCGCGGCCGAGGTTCAGCATGTGGTCCGCCAGATCCAGACCGATATGCTCAACAATGGTGCGTTGCGCACTCCCACGAAGATTCCACAGAAAATTCAGATGATTAAAGAAGAAGAAGCACCAGCGCCGATGCCGGCCAGCGGAGGCGTGGTGGGAGGTGTACCCGGTGGGATCCCGGGAGGACAAATGGGAGGCGTGATTGGCAGTGTTATTAGCGCCACATCGAGCCCTGCAGCTGTCCCGAAGTTTGTTCCGGCAACGCCACAACGCATACGCATCTCTGCGGGCGTGACGAAGGGGCTGCTGATTCAGCGCATAGAGCCCCCCTATCCTACGCTCGCAAGAGCGGCACGAGTTCAGGGGGACGTCGTGCTGAGCGCCGTCATTGACAGCAACGGCCACATCACGAACCTGCTGTTGGTCAGCGGTCATCCGATGCTCGTGCCGGCCGCCATCGCCGCGGTCAAACAATGGCGCTACAAGCCGTATCTTTTGAATGGGCAACCGGTAGAGGTCGAGACCACCATCACGGTGATCTTCACTCTCTCCTCTTGAAGTGGGCATGGCGCCGCTCGGGAGCGCCGGGAGTCTAAAAATGGCTGCAGAATATACCTATCGTGTTTCGGCCTGGTGGACTTCAGGCCGCACCGGACTAGCCAAATGCGAGTCCTCCCCCAATACCATTCACTTTTCCGAGGCGGCCGAGTTGGGAGGGCTGCAGGGCCGCTGGACTCCGGAGCAACTGCTGCTCTGCGCCTTGGCAGGGTGCTTCACCACCACCTTCCATGAGGTGGCCCGTCTCGCCAAGTTCGAGTACACAGACTTGGAAGTCGAGATCGAAGGCAGCGTTCACCGCAAGCGGAATACTGGGTGCAATTTCAGCGAAATCCTGATTCGGCCCAGGCTGACCGTAAACTCCGAGCAACAATGCGAGGCAGGACTGAACCTCCTGCGCAAGGCGAAGGCAGTTTGCATGATTTCGCGCGCCATCACCGTCCCGCAGACGCTGGAACCTACGGTCGAAACCGGCAAAGTACCGGTTGAGGGCTGGAGCAATCAGGACGCGGTCGTCAAACTTGGGGTGTGACGCTGTCGCCTTAACGGGCGAAGGGGGTACGTATGATGTTTTCTTACCGGCTGGTGCGTCTGATTGAATCGCAGGCCGATGTCCTCGCCGCCGAACTTGAGGAAAAAGTTCAGGCGAACCCCCAGGTTTCGCACTTTCGCGATATATCCGCTTTAGAATTGAAAGAGCGGGTATAGGAGATATACCGACACTTGGGCGAGGGGCTGCTAGGAAAGAACGAGCTGGATATCGAGCACCGCTACCGTGAAATCGGGTTGCGCCGGCTCAGCAGAAAGTGCCGCTGAGTGAACTCGTCCAGGCCATTGTGCTTACCAAGGAAAATCTTTGGGAATTCCTGAAGAGCGAAGCGGTGATGGACCGCGCGATTGAAATGATGGGCGAACTGGCATTCCTGCAAATGCTCGAGATGTTTTTCGACCGGGCGATCTACTTTGCCGCTGTGGGGTACGAAGAAGCAGTTGCGCGCTCTCCGCGCCCGGAAGGCGCGTTGCAGGCAAGCTAAAGGGGCGGACAAAGATGTCGATGTCGTGGGAAATGGATTACAAGAAGCGGCTCAAGACTGCCGATGACGCGCTGCGATGCGTGCAGTCGGGAATGCGGGTTTACATCCAGCCCGGCTGTGCCGAACCGGAAACGCTCGTGGAAGCGCTCATGCGGCGCGGGCCGGATGTTTCCGACGTGGAAATCGTTCACATGATGACCATGGGATGCGCTCCCTACGTGGCTCCCGCAATGGCCGGCCACTTCCGGCACAATGCGATGTTCATTGGAGCGAATGTGCGCGCTGCCGTGAACGATGGGCGCGCCGATTACACGCCAATTTATCTCAGCGAGATTGAAGGACTCTTCGAGAGCGGGGAAATGCCGATTGATGTGGCCCTGATCGAGGTTTCGCCGCCGGACTCCCACGGATTCTGCAGTTTCGGGGTAGGCGTCGATACGACGCTCACTGCCGCGAAATGCGCGCGCTACGTCGTGGCGCAGGTCAACGATCATATGCCACGCACTTACGGCGACAGCTTTATTCACGTGAACGACATCGATGCTGTGGTTGAGTCGTCGCGGCCCTTGTGCGCGCTTCCCAAGGTCGAGGTGACCGACCTGCAAATCGCCATCGCGCGCAACGTGGCCGGCCTGATCGAGGACGGTGCGGTGCTACAAACTGGCATCGGCGGAATTCCGAACGCCGTGTTGCCCATGCTCATGGACCGCAAAGATCTTGCCGTCCACAGCGAACTCGTATCGGATGCCGTGATCCCGTTGATCGAAGCCGGAGTTCTCACCGGAGCCCGCAAGAATTTCAAGCCCCGAAAGATCATTCTGGGATTTGCTCTGGGCTCGAAGCGGCTCTTCGAGTTTGTCGACAACAATCCCATCTTCGAATTTCATCCCACCGCTTATACCAATGACCCTGCCCTGATTGCGCGCAACGATAAGATGGTGGCCATCAATTCTGCACTGCAAGTCGATCTGACCGGGCAGGTTTGTTCCGATTCCATCGGCAATCAGTTTTATAGCGGCATTGGGGGCCAGGTAGATTTCCTGAGGGGCGCATCGCGGTCCAAGGGTGGCAAGTCCATCATCGCGATTTCCTCGACCGCGAAGCAGGGCACCATTTCGCGCATCGTACCCACGCTCGATCCAGGCGCGGGAGTGGTTACCTCGCGCGGGCTGGTTCGCTACGTCGTGACCGAATATGGGGTTGCTTATCTGCACGGCAAGTCGATTCGCGAGCGAGCCAGAGCTCTGATCGAGATCGCGCATCCTGAGTTTCGCAGCGGGCTTTACGACTACTGTGAAAAGACAAAGTGGTTGCATCCTCGGGGAGCACAGTCCGCGGTCTCAAGGTGAGGAAACGCAGGTGAGGAAGGGGACCGGAGCAGCAGGCGGCAAAATCGCCATCGCCATCGAAGAGTGCAAGGGATGCGGGCAAGGTGTGGAGTTGTGCCCGCCGAAGTGCCTGGAACTGGCTTCTGAACCACGACGTTGAACGAGAGCCCTGCCGACCGAAACATCTGCATCAAGCTGGAAGAAGCTCTGATTCCCGTGCAGGAGACGGTACAAAGCGCCTGGGAAATTCTCGGACTCAATCTCTTGAATGTCGCGAATGAAGGACGCTTCGCAGTCTTCGTTCCTGACGCGCAACTTGGTCGAGCGCTTGAAGTCCTAAAAAGATTTCGGTCTCCGAAGGTTCGGTGTGGGTCGGAAAAGTAGAAAGCAGCCCGGGACGCACGGTTGTTCTGCAAAGCCGCATCTGCGGCGACCGTGTCATAGATATGCTGAGCGGCGAGCGGTTGCCAGAAATCGGTTAAGAGGGCGCCCCCGTCCTCCGCGCCGAGAAACGAGGCGCAGCTTGGACCGAAGTTGCGCTCTCGGGAGGTACCCGTGGCATTACTATGCGCTCGAATCCGCAGGCGCCGTAAATTACTGATTACACGGCCACATCCTCCTCCCTGACCCCAATCATCCCGGCCGGTGGGATACCTCGCTGAGGCACCCCTATGGAAGACGACAATAATGAAGAAACGGCATTATGCTTAGGCTGTACCTACGGAGGTAGGACTATGTCGGTTATGACGCGCCCCGGAACCAAGACTCCTGGGGACTACATTGAGCAAGTCATGTTGAGTGTGAAGACGAAAAACTCTGCCGAGCCCGAATTTCATCAGGCGGTTGCAGAAGTTTTCGATTCTCTAAGATTGGTTCTGTCGAAGCATCCCGAATATCAATCCACAAGACTGCTGGAAAGAATTGTCGAGCCCGAGCGGGTCATCATGTTCCGCGTGCCGTGGTTCGATGATCAAGGCAACGTTCAGATCAACCGTGGTTTCCGCATCGAGATGAACAGCGCCATCGGCCCCTACAAGGGCGGACTCCGCTTCCATCCCTCGGTCAATCTCGGCATCTTGAAGTTCTTGGCATTTGAACAAGTATTCAAGAATTCGCTCACCACGCTCCCCATGGGAGGCGGCAAGGGGGGATCTGATTTTGATCCCAAGGGTAAAAGTGACAATGAAGTGATGCGCTTCTGCCAGAGCTTCATGACCGAACTGCAGCGGCACATTGGACCGGACACTGACGTCCCAGCCGGCGACATCGGCGTGGGCGGGAGGGAAATCGGTTTCCTGTTTGGCCAGTACAAGCGGCTGCGCAATGAGTTCACCGGCGTCCTGACCGGAAAAGGGCTGGGCTGGGGGGGGTCACTGATTCGTCCAGAAGCCACCGGATACGGCTGCGTCTACTTCGCCAGCGAAATGCTCAAGACGAAGAAAGACTCGCTCGAAGGCAAGCTCTGCCTGATCTCAGGCAGCGGCAACGTCTCACAGTACACCGTCGAGAAGCTGCTCGATCTTGGCGCCAAACCCGTCACAGTGTCCGATTCGAACGGCGTCATCTACGATCCTGATGGCATCGACCGCGAGAAGCTCGCCTTCATCATCGCATTGAAGAACGTGAAGCGCGGACGAATCCGTGACTACGCGGATCACTACAAGAAAGCGATCTTCATGCCAACCGATATCAAGCTCGAGCACAACCCGCTGTGGCACATCAAAGCCGACTGTGCGTTCCCCAGTGCCACGCAAAACGAAATCACCGCGAAGGATGCGGCGAACCTGTTGAAAAACGGCATCAAGCTGGTAGCCGAGGGCGCGAACATGCCATCAACGCTCGAAGCCACCAAGCTGTTTCTCGATGCCAAGATCCTGTACGGACCGGCCAAGGCTGCCAACGCTGGCGGCGTGGCAACCTCCGGCCTCGAAATGGCTCAGAACAGCGCACGTCTGAGCTGGACCCGCGAGGAAGTGGATGATCGCCTGCACAAGATCATGATCGCGATCCACCACAACTGCTTCGAAACAGCCGAGAAATATGGCACGCCCGGCAACCTGGTAAACGGCGCCAACATCGGCGGCTTCCTGAAAGTAGCCAACGCGATGCTGGATCAGGGCCTTGTTTGATCATGTAGGGACCGACGCCTCGTCTTTCTGGCCGGGCAAAGCCCAGCATCTGCATGAGTAACAATGAATCGGGTGCCCCATCTTTGCCGCGCTCCTTGCGGCAAAGGTGGGGATTTTGACTTTCAGCCCGACTCCAAGAAATCTGGTGCCTTAAGTTCGTCAGATCAATATCCCTAGTAGGCTGTCGCAAAGAACGCGACAAAGAGGAAGCCCCCGGCGCTATATGATGGCTTGCAATAACTGATCCATCCCCCATGTCCGTTCCCCGCACCCCCGAGCCCGTTCTCGACGCCGAAGAGCGCTTTGAAGGCTTCGAAAACCTGATGCCCTTCAAGGTCCACAACATACTTCTGGTCTCCAGTCTGTACGACTCGTTCATCCTCCGCGAGGACGGACGCCTCAACGAACTCCTGATCGACGAATCGCTCGAACTCAACCTGCAGCACATTCCCGGCATTACGCACGTTTCCAGTTGCGCGGAGGCGCTCGACCTCGCCAGTTCCAATCCGCAATTCAATCTGATCGTCACCAATCTCGCCGTCGGCGATATGGACGCCGCACAACTCGCCCGCGAAGTTGGCCGTGCCGGTCTCGACGTTCCCGTGGTCGTGCTCGCCTACGATTATCGGGAGATCAAAAATTTCATCGCGCGCAACCCGGTCACCGACATCGAGCGTATTTTCCTTTGGCAGGGCAACGCGCGCGTTCTCATCGCGATCGTCAAATACATCGAAGACAAACGCAACGTGCTCCACGATACCCGCGCCATGGGCGTGCCCGTGTTGTTGGTGGTGGAAGACAACATCCGTTACTATTCGGCCTTCTTGCCGGTCATCTACACCGAGATCATCAAGCAGTCCCGTCGCGTCATTCAGGAAGGCATCAACGTAGCCCACAAGCTCGTCCGGATGCAGGCTCGTCCTAAGATTCTTCTGAGCTCAAACTTCGAGAACGCCGCGCAGTTGGTACAGCAGTACCGCGACTACATCTTTGCCCTGGTTTCAGACGTCGAGTTTCCGTGGGAAGGCAAACTCAATCCCGAAGCCGGCTTCGAGTTGGCTCGCATGGTCAAGAGTCTCGCGCCCGACGTGCCGGTAGTTCTTCAAACCAGCCGCACCGAATTTCGCCCCCGCGCCCATGCCGAAGGCTACTCGTTCCTGCGCAAACGCTCGCCCACGTTGCTCAAAGATCTGCGGCGCATCCTTACCGATCACTTCGGTTTCGGAGATTTCGTTTTCCGCATGCCCGACCAGCGCGAGGTCGGACGCGCGAGAGATTTGAATGAACTCGAGGAAACGCTTCAGACGTTGCCCGCCGACAGCCTCATGTACCACGCGCAGCGCAACCACTTTTCGCACTGGCTGATGGCGCGCACGGAATTCGCTCTGGCAGCCAAGCTCAGGCCGCGGAAGGTTTCAGACTTCCAGAGTCCCGAGCACCTTCGGCGAGATCTCATCGAGTCGATCAACGGCTACCGTCGCGAACAGAACGAAGTCCTGATAGGCGACTTCAAGCCCGACACGTTCAAGCCGGCTGACTCCAGTTTTCTCCGAATCGGTTCGGGCTCGCTCGGAGGCAAAGCCCGAGGCCTGGCCTTCGTCCGCCATCTCCTGCGCACGCGCCGCATCACGCGCCGCTTTCCCGGGGTGCGCATTACCGTCCCCCCCGCCGTCGTGATTGCAACGGACATGTTCGACTTGTTTCTCGCCGAAAACAACCTGGGAGACTTCGCCCTGCATTGCGACAACGACACCGAAATCCAGCAGCGATTCCTCGACGCCGCGATGCCCGTGCCACTCGAAGAAAACCTGAAAGCATTTCTCTCCGAAGTGGAGTATCCGGTGGCCGTGCGTTCTTCCAGCCTGCTCGAGGATTCGCAATATCAACCCTTCACCGGCGTCTACGAAACGTTCATGTTGGGGAACCAGCAACCCAGCCTGCAAACCCGTCTGGACGAACTCTCCGAGGCCATCAAGCGCGTCTACGCGTCAACCTTCAGCCAGCACGCGAAAGCCTACGTGCGCGCCACGCCGTATCGCCTGGAGGAAGAAAAAATGGCTGTAATCCTTCAACAGGTTGTGGGCACGGCACACGGCTCGCGGTTCTATCCCGACTTCTCCGGCGTGGTTCGCTCACACAATTTCTATCCCGTCGAACCCATGACCTTCGCTGATGGCATCGCCGCAGTCGCGCTGGGTTTGGGCCGCACGGTGGTCGATGGCGGCAAGTGCCTGAGCTTCTGTCCGCGCTATCCGCGTAATCTGCTGCAGTTTTCCTCGGTCGAAGACATCCTCGCTAACACGCAAACGGAATTCTGCGCCCTCGCTCTCGACGGCATTCATCACGGCGGAGGTCCCGGCCATCTGCGCGAGGCCCGCTTCGGGCTCGACGTTGCCGAAGCCGACGGCACGCTGCACGCCGTGGCCTCAACCTACTCTGCCGACAATCAAGCGGTTTACGACGGCCTGAGCCGCCCCGGCCCTCGCGTCGTGACATTTGCTCCCATGCTCAAGCACGAAATGTTCCCGCTGGCCTCGATCCTTGAGTTGCTCGTGCGGGCGGGCGAGGACGCTTTAGGGAATCCTGTCGAAATCGAATTCGCTGTGCGCCTGCCTCGAACCGACAACGAACCGTCCGAATTCGGATTCCTGCAAATCCGCCCACTGACGCTGGCCCGCGACCACCAAGACCTAAGCATCGGCGACGTGGACTCGTCCCAGTTGATCTGCCAAAGCACGAAGGTTCTCGGCAACGGCCGAATCGAAAACCTGCACGATATCGTCGTCGTCGATTCTCAGCGCTTCGAGCGCAGCCGTAGTCAGGAGGTCGCGAGAGCAGTGGCTCACTTCAACGCCACTCTGAGCGCTGAGAATCGCCCCTATCTATTGATCGGTGTCGGCCGCTGGGGTTCGAACGATCCTTGGCTCGGCATCCCGGTCGAATGGGATGAAATCTCCGGAGCCCGTGCCATCGTGGAAGCTGGATTCCACGACTTCCGGGTCACGCCGTCGCAAGGTAGCCACTTCTTTCAGAACCTGACCGCCTTCCAGATCGGATACTTCACCGTGAATCCCGACGCTGGCGAGGGCGCGATCGACTGGCCATGGCTGGCCGAGCAGGCCGCCGTAGAAGAACAGGGCTGCGTCCGCCACTTGCAATTCTCCCAGCCGCTGCGCATCGTGATGAACAGCAAGACCAGCCAGGGAGTGATCTTCAAGCCGGAAGTAACCTAAGAAGGGCACGAATCCTTCCGCACGCGGGAGTGTGATCCAAATCGCAGCCTTTGAAGGCATCTCCCACCACGATCGTGGAGAGGGGACTTTTGCTGTTTACCTCCCAGTGGAGTCCCTGTGTTCAAAATCATCCGCGCCGTATTCCTGGCGCCCCGTGTCAAACGTTTCGTCACCGAAGCACCTCGATCGCCCGGAACCAGAAGCCTGGTCAGTTCGTCATTTCTTCGCATCTATGAAGAAGGCGAGCGCATCCCGGTCACGATCGAGAGCTCAGATCCAGAGCGCGGCCCCGTCAACATCGACGTCGAGTCGGCAGCAAAAAACCACGCACCTGCTGAACTCGCTCGAAACCGGCGATCAGATTCTCGACGTGGTTGGTCCGCGCGGCAAGCCGTCAGAGATCGCAAACTACGGCACCGTGGTGGTGGTAGGCGGTGGCGTCGGCGCTTAAGCGCGCCGGGAATCGGGTCCTCTCTACCGTCGGCGCTCGCCATAAAGAATTGGCCATTCTTGAACCGAAAATGCGCGCGGTGAGCGACTTGCTCATGATCCCCACCGACGATGGCAGCTGCGCCGACAAAGGTTTTATCATCGACAAACTCTGCCAGTTGATGCAAAACGGCACAGGCATCGACCTGTTTGTGGCCGCGGCCCAATCGGGATGATGAAGGCGATCGCCGAGATGACCCGCAAGGAAAACATCGACCCGGTCGTCAGTCTGAACCCCTATCATGATCGACGGCACCGGCATGTGCGGGGGCTGCCGCGTGATGATTGGAGACATCATGACCGGCAGCGCCACCGTGATGCTCGCGATGGGCGCGCGCCGCCGCGCCGCCAAATCCATCCATGAATATTTGACGACCAGCGAGTGGTGAGATCTTGGGTGGCGCGGCGCTTTGAGCGCAGCATCATGACTTTGAGGCTGTAGCCCCAGCCAAAAGTTGGAGTTTTTTCGCGGTCTTTACCCGTCGCTAACACAACCCGTCGCTAACACACCGTCAAACTCTGAACGACGCCATTGCGCTTCTTACTGCTCAACCGAATCGCTAAAAGGTCAGCTCGAAATAAGTGTCGGTCCGAGCCCATAGGAATGGAAGGCGCGCCATCCAGTACTTGCGATTGATCGCCTGCCGCGCTCGAGCATGCTCCTGTGGCTGCAAAATGCGGGCCTTCGCGTCAAACTCCGGTCCAGTCACCTTTCCCCGAATCGTGCAAGGCGCCACGCGTACCTGTGGATTATTGCGAATCCGCTTGGCCTTTCCCATATCGCTGCGTGTCATCACATAGAGCTTGCCGCCTTCTTCCCCAAACCACACGGGAGTAGCGACGCCCGCTCCGGTCTTACGAAACGTTGTGAGAGAAATGTATTTCTGACCTTGGACAGGCGCGGGAATTTGGCTTGGCATAAAGTTCATTCTAAAATGCCACAGAGCAAAAGTCCTCGCCAGGATCAGTTTCTGGTCCAAACGCTGTCGTCGCTGGTACGCGATTCGTCTCGGCAGATTGCCCCGGTCGCACCATATGTGTTACAAGCCTGAACATGCGTAAATGGATGAAGGATCGATTGCAGCGCCGTAAGAAGAAAGACCCTGAGCAGGGAAGTCAGGCGGCGCCTCCGCCACTGCAGCCGGCTTATTTTGATGCGGAGCAAACTCCTGACACACCGCCCGAGTCGAGCCATGTCGAGTCTCGGCATCTTGAGCCCGTCTCTAGCGAAGCTGAAACTCCGGCCGCCTCCGAGCCTGAGTCCGAAGCGCAGCCTGGTACCGAGGAACCCGCGAGCGCCCTACAGCAGCCTCGCCAGCCAGCTACGACCGCAGAGGGACAGCGTGGCCGCGGACGCCGCCGTCGTGGCGGACGCGGTCGAGGTGGACGCGGTCGCGAGCAGGCAGTCGCTCAAGCCTTCAGTCCAGCCGTTGCGAAAGGCATAATTCCTGTTCAGCCTGGTCAGCTGGTTGAAGAGGGTGCCGAAGAAGGAGCACTCGAAATTGCCGAACCCGAAACCCAGGCTACGCCCGGCGCTCCCCCGGTTCCCGCGGCCGCGCCACGTCCGCCCAAAGGCATTGTCGTGCTCGCGATCGGGCTTCCCGGTTCTGGCAAGAGTTCGTGGTTCAAGCGGCACAACGTCGTCCCGCTTTCCAGCGACATGGTCCGCTCGCTTCTGTTTGACGACGTACGCGAGCAGCGCTTTCAGGATCTTGTGTTTTCCAATCTGCGTTCCATGCTCAAAGCCCGCCTCATTGCCAAACGGCCCATGAATTATGTGGACGCCACGAACCTGACTCCGCAGGAGCGTCAGCACTGGATCAAACTTGCCAAAGATTACAGCTACGAAGTTCAGGCTGTGTTTTTTGATGTTCCGCTGGAAGTTTGCGTCGAGCGCCACCAGCGACGCGACCGCGTCGTCCCGGAAGACATCATGCGCCGAATGGCCGCCAAACTGAAGGCACCAACGTTCGAGGAAGGCTTCGCCAAAATCACTGTCGTACGTGTGAAGAAAAAAGCTGAGGAGCCGAAGCAAACAGGAGCGTAAGAGCTAGCGCTCAACCCCAGGTCATCCTTTCAAATGCGGCAACAATTCTTTGAACGCTGCCGACGAAGACGAACGCATCAATTCATAAATCATCATCTCGGTCGACGAAATCACCGCGCCCGCAGACCGCATTCGTTCGAGGCCGATCTTCCAATTCCATTTCGTCCTCGAACTCACCGCGTCTGACGCAACGTGGACGAGGTATCCCTCGCGCAGAGCTCCGAGCGCGGTCTGCGTTACGCAGATGTGGCTCTCCATTCCGCACAGCAGCAACGTGTTGCGCTGGCCTGGAACTTGCTTGAGCACGCTGCAAAACACGTCACTGCCGAAGCAGGAAAACAGCGTCTTGTCGATCGCTTCCGTCTCGGGCAGCAGCGACGCGACCTCCGGTACGGTTCCGCCTAATCCTTTCGCATACTGCGTGCTGACCAGCGCTGGAATCTTCAGAATTCCGGCGGCACGAATTAAAAGCTGGGCATTCCGCACCAATTGTTCCCGCTGGAAAATCGCCGGCAACAGCTTCTCCTGAATATCGATGACCACCAGCGCGCACTGCTCAGCCTCCAAGGGACGTCGCGCCATCTCGACATAATCGGTGGTGGGATGAATTGACTCAATCGTGGTTGCCATGGCTGCTCCTCATAGAGTCCGACCCACTGATTCTACCGCTCCTCGTAGCAACGGTTTGGGTTGACCCGGCTCGCTTTCAACCATAAAATAAAATGGGCTTGCGAGCGCCGGCTCCAATTAAGAAATTGCCCCCTCGTTCAACGGCTAGGACACCTGCCTCTGGAGCAGGCTATCGGGGTTCGAATCCCTGGGGGGCAGCCAAT
>Ga0209380_10000972_pt1 | contig 19948 bp, 15 predicted proteins | sample HubBroMetageWFT6_FD_188347 | JGI IMG/M metagenome (GOLD analysis project Ga0209380, IMG submission 188347) | Warmed and freeze-thawed soil microbial communities from the Hubbard Brook experimental Forest, New Hampshire - Hubbard Brook CCASE Soil... | ecosystem: Environmental > Terrestrial >...
ACGCGCTCGTACACGACGTCCATGTCCAGCGTTTCGCCTTGCACGTGCTGGAAATACCAGGCCAGTTTTCCATCGTCGGGCCGGAGCGCGAGAGTCGAGGTCGAGTAAAGCGCCGCGCCCTTCGTGCCGCGGCTCACCTGCATCCACGGCTTGGCCTGCGCCACGCCCCAGTAGGTCAAGTTCAGATCGGGATCGAAGCTGCCGGTGATCCAGGATTCCGCGCCGACGCGCAGCATGTTCGGCAGACCGGCCCAGGTGTCGCCGCCGGGCTCGCCCTCGCGCGCAATGGTGTTGAAGCGCCACAATAGTTTTCCGGTTGCGGGATCAAACGCGCTGATGAAGCAGCCCTGATCTTTTTCCTGCGCCTTGTAACGGTCGCATCCATTCTCGCCTTGAACCACCTTGCCGTGAATAATGATCGGCCCGCTCGAGCTGCCGTAACCCTTGGCGCTGTCGCCGACCATGACGTCCCAAACGGTTTTGCCGGTGCGAGCGTCGAGCGCGAACAGGTGCGCATCCGTCGTCTCCGCGAAAATTTTGTCCTGGTAAATGGCGATATTGCGCATCGCGCCGGTGCCTCCGGCCTGGCTCTTGGGAGGCCGCATGTGGTTTTCCCAAATGAGGTCGCCGGTGCGAGCGTCGAGCGCCTGCAGGATGTTGTCGGTGTTGGTCAAGTAAATGATGCCGTTGTGGACGAGCGGAGTAGGCTCGTTGGCCGCGGCGCTGTCGTTCATGTTCCACGACCAAACCAACCTCAAGTCCTTCACGTTGTCACGGGTAATTTGCGAGAGCGCGCTGTGATTCCAGCCCTGATAATTGCCGCGGACAATCAGCCAGTCGGCCGGATCCGGTTTGAGAAGCATCTCGTCGGTCACCGGAACGTAATTTTTCACTTCGCCCGGGACGATGAGGCCGAGGCGCACGTTCGCGGTTCGCGGCGTAGCAGAGGGAAGCGGCGCGGCATCTTCCACGCCGCCCTGGGCTGCGGGCGCCGCCGCTCCGCCTGTGGCGACGGCTCCGATTGGAACGATCGTCGCCGGTGTTAGCGTCTGCGCGCCCGCCACCGCGCCATTTGCCTGCAGAATAAATGCGACGAGGTTGGCAGCATCCTGATCGCTGAGCGAGCCGGGATTGGTGATCGGCATCGAATTGCGGATGCGGGTGAACAGGTCGCTCGCCGGGCGGTTGCGCCACATGTTCAAGAAATTGGCGCCGGCCAGCGGGGGAGCTTCGAAGGTGCCTTTCAGGTCGGGCAAGTGGCAGGTCGAGCAGGTTGCTTGGTAAATGGCGCGCCCGGCGGCGGCTTGGTCGGCGGTGAAGGGGCCGGTCCTCGCTGGTTGCTGCGCAGCGAACATAGCAATGGAGAGACCAAGCGTTGCAGCCGCAATGCAGATCGCGAATCTACGAACGTTTCGTTCCGGCATCGGGTGCTCCACTCAATAGCGGCTTGCGAAATAAATAAAATCAAAACCACAGGGGTTAAAACCCCTGATAAGGGCGGCATTTCTGTCGTGCCTAAAGGCACGACCCACAATGCAGATTGCTGATGGCCCCGCAGTTCACTTCAAAAGCCAGCCCCACAAATTTCCATCGGGCGCGCGCTCGGATTGAATTTGCACGTACCAGCGGCCGTTTCTCAGGTCGGCGATCTGGTCCGGCGTCAGCTCGAGCGTGCCGCTGACCGTGCCCTTCTCCGCCTTGGTGACCGCCAGCTCAAAATTTGGAATGACCGGCCCACGAATGCCTTTCGGTCCGCGCCGAATTTGCGCGGTGGTGGCGGGCGAACGCAAGCCCTCAAACGATCCCTGAATGGTGAGCTGCTTGCCCTGCAGCGTCGCAGTGAGCGAACCGCTCCCCGCGATGGTGGACATCATTGAAATGTTGATGGGCACTGGGGACAGGCGCGCCTTGAACATCTCCGCAGTCTGCGCATTTAGATCGGGGATGGCGGGCACAAGCGACAATAGCGCCGCCGTCAGCAAAGCCGTTGCTGCCGCCGGTCGCCCGCGTCGCGTAGCCATCGTTTGCATCATCCCAGTAAGCCAAGAAAGCCAAAGACTCATGCATAAAGTTTGAAATCTCAAATTTGAAATTTCAAAATTGAGATTTCAGATGGAATGCCAACCATTCAACGCAACTGCATCCTGCACATGCAATTCAAGGATGACACGTGCCGTCGATCGGCCGAATGTGTCGGCCGAATCAGTCCGTCAAATTTGTCCGTCAATTCGCCAATGGATTCGGGCGCACTTGAATGTGATTGACCGAACCGAGCCGCGTCTCCGTGAATTTGGGCATGTACGAGCTGTACGTCGCCCAAATCCCGCGGCCTTTCCAGCCCGCCTTGGCGTCATCAATCCGGCCATCCAGGCCACGAGTGTAGAAAGGCATTGGATAGGCCATGCGGAATACCGTGAACGTTTCCTTCCCGGGATCGAAGATCAGCATGGAATCCGAAGTCGTGCCGGTCACAATCACGGTGTCCTTGCCAAGCCCGAGGGTATCGAATTGATCGACCCACAAGAAATACGGGTATTCGGTGCTGCCGGTTTCCATGCCGGTGCCCGTAAATTTTGGTCCGGGCAAATCCCAGTACTTGAATTTTCCGGTCTTGGGATCGAGGCGACCGAGGTGGCCGCTGCCGGCCGAAAACCAGACGGTCCCATCCGTGCTGAAGTCAATGCCGTGCGAGAGGCGCCCCGGAAGAGGCAGCGGGTAATCCTTGAACTTGCTGGACTTTGGATCGAGCATATAGAGCTTGTTCTGCGGTCCATCCACTACGGGAACAGATAACCACACATTACCGTCAACGGGGCTGACAGCCGTTGCGTACCCGTTCGTCGGGATGACCTTCTTGGTGTCCATGTCGGCGCGCATCCAGGCATGTTGCGCGGCCGCTTCGGTGCCTTCCGGATTAGCCGGATCGATCTTGGTCGTGTCCAGTTCTCCCAGCACATCCCCATCGGTCCAGATGCGCCCTTGCCAGTCGAATTGCATGTGATGGGTGTTATAGGAAGTGTCGACCCCCACGAACTTATTCGCTTTCGTGTCGTAGAAGCCGAGCTGCATTCCGTGGTTGCGCGACAACAGGGCCTTGGCCTCTATGTCCAGCGCTGCCGGGTCAGGATTGTCCGTGGCAATGGTGCTCGCCGACCACTTTGGATTATTTTCCACGCCCGGGGGACGAGTGGGTTGCGTCATCCAGACCCGGCCATGCTCGTCGAGCATGGGGTTGTGCGGGCTGGCCATCCAGGCTTCTTCGGATTCACGATCGTGGTAGTAGTCCACCTTCGTGCTGTAACCCTTAGGGTTCCGCGGCACCACGGGGAGCGGTTCGACGGTGTTCTTCACCGGATCCAGAACCCACAACACGCCGCCGCCCGTCCGGTCCGCTCCGTAGACTTTTCCATTCGCGTACAGCGTGGGATTGCGCTTGTCGGTGGAAGTCACATCGTGGAAAAAAGATTCACGCGTTCCCCAATCCCATTGTGATACGACGAAGTTGCGTTCCATGCCGGTTGGCCGCGGGGGAGAGGGAGGCACTTCTCCGGCCTTCATGCGCAGCTCCCAATCGACAAGCGTCTTCTCCAGCAACTCCTTGCCGAGCCGGTTGGCAGCCTGACCCATGCCTTGATTGCGCTGAAAGATTCCGTCCCAATCATCCACGTCGGTATGGCGGCGTGTCGCCACCATTCCAAGTTGATGGCACTGGTTGCATCCGCCTCTTAAGGCTGCAAGCCATTGTTCCTGAGTGGCGTATCCCGCGGGGAGATCTTCCTTCGCGGGAGGATGAATCATCGACGTCCAATAGCTGGCCGGATAAATCTTGGCGGCCTCTTGCGGCGTCGCGGCATTGGCCACTTGAAGCTTTACCTTTGCGCCGCGCGCGGCCGGAACGCGTTCCGAGTCCTTCAATCCGTAGCCGCGAACCCACAACTCGTACGCTCCATCCGGTAAATCGGGCACGAGGAAACGTCCCTGATCGTCGGTGACCACGATCTTGCGGAACGGAACTTGCAGCTTTGTTTCAGCGATCACCCAGACGCCGGCTTCCGGCTTTGCCCCGTCGCTGTTCACAACGACGCCGCCGATGCTGCTCTTATCAATTTGCATCCCGGAAGCACCTTGCGGCCCCCCGGCCGCCGGCCGCGAAGTAAAACAAATCAACGCTACGAGAGACCACAGCATCGCGCGTGTCATTCCTCGCATGTAAGTCCTCCCCTTGCTGTCCGCAATGGTTTCTTGTCTTGGGTCAGCCCGATTAAGCTGTACCGGGATTTATATAATAGAAGTCGACGAAACCGCCAATATTTTGGTTACAAGTTTTCTGAAACAGGGTCCAGTCCGTTTTCTCAAGGACCTTTCGAGGCCGGACTCTGCGGCGATTCTGCAAGATGTGACTTGCAAATATCTCTCGCGGCACAACGCAAATTACAGTGCCGGCCGGCGTTCCCTCAGCGATTCTGCCCCGCCAAAGTAGTCCCACTGGAAGCCGGACCGAGATCGCAGTAATCTAGTGTTGGGCCCGGCCAAAGGTCGAATTGCATTTTAGCGGGGAGATCATGAGAAATCGCAGCGGAATTTCATACTTCTTCCTATTTGGATCCATTTTGTTATTCGCGGGAATTCTGTTGGCGCAGAACACGCCGGACCGGGCCTTGATCGTGAACGGAAAGTCAGCGGGGATGGTCGTACAGATGGGCGGCCACGCTTACGTTGACGTCGAAACCGTCGCTCAGTTCACGAACGGCTCCGTTACTCTCGAACCCAATCGAATCGTCCTCACTTTTCCGGAGTCAGGATCGAGCGCGGCTCCGAGCGCAGGACCCGCGCCCTTGCCTCCGCCTCCGCCCGGTTTATCCAGGAATTTCGCGAGCCTGGCGATTGCCGAATTGGCGGAAATGCGCGAGTGGAGGGGAGCCGTGGGCACCATCCTCACCTATGGTGTTCCGGTGGTGGGAACCTGGCCTCAGGACTATCATGACCACATAGAGGCCAACCTGATGCAGGTAGCTGTGGCCGCGTCAACTGCCGCCGACCAGGACGCGATGCAACTTCTGCGCAACGAATTTTCAAATCTTGCGCAGTGGACGAATGGAGTTGTGGCCACGCGCCAATCCTTGAATGCTACAAACACTGTGCGGCCCGACACCCTGCAGGGCGATCAAGCGCTGGCAAAGATTTCCGATTGCAGCCGGTTCCTTAGTTCGATGCTCGTCAGCGGGGTGTTTGCCGACGATCAAAGCTGCCACTAAGTGGAAATTCTTCCGCGCAATGCCACGCGTTTTCGCCTGGCGCGGGTGCCCAAGCCCAATTTGGAGAGAAGTGGCGCGGGCTTCAGCCTGCGGGGGTTAGTCCTTGCAAGTTCCAAAACCCGCAGGCTAAAGCCCGCGCCACTGAATCTCGCCGCAACCTCTAGTGAAATCTCCCGGCAATGGAGTATATTCTGTGCCTGCTATTTCTTCTGGGTGGTTCCCGAATTTTGGAATCCATTCCAACGGATTCGCCATTTTCAGCCGGCAAGGAGTGCATTCGCCTTTTGATCCAGCCGGAAAGATGATTGGATTGGAAAGGAAAAACACGACATGACGGCAACATCGCCAAGCACCGGCGAGGGCGCGGCTGGAGCGAAGGCTACCCCGGTTTCCGACTCGGCCTGGAAGTGCCTCCAGGGCGCCTATGACTTGCAGGTGCACGTCGCGCCTGACGTGATTGAGCGGCGCATAGACGACCTGGACCTGGCGAAAGAATTTCTGGGGCGCGGGCTGCGCGGGTTCGTCCTCAAATCGCATTATTTTCCAACGGCAGAACGCGCCAAAGTCGTTACCAAAGCCGTGCCGGGAATTGCCGCTTACGGGGCCATCACGCTGAATCATTCCGTGGGCGGACTGAATCCCGTGGCGCTGGAGCTTGCCGGGCGCTCGGGTTGCAAAATTGTGTGGTTCCCGACGGTGGATGCCCAGAATGAAACCGCGGGACGCGTCGATGGACCCAGCACCAAGCTGCCTTTCTGGGCGAAAATTCAACGGGAACTCGCGGCAACGGGAATCTCGCCCCCGCCGCTGACGGTGCTTGATTCGAGCGGCAAGATTTCCGAAGCCACGCGCCGGTGCATCGAGTTGATCGCCCGGCACAACATGATTCTGGCGACCGGGCACCTCGGGCGCGTCGAGATTTTCGAGCTGGTGAAGACGGCGCGCGAAATGGGAACGCAAAGAGTACTGGTCACGCACGCGGAATTTCCTTCGCAAAATCTGACGGCGGACGAACAGAAGCAGCTCGCCGCAATGGGCGCCTTCATCGAGCACTGTTTCACCACCATGCACACGGGAAAAGCTCCGTGGGACGCGGTGCTCGAAGCCATTCGCGTCGTCGGCCCGGAACGCTGCGTGCTCTCGACGGACCTCGGCCAAACCATCAATCCGCCGGTCGCGGAAGGATTCGCCATGTTTGCTCAGAAGATGCTGGATGCCGGATTCAGCATCGAAGAGATTCGGCGGATGACGGTCACGAACCCTTCAGTCCTCATTCAGTAATTTTATTTAATTGATAACGGAGAATTTCCGATGAAGCCAAGAATCGTCCGCAACATTGAACGGCCGGATGCCGAAGTAGTCCGGAAACTCGGGGAATTCGGCACCGCCACCGTGCACGAAGCGCAGGGCCGCACGGGGCTGATGCTGCCGTACATGCGGCCGATTTATCCCGCGGCGCGCATCGCCAGCCCGGCCGTGACCGTGCTGTGCCATCCCGGCGATAACCTGATGTTTCACGCCGCGATCGAAGTGTGCAAGCCGGGAGACGCGCTGGTCGTGGCCACCCATTCCGATTCCACGGACGGATTTTTCGGCGAATTGCTGGCGACTTCCTGCCAGGCGCATGGAATTAAAGGGCTGGTGATTCACGCGGGCGTGCGCGACGTCGCGGATTTGACCGCCATGCAGTTCCCGGCATTTTCGCGCGCCATCTCCGCGCAAGGAACGGTGAAGGAAACGGCCGGCTATGTGAACATCGACATTGTCTGCGCGGGAGCGCTGGTTCACCCGGGCGACGTTATCGTGGGCGACGTTGACGGCATCGTCGTGGTTCCGCGCCAGCAAGCGGCGGAGGTGGTCCGCTTGTGCGAAGCGCGCCTGGCCAAGGAAGCGAAAAACCGCGAGCGCTTGCGAGCCGGGGAATTTGGTCTGGACATTTACGGGCTTCGCGAGAAACTCAAGAATTTAGGCGTGGAGTGGGTTTAGTGGAACGAGCTTCAGCCTGTCGGGTTTCGTAAGCTGCGCCAAAATTTCCAGTCCAAGAATAAAAACTGACAGGCTGAAGCCTGTCCTACACGGCTTTTAATTGAGCGGCGAGTTCCGCGGAGTCAGGAGCCTCTTGAAATAATCGAATCGCCGCGATTCCCGCGGCGCCCGCCGCAATGCACGCGCGCGCATTTTCCAAATTCACGCCGCCAATGGCCAGCACCGGAATTTCAAGCGACGCGCAGACTTCGCGCAGGCGCTCGATTCCTTGCGGCGCGCCGAATGCCGCTTTGGACGGCGTCGCGAACACCGGCCCGAAAAAAATGAAGTTCGCGCCGCCCCGTCCGGCCGCGCGCGCCGATTCCAGGGAATGGCAGGAAACGCCAATTAGAAAATCCGATCGCCCGGCGGAGCGGCGCCACTCGACAACCGTTTCGAGCGGCAAGGATTTTTCGCCGAGGTGAACTCCCGCCGCAGCCGCGGCCAGCGCAACGTCCAACCGGTCATTGACGAAGACATGCGCGGAAGTCGCCCGCGTTTCGGCAGCGGCGAAACGCGCGAGTTCTACTAGAGAGCGCGCCTCGAGATCCCTCTCACGAATTTGAATCCAGTCGGCGCCGGCAGCGGCCGCGCGCCGGATGGAATCCTGCAGGGAGCGAAGCGGAGAGGAATCGCCCGGTGGAGAATGGTGATCAGCCGGCGCAGCTTCCAAGGCGCGCCGGTCCGTTACGTAGCAGAAAATTGGTTTACGTGCGGGTGGCAACGGTGTCCGTCCGGCCTCGCAGCATGCTCGCGGCGAGCAAAATATCCAGGGCGCCCAGCCCGGTCACAGCGCCACGCACGGAAGGATGCAGGAGAAACGGAATCAGTTCAGGATACTTGTCAAGAAAAAAATTGTGATCCCAAAACCCCAGCCAGGGAACCAGTATCAGCAATACTCCGAGCAGAAAAATATCCAGGGCGTGCACCACGTGCAGGAAAGATTTCATTCGGGCTGCGCCTACCGCACCTTCCCGAGAAGGGCAATCCGCTCGGACACATCACGGTAATCGATGTTCATTGCGTAAACCTGCGAAAAACTGTTGAAGGCAGCATGCGTGTCGCCCGCCAGTTCCTGGGCGACTCCCAAATCGTACCGCAACGCAAGAATCGATTCTTGATCCAGTCCCGGCGTCTTGAGGGCCCGTTCGTACCAGATCGCAGCAATGGCCGGCTGCCCTTTCTCCATGAATGCCAGGCCCAGAAGCGTACTACATTGCATGGCATAACGGAAAGCGGGCCCCTTGTCGGCCGAGCTGGCAACTTTCTGGAATTCGCTGATGGCCTCTTCGAGTAAGCCCATTTCGCGGTAAGCGATTCCCAAGTTGTAATGGGTTTCGAGATCCTCTTCTTCCTTGGTTTCACCGAGCTCGGAACGGAATTCTTCAAACAAGTCACCCAGCGGACCGCTGAGCGGCGCGCCGGTTTCGAGAGCGGGTGTGCCATTTCCGGAGGTGGAGCGAACCACGGGCGGTCTGGCAACATCGGACGGCGGGACGGAATTTTGCACGGAGGCGTGCACGGGCTCGGCCGGAAGTCCCAGCGAGGAAGTCATCGACTCCAAATCCCCGGCCAGGTCCGCGAGCAGCGAGTCCCCCGCCTCGGTATTGCTATCGGCGACTCCCTCAGGCTCCGCGGCCTGAAGTTCAAGATCGAATGCCGGAGCCTCCGCGACGGGTCCGGCTTGCCATTGCGGCGGCTCTGGCGGAATTGGGACTGGCGCGGAGGCCGGTGGGCTCTTTCGCGGGGACTGAGCTTCCTGGACGGCGCGTGCAGACTCCTCCTGCATTGCGGTTTCAAGTTGTTGGGACAAGGCCGCCCACTCATCGGATAGATCAACCTCGTGCACCACGGATTCGGCCGGGACGGGCTGGTCTGTCGATTCCGCAGGCAAAGATTCCGGCGCGGCCTCCGCAACGGGTTCGTCGAGTTCGGCCTGAATAACGGGAACGGCAAATTCCGGGGGCGCGACGGAAGCGGCCGGAGCGGATTTTGGCTTGTCTTCGGCAGGAACAATTCCGGCTGCGCGCTGGAAGCGGCGGCGTAAATCGGCGAAACGTTCCGCCCCGGCGCGGTCGGCGCGCTCGATGGCAATTTGTTCGAGAATTGTCGCGAGCTCCGCGGTGCGGTGGTCATTGCCTGAACCGACAGAAAGATCCAGCAAGCGCTCGAGAACCGGAGTGTGGCGCGGCGCGCGCTCCAGGACGGATTCCAGGAGATCAATCCCTTTTTGCGTCAAGCCATAGCTGGAAAACAAATCGACATCGGTCAAAGCCTGCGTGATGTAACGCTGAGTTTCTTCATCGAGCGCCGGCTCGGTAGAAACAGGAACGGCCGGTTTGGCCTCCTCTTCCGTAGGCGCCATTTTCACGACCGGTGTAATTTCTCCGGCGATCGGTTCTAGACCCGCCTTCGCGCGCAATTGCAGGTATTTGCGCCGGATGGTTTCATCCTCGGGAGTTCGTTCCATCAATTTTTCGTAGGTGGCGCGCGCATTAGCCTCATCTCCCGAAGCTTCATATGCGTAAGCAAGCTGAGCCAGGGCATCCGGCAGCCGGAACGAATCGCTGGCCCGGCCGTAAAGATCCACCAGCCACTCGAGCGGCTGCAGCTGGCCCGGTTTGCATTCCGCGAGACGTGCAATGGATTGCGCCAGCAGCTCGTGGTCGCCCGAGTCGATCATGGTGTCGCGAATGAGAGCGAGCAGGGCTTGCGCGCGCTCCAAATCTCCGGCTTCCAGCAATGCGCCGGCAACTCGGTGCGCCACGGCATACTGTTTGGGATCGCGCGCATATATTTTTTCCGCGAGCGCGGCCGCTTTGACTGCCTGGCCGCTTTCCATATACAGGTCCATCAACATCGTCGTCGTTTCGCCGCCCTCGTCCCGGCCCGGAAGAGTCTCGAGAAGCTTGGCCGCTTCCGCGCCCTTGCCCGAGGAGGTCAATGCGCGGACTTTCAGCACGAACGTCGCCTGATGCGAGGGATCCAGTTGCAAAATACGGTCGGCCAGGCGGAGGGCTTCGGCGTGGTCGCCTTGCTCCAGAATCTTCTGCATGGCGCCGTGGAACATTTCAATGGATTCTTTCTGCTGACCCATGGAAAGGTGCAGTTCCGCCAGGCGTATATGTATGCGCAGGTTTTCGGGCTCGGCTTCCAGCAGCTTGCGCAATAGCAGCGCGGCCTGCGGCTGTCGCCCCGCCTTCAATTGCATTTCAGCAAGCTGCAAATAGAGAGGCCGCGCCTCGCTCAGCACTCCCTGCTGGACGTAAAGTTCCGCCAGCCGTTCCAGCGGGCGGCTTTCCTCAGGAGCGAGCTTGGCGACCTTCTTGTAGATGGCGATGGCTTTGGTTGTGAAGCCATCGTTCATAAAAATTTTCGCCAGCCGTTCAAAATATTCCAGGGCCTGGAACGTCTCCCCCTGCCGCACGAACAAATCTCCCAAAGTCATCAGGGTGACCTGATCCTTGGGCTCATTCTTTAGGATTTGTTGGTATTCGAGGATGGCTTGCGGCATCTTCCCTTGCTGAAGATACTTCGCCGCCGCACTGAGATGTTTGGTCTTGTTATAGGCCATCTTCTGATGCTCTTTCCATTGTCCCGGCCGGAAAGGTTGAAGTCGGACAATGGTCGATTCACAGCCGCTTCCGTGGCGTCCCATTCGGGCTGGCACACTGGGGCGCTGTAAGCAGACCGGCCCGGCCGGATCCGGCAAGAACGACCCGGCAGGCTTAGATTTCACGCTAGCACGCTGCAAAATCCGAAGTCAACGCGACGCATTGAAAAGCGTACGTGGCAGTAATGAGGGGGTTTAATGGGACGCGCAGGTTTGTCCTTGCGGCCCGCGGCGCATCATGAACTTTCGAAGGCGGACAGCGGCAAAGGCGTCTGCGTGGCTCCCGCAGCCCAGCAGGAAGCCTCGCGCACCGGGGTGAAGGAGAACCGATGGTGCGGCGTGGGCCCGTGCGCGCGCAGGGCGGCAAGATGCTCCGGCGTGGCGTAGCCTTTGTGTTGCGCCAGCCCGTACTGGGGATAGATTCGGTCCCATTCGAGCATCTGCCGGTCGCGCTCCACTTTGGCAATGATGGAGGCAGCCGCAATGGAAATCGAAAGCGCGTCACCGTGAATAAGCGATTTCTGCTCGATCAGCACATCGAGCTGCATGGCGTCGAGAAGCAAATAGTCGGGCGGGATTTTCAACTGCCGCAGCGCTTCCGACATGGCTTGGCGGCTGGCTTGATAGATATTCCAGGCATCGATACGTCGCGCGTCGACTTCCGCGATGGCCCAGGCGAGAGCATGTTCGCGAATGCGCGTGGCCAGAATTTCACGGCGTTCGGCGGGCAATTTCTTGGAATCGTCGAGGCCGACAATCCGCCGTTTGGGGTCCAGTATGACGGCCGCGGCAACCACCTGGCCAAAAAGGGAGCCGCGCCCGACTTCGTCAAGGCCGGCAATCCTCTGCCAGCCGCACTTGCGGGCTTCGCGCTCGAATCGAGAGGAGCATCGCTTCCCCATCGCCGCGGATTCTAACACGCGGAATTTAGAATTAAGGTGCAGATTGATTGCGTGGGCGACGGAAGTAAAACTAGCGTGCTCGGGCCGGCATAAAAAAGCCCGGGGAGGCTTTCTCCGGGCTTTCAAAAAACAAAGGTTCGATTTGAAATCCTAAGATTCTTTTTCCGCCGCCACGGTTTCGGGCGTTTCCACGCGCTCGACGCGCTGCAGGCGCGCTGCCTTGCCTTTGAGTCCCCTCAAATAATACAGCTTGGCGCGGCGGACGCGGCCCTGGCGCAACACCTCGATGGAACTGATGGACGGCGAGTTGGCCGGAAAAATGCGCTCGATCCCGACTCCAAAGCTCACGCGCCGCACGGTGAAACTTGCGCCCGTCGATTTCCCGCGCTTTTTGATGATGACGCCCTCGAACGGCTGGATGCGTTCCTTGTCGCCCTCGCCTTCCTTCAAACGAACATGTACGCGGACGGTGTCGCCCGGGCGCAGCGCGGGGAAGTCTTTGCGCACTTGTGCATCCTGAAACTTTTCAATCACGCGATTCATGGCTCAGATTCCCGGCAGACCCACTCAGGCGGGGTCAGCACTGCAAACACAATCGTTGAGTATAGCGAAAATTCCGGTTTTCCACCATCAATAATAGGGCGACGCCTGCGAGTACGCAACCGTTCACGAAGGGTGCGATGAACCGGAGCTAGTTATTTGGTTTTGCCGTTGGAAGACGCGTGGCCGAAAATTAAAAGTGAACTGCCGAGAGGTATCGGAAGTCTCCCTAAAAATTCCTCTTCCAATCGCGAAACCCAATACAGCATGCGGTTCAAACCAGAAGGCGGGATCCCGGGAATTTTGGGCGTAGAACCAAGCAAGCTCTCCTTCGCTCTCACCGCCAATTTAACCGGAAAGAGCCAGTAGAATAGATACCGCGACTCCGCCGTGTTCAGCCCCGCTCTTTCCGCTACTTGATTAAAGGTGGCCTTCGTGTAACGCGTAAAATGATAGTTGAGTTCGTCGTGACTGGTCCAAAGAGTCTTGAAAGCCGGCACAGTAACCAGCAAGGAACCATTCGGTTGCAAATGGGAAAGGGCGCTCCGGAGGGCTTGGACCGGTTCGGCCAAATGCTCGAGGACGTCCAGCATCAGAACGAGAGAGTATTGTTTGCCGGGTTGAAACGTCTCATCGAAGGGGCCGATATGGATGCGGTCGCGATAAGGGTTGTCCGGGCTGATCACATCGGCGGCCAGTTCGATTCCCTCCACATCGCCGAACTGCGTCAGTTCGCGGAAAAAGAGCCCGTCTCCGCAACCGACGTCGAGAATCGTACCCCACCCTCCCGGAGGCTGATGGCGGCGAAGAAACTTGACGATCAGTTCTTCGCGCGCCCGGAACCACCAGTGGCGTTCGTACAGCTCGCGGTAACGTTGGCTGAATTGAGGGTCCAAAGGAAATCCCGGGCTTAATTTTCCGCTTCGTGGCCGCGCGCCCGAACGCGCCTGCCGCTGGCTGCCGCTAGGGGTGATCCCGCCGATTGCGCAGCCGGGCGGTCCGTGAAGGCATGGCCAATGCATCGGTCCACGACGTAAAGAGGGCGCGCTTTGAGTTCCTCATAGACGCGCCCGACATATTCGCCGACGATGCCCAGGAAAAAAAGCAGCACGCCCGAGAGGAAAGTCATCACCACGATCAGCGCGGCAAATCCTTGCACGGTCTGGTGTAAAAAGACTTTCGCGTAGATGGTAACAATGGCGTAGAGAGCAGACAGCAGGATCGCGATTGCGCCCAGTATGGAGGCGGCCCGGATGGGCACGGTCGAGAAGGCGAATATCCCGTCCAGGGCGAACTTGAGACGTTTCAGCGCGCTGTATTTGCTTTCGCCGGAATGGCGTTCGGAGCGCTCCACGGAGATTCCCGTTTGCCGGAACCCCACCCAGCTCCTCATTCCCCGCAAATAGCGATGGTGTTCCGTCATGCCGCGAAGGTGATCCACGACGCGCCGCGACATCAGCCCGCAATCTCCGGCATCCAGGGGAAGGCGGATGTCGGAAAGCTTGGACATGAGCCGGTAGAAAAGAAAGAAGCAGAGCCGGAGCCACCAGACTTCCTTGCGCTCCTTCCGCTGCGCGTATACAACATCGTACCCGGAGCGATAAAGTTTCACGAGGTCCGGAATGATCTCGGGAGGGTCTTGAAGATCGCCATCGATCACAATGACCGCGTCTCCGGCGGCATAGTCCATGGCCGCCGTCAGCGCGGCTTGATGGCCGAAGTTTCGCGACAAGGCAATCACTTTGATTCTGGGATCAAGCGCGGCGGCTTCCTCAAGAATTTCCAGCGTGCGGTCCGAGCTTCCATCGTCCACGAATACGATCTCGTGCGGCCCGCCGGGAATACCGTCCAGGACAGTGCACACTCGGCGGAGCGACTCGGGTATTACCGACTCTTCGTTGTGCACCGGTACCAGCACCGACAAGGATATCTGCGTTTCACTCATTCTGAGGTCCGTCAAAATTCTCTAGCCGCGCCATTTTTGCGTCCCGTAGCCCCGCCAAGCGATCTTTGAGAAACCGGCGGCGGAGAAGAAGCTGCAATTCTACCCCGATTTGCCGGCAGAACCGGCTCGAAGAATAAACTGGATGGTCCTGAGAAGCGTATCGGGGCGCGCTTGGACATACAAGGTATTGTGCCTTTTCAGGCATCCAACTCGCACCCGTGACATCACAAATCCAATTCAGAAACAATCCGGAAGCCGCCCTTTCCATGCGCAAAACAATCCTGCTAGTACATGGTGGAAGAATCTGGTTCTCCGGTTCCCGGGCGCAACATTGCCAGGGAAGCTGGGTAGGGCTGCATGACCACTTTTCCGTTAGTTCTCTTATCGGCTTCCAAGAGCCAGACGGTTCGGTTTTGAAAGTAGTGAATAAGCTCCTGGTTGTGTTCGGGATCCATATCCCGGGCCCAAATCACTTTAGCGCCGTCTATATCACTGGGATTATAGACCCACTCAATATGCACGCTGTGTTCCGGCGAGTACCGCACAATGACAAGCTGCTGCCCTGGCCGTTGCTCGAGCCAATTCTCAATTTGCGCGCGAGTCATATTGCCCATGATCCTGGAATACCAAGAATTAGGCCAGTCCGTGACCAGATTGCGGCCCAGCGACAATTGCCCAATGCCCAACAGGAGCGAGAGCAAACAAATGAGCGGCACGGCGCGCGCGGCTAGCAGGACCCTCGCTTTCCCGCGCTTGCCGCATACATAAGCAAATCGTGTCGCTTGAACGATGAAAGCAAGAAAAATCGCGGTCACGGGCGCCGCATAGTGAGGCAGGTATTGGACCTCGAGCAACAATCCGGCGATTGCAACTCCAAAACAAAGGAACAAGAAACGCAGCCGCCCCAGGAACACAGACCGGAATCCGCCAATCAATATTGCCATGACAATCGGCAACCCCAGCGCGGCCCCCAGGTAGAACCTCGAAAGCCTCTCGACCTTGGTTGACGTTGATGCAATCCATCCATGGAAAGTGCGTAGCTTTTCATATTGCGGCAGATCCCAATCCAGATAGAAATCCTTGATTACTTTGTAGTGATAAGCTGGAATGGGCCGCACAGTTTGCCAGGGAAAATAAGGAATCGGATTGACGGTTGCCATGCTGACCGCATAGGGCGAGCGCATGGGGCTCCCGGTTACGCGCCAATTGTAATAACCGATGGCGCCGGCCGTCAGGGTGAGCAGCATGGCAAGAGGCAGAACCACGCGCCCTAAGAGCAACCGCAAACGAGGGCCCTTGCTTGCTGCCACCCACGTGAGCAAAGCCGCGGCCACCGGCAAGCTCAGCACAAATCCTTCATAGGGCCTGTTGTTGGCGAGGATCGCCAGCCCCAATCCCATCAGCAATACATCTGTTATTCGCAGATGTTTTCGGATCCTGGGATAAGAACCGAGGACGAGCGCTCCTCCGATGGCGGCGATTGCGCCCCCCCAATAAGAGTTCGCCCAATAACTAAAGACGCCGAAACGCATCACCGCCAGTAGCCCGCCCAGCAGCGCCCAACTCGGCGGGAGCCATCCCTGCAACATCCAGCAGATTGCCGCGCACATGATTCCCACGCTCAACCACACGCCCACGAATGGATGTCCACCAATGACTTTTCCCGCGGCAAGTAACAGGCCCTGGGCTGGGGGAACAATTCCCGTGTACGTCGGCTCTTGAAGGATATGGAAAGTCTCGAAATGAGCTCGCATGGGGTGGGGCGAATTGGTCAGCCGGCCATGAGCAAAAGTGTCAGCCATAAGCAGGTTTTCAAATTCGTCATGAATGGTGGGGACAGGAACGGGCAAAAGAGGCAGCAAGGCGGCCCGCGCGATCAAAGCCAGGACTCCTACGGCGATCCAGGCCAAGGTGCGTCGCCGCGCAATCCGTGCAAAGCCTCGCTCCAGTATGGAAAATTGCCCGGAGGCCAGGCGCGGAAGTAAGAGTGATACAACGACGGCCAGGAGAACGAGGTACCACTCCATCTCTTCCACTGCATGGCTGGTAAGGATTTCAGAAAGGAGTGCGAGCATTAGAGTCCTGTAACGGTAGCCTGAACCAACAAATCAAAAGGTTCAACCGACTTCTTCCATGCTAACAGTCATGCAAACTCTACGGATGTCTTCATCCCGCTCTGTGTCGCAAAGGAGTTATCCCGCGGATAGAGTCGCCGCTGCGCCAGTGGATTCTAGAGAAAAGGCGATCCACCGCAACTCGTCGAAAGTCGGGGCCGCAAAGATTTCCAAACTGGAATTACAGTGCATAAGCCGACACCTACTCATTCAGCGGTTCAAGTTGTCCCTGCGAGAACATGGTAAAAATGAATCGAGGATGTTTCCGTGTTTCAGAATAAGAACCGCAGCGAGACTGAAGATAACCCTATTTCCGCGCCACATGGCAATCCCATGATCAAGCCAAGTTTTCTGCTGAAAGTACGCACGCTATTTCCGGACGCTCCCGACATGCGCCTGACTGTGCGTAAATCCATGGGAATCTGGCTGAGTTTTCCCGGAACCCTGCGTCCAAGTTCCTGGCTCGCGTGGCACGAATTGGCCCCGCGCAAATTCGCGAACCGCGGGGGGCGTCGCGCTGACATGAGCGCATCACCCACACGTTGGATCAGCTTCAAGGGCCGTTGGACCGAGGTCGCTTTATTTTCCGCCGTTTTCTCGTTGTTGGCGCTCTTCGTGACCTGGTATGTGAGGCAGGAGCGGTTCATTTACTTCTGGGATTATGTCGGATATCACGAATACTATGCCAACCTGGGCCTGGCGTTCGAACAGAACATGCTCAGGGCGTTACACTTTGTCTTTCTTTCCGTCAGAGTGAATGACTACAATTTACTGCCAACTTTGTTCCTGTTGCCTTTCTGCCTGGCATTTGGACCGGGCAGACTATCTTATATTCTGTCGCTTACTGTGACTTTTGTCTTCCCTTCGGTCGTGCTCTTTTCGTATGTAGTGAGGAGTCTGGCGCGGAGGAGCGCGGCACAGAATACATTTGACGAGATAGGGCTTGCGCTCTTGTCCCTCTCGGGAATAGCTTTCTTGCCCGTGTTATGGGTTCCAGTCGTGTTCGGCTCCGTCGATGTGGGCGGCTTCCTCATCATATTGATAGTGCTCCTGATGTATTTTCGTACCGATCTTGTGGAGCAAAGTTTGGGGAGCCTGGTGTCCATGGCGCTCCTTCTGTGCCTGTTAGTGTTGTACCGTAGGTGGTACGCCTATTGGGTTGTGGGTTTCTTTGGAGCACTGGCCGTTTGCGAAGGTTTGCGCTGCGCGACAGACAGAGAGCGTCGCGCGCATTACCTGCTCATCGCCAGAAACACTTTGATACTGGGGGCCGTTTCCTTCGTTTCGTTTTTCCTGATCGCTACTCCCATCGCAATGAGAATGCTGGCCACGAATTACGGCGACATTTATTCGGCCTACCGCTCAAGCCATCCTCTAATCCACAATCTGGGCGAACTCTATGAGCATTTCGGCCTGCTGACGATTTTGCTGGCCGGGCTCGGAATCGCGCTCTCCGGAATGAACGAAAAGAGGCGGCCGATCGCCTTTTTCCTTGGCGTCCAGTTTGCCATCACCTTCGTGCTCTTTACACGAACGCAGGATTTCGTGATTTCTTCGCGCGGGCAATACGTTGGCGTCCAACACTTTTACTGGGCGATCGCAACCCTTGCGCTCTTCCTCGTGTTTTCCGTGCAGGACCTTTTTCTGTGGGCCAAGAGCCCTGCGGGAAAGGCCGCGGTTCTCCTCGTGTTTGTGGCCGGAAGTCTGGCGAACTTCTCCGTCACCTTCCTGGCCCGAGCAGACCGGCCTCTGAAGGCACTGGAGTTTGCTTTGCCGGGCGCGAGGGAATACCCGATGGTCCGAACGGATCTGGACCAGGTGCAGGCGTTACTGGACACTTTGAGCGATATCAGCAGGGATTCGCAGTCAAGTATATATATTCTGGCAAGTTCATTTAGCCTTAATTCCAGCATCGCCCAGGAAGGGTGTTTCTTTTTGCAGCGGCCTCATCGCGAACTGGCGCGCAAAATAGCCACAACAAATGATGTGGACAAGCGAGACGGTTTCCCGGTCCAGTTCCTCATCGCGCGTTATGTCGTGTTGACGGTACCCTTTGCCTACCACCTTGCGCCGCAGGATCAAAAGGTGATCGGTGTTCTCGCCGACGAGCTCGTAAAGGGGGAAGGCATAGGAAAATCTTACGATCGATTGAACTACGAATTCCGGTTGGAAGACGGCAGCAGCGCTTTCGTATACAAGAAGACCCGGCCTTTGGATCCAAACGATTTGAAGACCCTTTCGGACCAGTTTATCGGGTTTTACCCCAACAATAGGGCCGAGTTTGAACTCTCGCCAGACCTCATTCGTAAAGTGAGCGCATTGTAGTCGTGTGTTTAGTCGGGCAGAATATCCCCGGTCATTGATCGTGATCCATAAGCTGGCTACCCTCATATCTGCGATTCATTAGACGCCGATGGATTCCATGCAGATACTGGATTGGATTGTTCTTGCAGTTTGCCTGGCGCTTGTCTTGCCCAAACCGGGTTTCGGTGAGCCAATTCTGGGCGGGATCGAACGAAAGTTTTCCGGGTTCGCGCGAAACCAGCGGCTTGCCGTAGCGGCCGTCGGCGCGGCCACCGTCCTTGCGCGTGTGGCGCTTTTGCCGTGGTTGCCCGCGCCGCAGCCCAAGGTTCACGACGAGTTCAGCTACTTGCTTGCCGCGGACACATTTGCTCACGGCAGGCTGGCGAATCCTCCGCATCCGCTGTGGATTTTTTTCGACACATTTCACGTCATCCAGCATCCCACGTATTCGTCAATGTACCCGCCGGCGCAAGGAATGGCCCTGGCCATCGGAAAATTGCTGGGCCACCCGTGGATCGGTGTGCTGCTGAGCGTTGCCGCCATGTGCATGGCGTTCACTTGGATGCTGCAGGGATGGACGCCGCCGGAATGGGCGCTTCTCGGAGGCATCCTGATTTGGACGCGCTTTGGCGTGTTCAGCTACTGGATGAACAGCTATTGGGGCGGAGCGCTGGCAGCAACCGGGGCTGCACTGGTTCTGGGAGCGTTGCCTCGAATCTGGGATCACCAGCGCCCGCGCGACGCGGCTGTTTTCGGATTGGGTGCAGGCATTCTTGCGGTTAGCCGGCCTGCCGAAGGGGCCATTTTTTTTGTTCCCCTTGGCGCGGCCCTTCTCTGGTGGGCGCTGCGCCAGAATGTCGGTGGGCGAAGCGCGGCGATGAGGCGCATCGTTCTGCCGATCGCTGCCATTCTCACGTGCGCCGCCGGTTTCATCGCTTATTACAATTGGCGAGTAACGGGAAGCCCTGTTGCGTTTCCTCACTTCATCGAGGGGAGGGAAATCACTTCAGCCATTTTCTTGTGGCAGCATGACAAGCCGTCTATTTCTTACTCCAACCCGCAATTCGACGATTTCTACCACAATTTTTTGCCGAGCCTGTACCAAACCGAAGGACATTGGTGGTACAAGGCTACGAATTTTTGGGAGTTTTTCCTGGGGCCCGCGCTTTCGATTCCTTTCCTGGCGCTGCCGTGGGCGTTAAGAGAGCCCCGAAATCGATTGCTGCTTTTTCAAGCCGCGTTCTCGGCCT
>Ga0209380_10000975_pt1 | contig 19900 bp, 13 predicted proteins | sample HubBroMetageWFT6_FD_188347 | JGI IMG/M metagenome (GOLD analysis project Ga0209380, IMG submission 188347) | Warmed and freeze-thawed soil microbial communities from the Hubbard Brook experimental Forest, New Hampshire - Hubbard Brook CCASE Soil... | ecosystem: Environmental > Terrestrial >...
AAGTCGCTGGAACGTGATTGCAGCACAAACGGGGTTCGCCATTATTGCTATCCCAAGACCTTCGAACCATGGCCGAGCCGTCTCTATAGGAACAACGGCAAGGGAACCTTCACCGACCTAAGCGCCTCTTCCGGGATTGGACGGTATTTGGGGAAGGCCTTTGGAGTTGTCGCGACGGACATCAACAACGACGGCCTGATGGACCTGTTTGTCGCCAATGATTCCGTTTGCAACTTCCTGTATTTGAACAAGGGAGGCGGCAAGTTTGAAGAAATTGGTTTCCAGGCTGGAGTGGCGTATAGCGCGGATGGTGCGGCTCGCTCTGGCATGGGCGTGGATGCGATCGACTACGATGGGGATGGGGGGCAAGATCTCTTCGTCGCGAACATCAGCCGGGAACGCTATTCCTTGTACCGCAACCGAGGAGACAACACCTTTCAGGACGTGGCCGGACCGACGGGGATCGGCATGGCGACGGTGATGGACTCAGGCTGGGGCTGTCGCTTTGTCGATTTCGATCTGGATGGCAGGCCGGATTTGTTTTTGGCCAATGGGCACCCGGACGATCTGATCGAATCGATCACCAACAGCTTGCAGTATCGGCAACCCCTGTTGCTCTTTCACAACAATGGCAATGGGTTTGATAACGTCAGTGCCGCGGGTGGTCCAGCCTTCAAAGAGTCGTATCCCGCCCGGGGACTTGCCGCGGGCGATCTCGATAATGACGGGCGTGTGGATGTGGTTGTCGGCATCAGTGGCGAGGCTCCCCTAATCCTTCATAATATTGTTCGCAACTCGAATCATTGGATCGGTCTGAACCTTGTCGGGCTCGCGGTTGGCGCCAAGATCACCTGGTCGGCCAATGGCGTCGGGCACGGCATCTTTAAGCGAGGCGGCGGAAGCTATCTTTCTTCCTGCGATCCGCGCGATTTGTTGGGCCTGGGGCCGGCTGAATACGCCGACTGGATTCAGGTTCAATGGCCCGCGGCGATCCGGCGCACGGACCGCTTCGAACATGTCCGCGCGGGCAAGTACTACTCTTTGGCGCCCGGGGGCAAGCTTCTATGATCTGGCTTCTCGCACTCCAACTCGCAGTCGGTCCAGCGCAACATTACGAGAACGCAAAACAGGATTTTGCGCAACAGAAATTTCCCGAGGCTGTTCGCGAAGTCGATACAGCTCTGCACGAGAGCCCGTACATGGTTCCAGCCCTGGTCCTCAAGGCCCGGCTGGCCCAATTTGCTCATCGTCCGGATGTTGCCAAGAGGTGTCTTATCACGGCAATTACGGCTGATCCAACATCTGAAGAGGCACAATTCTTCCTCGGGTTGTTTTACTACATGCAAAACGATTTCAAATTGGCGATTTCACCGCTTCAGACGGCCCAAACACTCTCTCCCAAGAGTCCGCTGCCCGTGTTCTATCTTGCAATGACGCACGAAGCTCTGGGAGATGAGAGCCAAGCATTGGATCTCTACCAGCAGGCTGACAATCTCTCTCCGGAGAAATCGCCGCAAGGCGCATCGATTCTCGTTGCATACGGGCGATTCTTGTTTTCGATGGGCCGGTACAAAGACAGCATTGAAAAAGATCGACGGGCCATTGAGCGAGACGCCGAGTCCCGCGATGCGCACTATGAGTTGGCGAAGGGATTAGACCAAGAGGGAGATTTCAAAGATGCTGCACTGGAAGGAGAACGAGCCCTGACTCTGCCAGTGTTCGGCACCAGCGATGCCCAGATTCATTTTCTCCTGGCAAGTCTCTACCTGAAGTTGAAACAACCTGATTTGGCAAAGGCGCATTTGGAGAAATTCCAAGCAGCTCCGCAGACCACACGCAGGTGAGTGACTCTTGCTTGCGGACCGGGGCATCATGGAAAGGAAAAGGCATGGGATAAAGCTTGGGAAGCTGCCTCAATTGAAGGCGCCAGCGAGAACGATCAGCAACAGTTCTATGATCGAAGTGAGCAGCGCGAAGATGCGTCTTTACGTGAACGGCCCCTCGCAGCCGACTGTCCCTCGCCACATTTCTGTCCGGCTTTGAAATCAACTCATTGGAATGCAGGCGAGAATCTCATCTGCTAAACTCTGCCACCATGTTCGACCAGTTTTGCCTGTGATTCGGAGCAGTCCTTCGCATCTTTCACAACCGACAAAATCTGCTTCTGGAGAACCTGGCTCTTCGACAGCAGCTTGTGGTGTTAAAACGCAGACATCCCAAACCAAAGCTCGGTGCTGGGCGAATTCCTGGAACGTCGGTTCTCGCAGTCCTGGCCCGTCGGGCGATCTCGGCGCAGCCGCCCCTACCCACTAATTTAGTAATCTTCGCTTTAACGGGCCAGCCGGGGTGGAAAAAAGCGATGGTCCCCCTTTCTATGAACAGACCATCGCGGATAGGGAGCTCACCTTCCCGCGAAGCCACAAGAACCGTCTTTATCGGCTCGCCCAACTGAAGATCGGTCTGCGTTCATCGAGGTCAGCTCGAAGGTCTCGATACACCTAGCAGTCTATCCGTTCCAAAGAACAGGAAGTGCGATGCGCCTTCTAACTTCTAGCCTAAGAGGCCGACGTCCAATTTCTTTGCGGTTTTTCGCAAGTCGTCGTGAAGCGTCGCCAGCGGCAAGCTTCGACGAATGGCCAAATCGAGGTAGATCGCGTCGTAACTGGTTAGTCGATGTGCTCGGCACAATGCAAGAAGGTGCGTAAACGCGCGATCGGGAGCTTCGTCGTCTCGCTCGATTCCGAGCTTGCTCAAGTCAGCGATGAAAGTGTCAGACTGCGTCGGGGTAATACGCCCCTTGCGCTCCGCCATCGCGAGGACGTTCGTAATTTCGATGAACCACCAGGCAGGCACAAGCGCCGTCTCGGTTGCCAGTCGATTCAGCAAGGCCGCCGTCTTCGGTGTCGCTTCGTCGTGGAACAGCCAAACCAGAGCGACGGAACAATCAACGACAAACGCCGCGCTCATCGGCGGCCCTCCCGAATGAGATCCTTGATCTTCAAGCCGCCTAGGGATAGACCGGTGGCGAGCTTCTGAATCCGCTCAATGGCAGCAACGCGCTCCTTTGGGCTTGATTCCTTTTTCACGGGCACGAGCTTGGCTACAGGTGCGCCATGTTTGGTGATAGTGATCTCCTCGCCCGCCGCCACCTTTTCTAGCAGTTCGGACAAATGCGTTTTTGCCTCGTAAGCGCCGACAGTGTTGCGGCCCTGCTGTGTGGCCACGAGCGTCTCCCCGTACCGACTAGTATACGACTAGTTTAAATGATGTCATGTCAGGATTCAACCCCCAAAGTATCGGCGAGCGCACCCACAACATTTGGTTGGCGGATTGGAAACAGTGGTGAGCCCCCTCAGAAAAGATTCCGGCTTGGCAACATTGTCCAGGCGTGTTCACGCCAGTACTCGCGAAACACTCGAAGTCTTTCTTGCTGATCGACTGCATCTCAGTGGGCGTTGACCGGATGCGGCGAAACTTCGAGCTCATGCGCAAGCAGGTGGAGACCTGGCAGAGAAGCGAACTCACGGATGTGACCGCCAAAGTCGAAGTACGAGGAATTCCGGCCGAGAACGATCTGGAGTCTCTCCAATGCGTTCACGTCAGCATTCAAGGAACTGGATCCCATTCCACAGTTCAGGGCGACGGCCAAGCTGGGCGAATTCCTCGAAGCCCAGTTCTCTTAATCGTTCTAGCCCGCGCGGGTTGCGTCGGCCGCCCGCCTCGATACGGAGGATCAACGCGCCGCCCGACTAGCTTCCCACAAGCGCGTTGGAACGACGCCTTTGCGGCAGACGCGTTCGCCTGCTCGGTGTGAGCAGTGTGTCTGCGAGAGGATGAGGGTGGGTCATAAGGAGCTTACCTATGCCCCACCTTTTGCAAAATCATGCTCAAAGAACTCGAGCGTCGCAATTACACGCATTAACCGGCTAATGTGCGTCCACTTTGGGTGGGATCAATTCTCTGATTGCACACTCTACGGAATAGAACAAGCCAGCTTCAGGTGAAGTAGCAACTGGTCTGGAACTGATCCCGATCTTGCCGCAGTCTGCAGCTCGTCAGACGACCGAGGCCGTTACACTAAAATCTCTTACACCCCGCATACCGGATCTTGCCAGAACCGTTCCGTCCCCCTGACCCCTGAATGCCTGAGTAAAACAATTAACCTTGCTGTCACCAGGCAGAGTGGATTTCTGCGTACACTTTACTTGCGTCTGACCTTCACGGGGCGAGTTTGAGCCATTACGAACCTCGTTATTCGCAGGATTCGATCTGGAAGTAACTATGCGACCGTTGATGACTCGAATAAGCTCATCACTGCAACCGTTAAGGCGCGCTATCGAATGGTGGCCCTATGTGCTCATCGCCATTTCAGTCTCAGGCTTGGCCTACGAATTCCTTGCTGGTACTCGATAGACTCGCACACGAACAGGCATTTGTTTCGGGCTATCACTATTAATAAGAGGCCCGGCTCAGGCGCAGGGGTCGGGCGCGGAACCGCCCACAGATTCGCACTACGGTGTTCCAAAAGTGTTTTGCCCCGCTTCGTAGCTCTTGTACTGTATGAGACTCGCCAGCATTTGGGCACAAAACTGTGCCGAGCGACCGATCAGCGATCACCTTATCGCGAAGAATCGACGATGCGGCTCGCCCGTCAGTCTCCCCCAGGCTGACAGGCATTGCTATTCCTGTGGATTTTTTCGAACTGCGGCACTACTACCAACTTCTTCATCAACCTTTCACACTTCCGCAACCTGCCATTCAAATAGCCTGCCTAGATTAGGTAGGTTACGGCAGACGCCGGTGAAGTTCGCACTGAATTGTCCCTGGCTTTAGTCATTTCGGACTCGAGTTTGGGACCCGGTGTTCCGCAACGATCAAACGTTTTGGAGACTGGTCCCGGATGAAAAGGTCCTTCCCTTTCTTAAGTAGCGCGGTGCTCATACTCCCAGTTGTATTCTGGATTGTGTCCTGCCAAGACACTTGGGCGCAACAGGCAGCGCCACCGAATCCCTCAGCGCCTACCTCTCCTGGCGCCTTACCGCCGCAATCTCGTAGTGGGGGGGCTGAGGACTTAAATTCACTCTCCCTTGAAGTCCCGCTAAAGTCCATCCAGCCCCTAGTAGCCGACGTCGCCGAGTATCCCGATTTCACTCTGCAACTCCTCCAAGTGGGATGGCGCCGGGGCGACCCGATTGATTTGTACGTGATCAGGCCGAAGAACGTCGAGAAGCCGCCGGTGATTCTGTATCTCTACGGCTACCCCTCGGAGACGGACCGCTTCCGCGATGAGGAATTTTGCCGCCTCGTCACGAAAAATGGTTTCGCGGCAGTCGGTTTTGTCGCGGCAATGGATGGCCATCGCTATCACGATCGTCCTATGCGGCAGTGGTTCGTCAGTGAGCTTCAGGAAGCGCTGTCGACGTCCGTTCATGATGTCCAGATGGTCCTGACCTATCTTTCTACCCGCAGCGACCTGGATCAGAGCCGGATCGGCATGTTCGGGCAGGGATCGGGCGGGACCATTGCCGTTCTCGCCGCGAGCGTGGACCCGCGGATCAAGGCCATCAACATTCTCGACCCGTGGGGAAACTGGCCAGAGTGGATGGCGAAGTCTACGCTGATTCCGGAGGATGAAAGACCGGACTATACGACGCCGCAGTTTCTGGACAAAGTCGCGGCTCTGGACCCTGTGCGGGTATTGCCGCAGCTGACGCTGCCGGTTCATGTGCAGGACACGCTCTATGAAAAAGAAACACCGAAGGTTTGCAAGGATCGCATCGAGTCGGTAGTGCCCAGTAGCGGAACCGTTAAACGGTACGCGACGTCTCTGGAATTCAAGGATGATCTGGTTGATGGCAAGCTGCTGACTTGGATCAAGGGGCAACTCCAAGCGCCTCCATCCTCGCTGCACAGTCGGGTTACGGGCAAGGAATCTTCGCGCTAAACACCGTTACGTGAACTCCGGTCCGGCCAACAAAGGGCGAGACCATGTCTCGCCCTTTTTCGCAATAGTCCTGAACTATTCTTCCCGGCGGGTCAGGACAAACGCATGAGACTCGGCCCCGTTCACGGGATCGTTGAAGACTCCCGTTCCCACGATCGTTCCGTCGTCATTGATCGAATTAGCGGTCTGCAGATCCCAGCCGGAATTGGCGGGAATCAGGCTGTTGAGGTCGCGCAAGCCCCTCCTCCGGTTCCAGATGAACGCATGCGTGTCTCCGTCACCGGTGGTGTTGGAAGTACCTACGACCACACCCCCCGCGCTTATCGCGTTGGCCGATGCAAAGCTGCCCCCCAGATTTCCGAGGTCAAACATTTTTCCGAATTCGTACAGAAAAGCGTCGGTCCCGATAGCAGTGTCTGCCGAACCCACCACTAAGCCGTAACCGTTGATGGCGAGAGCCTGCGAGGTCGGGCCCCCCAGCGTGCCCAAGTCCACAACGGTGGGTCCGTTTTCGGCCCAAAACCACAGCGCCCCGTGCGTACCGCCAGTGGCGGTGTCCGAGGCGCCGACAACCACTCCCCAATCATTGATGGCGTTGCCGAAGCTGTTGGTGCCACCAGGTAGGGTCCCCAAGTCGGTTAGCGTCTTGGTCTTGGGAGACCAGCGGAAAGCATGTTGAGTTGTGAAATCAGCTAGATCGCTTGTACCCGTGACATAGCCCCGGCGATTGATTCCGCTGGCTGCCGAATTGGCTTCCGGCGCCAGCGATCCCAAATCGCTCATCGTCGTGGTGTACAGGAACGCATGCGTCGTGACGCCGTCAGCCAGGTCCGCCGATCCAACCACCCAACCCAAGTCGTTAATCCCGGTCGCCTGGCTGTTGTTTCCCCCCAAGGTACCGATAGAACGCATCGAACCCTTGCTCCATTTGAAGGCATTGGTTTGGATGTCGCCCGAGAGCGTGGAGAAGCCAACGATTTTATCTCTATTGCTGACGGAGTTCGCGGCACTGAAGCTTCCCCCGAGCGTCCCCAAATCCGCTATTGTGTAAAGTTGAGCTTGGCTGGCAGATGCCAGGGCAACCATCAGCGCGATCGCCAACAGACTGAATCTCTTCATTATTTGCTCTCCTCCTCTGGAGCATTCAAAAACTATCGTCAATTTGCCAAACTAGACTTGATGAGTCGAACGACTCTCGCTTTGAAAACTCGGACCAGTTGCGGTATCCAACGTGCTTCGAGCGTCTGCCTTACCCCCAGGCGATGAATTTCCACCACCCGCCTCGGATCCGGGAGGGAGAGAGAGCGGGTGGACTGACGAGTGCTGCCAGTCCACCCATTCCGTCAATAGACGCCGGGCGAACCTTGCCGTTTACTTCGCGGCGCACGGCGGAGTAGAACCAAACGTTTTTTGCACATGGTTCAGGACTCCTGGAGCTGCGCTCTTTGGTTCGATACAACCGCCCACGTCCCCTCCAGCCTCTGTTTGGCCACTCAGCCCGTTGTTCGGGCTAACACCGGACTGCGTGTAGTGCGACCGGTACTTGGTCAACGACGCGAAGGCAACAAAGTCCGGAACCGTATTGTTGACGTTGCTTTGCGCCTGGGTAACTATCGCCTGCGCATTGCAGAAGTTGGTATTCGGATTGGTAGTACAAGTTCCCGAGGGCTGGACATCGGTCACGATGCGCACAACCGACCAAGCCCGGTACGTGCCATTCCGCAGGTTTGGGAACGACCCCGTCGAGTTGTTCCAGAACTTGGAAACGGGACAAGGAGCGGTGCAAATCGGCAGCTCACCCTTGCCGTTCTGGCCAGGTTCCTTGCCCGTGTAGCTCAGGAAGATCGGATCCGTTCCATCAAGGGTAAGGTAGCCATAGCTGGCGCTGCCGGCCAGCTTCGAAAAGTTCCCGAAACCGTAGAAAGCGTAGCCGATTCCGTCCTTTGTATTCAGAACGCCGCCCGCCGTCCCTACCCCGTTCATGACCTCGCCGGTGCCGATGCCGCGTTGGCGCTTCCCCTGTGCGCCCGAGCCCGTGCAGAGCAGGTTCAAGGGGTTGTTATTGGCGTTCGCTGGATTCACACCATGTTCCATCGTGTCCGAGGTGACGAAAGGATGAGTCGTTCCCGTGTTGCGAATCACCGTGAACTCGGTTGTGGTGTAGGTTCCTGACAGGGGTTCGCGGAGCCAGGGGAAAATCGGTGCGCTCAAGCTGGTCGAGAGCACGCTGCCGTTGCAGTTCTTGCCTTCAAACACGGAACGGGCGAGGCTGTCGGTGATGCCGGTCACAGCAAACGTAGACCCCGAGGGTGTGCCCAAGCCGTTCGTCGTATTCGTGCGATTGACGACGTAAACGATCGCTTGCGCGCCCACAGGAATGGTGATGCTCTTCTTCACCAGGAAGGTCCTGCCAGTCGTGTCGAAGGGATCCGCAGTTCCCGGAATAATGTTGAAGGCCACCGGGTTTGCCTTGGCGGAGCTGCCGGTCACAGCACTGAGGACGGCGGTCCCGGTCTTTTCGGTCAATGGACTGCCGAACCCCGGGCAGGTGCCCGAGGGCGCTGCAGCGTTGTAGCCGAGGCCGGTATAGTTGGTTGTGTCAAGGATGGAATTCACCCGGCACTCTTCAAATTGCGCATCTTCCGGGCGGACGTCCGTGCCTGCCGCGGTGAGAATTGCGTTGTTAACGGCTGCGTAGATTGTGGCGGGGATCGAAGCCGCATCGGCGCCCCACAGAGCCGCTGCAATTAGACCCTGCCCGGCGCTGGATTGCGCTGTAGAATCGATCTCCAGTTTGCAGCGCGGATTTGCGAAGAAGCAGCGGTCTCCAACCACCGAGTCCACAGATAGATAGGCCCAGGCACGGGCCTCAGCGCTATCCCACACCACCCAGAGGTTTCCAGGCTCCACCACGATCGCGCTGTTCCGCGGATCGCTGAGCTGACCCCAGTTGTTGCCGGCCGTGGTTTTGCCTTTCGCGGTCCAGTGGGAGCAACCGGTACCGCAGACGGACTTGGCGGCGATGCCCATGGACTGCCACATCGCCGACGATCCTCCGGCCACGAACTTGACGTCGACCGCAGCGTTGGCTGCGGGTACGAGACAGATCATCGCGAACACCAGGAGTGCCGCGGACAGACATTTCATTCGCAACATTGAAATTCTCCTTAAAAGACAATTTAAGTTGTTGGATGGGTTATCCATCTATCGCAAAAGCATGTACTCGAGCTGGCACAGAGGTTGCATGTGTGGAGTCGGCTGTTTGACAACAAAGGGGCACCTGGAAGGAAAGTGCAATTTACGAGGAGACGGTTTCGATTCGAAGTTAGGCGCAAGGTGAGTCACCTCGAGCTGACGAGTGCGAAGTATCACAGCAGAGTGTTACATCAGGATGAATTGAACGTTAAAAGTTGCTCACTGCGAATTGAAAGAGTCAAACATCAAACATGCTATTCCGCCGGACTGCGAACAAAACTCCAGCGCGGACGTACCAATGGCAGCAATTGTGACCAGCTTGGACATTCTCCTCGAACCTCCGGACTGGAAATGCTGACACCGAAGATGCGTGTGTCCCAAGCGAATACTAGCGTTAAGTCGCGATTAATAACCGTTGTGTATATTCGGTATATTTCGGTGCTCAACTTATCAGTGCCGGGTTAATAGGCGCAACGTAAGTCACATCGTAAGTCACATCGAGCGAGTAAGTGCTGAGTATCCCAATTTACGTCGTGTTTTAGTTAAGGTTAACCGTCGGTAGCGGCGCCAACGAAAAGGGTTAGACGTACTATCTATTGCGGCGGACTCCCAGCAGAGTCTCCGTGCTCGTCTTTAGCGATGGCAATAACCGGGAGCGGCGTTAACTTCCACTCGAAGAGTTAGCAAACTTGGAAATGCTGACTCGGAAATCTCGTATGTTCTGAGTGCGACCAATAATTTTAATTCGCCCTTAACAATCGTTGTGTATATTTCGGCGCACAACCTCTCTGTTGCCAGGTTACGCCACGTGAAATTCGCAGGGTCATTTTGCCTTCTGATGTTTCTCCTCTGCTTTCCCTTGGCTACATGGGCGCAGACGGATCCTGGCGCTGTGCTAACGGGTACGGTTACTGATCAGTCGGGAGCGGTGATTGCAGGCGCAACTGTGACCATGACGAATGCTGCCGATGTGAAGAAGACCACCGTCAGCGATGACAAGGGCACCTACACGTTCAGAGGGCTCGAACCCGGCGTCTATAAGCTTGCGGTTGAAGCATCGGCCTTCAAGGCTTATCAGGCGGACCTGATCAACATTGCCGCCGGAGAGTCATCGATTATCAACGTTGGCCTCGTCCCCGCGGGCGCCTCAACTGAGATCGACGTGGAAGGTAGCAACGCGGCAGCGGTTGAAACAGAGACCTCCCAGGTATCGGGGACGATCACTCAGAAAGAAGTCGTCAAGATCGGTTTGAACGGCAGAAACTTTACCCAGCTCATTGCTCTGGCACCCGGTGTCAGCAACCAGACGGGGCAGGACGAGGCCAAGGTCGGCGTGGTCGGTAGCGTCAAGTACAGCGTGAACGGTGGCCGCGTGGAATACAACACTTTCGAGGTGGACGGCAGCGATGTCCTCAATGCGGGTTTGAATGGAGCGTCCAGCACGTTGGTGGTCTATCCGAGTCTGGATGCCATTCAGGAGGTGAAGGTTCTAACCTCGAACTACGGCGCGCAGTACGGTCGCACCGCGTCCGGCACAGTGCAGGTAACCACGAAGTCTGGCGCCAAGAGCTTGCACGGCAACCTGTACGAGTTCCTGCGCAATGAGGCCTTCAATGCGCGCAACTACTTTGATCAAACGAAACATGCACCGCTTTACCGGAGAAACGATTTCGGCGGGACGATCGGCGGCCCGATCACGATTCCTGGTGCGTACAACACCAATCGCGAGAAGACCTTCTTCTTCTTTTCCGAGGAGTTCCGATTGGAGAAGTCCCCAATCGAGTACAACCAGGCCGTTCCATCCCTGAAGGAGCGCGGGATGGTGATGACCGGACAGGGTTTGCAGCCCAATATGGATCCGAACACGGGGCTTCGATACTTTGACTTCACCGACGTTTGCCCAGTCACTCCAGCCGGGAGCGCCCAGCAATTCAGCCGCACTCTTTATCCCGATTGTCCGTTAAGCGCCCTGAGTGGCAGTCCCGCCACTCCCTATATTACTTTTGCGGACAATAACCTCATTAATCCATCCGGCGGGCTGGGGGGGGTAGGCTCATCCGTTGACAGTAGCGCTCTCGCTATCCTCAACACAAATCTGATCCCACTGCCGAATTCAGCTTCGGGCTGCAACTTTCGAGTCAGCAACCCCGACCCCAGCGATCCGAACCACTGCTATAACACGACCTTGTCCCCGTCCACGTACTGGCGGGAAGAGTTGTTCCGAATCGATCACAACGTCACCAACCGGCTGAAGGCCAATTTCCACTATGTTCACGACGCATGGGACACGACAGTGCTAACTCCGCAGTGGGGCTTCGTGCGCAACACCTTCCCCACGGTACAGAATCGTTTCATCGGACCGGGACGCAGTCTGGTGCTTCGCCTCACGGACGCGATCTCCTCTTCGCTGGTCAACGAATTTGGTGTCAGCTACTCCAACTCGACCATCACGTTGTCGGACCAGAACGGGGCGGGGGGAAGGTTCCAACTACCGGCCTCGCTGCAGGCGCCGTGCTCCCTAAAGTCCGACGGCACCATCGTTCCTTCCGATCCCAGCGTCCCCAGCGTTCCGCAGTGCCCGATGGGTTATCTGTTCAACAACGGATTTAGCGGAAAGGTCCCGGGCGTCGCGGTCCTAGGCACGAACGGCGCCTATGGCGGACAAGGCTTTGTCGCAGATCCTTCCTACATGCCCTGGAAGCACAGGAATCCGATCGTGAGTGTGCGCGATGACATTAGTAAAGCGCTGGGGAAACACACCCTGCAGTTCGGAGGGCAGTTCATCCTGTACCGGCGGAATGAGACCAACGCCGCGGTGGGCACCGCCACCGGTGATTTGCAGGGACTGTTGACGTTCAGCAATCTGGTACAGAGCACGGGAAATGCCTTCGCCGATTTTCTGTACGCGAACGGCGGTGTCTCGGGCGCCGGTTCAAATGGAAACCTCTTCTTAACACTGCCGCAAGCCTACATCCAATCCTATACGCAAGATAGCGCCCAGCTACGCTACCACCAGCGCTACCAGATCGGGGAGCCGTATTTTCAGGATGACTGGAAGGTCAGCCACCGCCTGACCGTCAACTTAGGTTTGCGCCTGAGCCTTTTCGGAACTTATCGCGAATCAAATCGCCAAGCCTACAACTGGGTAGCAGCGAAATTTAGTTCTGCGCTCGCACACAAGATTGCGGTCGACCGAGTAACCGGAATTCTGATCGACCCCACGTTGTCGCAGCCAGGAGCTCCAGTTCCAATTCCCTTTGATCCAAGTAACTTTGGAGCCGCTAACCTTGACCCGCGAATCACCAACGGTATCGTGCAATGCGGAGTGAACGGCGTGCCTGCCGGTTGCATGAGTGGCCACCTTTTTAATCCCGCGCCGCGTGTGGGTTTTGCCTGGGATGTTCGGGGAGACGGAAAAACCTCGCTCCGGGGTGGCTATGGGATATTTTTCGAACATGGCACGGGCAACGAGGCAAATACTGGATCCCTCCAGGGTAGCGCCCCTCTTGTTCTCACCATGGCGCAGACTTTCCCGAAAAACTACACCTGCATCGGAAACATTGGAATCGGAACGGCGCAAGACCCGACAGGTGAATACTGCACGCCCGGGCTAGTGGGCGCGTATCCACTGAATGTGACCTCGATCCCCACCCAGGCGATATGGCCTTACGCGCAGCAATGGAGTTTGAGCGTGCAACGCGAGTTGCCAAGCGGGTTCGTCGGCACATTTGCTTACGTCGGCAGCAAAGGCACCCACTTATCGATCGAGACCCAGCGGAACCAGCTGACCCCAGTCGCCGCCGCGTACAATCCGTTCGGCCCGAACGAGCCGATCACGAACTTGGACTGCCAAGGCGGCGGCACATCTCTAGGAACCATCCCTTTTACCCTCAGCAACGGAACCGTGGTGACGCCGAATAATCCTGCCTACATCAATCTGCTGGCTGCGTGTGCGAACCAACAAACGCCCAACGTAAACACCCTCCGCCCGTACCAGGGTTTGGGAAACATCTTTGCCCTCCAGGATGTCTCAAATTCCGCGTACCACGCGTTCCAAACGACGTTGCGCCGGACCAGAGGCCCGCTGACGATCGGTGCTTCCTACACCTACAGTCACTCCATCGACAATTCGTCCGACCGCAACGACAACGTTTTGGTGAATTCGTTGGATCTCCGATCGAATCGGGCAAGTTCCAACTTCGATGAACGGCACCTGTTCAACGTCAGTTACGTTTATCAACTCCGATTCTTGCGTTGGGCGGCGACCCTTCGAGACATGCTCTCGGAAGAGGAGATTGCGCCTGATTCCAGCGACGAGGAGCCAACTCCTGCTTCCAGCGCCAAACGGCCCGCGCCTTCCATTCCGAGTTCACATTTGGCGCGGATTCTGTGGGATGGGTGGGAGTGGTCGGGGATCACGCTGTTCCAATCTGGTACGCCTTTCAGCGCAGTCAACGAAGCCGGCAACACGGGTATCTCCCTGACGGACAACGCCGGTGTCCTCGGCGGCATCGGGACGGTCGCGTCCTACCCCGACGTAATTCGTGGCAGCTTTAATCCAGGAGAGAACTCGCAGAGTTTCGGTCCTCTGTTGGCCAATCCAGCGCAGTTCGTCGCGCCCCGCGGACTGACCTTCGGCAACGCAGGCAGAAACTTCCTGAACAATCCGAACCGCCTGAACTTCGACATGGCCCTGCTCAAACACTTCAGAGTCACCGAGAGTAGCGAACTGGAGTTCCGTGCCGAAGCCTTCAACATCTTCAATACGACGCAGTTCCGCATCTACGATCCGGATAATCCGGGCAGCAGCGGTAATAACGTGATCAGTTGCTATACCGGGCCCTTGTATTCCGCGGGATTCAAGGGCAGCGGCAGCGACTGTGTGACCGGCGCGTCTTTTCTTCATCCCATCAACGCGCATCGACCGCGCACTATTCAGCTCGGCGTGAAACTGAGCTTTTAGCCGGAAGAAGTTCGTGGAGGAAGAGTCGTGAGAGTTTTCGCGTCGCTGCTATTGACGTCCTTGGCCATGCTAACGGCGTGCGGCCGCAGTTCCTCTTCTCAGAACAGCGGCCCTACCCTCGCGGGCAATTGGCAGATCGCACTCACGCCCAATGACCAGATGAACTTCCAGCCAAGAACGCTGTCGGGCTTCGCGCAGCAGACCGGGAGCAGCATAACCGGCAGCGTGTCATTTTTGATTCCGAATGTCCAGAACCCGACCTCTCCTCCGTGTGCCGGAGCCGCTCCCCTTACCGGCAAGATCGACGGGCAGAACGTGAACCTGTCGGTCAATCAGAACGGGCAGATTTTAACGTTGACAGGCGCAAGTTCCTCGGATAATTCGTCGCTCAGCGGAACCTACACCTCTCCCGACGGGACTTGTGAACCCGCAGAGAGTGGCTTATGGACAGCTATTCTCATTCGACCGATCGCTGGATCTTTTCAGGGCGTTTTTCACTCTGTCAGTTCCAACAGTTACAGCCTGCAGGACAGAGATTTTCAGATCACTGGCTCCCTTACTCAGGGCGAAAACATGGGCGCCACGAGCGCTACCCTTACTGGGACAATCATCGCGGCGGACTATCAGTGCTTCAGTGTTGCGTTGCTCAATGGAACCGTGAGCGGCTCTACGGTGCGATTGAGCATCATCGGGACCAGCGGATTGCCGGTTGGCGAAATGGGTGCTGCGGTCGGTTCGCAATCGCCCGGCGGGGCCACCATCTCGCCCGATGGCCTCACATTGTTAGGCTTGAATACGCTCGGCAACGGCTATTTCATGGCAGACACCAAGGCGTGTCCCTTCGTAAGCCAGTCCTTTGACTACGGCAACCTCTGCCTTAACTTCGGAAGTGCGACCACCTGTGTTGACCCCCTGGGCGCGACGCCCAACGGTCTCTCCTTTCCTAGGTTGCTGGTGGGTGATACAACCGGACCGACGCAGACGATCACCGTTACCAATCAAACCTCGGGAGCGAATGCACAGCCTGTCAGCGTCAGCATGACGATTGCAGGCCTCACGAGCTCGGACTCACCTACTGACTTCAGCATCGTGAGTCAAAACTGCGACCCCACTCAGCCCACACCACCTCCGCAAGGGCCGCTGCAAGTGACGATAGCGAGCCAAGCCAGTTGCACCGTGGGCATAAAATTTGTGCCGAGTGGATCCTGCCCGCTCGATCCCACGGCGGGTCCACCAGCGAAATGTCCGCTGCCCCGGACCGCGCAATTCCTGTTGACCGACACACTTGATCCCACTGCTGATCCAAACAACCCCCATGCTGTAAGTCTGGTAGGGGTTGGGTATAGTGCGATCATCCCGTCTGTGGGAGAACTCGACTTTCTTCCCTCACAAGCCAACACAGTTCAGACCATCACGTTCACCAACCAGAGTCAGGCTCCGACCGGGGCGATGGTTACGATCCTGCCTACAAGCATCAATCCGTCGACAGGCCAGCCCTGTACTTACCCGGCATCATCTGGAACGCCCTCCGGACTGCAGATAGTCGATTTCGTTTTTGGGGCGTGCGACGGCGTCCCCTTCGGCACGGTTCTGCAAGACTTTACGATTCAGCCCGACAACTGTTCTGGCAAAGTACTAAATCCCGGAGACGGCTGCACCGTCGGGATCACTTTCACGCCCCAAAGTACCGGACTCATCGATGTCTTTCTACAAATCAACAGCTCTGAACCCGACAGCGGCCGCTTCCCCATAGAGTTAAAGGGCAATGTGGCCGCCACACCCGCAGCTGCGGCCCGGAAGCGCAGACGCTGAGGTCAAACCGGCTCCTCGAATTATGACTCGTACTGCGGTGCCGTCTCGTTTCGCGCAACTTTCTGCTGGGACCGCAGCTCGCGTCAAAAACGACCAGCAAGAAGGAACCAGGGAGTGGAACGATGCCCCGTAATCCATTGACGAGTCGCCCTCGAGTATTCACGGGGCTGCTGAGCGCCCTGTTGTTTTCGAGCTGGGCTACTCCATTCGCTGCCCAAGTGGCGCCCGAAATCCGCGCAGAACCGGGCTTTGCTGGTTGCGATGCGACGCATGAAACCACCCGGGTTGGGACCATCCAGGTTCGGACCATCCAGGATGTGATCATCGAGCACGTTGTTGGCAGTCCGGCCGGGCTGCATTTGCTGCTGGCCTGCCGGCAGGGCGTCGTGGATACGCACTTCGGACGTTTTCTATGCCAGCAGGCAAAGGAAGTCCTGTACACCGGCACCCCGGTCAAGATCGTTGGGACTGCCATACAACTCGAAGATAAGGGATATTTTCAGGCCCGTGAACTGAGCGTCGGCAGCCGGAATATTGCGATCCGCAACAGGCGGGGATCTCTCATCGATCCCCACGCTGATGGGGGCATGAAAGCCAAAGCAACTGCCCAGGCTGACCGGGAAGGAGGCGGGCGATGAAGACTCGCCAATTGGTTTTCTTACTGACCGCGCTAGCCATGATCGCGACGCTGATCGCGTGCGCCGATAGCAGCAAGACGCCCCCACCGCCAGCGGTATCGATTGCAGCCTTGAGCGGATCAGGGCAGAGCGCATTCGTGGGAGCGGCATTTACTGCGCGGCTGCTGGCGACGGTGACGACAGGCGGCTCTCCGACGAGCGGTACGATGGTGACATTCACGGCTCCTACGTCGGGGCCGGGCGGCACGTTCGCAGGCGGAGTGACTACGGCCATGACCGACGACAGGGGCGTGGCCGCCTCGGCGGTGTTCACAGCCAATGCGACGAGCGGCGTCTATGCGGTTACAGCCGCGGTTTCAGGAGCGTCGACGCCGGCCAGCTTCAATCTCACGAACACAACGGCCCCGGTATCGGTCGCCTTCAACCCGGCGCCCCCGGCTGCGATGCCAACCGGAGCCACTACCATTCTTACCGCTGTGGTCAGCGACGACTCCACCAATTCGGGGGTGACCTGGTCGTGTACGCCTGCGAACTCTTGCGGCTCGTTTAGTCCGGCTACCAGCGCGGGGAGCTCCGCCACCACGACTTACACCGCGCCGGCTGCGATTCCTACCGCAGGCTCGGTGACCGTCACCGCTACGACGGTCAAAGATTCGACGCAGTCGGCCGCAGCGACCATCACCATTACCGCTCCGCTCCCCATTTTCGTCTCGCTCCAACCGGTTCCGCCTTCAATAGCAACCGACGCCACCACGACGCTCACCGCTGTGGTCGCCAACGACTTCACCAACTCGGGCGTGACTTGGACGTGCCTCCCCACGAACTCTTGCGGCTCGTTTAATCCGGCTACCAGCGCGGGCAGTACCGCCACCACCACTTACACTGCGCCGGCTGCGATTCCCACCGGAGGCTCGGTCTTCGTTACTGCCACAGCGGTGAAGGACCCTTCGGTGTCGGCCTCGGCAAAGATAACCGTTACAATTGCCGGCGCGATCTCCGTTACGCTCAGCCCGACGCCCCCCCCTATACTGAAACCCGGCGCCACCACGACACTCACCGCTCTAGTCGTCAACGACTCTAGCAATTCCGGCGTGACTTGGACGTGCACGCCTTTGAACTCTTGCGGTTCGTTTAATCCGGCTACCAGCACGGGCAGCACCGCCACCACCACCTACACCGCGCCGACGGCTATTCCCGGCGGAGGGTCAGTGATTGTCACCGCTACGTCGGTAAAAAGCGCTTCTGCGTCAGCCTCAGCCAACATCGCTATCACGTCATCCGCGCTGGCGAATGGGACTTACGTCTTTTCTCTCACCGGGGAAGACCAGGTCGGTCCCGCCTTCTTTGTCGCGGGCGCGTTCCAGGTCACCAATGGAGCGATCACCGGCGGGGAGCAGGACTTTTCGAACACTATCACCTTCGGCAGCGACCTGATCAACAGCGCCGGCAGCGGTGTTTCAACCACCGCCGACGGTAACCTGCAAATTACGCTGAACACCTGCAACGCGAGGGACTGCAGCACCACCGACAGCAATGTCGGAGTGAGCGGGATTGAAACTCTCAACGGAACCCTGGTCTCCGCTTCCCGGGCTCTGATCACCGAGTTCGACAGTTCCGCAACCGCCAGCGGATCGCTGGACCGGCAAGTTGCCACCGTCTCGGCTGCGGCGCAAGGTTATGCGTTTCTCGCGACCGGACTGGATAGTAACTTCCTTTTCGTCACCATTGGGGGCGTAATCAACGTAGATGGCACCGCCAGCAGCGGGACGGTTTCAATTTCAGGCACAGGAAGCGTCTTCGACATCAACGACGGCTTTTCGGCGATCCCGAATCAGTCCTTCGCTGCTAGCAGCGTTACTACTCCCGACTCCTTCGGCCGGGTTACATTCGCCTTAAATCCCAGCGTTGCCTCCGGCATCTCCCCTATCAGCATGGTGGGATATATCGTTGGCCCCGATCGCATCCAGCTGGTGGAGACCGGCGATACGTTCCGAGGCAGTTCAGGCAGTATGGGCGGGGAGGCGCTCGGCCAGGGTAACAACACTGGAAAATTCAACTCCGCCTCCGTCTTCGGCTCGAGCTTTGTATTCGGAATTACGGGGTCGGACACCATTGGCCTTCTCCAAGCGGCGGGAGTGTTAAACGCTAACCTGGACGGAACCGTGAGCGGCACTCTTAACACCAACGATCTGAACGGGACCGGCACGCAGAGCCCCATCACCTTTACCGGAGGATCTCTTACGGTGGATGTGACTGGCCGGGTTACGTTGACGAGTCTGACCAGCAACGGATACAACCTTCAGCTCTATTTGAGCGGCAGTGGAACTGGCACCGTGATTTCAATGGACGCTACTGATGTGCTTTCTGGTCTGGCTTATCAGCAAACCACCGTCGCTTCCTTCTCCGGAACCTATGCCATGAATGCGAGCGGGTTCGATTTGGCCAGTAGACTGGAGTTTGACGATGTCGGCCCGGTCTCGGCCAGCCTTGGAACCGGGACTGGATCTCTGATCGGGACGCACACGATCGACCAGAACTTCATGACACCGCCGGCAACGCCGGCGCCGGGCTTGTCCCTCTCAGGCGCGTTGATCCCCTTCGCGAGCGGCGTCCTTACTGGCACAATCACGGGGTTGGACATCGATTCCCAGAACGCGAATTCCGATAACTTCACCTACTACATTGTCGACGCGACTAAGATCCTTGCGATCGAAACGGATGCGCAGCAGTTGACGCTCGTAGACTTCGAGTTGCAACAGTAGTTTGCTCCCAGAGATCCACAGAGTGTCCCTGAAATTTCCCCTTGTGCCTGATCAATAGGAAAATCAAAATCAAGAATTGCGGTTTGGATAGGTCGAAGTATGTTGTGAGATGTGGGACAATAGAGAAATGAAAATCACCAGCCGGCCCCGCCCGAATGAGCAGCGCAAGATTGAGAAGCTGCTTGTGAAACTCGCAAAGATAAAATCAGTCTCCGCGAAACCTGCTCCGACGAATAGCGGGAAGAGCCTGCCTCAGAGCGCCTGACTTGGCGGAGTTACCCGCTATCGTGGAGTTCCGTTGAACCGCCGAGAGTCTAGCCTTTCTGTCCTCAGGTTCTCTGCAGCTGAATGGTTCGATCCCCGCTTGATGGCTGACTTTCAGGGCGAAGGTTCACCCCATATCGCCAAGTTCAAGAGCGCATTGTTAGGCCCGCGATAGCGCAATGCTGGCCACATAGCAGGCCAAAGAAATGCTGACGCCTGTGAGAGGCGCACTGAAAAAATAAACCTTGCAGAGCACCACAAAAGCACCAAGCATTGCCAGCCCGACAACGAGCAGGAATGGTGACCGAAAGAGGAGTTGGCC